>Ga0265313_10004378_pt1 | contig 10898 bp, 15 predicted proteins | sample 4123metaG_FD_203122 | JGI IMG/M metagenome (GOLD analysis project Ga0265313, IMG submission 203122) | Rhizosphere microbial communities from Carex aquatilis grown in University of Washington, Seatle, WA, United States - 4-1-23 metaG | ecosystem: Host-associated > Plants > Roots > Rhizosphere >...
ATCACCGCCGACGTGACCGAGATGCCGCGTTCCTGCTCGATCTTCATCCAGTCGGATTTGGCCCGCCGCGCCTCGCCGCGCGCCTTGACCCGGCCGGCGGCATGGATCGCCCCGCCCAGCAGCAGCAGGTGTTCCGTCAGGGTGGTCTTGCCGGCGTCGGGATGGGAAATGATGGCGAAGGTCCGCCGTCTGGACGCTTCGCTGGCAGGGGTCTTGCTCATGGCGCGAGGGGTTATCAGGCGCCGGAAATCCGCGCAACCAGCGAGGCCGCCGCCGCGCCAAATCCCACCACCGCCCAAGACGGCAGGCGGGCAAACAGCAGCAGGCCCAGCGCCGCCAATGCGATGGCGAAATCCGCCGGCGAAAAGATCGCGCCCACCCATACCGAGGAATAAAGCGAAGCCGCCACCAGCCCGACCACCATGGCATTGGTTCCCGCCAGCGCCGCGCGCAGGGCCGGATGGTGCGCCACCGCGCTCCATAGCGGCCAGCCGCCCGCCACCAGCAGGGCCGAAGGCAGATAGATGGCGAAAAGGCAAAGCAGGGCGCCCGTCCATCCCGCCATCGTCATGCCGAGAAAGGCGGCGAAGGAGAAAAGCGGACCCGGCATCGCCTGCGCCGCGCCGTAGCCTGCCAGGAACGGCCCATTGCCGATCCAGCTCGGCGCCACCACAGCATGTTGCAGCAGGGGCAGCACGACATGGCCGCCGCCGAACACCAGCGCCCCCGCGCGATAGACCGCGTCGAACAGGGACCAGCCCCGCCCCAGCCCCGCCAGCGCCGGCAAGACGGCAAGCAGGACGAAGAACAACGCCAGCGCGCTCCAGGAGAGGAACAGCGGAATCCGCAACACCGGCGCCGATGGCGTCAGCCGCGGTTTCATCAGCGCCCAGCCCAGCAGGCCGCCCAGGACGATGGCGGCGACCTGGCCGAATTCGCTGGGCAGCAGCAGCGCAATCGCCGCCGCCAGCACGGCACACGCCCGGCGCAACCAATCGGGCGTCAGGATCCGCGCCATGCCCCACAGCGCCTGCGCCACGATGGCGACGGCGGCGAGCTTCAGGCCATGCACCCAGGGCGCGTTCGCCGCGCCGCCCAGCGCATCCAGGAACAGCGCGAACAGGATCATCAGCAGCGCCGACGGCAAGGTGAAGCCCAGCCACGCCGCCAGCAGGCCGGAAATTCCGCCACGCGTCAGGCCCAGCGTCATCGCCACCTGGCTGGAGGCCGGCCCCGGCAGAAACTGGCAGAAGCTCACGATGGCGGCATAGGCCGCCTCGTCCAGCCAGCGCCGCCGCGCCACGAACTCAGCCCGGAAATAGCCGATATGCGCCACCGGGCCGCCGAAGCTGGTCAGCCCCAGGCGCAGGAAGATCAGGAAAATTTCAGGCACGGCGCATCAGCGCCTGCTTCCGGCCATCACCCGCTTCGCCCGCAGATACATTTCCACGGCGCGCACCGTGAACAGCGCGGCGGTGAAGACGATCAGGGCGTCGACGATCACCGCCGGGTTCACCGGCCAGTCCGCGCCGGCCAACCCGGCTTCGGTGCGCACCGCCATGCGCAGCAGCACCAGCACAATCAGCGCCATGAAGCCCACCGGGCTGGTGGTGACCATCAGCGTGCCATTCTCGGGATGCACCTCGATCGCCATGGTCTTGCCAATGTACCAGCCGCCAACCGCGCCCAGCACCGTCCCCAGCGCCAGGACCGCCCAATCCATCGGCATGAGGTGAATCGGCGCCGCGCCAGGCCGCGACGGCAGCAGCAGCACCGCGGCGCAGGCGAGCAGCAGGATGGCGGGGCGCAGCCACAGCATGCCCAGCTTGAAAGGCTGCTGCTTGCCCATCCGCCGCATCCGCAGCAGGAAAACGGGAATGATGACCAGAACCGGAATGAGGATTTGCAGCGTCTGCGGCGACATGGAACGGCCCCCCTTGGCGGCGCAAGATTACACGATCGGCTCGTCCACGAAAGCGCGGCCCTGGCGGTCCTCGATCTCGACAATCCAGAGATCGGGATCGAACTTCACCTGTTTGTCGCACCATTCGGCGGCCTTGGCATCGGGCACCATCTCGCCCAGTGGCCGGGCCCAGACCAGGTCGCCGTCGCCCATCCGCGCCTGGTTCAGCACCAGCGCCGAGCCGTCCAGCGTGGCCACGCGCAGGATGATGGCGCCCACTTCCTCATTGCCCTTGCGGACAATGAAGGCCGAGGCGCCCTCGACTTCGGCGCGCCGGATAAGAGCACGTACAAAAATCCCTGCTTTTAACCTCGGCGCGCTTGTCATTTTTGCCGCGTTTCCTTCGCGGCGCTGCCGATATTCCCAACCCACTGGAAGCTTGGCTCGGAAACGCTGCGGGGGGCGCGCCTTATCAGGGCGCGTCTTATCAGGGCGCGTCTTATCAGGGCGCGCACGAAGATTCCGGCTTTCAGGCGGGGGGTCGATTCCATTTGGCCATGACAGGTTATTATGCCGCGCCGCGCAACAGCACGACATTGTTTTCCGGCGCCGACACCGCCGCATGCGGCAGGCGCACCGTCACGGTGGTGCCCTCGCCCAGCACCGAGGCGATCACCGCCTCGCCGCCATGCAGCGCCGCCAGCGACTTGACCAGCGCCAAGCCAAGCCCGGTGCCTTCCTTGCCTTTGGCGTTGCCGCTCTGCTCAAAGGGCCGTCCCAGTCTTTCCAGCGCGTCGGCGACGATGCCGGCGCCGCTGTCGGCGACGGTGAGGATCACCGCGCGGCCCTCGATCCGTCCCGTCAGCGTGACGTCGCCGCCGGGCGGAGTGAATTTGACTGCGTTGGACAGCAGATTGACCAGCATCTGCTTGACCGCCCGCTTGTCGGCGAAAACGCGCGCGGCGCCCTTCGCCACGTCGACCGCAAGGCGTACCCCCGCCTGGTCCGCCGCCAGGGCAAGGAAGCGCGCCGCGCTGTTCGCGGTTTCGGCCAGGTCGAACAGTTCTTCGTGAATGTCGAACTTGCCGGCCTCGATCTTGGCCATGTCGAGCAGCCCATTGATCAGGTCGAGCAGATGCTGGCCGCTGCCCTGGATCAGGCTGGCATATTCCTGGTAGCGCGGCGTCAGCGGGCCGAATATTTCCCGCGCCATCACTTCGGAGAAGCCGATAATGGCGTTGAGCGGCGTGCGCAGCTCATGGCTCATGGTGGCGAGGAAGCGCGATTTCTCTTTCGTCGCCGCCAGCGCTTCGTCGCGGGCTTCCAGCAGCGCCGCGCTTTGCGCCTTGAAGGCGGCGATCTCGCGCGTCACCGCCATGATGTCGCCGCCGCCTTCCTCGTCCAACTTCGTGCGGCAGCAGCGCAGCTCCATCCAGAGCGCGCGCCCATCGGCATGCAGGAAGCGGGCGGTCACCGCGCCGTCGCGGCCGAAATAGCTGGCATCGCGGAAAGCTGCCTGCACCGCCGCCAGATCGTCGGGATGGACCAGATCACGCGGCGTCAGCCCTTCCAGCGAAGCGGGAGCGCGTCCCAGCAGCGCCGCCGCCCCACCGGCTAGGCGGATACGCCCATCGGGGGCATGGCGGGTGATGAGATCGGGCGCCTGCTCGGCCAGAAGAAGCTGGCCGCGATCCTTCGCCGCCGCCGCGCCGTGGAATCCACGCCAGGCGGCGCGCAATCTCTCGCGAAAGGGGATATCTGCGCCCATGAACGCCTGCCGGTCTCGGCGGCAGAGTGCGGCCGGCAGCGTTAACGAATCCTGAAAAACCCACGCCTTGTTAAGGATTGGGCAAGGCCTTGGCCCGATCAGGCCAATTGTCCGCAATTTTCCTGCTACATCCGAAGACTTGCCTAACCTTTCGGCAACGCCGCCTGCCGCACTATTCGCGCCACTTCGGGGGAATGCGTGGCGCTGGCAACATCGCAGCACTGGCAGGATCAGACGCGGCCGGATGATCTGACGGCGGCACTCGACTGTCTGCGCATCGCCATTACGATTTTCGGCGTCGATGGCCGCCTGATCCACGCCAACCGCCATCTCAACTTCATCTTCCCCACCCTGCCGCCGGTCAAGCGGCTGGTGGGCGAAAGCTATGAGGAACTGGTGCGCCGCGAACTGGCCGGCGGCGCCATCGCCAAGATTGCCCGCCCCAGCGGCGACGATGCCTTCGTCACCGCCCGGCTGGAGCAACTGGACCGGGGCACCATCGCGCCGCGCGACCTGCTGTTGTCCGACGGCCGCATCCTGGAGCTCAAGGCCCGCTGCGACGCCAGCGGCCGCACCGTGATCCTGTGGAGCGACGTCACCCAGAGCCGCCATCATCTCGGCCGGCTGGAGGAAGCGATCGGCCTCTCGGCCGACGCCGTCGCCTTCTACGACAAGCACGAATTCTTCCTGATGGGCAACGATCGCTATGCCGAGCTTGCCGGCGCCACGCTGGCGGAACTGAAAGGCAAAAGCCTGACCGAGGTGGTGACGCGCGCCGCCCGTTCCGATCTCATCATCCGCGACATGCCGGAAGCGGAATGGCTATCGCGGCGGCTGGCCAGCCATCGCGCCCAGGCCTCGGCCCATACGCTGAAAGCCACTGACGGCGCGGTCTATCTGGTGCGCACCCGCGCCACGCCCGATGGCGGCCGCGTCATGGTCTTCACCGACATCACCGAAAAGACCCGTGCCGAAACCGCTTTGGTTCGCACCGAAAAGGCCCTGGCCGACCAGCGCAGCGCCGCCGAACGCCAGGACACCTATCTCGCCGATCTCAGCCAGAAGCTGGACCGCGCCAGCGCCGAAGCGGAAGGCGCCAAGACCACGCTGCTGCGGGCGATGAGCCACGAACTGAAAACGCCGCTCAACGCCATTCTCGGCTTCTCCGACCTGATGGCAACGCTGGCCGACAATCTGACGGCTCCCCAAGTGCGCGAATATGCCGGGCTGATCCACCAGGGCGGCGCCAACCTGCTGCGCCTGGTCAACCAGATCATGGACCTCACCAAGCTGGCGGCCGGCCGCTATGATTTGCGCCCCGCCGCGCTGGACGCCGGCCATGCCCTTCACGCCGCCGCCCAGCTTTTCGAGAACCGCGCCATCGCGGCGGGCATCGATCTGCGGATCGCCTCATGCCCCGCCGGACTGAAAATCCTGGCCGATGAGACCGTGCTGACGGCCATGCTGGGCCAGTTGCTTGACAACGCCCTCAGCTTCACCCAGCCGGGCGGCGAAATCCGGCTTTCGGTCGCCGATGAAGACGGCATGATCGCCTTCGCCGTGGCCGACAATGGCCCCGGCGTTTCCGCCGCCGACCTGGAGCGCATCCTGCGTCCCTTCGAGCAGGCCCAGCATGCCCAGGGTTCCGGCCTCGGCCTGACCCTGGTGAAAGCCTTTGCCGACCTGCATGGCGGGTCGCTTTCGCTGGAAAGCACGCCCGGCCACGGCTTCACCGCCAAGGTCACTTTTCCGGCAGCGCCAAAACCCTGACGCACGGCGCGGCGCGCGACGGGTCCTCCGGCGCCCTGGGCGCCGGGTTGCCGCGCTGTGCGCGGCGGGTCATTACGGCGTCGAAACGCAGCCAGAACGGGAATTGGGAGTTATGACCGCGGATTGACGAGGGATCGACGCATGAGCCTTCCGCTTCGCATGGTTGCCGCTTGTGGCCTTCTGATCGCGTTGGCCGGATGCGAGAGCATCAAGAGCGCACTGAATCCTGACGTGACCTGTGCCCAGAAGAGGGCCGCCGCGCAGGGGTTCCCGCCCGTTCCCATGACGCAAAGCGATGCCGAAGCGTGCAGCAGGCACAATTGAGGCGTCCCCGCCGCCCTCCTGGCGGCACCGGCGGAAATGGATCATCGCTCGTCAAACCACGAAGTGTCCGCTTTGGGTCATGTGTGGACGGCTCTCCGTTGGCGAGGGTTTTGTTGATGTTCTGTCCTTCGGTCGGTGCGGCCATGTGTGCGGCCTGTTGATGCGGCACACAGAGGCCGCTGGCCATAATGCCTTCCGCTAAACCGGGTCCCGATCAGAAGCACGCGCTCGAAGCGCTATGGCGCAAATGGGTTTTCCCGTTCTCGGTTTCGACCGATGGTGCATTACATCGTTGTTGCCCTTCCCATACTCTGCCCGGTGCTGCTGGCTAGGCCGCAGCCACAGGCTCTCTATATCGTTCTGCGGTCATCATCATGGCCCAGATCATCCTGGCCATCTTGTTGGCCAGCGCCACCGCCGCGATCTTGGGCGACCGGCGGGCGAGCAGATGCACCAGCCAGGGCCGCTTGGTTCCATGCCTCTGGGCGTAGCGGATGACCGCCAGGGCCCCGGCCACCAGCAGCTGCGCAGGTAGCGATCACCCTGCTTGGTGATGCCTCCCAGCTTCTCCTTGCCCCCGCTGGCGTTCTGCCGCGGTATAAGACCGATCCAGGCCCCCAGGTCTCTACCCGACTTGAAGGCTGTGGGGTCCGGCACCGTGGCGACCATAGCGCTGGCCAGCACCGGGCCGACGCCGGGCACTTCCATCAACCGGCAGCCCAGTTCCGTGGACCGGGCGCTCGCCCTGACCCGCCGGTCGTTCTCCAGCACCTGGTCATTCACCAGCCCAAACTGACAGACCAGCGGGGCCAGTGAGGCACGTGCCTCTACCGGCACACCCTCATCATCCGGATTACCCAGGACGGCGATCAATCGCTGATGGCCATTGCGGCCCACCGGAGCGACCAGGCCGTACTCTGCCATATGGCCCCGGATCGCGTTCGATAGCTGTACACGCTGGCGCATCAGCATCAGCCGCACACGGTGCAGGACCAGGGTTCCCTGCTGCTCGCAGGTCTTGATCTCAACAAAGCGCATCGTCGGCCGGGTCACTGCATCGCAGATAGCCTCGGCATCTGCGGCATCGTTCTTCTGCCGTTTGACGTACGGTTTTACATAGCGGGGCGGCATCAATCGCACCGTATGGCCCAGCTTCCTGAGCTCTCTTCCCCAATGATGAGCGGCCGCGCAGGCCTCCATCCCCACCAGGCAGGGCGCCTGTTTCTCAAAGAAGTGCAGCAGCTTGCTCCGCCTCAGGCGGCGCTGCACGACAACCGCCCCCCAGCATCAACGCCCTGTACTTGAAAAACTGACTTCCCAAGGTCCAATCCGATTGTCACCGCAGACTCAATGGCTCTCCTCCATCTTGCTAGCCTCCAATAGGCTGGCGGGTTGGTGTAGAGCCGTCCACAGCATCAGTAGCGGACATTAACGACCCAGCAAGGTATTCAGCCCACGGTCCTGCGATGGGAAAAACCATCGCGCAGGTAGAGGCGGAGTGGGTTACGCACGGCAACATCGCCCGGCTTGAGTATTGCTTGAAGTCTGAAAAGAAAGAGGGCCGCCGCAAATGGCTTGAGGGCCTGCTGCAGGAGCAGCGCGCGCTCGCCAACCTGGCCGAAATTTGAGGCGCCAGATAGCGTGAGCACTCTGGAATAGCCCCTCAGGGCTGCGCGTTCCTCAGGCAAATCTGTAGCCGGGCCGCGAAGCCAGGCCGGCGATTTCATCCCCTTGCAAAACCGCGATACCGTCCAAGGGCGTCGCCAGCCTGATGGCCGCGCGCAGCTTCTCTTCCTGCGCCAATTTTCCCCAGCGCCGCGCGCACTGGACCAGTGTACCAGCCCTCAGCAATCTATCGTCCAGAACCAGCGTCGCTTCGCCATACCACAAGCCGTTTTCCATCAGAGTCATTGCGCCTGAAAATCCGCAGCGGGAACCGTTGACATCCGGGCACCGCGGAAGCGCGCGGCCTCGCGGTGTCTTCCGATCATGTCGTCCACCTCCAGGAGATATCGCTGCAAATCGCCGATCTCCCGGTCGCGCCAGGAGCTTCCCTGCTCGCGGCCGAGCTTTTTCAGGCGGCCGATAACGCTTTCGCGTTCGCGCAGCGCGACATAGGCATCAAAGCATTCCATCATCTGTCCTTTTCGGTCCCGGTTGCGGGAGCCCTTTACTCTACGCGGCCTGCATCGATGGCGGCCGGGGCCATCTGAAGCGCACCGTGCTGCGTGCCCTTGGCCACTTCGCCGACGCGCCGCCCGCCCTGGGTGACCTCAATCGCGTGAGTTCCACACAGGCTGTAAGCGTGCGCCAGCGCCGCAATATCATCTTTTCCCTCAAAGTCGCGCACCGTGACGACAAAGGCCAGCCTGTCCAGAAAGGCCATTTTATACTGTTGCAATGGACGGATACCTCCCAAATACGAGCGGGAGCGCGGACATTATTCTGCGAATTGTCCTGGAGGTCTCTCAACCGCCAGCGCTCATCTCGGCGGCTGGCGACGAGGCAACCTAGCATGCGGTCCCGCTGGAACCTAGTCGCGGTCGAAACTCTATTTGTTCCGCGCGGCCTTGTATTCATGCGCCTGGCGCACCATTTCATGACGACAGCGGCGACGCTTGTCTTCGCCGCCTCCCATTTCGGAACAAGCTACGGTCTCCTGGCGCTTTCCAGGCCCTCACGCCTGCTGGTGCGTTCGCGCGCCGCGTATGCGTGATTTGGGCGATCACTGCGCCGGGGCGCGGCCGGGCGGTGTAATAGCCGCCCGGCTGCTGCCATCCTTCAGGAAAGCGTCATGGATAGCCGCACCACCAGCAAACTGATCACCTTTCGCAAGCCCTTCACGCTTTCGGGGCTTGTTGAGATCCAGCCACCCGGCACCTACACGGTGCGCACGGAGGAAGAGATGCTCGACACGCTCTCCTTCGCCGGCTGGCGCCAGATCTGCTGCACCATCGTTTTGCATCGGGACGGCGGCGTGGAGTATGCCGCGATTGATCCGCAAGAATTGCGCGAAGCGCTGGTGCGCGACGGCGACCAGGGCACCGATCCGCCCGCCGCGCCGTCTGTCGCCCAACGAAGCAGCCGCCGCGCCCGTGATCAGTTGCGCCGGGGCGGCCGCCAATGACACGCCCCGCGAAAGCCACACCCTACAGCCTCAGCCGCATCTATGCGCAGGGCTGGAACGCGGCACGGACGGCCTGGACGGCGGATGGCACGCCTGCCAACCCCTATGTCACCGAGCCGGAGCGAAGCCGCTGGCAAACCGGTTTCTCCAATGCGCAGAACGACCCCAGAAGGACTTCTCAATGAGAATTCATGCCGTCCTTGCCGCCCTGGCTCTTGCGGGTTTGGGCGGTTGCGCCCACGACGCGGTTGGCGGCCGCAACTATGCCGGCAGCCCCGGCAGCACCTATGACGCGGCGAGCAATCCGCCCCAAACCCATGGCGCCGCCACCTACAACCCCAACGGCCCCATCGTGCCACAGGATTTCGGCAAGAGCGGCGGCGGCGTAACGGCGCCGTAGCAGCTGCGCCGATCCGCGCCGGGTTCGATATCGCCATGTCCGCTTTTGGCGGACATTTGAGCAGGATCAGCCCGCCTAACCTGGTTTGCTGTATGTATGTCTGCGCGACCTGCTGAACATCAAGGAAGAAGCACCTCGAATGGAACGAACCGGCAGCGTGATTTACACCTGCCCCATGCATCCACAGATACGCCAGGAGGGGCCAGGAAACTGTCCCATCTGCGGCATGACGCTCGAACCCGAGAAGCCTAAAACCGAGATTGGCGGCAGCGCCGAGCTTGCCGACATGACGCGCCGGTTCTGGGTCGCTCTTCTCCTGGCGTTGCCGGTGGTCGCGCTGGAGATGGGCGGCCACGTCACGCATCTGCCGCTCAGCGAATCCTTGTCGGTCTGGATTCAGTTCGTTTTTGCCACGCCGGTCGTCCTCTGGGGCGGATGGCCATTCTTCTTGCGGGGCTGGCAGTCACTTCTCAATCGCAGCTTGAACATGTTCACGCTGATCGCCTTGGGCATGGGAGCAGCCTGGTCGTATAGCGTTGTTGCAACGGTAGCACCGCAGATATTCCCCATGGCATTCCGCATGGGCGATGCGGTCGCCGTGTACTTTGAGGCGGCATCCGTCATTACCGTTCTGGTCCTGCTGGGGCAGGTTCTAGAATTGCGCGCGCGTGAACACACGTCCGGCGCGATCCGTGCCCTTCTCAATCTTGCACCAAAATCGGCCCGGCGCATCAAGGCCGATGGGACTGAAGAAGAGACGGCCATTGATTCCATTGTCGTTGGCGACAGCTTGCGGGTGCGTCCAGGCGAGAAGGTGCCGGTGGACGGTGAATTGATTGAGGGCCGGTCATCGCTTGATGAATCGATGGTTACGGGGGAATCAATGCCCGTCACCAAGGAGCGCGGCGCAAAACTCCTCGCCGGTACCGTCAACCAGACCGGTAGCTTTATCATGCGCGCCGGAAAGGTCGGCGAAGACACATTGCTGGCCCAGATTGTTCAGATGGTCGCCAAAGCCCAACGTTCCCGTGCACCCATCCAGCGCCTAGCCGATCAGGTGGCAGGCTGGTTTGTTCCGGTGGTTATCCTGATTGCGCTTGTGGCATTCGCGGCCTGGGCAGCTTTCGGCCCGGAGCCGCGCCTCGCATATGGCTTCATCGCCGCTATCACCGTGCTGATTATCGCTTGCCCATGCGCGCTGGGGCTGGCCACCCCTATGGCGATCATGGTGGGAGTTGGACGGGGCGCCGGGATGGGCGTCCTTATCAAGAAGGCCGAAGCCCTGGAACGCATGGAGAAGGTCAATACCCTGGTGGTGGACAAGACCGGCACCTTGACGGAAGGCAAGCCGAAGGTTGTCGCGGTCATACCCGTTTCGGAGATTGGGGAAGCAGAAGTCCTCCGGATAGCCGCAAGCCTGGAAAATGCCAGTGAGCATCCTCTTGCCCGCGCCATCGTGGCGGCGGCGGCCGAGCGCAAGTTGGTGCTTGCGCCCGTGACCGGCTTTGACTCGCCCACGGGCAAGGGCGTCATCGGTCAGGTCGAGGGCCGCCAGGTGGTTTTGGGAAACTCTGCTTTCCTGAGCGAGCTTGGAATTGCAACCAAG
>Ga0265313_10004387_pt1 | contig 10885 bp, 3 predicted proteins | sample 4123metaG_FD_203122 | JGI IMG/M metagenome (GOLD analysis project Ga0265313, IMG submission 203122) | Rhizosphere microbial communities from Carex aquatilis grown in University of Washington, Seatle, WA, United States - 4-1-23 metaG | ecosystem: Host-associated > Plants > Roots > Rhizosphere >...
TTGCCGCCCGTTTCCGGTGCCACCCATTGCTGGCTTCTGGCATCGTACTGGACGGCTTGATTGGTGCCGGCGATTTCCCAGCGGTTGTCGCGTTGGTCGAATTGAATCATGCCGCCGGAAGCAGCAGCTGTGATCGCACCGCTTTGATCAACACGAATTGGTGAAGTGGCCGGATCGATCGATCTCCACTGGTTGTCTCCTCCCAGCTGAGTGACCATGCCGTTGGAAGCGACCGAATACCATCCGGAACCGCCCGGATCTTGGTAGGCGGCCACATTGCTGCCGGCTTGCTCGAAGCGGTTTTGCTGGGCATCCCAGACGACCGCGCCGTTGCTGTTGGCAGCAGTCCACTGTCCATCGCCGGATTGTGTGACTGCAGTATCGGTGCCGCGCACTTCCCAGCGCGCTCCACCCTGTTGGTTCGTATCGAGAAATACCGAACCATTCGTGCCGGCAGCCACAAATGAGCCAGTATTATCCTGGGCCACAGGCGTGTTGCTGCCATAGGCTTCCAGTTGCCTGGTGGCTGGATCGAGGACGACTTGACCGCCTGTACCTTGAGCCACCCAGTTGCCTGAGGCGGAGTCTCTCTGCATGGCGATATTGGTGTCCGTGTATCCTCCCGAAGAATTTTGCTGGCGCAATTCCCATTGACCGGCTTGCTGATCATAAAATACCTGGCCGCCCGATCCTTGAGCAACAAATGTGCCGTTGGAAAGCGATACAGGCGAATCCGCTCCGGCTGCAGACCAGCCGGACGAGCCGCTTGAGGCCGGCGACAGCATCTGGACTGAACCGTCTGCTCCGGCTGCATACCAGCGGCCCGAACCGTTTGGATCGACGACAGCGGCAGCGCCGGAAGTGGTTTCGAAGCGACCATCGTTGCGGTCGAAGCGAATTTGTCCGCCGGTGTCGGCGGCAATCCAGTTATTGCTGGTTGTGTCGTAAGCGACAGCAGCATTTGCTCCTGCCACTTCATATCGGCCCTGGGCGGCATCAAAGACGACCTGGCCGCCTGTGCTGTCGACCGACCACTGACCTCGCGAATAGGTGACACCTTCACCGGTGCCGGTGGCCTGGAATTGTCCGTTGTCCACACTGTAAGCGACCTGCCCGGAGGCTCCTTGCGCGTACCACTGATTGGTCGATTGATCGTATTGAACACCGACATCGGCGTTGCGTGCTTCGAAGCGGCCTTGTTGCTGATCGAAGACGACATTGCCATTGGTGCCGGAAGCGACGACTTCACCGCCTCTGACTTCCATAGGTGCATTGCCTGCCCTTTCCCAGTTGGCTTGTCCGGCCGCTCCGCCGGTCAGGCGTTCGATGCCTTGACCGTCTTGCGAGACGCGGAACCATTGTCCCGAGCCACCCGGATCGGACATGACGACGCCGCCTGTCGATTTGTCTTCAAAGCGATTGGTCTGCGGGTCGTAGGCTATGTTGCCGTTGGTCCCGGCCGCCACAAAGCTGCCGTTTTCGTAATTGACGGCGGCACCGGTGCCGGCTACTTCGAATTGTTTGTCGGCGGTACTGTAGACAATACCGTTATCTACAGAACCACTGGCGTCGCGGGCCATCCACTGACCTGTTGAAGAATCGTAACTGACACCGGCACCATCCTCGGTGCGGAATGTGCCCGTGGACTGATCGTAGGCGATGGCCGGCGAGCCGTCATCGTTTTTGATCACATTGCCCTGGCTGTCTATTGCACCGAATTGGCCCGACTGTTGATCGTAGGCGGAGATTTGCGTGTATTCTCCGGTCGCCGAATTGCGAGCATACATAAGATCGGTGGCATTGACGGCATCGCCGCAAATACGGTCGCCGTTGCGGGCTGCTTCTCTTACTGAATCATCCTGGCCGGCTCTAGCCATGACCCCGATTTGATCCGGCTCGGATCCGTTGGAGGCCCGGATGAGCGCATCGGCAGACACGCCTGTACGTCCTTCCAGTTGAGCGCGGGCGGCCGCTTGTTCGGCCTCTGTGCCGCTTCTGCCTTCGGCACGGGACATAAGTTGACCGGCTGCGCCTGCAGAACCGGCTGCTCCGACTACGGCGGCTGCCGTCATCATGGCAGTGCTGTCTCCGTGCACAGCATCGTTGAGTGTCTTGGCGTCCATGCCGGTGGTTGCTTTGACGCGATCTTGAGCGTCCGTGTCTCCGCGCATGGCTTTGTCCAGGTCGCCCGGTTGCGTGCGGGCCAGTGCTTCCATAGTTGCGGTTGCAGCTGGGTGTCCCTTATCGTCGAGAGCCTTGAGATCGGCAAAGGCTTTGTTGTCGGTATCGGAAGGCGGCAACCCTTTGGACGCACCGAGTGCGGCCAGCGCGGCTGCTTCTGTAGCATCGCCGGCGCCACCACGCATACCCATGTTAGTGCGATCGCTAGGCGGCAAGCCTGGATCGACTCCACCAGGGCCGCCTGAGCGAGGCAGACCGGTGGCCGGATCGATATCGGCTCCACGCGGGCTGAGGGCTGCATTGTTGAGATCGTTCTGGCCGGTTGGAGAAAGCGCCAGAGCATTGGCATTTCCACCACCAGGATTATTAGGATCGTTTGCGCCCTGGCCGCTGCCCAGCAAATTGCCGCTGCCGGAGCCGCTGCGTCCAGCAGCACCGCTTCCCGGTTTGCCGGTGCCGCCGGTTCCGCCGGAACCGCCTGAGCCTCCCTGACCGGCTCCCTTGCCGCCGCCTTGACCGCCGCCGCCGCCACCCGACATCGCTTTCTGCATCTCATTGGAAGCAGCAGTGCCGGCTTCAGCAATCAATCCTGCAAAGTCGAAGGCTTTCTTGACGGCCAGGTTGGCCAGTGTGTTCAAAGCCGTGACGATGATCGAACCATCGTCGCCCACGCCCTTGAAACAGGCCAGCAAAAGCACGGTCGTGTTCCAGAACAGACTCCAGAAACAAAGTGTAATCACACCTTCAATCCAGCTCTTCAAGGCGCCGCGCATCGGTCCGATCGGCCAGACCCAGAGGGCTGCAGCTATCGGTCCCATGCACCACAAGTAATAGAGATACGCCATTTGGAAGGCGCTCATGATATTCCATGCCGCCGTCAAACCCGTATTGGCCATACCTTTAGCCAGACGGTTAAAGTTTTTCGCTTGCACTGCATTTTCGTCAGGTACGCGGGTGGTGTCCTTGCCCAGGCAGGGATCATATTCGCGCACGGTCGAGTTCAATCCTTCAAATGAAGACCAAACTGAAGTGCCTTTGTTGACCGGCTGCTCTTCCTTGTGGATAGCGTTTTCCTGACGATTGGCCGGGTTGGTGGCGAAAGCTCTCTTTTCATGGCAAATCGCATCTTCATACATGTCCGTGCCGAAGATACGCTTGTATTCATCGGCAATCGTGAAGGTTATCGAGTTTGATACGTCGATACCGTAATTGATGACAAGGAAGGTGGCCGGAATCAGGAACACGGCCACGATCGAACGCGTAATCCCTTCAATCGGGCTGTCTGCCTGAGCCCAGGAAGGAGATCCCTGAGCGACGATTGCTTTCACTTGAGCAAGCACGGCACCTGGTAAGAGCAGCAATATGGCCATCGGTATGAAGAGCTGATCTCTGAGTTTGTGCCAGACATTGCCCTGCTCAGCCGTAAAATTGACCAGGTATTTCTTGCTGAAATCGATGGCGCTAATGGCCTGGTTGGTGGCCATGTTGTTGGAGGAGTTGGCAGCCGATGTAGACTGCAAGCCGCCCAGAGTTGTGGCTGCCCACATGAATCTTTCCGGGTTGGCCAATTGCTCCAGCATGATGTTCTGGTTGTAACGTTGAATGAGCTGGAATTGCGTGTCCGAAACCGGATATCCAAATGTCTTCAGTTCGTTCTTGTTGATACCTTCATCGCGCTTGGTCGGCACGGTAGATGGAATACCGGGTGGAACAGGAACAGGCCAGGCGAATGTAGGACCTGATTTGGTATAGACAGTGCCCGGTCCGACCGATTCTTTGGGGCCGGTGCCGTCCTGTCCGGTGGCCGCCTGCAAGGCGCCCTTCAAATTGCCGGAAAAGGCTTGTTTGATGCCATTGGTAAGTCTGGATATTCCTTGTGAGCCGCCTGCGTTTTGAAGCACATCGGTACCACCGTATTCGGTGGCAGCGTAAGTCTGGGCGTTTTTCATTCGGTAATAGAAGTGCTTCATGGCCAGGTCGCCCGAACCGGGGTTGCCGTCCCTGGAGTCACCAGTTCCACCGGTGCCGACATTGGGTGCTTGCGACAGAGCAGCTATCGGTACGAATCCGATAAGAAGCAGCACGAGTGTTAGTCGCGCTATAAACGTTGTTGCCGTTTTTCTTCTTCCAATCATTTGAGATCCATCCTCACGCGTACAAATGTAATTCTTGGAGAGCTTATCCAGCTGCCACTGGAGACTCTTAAGCGTCATCATCGTCATCACCCTGCTGCATGTTGTCTCCAAATTGGGGACCACTGCTGTCGTCGCCGCCGCCTCCGCCGCCGCCTCCTCCACCGGAGAAGGATCCGCTGCCTTTAGGATCGAGCGCGGCAATCATTTGCTGCGGGCTGTTCTGTTGAATGAAGCTCTGGACCTGCGCTTCAGGCATACCGGCCTTGCGCATGCCGTCGGCCACGGTAGACACATTCTGCTGTGCCGCCGCCACATAATTGGAGAGTGGAACGGCCCCATTTGCTTTGGAACCGCCTCCTGTCTGATCGGAAGGAGTAGAGGTCGGACTGGCGGACGCCGTGGTGGCTGTACCAGTGCCTGTTCCCGTGCCTGTTCCCGTGCCAGTGCCGGTGCCCTGTGCGGCTGGCGGCAAAATGGCGTTGGCTTGCAAGAACTGGTTGTTGTTCTGGTTGTTTTGTTGATTTTGCATCGGCGGAGAAAGGTTTTGGCCCTGACCCTGGCCTTGTCCCTGGCCCTGACCCTGGCCACCTCCCATATTGATACCGCCGCCGCCGTTGAAGGCGCCGCCCATACCGCGGGTGTTCTGATCGCGAAATGCATTCAATCCGACCGAAGTCTGATTGATTGCCTGCAATGCCTGTTGCTTGTCGCCGGCCGACATATTGGAGCTCTGGATCTGGCTGGCCATCTGCTGGAGCATGCCTCCACCACCGGACTGTCCACCGCCTGCTCCGGAGCCGCCTGAGGCGCCGCCACCACTGCCGCCGCCGCCGCCGCCCGGGCTGCCGCCGCCCATGCTGTTGGCGACACTTTCAACTTTCTCGAGAGCTGCGGCCGGATCGAACTTGAATGGACTGAAGGGCACGTGCAGCATCAGACCGAGCAAGCAAGTAAAGACCGCTACTTCCCACTGCAAGTTGGTGGGCACTTTTGATTGGGCAACATAAATCAAACGCTGCGTCATGATCGCCAGAATCACCATCCAGTAGAAGCGCCACAAGGCAAGCGAGATCACGGCGTTGACCCAGCTGCCGAAAACGCCTCTGAATAGTTTTTGATTGCCGTCATTTTGCAGGTCTGGCCATGCATAAAATGCCGCGGCCAGCGGCCCCAAAAGGAATAAATAACACATGAAGACAAGTTGGAATGCAGTCAAAATGATCAGCGACTGGGACATGAAATACATCATCCAGTTGAAGGCCATTTCCAACATGCCGGACAACCAGGAAGTGCTTTCTTCCATGGTTTTGGTTTCAGGCACGTTGCCGCCCAAACCTTCTCCGTATCCGAACAAGTCCGTGACAAATTGCAAAAGCGCTCCAAAAATGTCTCCGCCCAGAAGCTTGTCCAGAGCACCGCCGCCTTGCTGCCCCTGTCCCGACCCCTTCTGCGGCAAGATCGCATTGTCGACATTGGTTTTCGGGTTAGGGTTGTAAGAAAGGTTGTGGCTCCAGCTTTTGATTTTGTCTATGTTGACCCAGGGGTCATAGACGCTGTACGCCATGGAGTTGCCTACGTCGATGGCATAGCTGACAATCAGCTGCGTAGCCGGGATGAGAAAAACTGCCACAAAAGAACGCAGCAAGCCGTCAAACGGGCTCTGTGCTTCCGGCGCCTTGAGCGCGAAACCACCGGCGACGATGGATTTTGCTTGAGTAATGACGGCGCCCGGCAAGAGGAAAAGAATGGCCAGAGGCACATAGACTTTGTGATACATGATCTGCACTTGCTTGACCGCATCAGAGACCTGGCGGTAATAAGAGCCCAGGTTCGGACCGGTACCGGAGGCTTCGTTGGCAAGATTGATCAACGAATTGGTAGAGTCGCCCTGGATCACCCGGGCGGCAGCATTGTCGAATGAGCTTTCGGCAACACCGGCGATACTGTTGCCGGCAGCGCCGTTCATCATCTGACCGGTAGTGGTGGCGGCCCACATGAAGCGCTCCGGATCGGAGAGCAATTCGAGCATGCGGTTATTGTTTTCCCGGTCGATGATTTGAAACTGAGTATCTGAGACCGGCAAACCGAAAGTTGTGATCCGACCGGTTCCTGGAGGGTTATAACCAGTAGCCTTCTCAAAGATGGCTTCGTCTCTGGATGTTTTTACTTTGTCCTGGGCTTCCATTTTCGGCTGCACATAGCAGGGAATGCCGTAGGCAGTGTATTTGGGAAACTTCCAGGCTTCGGCGTCTTGAAGGAACCAGCCCACGGGGCTGCCGCAAGGAACGAAGCAGGAGTCATAGGCCAGAACTTTGGTCTGTGTATTGGAATCGTCTGTTTGCTTGGTATTGGTTTGACCGGGGCCGGTGTCTTTGGCGGAGCGGCCGTCGGTTTGGAATTCGGCGCGCTTTTCAGGCAGCTCGTCGTTTTTCGGCTTGGTCTCTTTGGGCGTCGGATCGTCAACCGGCACCAGGCGGTCATATTTGCGGTTGATGTCCAGCCACTTGTAGCGCAAACAAGCCATGTCGCGAATGGTTTGCGCGGTCGAATTATTGGAGTCGTCCATGGTGCCCTGGGCATTCCTGAAAAGGCTGCTTTCAGGAACCTGCGCAAAAGTCGGCAGGGCTAAGATCGCAACGGCAAAGAGAGTGGAGAGCGCGATCGCCGCCCGCCCTTTTTCGTTTGTCAGTGCCAATGATTTGAACGACATCTTATTCATCAAAAACTACCTGATTGAGCGTCGGTCTAGTAATTTCACGCGGTCTAGGATCTGTCTAACGCTGCTTGTTCTAAGGCTTTTGGCTAGCGTTTCATATGAATGCTGCGCTGGCCGTCCGACAAAGATATGGTTAACCTGTCATTCCAGGGTCTGCCGAAAATCGTGATCGTGCCTTTGACTTCTTGATTGGGCGCTACATTGGTCGAGTCAAATTCGGCGCGCATCGCTGCTTCCGAAAGCTTCTGATTGCCCTCTTGAACGGATATGTCATCCGGGCTGAAGCTGAAAGCGTTGTCGGACGTATTGCGAATGGAAACATTGAGCACGCTCTTGCGCGCGCTGATGTTTTTTCCTTTCAGTTCAAATGAAATTCCGTCTGGCGTTGCCGGTGCATCTGCCTTGTCACCGGCTGCGGCGGATTCTACTTTTGAGGGTGCCGGCTCGAGATCGCCCTGGGCGACTTCGGCCTTGCCGCTCTTTTTGTTTTTTACGTCTTTGCTTTTCTCTTTTGCCGGTTTGTCTTTCGACTTGGCTGATTTCTCTCCCTTTTTGTCTGCCGCCGCCTCTGCCTTGGCGACTTTAGGACTATCCTGAGCTTGCGGCTGACCTTCTTCCTGTTTCTTCTTATTGAAACCAAAGAAGCCCAATACGTTAAAACCACCGCCTTGAGGAGCGGCATCTTGTGCAGGTTGTGCCTGGGCGAGCGATTCCACACTGGGAGCGACGCCGGAAACTTTCTGAATAATCGAGCGAGCTGCTCCGGCACCGGATACGGCCGCCAGTTCAAGTTGCGCCGAGCGCATATCTTCTTTGGCCGAATCGGCTTCGCTTTGCGCTTGCGACAGATCGGCAGCCGCTCTTTGCTGCTCGGCGTGCGAGGAAGCTACTTCCACTTCCTGCTTTCTGGCTGCTACGGTTTGTTGAGACAGTGAAAAACGGTTATATGAATAGAGATAGCGGTAATAGCTCTGGACCATGTCGCCCTGGGTCTTTCTGAGCTGGACTTGAATACGCTTATCAACAAAAACCGGCTTGAATACAGCATCTACCTGTCTTTGTCCGATACTGAAGGATCCTTTAGTAGACTCGCCGGGTAAGCCGACATCGATGCGGGAAAGAGCGGCGGCAATATTAGGATCGCGAGAAGACCAGGCGCCCAACTGCGAAGATCCGATAGCGCCTTTCCAGAGCACGCGGAGATCGTCTCTTTGTTTGTAAGGCGAGCGGGCATCCATGCCCGTAGGCGTAATGGGGACGAAATTGGCAAATTTCTTGGCTTTGTCTTGCGACTTGGAATCATCATCACTGTCATCATGCGGACGTGATTTGCCGGAACCGAAAAGGGCCGGTCTCTGCGGAGCACTATCGCCGGGAGGGGCAGTCTGCGGGTACGGTATGCCGTACGGATTCAAGTATGGATTAGCATAAGGATTCGCGTACGGATTGGCATACGGATTGCCGCCGTATGGATTGGCATAAGGATTATTGGGATCGGCAGGCGGTGCATTGGCGACAGTCGTTTGCGCCGCTGTCGACAAAGTCACTGCCGGCGGTGGCGGCACCAATCCGCCCCCCAGCGCGCCCGAGGGTGGAGCCGGGACCTGCGGGCTGTTGTAGCCGCCGTAGCTGGCCGTAGAGGGCGGCACGTTGGCCGGTGACGATTGAGGAATGGCACCGGATGTACTGGGCGCATAAGCTCCCGAATCGGCAGAAGTGACGCTCATGCCGGCGCCGGCTGTGGCAACTTCTTCAGCCGGCGGCGCAATCGGTTCCATCGAGACTTTAGGAAGAATACGTCCTTGCCCGTTGGTCTCCGACATTTGCTGGTTTTGCTGCTGCTGAGCGAGCGCCATCTGCTGCGCGCGCGCTGCTTCTTCTGCGCGGATGCGCTCCACCATTGTAGGGTCGGCTTTCGGTCTTAGAGCGCCCAGAATTCCATGCCCCTGCACCGCACCACCCGCATTGGCCGCAGACGCATCACCGGCCGATTCTTGCCTGGCGCAGCCAGTCAGAATCAACGCCAGGCAAAGCGCTGCAAATTTAAAAATTGTGGGTGTGTGTTGCATAGGGGGTGGTGTGCACTCGCGTGCCTTGTCTGAAGTTTTAATTTCTCTTCAATAGGCTTCCTCTTACCGACGTATCAGTACGTGAAGAACTGCCGCCGAAACCGGCGCCTGAGCCATTGCCGTAACCGCCCGAATAAGACGATACTGCCGGTCCGTTATAGTTGCCGTTGGTCGGTCCTCTCGATGGCGCCATGCCGCGAGCCGGTCCAGCCGAGGCTCCTTGAGCCTTAGGTGGGGTCATCATTTTGCCCATCAAGCGGTTGGTATTGGTACCGTCCGCCAGTGGACCTTTAGGACCCATGCCGCGAGCCGGAATATTGGATGGTCCAAATCCGGTCTTCGGCAAACTGCCCATTTCGGGCATCATGCCGTTGGAAGTTCTTGGTTGTACGACCGGTCCGCCCATTTGCAGGGGTCCGCCACCCGGTCCACCGCCCGGTCCGCCGCCGGCAAGCGCTCCGGCGCCACCGCCGCCGCCACCGCCGTATCCCTGTGGTCCAGGCGGCAATTCGATTTGCTGCGGAGCCGCTGGTGCTTCGCGGAAGTCTTTGATGATCGGGCGTTCGTCCAGAATTTGCATTTGTCTGGGCGCGCTGTAGAAGGTGGTTTTATCCAACTTCTTTTGATCGATTTTGAACCCTTGAGCCATTGATGGGGCCGCGCACACGGCCACTGAGGCCGTTGCCGCCACTATCAAGCTGATTGTTTTCACTAACTTAGCCATGATGAGAACTCCTTCCCCCGAGCCATTGGCGATTGAGTACAACTCTTGTCGCCGAGTAGTATCTGAAAAAACTAGAACAAACTTACTCCTGTAAATCTTCTAGAAGCCGAATTGATGGGCGAAACGATCCGCCGACCAATTTGCTTCATTTTGCGTCCAGCTTTGCTCGGACGTTTTGCCGAGCTTCCCGAGAAATCATCCTCAGGCAATGAAAGATCTTGTGTTGTCGATTGATTGATCACCACAGGTTGTGGCGCATCCGGTGCGACCGCGCCGTCATCACGATCGTTCAACTTGGGCTCTCGGCCCAGGGACTTGAGGGCTCCAGCCGGGCTGGGCGGTCCGCCCAATCCGGGCACGCCGCCGCCGCCGCCGCCGGCGCCGGGGCCGGTCATGATCTGGTCGGAAACTGGTTTGTGAGGAGCGGCAACTTCATTGCACTTGTAATAGCTCGACTTCTTCCCTTTAGGAATGAAAGCACCGGGTTCATATTGAGCATAGCCCTGACTCTTCTTGAGCATTCTGGGCGGGCCGTTATCTTCGCCGCCGCCACCGCCGGACGGTCCGTTCCACGAACCGCCGCCGCCGCCGCCACCACCAGCGCCACCCCAACTGCCCATTGCGATCGGCAATTCAAGGCGTTCTGGCAGAACTGGAAAACCCGCAGGTGGCACGGGCTCATCTGCGGCGATTGGTTCGATTGAAGGGTCTGGCTTGCGCGGTTTCGGTTTGGGGCTCCAGGAATAACTTCCACCGCCGCCGCCGCCACTCGAAAACGTGCGGACCACAGGCGGAGGGGGCGGCGGATGCCGCTCTTGTTGTGCCGGCTTGTCGTACTGGTTGTCGCCAGGCTTGTGAACGTATTTGCCCATATTCGTCTGAGGAAGCTGAGCGTGAGCCATGGGGATAGTCATCCCCATAGCGATAATTGCTGCCATCAACGGCGCACGCTTCGTCATTGCAAAAGTTCCCTCCCAAGGGAGATGTCCACGTATTGCCCCTGCGGGGGCCGTGGGTACTGAGAACACATGCCTCATTTGCCTAGTAAAAAACGCCACAA
>Ga0265313_10004388_pt1 | contig 10883 bp, 10 predicted proteins | sample 4123metaG_FD_203122 | JGI IMG/M metagenome (GOLD analysis project Ga0265313, IMG submission 203122) | Rhizosphere microbial communities from Carex aquatilis grown in University of Washington, Seatle, WA, United States - 4-1-23 metaG | ecosystem: Host-associated > Plants > Roots > Rhizosphere >...
CAGGGTGACCTGCACCGCATCGGCCAGGATGTCGACGCCGCGCAGAAGCTTCTCGCGGGCGTCGGCGCCGAATTTCACGTCTTTGGCTGCCATTGTTCTGTTCTCCTAGATTCTTGTGATTGGTTCGGGGTGCTTACTTCTTCGACGCCTTGCGGCCTTCGAGCACGCCCATGATGTCGCTCTCCTTCATGATCAGGAGATCCTCGCCATCGATCTTGACTTCGGTGCCGCTCCACTTGCCGAACAGCACGAACTCGCCGGCCTTGACGGAGGTGGGAACCAGCTTGCCGTTGTTGTCGGGGGCGCCGGGGCCGACGCTGATCACCTCGCCCTCCTGGGGCTTCTCGGCGACGGTGTCGGGGATGATGATGCCGCCGGCGGTCTTCTGGTCCTCTTTCACGCGGCGGACGACCACGCGGTCGCCAAGGGGACGGAATTTCATGTGCCTCTCCTTAAGGTCTTGAATCTGTTGAAATTATCGTGCGTTGCAGCACTCGATGTTGACGAGTGCCAGCGCCGCGAGGGGTATTTAGGCCGCTCCTTGCGCCCAATCAAGGGTTCAGGGCGGATTTCCTGGCCCGATTGGGGTCTTTCCGGGGCAGGGGGATACCCCCTGCCAGGCCCGGCGTTTCCAAGGCCGGCGTGGTGAACCGACTGTTCATGCTGGGTTCAGCCGCTGCTTGCGACTCTCGCTGCAACGGAGAGGCAGACTCGAATGGAGACCAAGATGAAGAAGATCATCGCAAAACTTGCCGTCGGAGCCGCGCTGGCTGCCGGCGCCGCCCTTGCCACCGCCGCGCCGGCTTCGGCGCAGGTGCGCTTCGGCATCACGCTCGGCGTGCCCGGCTATTACGGCGCGCCCTACTACAGCTACAGCTGCGATCCCTACAGCCGCTTCTACGATCCCTATCGCTGCGGCTATGGCTATTATGGCGGCGGGTATGGCCCCAGCTTCTATATCGGCGGCGGCTCGCGCTATGGCTATGGCGGCGGCTATTATCGCGGCGGCTACGACAACTATCGCGGCGGCAGCGTGCGCGGCGGCGGCAGTTTCCATGGCGGCTCCGGCGGCCATTCCGGCGGCGGCAGCCACCATCGCTAGAAGCTGACAGCGGCAACGAAAGGCTCCGGAGATTTCCGGAGCCTTTTGTTTTGCCGCCGTTTGCGGCAAATTGTGGAGAGCCGTTCACGTCGCCGCCATCATGGCTGCCCCGCCTGCGCCGCGGCAGCGATAACAAGGATCGGGCGGGCGTGTCTTTGCCGTCCGCAACGCCGTTCCCGCGCCAAGGAGACCAGGATGAAAACACTCTGGAACCTAACGCTGTCAGCGTTTTCTCTGGCGGCCTTTGCCGGCCTGGCGGGCTGCGTGGCGCCCGGTGACGAGGGCTATGACGGCAATTATGCCGCCGGTTATGGCGGCGGCTATTGCGACGCCTGGGGCTGCCCCGACGGCTATTGGGACTATCCGGTCTATTACGGCTCGATCTACTACAACGGCGCCTGGCTCGACGGCCCGATCTATTGCCGCGACATAGACGGGCGCCGGCAATTCTGGGTCCATGGCGGCTGGCACAATGACGGCTGGCGCGGCGAGCGCCCCGCCCAGTATCCCGCCGGCCGTGTCGGACCGGCGCTGGGCCGCGACTTCTACCGCAGCGCCAATTTCCGCAATGGCTCCGGCGGCAACGGCGCCCGCAACGGCTTCCGCGATAACGAGAGCGGCCTGAACGCCCAGAGCTTCCAGGGCAACGGCAACAGCAGCAGCGGCGGCAATTCGGGCAACGGCAATCGCGGCGGCGGCAATGCCGGCAATGGCGGTGGCCGCGGCTTCAACGGCGGCGGCAACCGTGGCGGCAATGGCGGCGGCAACAACGGCGGCGGCGGTGGCTATCGCGGTGGCGGTGGTGGCGGCAATGGCGGCGGCGGAGGCGGCGGTTATCGCGGTGGTGGCGGAGGAGGCGGTGGCGGCTGCGGTGGTGGCGGCGGCGGTGGTGGCGGTGGTGGAAATCGCGGCGGCGGCGGCGGCAACAGCGGCGGCAATTCCGGTGGCGGCGGCAACGGTGGTGGCGGCAACGGCGGCGGCAACGGCGGCGGCCGCGGCGGCCGCTGAGCCTTCGCGCGCCACAATCGTGAACGGAACCCTAACGCCGGGGCGCCTGCCGCAGCGCCGTTAGGATTTCACAGTTAACGAATTGGAAATCGCCGACCGGCATGATTTGCCGCATGACCAGGCTGCTCATCAATCTCACCTGCTTTTTCGGCTGCGCCTTCCTGGGCGCCTCGATGGTTTTGTTCACCGGCTGGCCGCTGGCGCTGGTGGCGGCGGGGGTCTGCTTCCTCGCCACCCAGCATGTCGGCGCGATGCTCGCCCGCCGCGGCGACAAGCGCGCCACGGCCCGCGAATTCGCCCAGTTGCGCCGCATGAGCATCGCCTTCCAGGACCAGCTCGATGAAACCCAGGCCCGCATCGCCGCGCTGGACGGAATGATCGACGAACGCACCAACGCGCAAGGCCGCAAGATCGTGGCCGAGCTGAAGGTGCTGGAAAGCCTGATGCGCGAATTCGCCGGCAAGATTTCGCGCGGCGCGCGCGGCCAGGAAACCGAGGCCCAGGTGCCGCGCATTCCCTCCACCGGCCCGGCCGCCGCCTATCTCGGCAGCTTCGGCGACCGCAACGTCCTGCTCGAGACCATCCGCGCCAGCCTGGAAGAGAACCGGGTCGATCTCTATCTCCAGCCCATCGTCAGCCTGCCGCAGCGCAAGCTGCGCTATTACGAGGCGCTGTCGCGCCTGCGCGACGCCGATGGCGCGGTGTTGATGCCCTCGCAATACATCAAGGTGGCGGGCGAGGCCGGGCTGATGAGCGTGGTCGACAATCTCCTGCTCTTCCGCTGTGTCCAGGTGCTGCGCCGGCTGGCGGCCAAGACCCGCGAGATCGGCATCTTCTGCAACATCTCGGGCGAGACGCTCTCCGACACCGAATTCTTTCCCCAGTTCCTCGACTATATGGCCGCCAACAAGGACCTGGCCGGGCTGATCATCTTCGAATTCGCCCAGGACGCCGTGCTCAAGGCGGGCGTGGTGGGCGAAAAGAACCTGGCCCGGCTGGCGGAACTGGGCTTCGCCCTCTCCATGGACCATGTCGAGACCCTGGCGCTGGATTTCGTCAAGCTCAAGCGCATCGGCTTCAACCATCTGAAGGTGCGCTCCGAGACTCTGGTGCAGGGCATGAGCGGGGCGGGCGCCGCCGTCGCCGCCGAGGATTTCAAGAAGCTGCTCTCCCGCCACGGCCTCAATCTGATCGCCGAGCGGGTGGAGGACGAGAAGACCGTCCTGCAGCTGCTGGACTATGCCGTGGACTTCGCCCAGGGCTATCTCTTCGGCGAACCCAGGGCGGTGCGCGACGACGCCAGCCGCCCCGCGCCCGACATGGCGCCGGTGATTCCCTTCAAAAAAGCCTCCTGAGGGTTTGCCGGCCTGCGGCCATCGCGCCTCACCGTTGCTTTCCGGGCTTGGTCATGCCATCCGGCAGGGCCATGCCTATCCGCCTCCTTGACGGCCTTTCCGACATTGCCGGCCAGTACGACGCGCTGATCTGCGACGTCTGGGGGGTGGTGCATGATGGTCACAACGCCCATGCGCCTGCCTGTGACGCCCTCAAGCGCTTCCGCCAGACGCACGGCCCGGTTGTGCTGCTGACCAATGCCCCCCGCGTGCCCGACGCGGTGGCCGAGCAATGCGCCGGCTTCGGCGTGCCGCGGGACTGCTATGACGCCATCGTCAGTTCCGGCGGCGCCTGCCGGGCCGAGATCGCCCGGCGTGCGGCAGGGCGGCATTTGCGGCTTTATTACATCGGCACCCCCCGCGACGTTTCGATCTATCAGGGGCTGGACGTCTCGCTGGCGGGCGCGGACCAGGCCGAGGCGATTCTCTGCGCCGGGCTGCGCAATGACGATGGCGAGGCCCCAGCCGATTATGGCGACGAACTGGCCCTGCTGGCGAAAAGGGGCCTGTCCATGCTCTGCGCCAATCCCGATCTGGTGGTGCATCGGGGGCAAAGGCTTTACTGGTGTGCCGGGGCATTGGCGCGCGACTATGCGGCGCTGGGGGGCAGGGTGATCTATTACGGCAAGCCGCACGGGCCGGTCTATGACATGGCGCGCGCCGAGATCGCCGGTTTGCGCAAAGGCGCGCCGGCGCGGCGCCCCCTGGCGGTGGGCGACGGCATGCCCACCGACATCAAGGGCGCCAATGGCCAGGGGCTGGAGGCGCTCTTCATCGCCGACGGCATTCATGGCGAGGAGATCGAGCCCTATGGTGAAGCGCATCTGGATGAACTTCTGGCCCGCAACGGCGTCCATGCCGCCGCCGCCCTGCGCGCCCTGAAATGGTGAGGCCATGACCGTTTATCTGGAAGACATCAAGGTCGGGATGAGTGCCAGCCTCACCCACACCATCACCGAACAGGACATCGAGCTGTTCGGCCAGGCCACCGGCGACCGCAACCCGGTGCATTTCGACGAGGACTTCGCCAGGAAGACCGTCTTTCGCGGACGGGTGGCGCATGGCGCGCTGGTGGTGGGCTATGTCTCGTCGGTGATCGGCAACCAGCTGCCGGGCCCCGGCACCATCTTCGGCGGCGCCAAGATCGAGTTCAAGGCGCCGCTGCGCCTGGGCGACACGGTGACGGTGACCTGCACCGTGCGCAGCATCGATGGCCGCAACGTCCTGCTGGACTGCATCGCCACGGTGGATGGGGCGGTGGTGGCGCAAATGGAAACCCGCGCCATCGCGCCCAAGAAGCCGCCGGAAAAGAAGCCGGAAGCCTGATGCGCATCTTCCGTCACTTCGAGGAGGTGCCCGCATCGCTGCGCGGCGCGGTGACGGCGGTGGGCAATTTCGACGGCGTGCATCTGGGCCACCGCGCCCTGATTGCCGAGGCCGCGCGGCAGGCGCGGGCAACCGGCCGCCCGCTGGCGGTGCTGGCCTTCGAGCCGCATCCGCAGGAATTTTTCAAGCCTTCACCGGAGTGTTTCCGCCTGACGCCGCTCAGGATGAAGGCGCGGCTTCTGGCCGAGCTGGGGGTGGACGCCTTCTTCGCCGTGCCGTTCGACGCCGCGATGGCCGGACGCACGGCGGAAGTTTTCGTCCGCGAGGTGCTGGTGGACGGGCTGGGGGTTTGCGCCGTGGTGGTGGGCCATGACTTCGTCTTCGGCAAGGGGCGGGGCGGCAACCTCGCCACCCTGCAGGCGCAAGGCGCGAGCCACGGCTTTGCCGTCACGCCCTTCCACACGGTGCTGGCCAATGCCGGCGAGAAGATTTCCTCCACGCGCATCCGCGAGGCGCTGAAGGCGGCGCGCCCGCTGGAGGCCGCCGCGCTGCTGGGGCGGCACTGGGCGGTGGAGGCGCGTGTCGAGCATGGCGACGGGCGGGGCAAGAGCATGGGCTTTCCCACCGCCAACATGCATCTGGGCCACTGCCTGGCGCCGGCCTTCGGCGTCTATGCCGTGCGCGCCGCCGTGATGGACAATGATGTGGTGGTGGAGCGGCATGACGGCGTCGCCAATTTCGGCATCCGCCCCATGTATGAGGTCGCGGTGCCGCTGATGGAGGCGCATCTGTTCGATTTCGACGGCGATCTTTACGGCCGCCATCTCTCGGTCGAGCTGGTGGACTATATCCGGCCGGAAATGCGCTTTTCCGGCCTGCCCGCCCTGATCGCCCAGATCGCCGAGGACGCCCAGACGGCGCGGAGCCTGCTGGCGAAGCACCCCCGGATGCCCAAACTGGACGCCTGAGCCCCAGCGGGCTAGAAGCGGGCATCATGGCCGACAAAACCGCAGAAAGCCGGGATTTCCGGGACACTTTGTTCCTGCCCGCCACCGACTTCCCCATGAAGGCGGGCCTGCCCGAGGCCGAGCCGAAATGGCTGGCGCGCTGGGCGGACATGGACCTGTACGGAAAGTTGCGGGCGAAGGCGAAAGGCCGGCCGCTGTTCCTGCTGCATGACGGCCCGATCTACGCCAATGGCGACATCCATTCCGGCACCGGCCTCAACCACATCCTGAAGGACTTTGTCGTCCGCTCGCAGGGGATGCTGGGCCGCGACGCGCCCTATGTGCCCGGCTGGGACTGCCATGGCCTGCCGATCGAATGGAAGGTCGAGGAGAAGTTCCGCGAAGCCGGCCGCAACAAGGACGAAATTCCGAAGGACGAGCTGCGCCGCGAATGCCGCGCCTTCGCGACCCACTGGATGGGGGTGCAGTCGGCGCAGATCCAGCGCCTGGGCCAGATCGGCGATTTTTCCCGCCCCTACACCACGATGAATTTCAAGGCCGAGGCGCGCATCGCCCGCGAGGCGATGAAGTTCGTCGAAAACGGGCTGCTCTATCGCGGCTTTCGGCCGGTGATGTGGTCGCCGGTGGAAAAGACCGCCCTGGCCGATGCCGAGGTCGAGTATCACGAGAAGCAGTCGCCCACCATCTATGTGAAGTTTCCAGTCATTCCGACCATACAGCAGCAGTCCGCATCACTGGATGTCGACTTCGTGACTGATCCAAAGAGTGGAAAAGTCACGCTAGGCACCAAATCGACGGACGCATACGCAGCCAAAGTGACAGCTTTGCAAAACGCTGCGTCTGATCTTGCAAATAAGCACACCTTCATCGTGATCTGGACGACGACGCCCTGGACCATTCCGGGCAACCGCGCCATCGCCTTCTCGCCGGAGATTTCCTACGGCCTTTATGAAGTGGCTGATGCCACTGAGGGTTCTCTAGCGCGTCCTAGCGAACACCTGCTCCTGGCTGATGAGTTGCATGACAAAGTGGCACTGCACGCCAAGATGGTATTGACGCGCATCCGTACCGTGTCCACTGACGAGCTGAAGGCATTGAAAGCCGCGCATCCGCTGCGCTCGCTGGGTTATTCCTTCGAAGTGCCGGTGCTGCCCGCCGCCTTCGTCACCGCCGACACCGGCACCGGCTTCGTCCACAACGCGCCCGGCCATGGCGAGGACGATTTCGAACTGCTGCTTTCGCTGGATCGCGATTACCCGGCCAAGAATCCCGACGCTTTCAGCCTGGTGCTGCCCGATGGTTCCTACGCCCCGAATGTGCCGCACTTCGCCGGCAAGCGCATCCTGACGCCGGAAGGCAAGGACGGCGACGCCAATGGCGCGGTGATCAGGGAGCTGATCGCCCATGGCAAGCTCCTGGCCAAGGGCACGCTGCGCCATTCCTATCCGCATAGCTGGCGGTCGAAGGCGCCGGTGATCTTCCGCGCCACGCCGCAATGGTTCGTGGCGATTGATAAGCCCTTCCTGCACGGCAAGACGCTGCGCGAACTGGCGCTGGCGGCGATTGCGCAGACCAACTGGTATCCGGCGCGTGGGGCAAACCGCATCGGTGCGATGGTGGAAAGCCGGCCCGACTGGGTGCTGTCGCGCCAGCGCGCCTGGGGCGTGCCGCTGGCCATCTTTGTCGAGAAGAAAAGCGGCCAGGTGCTGAACGACAAGGCCGTGTTCGAGCGTATTGAGAAAGCCTTCGAGGCCGAAGGCGCCGACGCCTGGTTCACCTCGCCGCCGTCGCGCTTCCTGGGCGAGGGCCGCGATCCCGCCGATTATGAGCAGGTCACCGATATTCTCGATGTCTGGTTCGATTCCGGCTCGACCCATACCTTCGTCTTTGAAAACCCGGTCGATCCGGCCTGGCCCAAGGCGGCGCAGGCCGATCTTTATCTCGAAGGCTCCGACCAGCATCGCGGCTGGTTCCAGTCCTCGCTGCTGGAAAGCGTCGGCACGCGCGGCCGCGCCCCCTACAAGGGCGTTCTGACCCATGGCTTCGTGCTGGACGAGCAGGGCAAGAAAATGTCCAAGAGCCTGGGCAACACCGTGGCGCCGCAGGTTATCGCCGAGAAGAACGGCGCGGAGATTCTGCGCCTCTGGGCGGCGTCATCGGATTACACCGAAGACCTGCGCATCGGCCAGGACATCATCAAGGCCAATGTCGAATCCTACCGCCGGCTGCGCAACACCATCCGCTTCATGCTGGCCAACCTGTCGGGCTTTGACGGCGAGGAGCGCATCGAGCGCGACCTGATGCCGGAGCTGGAGCGCTTCATGCTGGCGCGGCTGGCCGAACTCGACGGCATTGTCGCCGCGGCCTACAAGGCCTTCGACTATAATCTGGTCACCACCAGCCTGTTCAATTTCTGCACCAACGACCTGTCGGCCTTCTATTTCGACATCCGCAAGGACGCGCTCTATTGCGACCCCAGGGAAAGCTTCCGCCGCAGGGCCAGCCGCACGGTGACGGACGAGATCTTCCGCCGTGTCGTCACTTGGTTCGCCCCCATCCTCTGCTTCACCATGGAGGAAGCCTGGACCACGCGCTTCGGCATGGGCGAAAGCGTTCATCTGCAGGATTTCCTGCCCACGCCGTCCGATTGGGCCAGTCCCGATCTGCTGGAGCGCTGGAAGCGGCTGCGCGAGCTGCGCCGCGCCATCACCGGGGCGCTGGAACTCAAGCGCGAGGAGAAGCTGATCGGCTCCAGCCTGGAAGCCACGGTGACGCTCCAGCTTGACGACCCGGAAGACCTCGCCCTGTTCGACACCGTGGATCTGGCGGAACTTGCCATCACCTCGACGGCGCGGGTGGAGACGCTGTCCAGCGCCGATCCGGCCCGCGCCCCCGGCTATGCCGCGGTCGAGGTGACCAAAGCGCAGGGCGAGAAATGCGGCCGCTGCTGGCGGGTGCTGGCCGAGGTCGCCGCCAACCCGCTCCATGTCTGTGACCGCTGCGCCGGTGCGTTGGGGCCGTCATGACCCGCTTCAGCCCCCGCACCCTGGGCCTTTGCGCGGCGCTGCTGTCGCTGGCCCTGGACCAGGCCAGCAAATACGCGCTGCTCTATTGGGCGCATTTCAAGGACATGCCGGGCGTGCGCATTCCCGTGCTGCCCTTTTTCGACCTGGTGATGACCTGGAACCCGGGCATTTCCTACGGCCTGTTCCCGGTTTCGGGCCTGGGAACCACGCTGCTGATCGCCGTCGTGACGGCAATCATCGCTTTTCTGGGCCTTTGGCTGTGGCGCACCGACAGCGCCATTGTCGCCATAGGTTGCGGTCTGGTAATCGGGGGCGGGATTGGCAACAACCTGATAGACCGCGTAATCTACGGAAAAGTGGCCGATTTTTTCCATCTTCATGCTTTCGGCTATGACTGGTATGTCTTTAACATTGCCGATGTCGCCGTGGTCCTGGGGGCGTTGGCTTTCATCTATGACGTGCTGATGGCGCCAGAGAGTTCTAAAGATGCATAGAGTTCCAAGAATGCGTAATGCGGGTCTCACGCTTCTGGCCCTGCTGGCCGCGGCCGCTTCGCTGGGCGGCTGCCAGTCCGTGCGCGAGCAGCTCGGCATGGGCAAGAAGCCGCCGGATGAGTTCGCCGTCACCACCAAGGCGCCGCTGGTGATCCCGCCGGGCTTCAACCTGAGGCCGCCCGCGCCGGGCGCCGCCCCGACCAATTCGCTGTCGACCGACGTCCAGGCCCAGGCCGCCATGTTCAGCGCCGGCGACACCAGTGCGGTCGCCGCCAACATCCAGGGCAATTATTCGCCCGCCGAGCGCATGCTGCTGGCCACCGCCGGCGCCAACCGCGCCGATCCCGGCATCCGCCAGATGCTGCAGTCCGACCAGGACAAGATGCAGGGGGCGGACCCCAGCTTCACCGCCCGGCTGCTGGGCGCCGCGCCGCAGCCCAACAACGGCCAGCCGATCGACGCCAACACCGAGCTGGAGCGGCGCCGCGGCGCGGCGCGGCCCGCCGCGACCACCAAGGAATCGAGCGGCTGGTTTGACTGGTTCTAGCAGGCTTCTCTTTTCTGGTCGCGCCGCCGCCAAAATTTTGCGCGCTTTGCGCGCAGGGCGTAAAACTGGCGCCCACTTTTCCTGGCGCCCGCTCCTTGTCGCCGCCCTGGCGCTGACGGCGCTGGTCCCTGCCGCCGCCGCGCCTGCCGCGTCAAATCAGGCCAGCAAGGGCGCGCAGACCTTCCAGTTCGCTCTCGCCAACGGCATGCAGGTGCTGGTGATCCCCGATCACCGCGCGCCCGTCGCCACCCAGATGCTGTGGTTCCGGGTCGGCGGCGTCGACGATCCGCAGGGCATTTCCGGCCTGGCGCATTTCTTCGAGCATATGATGTTCCGCGGCACCAAGAAGGTGCCGGGCGACCTGTTTTCGCTGATGATCGCCAGGAATGGCGGCCAGGACAACGCCTTCACCACCCATGACTTCACCGCCTTCTTCGAGCGCATCGCCAAGGACCGTCTGGGCCTGGCGATGCAGCTGGAGGCCGACCGCCTGGCCAATCTCGATCTCTCCGACACCATCGTCGCCACCGAGCGCGATGTGGTGATGGAGGAGCGGCGCATGCGCACCGACAATGACCCGCAGCAGCTGTTCGGCGAGCAGCTGCGGGCGGCGCTGCATCTTTCGCATCCCTATGGCCGGCCCGTGGTGGGCTGGGCCGAGGAGATCCGGCATATCGACCGCGCCTCGGCGGCGGATTTCTACCGCCATCACTACGCCCCCAACAACGCCGTGCTGATCGTGGCGGGCGACGTCACCCCCGACGAGGTCCGCGCCCTGGCGCAGCAATATTACGGCCCGGTGGCGGCGCGGCCGCTGACGCCGCGCGCCGAGAATTCCGCGCCGCCGCGCCTGGCCGAGACACGGCTGACCATCGCCCGGCCCGACGCCAGGGTGCCGGTGCTTCAGCGCATCTACCGTGTGCCATCCTATGCCACGGCGCGGCAGGGCGGCGCCGAGGCGCTGGAGACGCTGGCGCAATATCTGGGCGGCGACCAGACCGCTCTACTCTATCGCACG
>Ga0265313_10004389_pt1 | contig 10880 bp, 10 predicted proteins | sample 4123metaG_FD_203122 | JGI IMG/M metagenome (GOLD analysis project Ga0265313, IMG submission 203122) | Rhizosphere microbial communities from Carex aquatilis grown in University of Washington, Seatle, WA, United States - 4-1-23 metaG | ecosystem: Host-associated > Plants > Roots > Rhizosphere >...
AAATTCCTTGCCATGGCCCGCGCCCGGTAGGACCGGCTCGCCCAGACCTGCGGCGCGACATAATCGATCGTGCGGATGGACGGGTCGAGCCGCTTCAGTCGTCGCGCAATGCGGTGGGTAAAATCCGGGCTGTCGATCAGCACGACCGCGTCGGGCCGCGTCGAGAGCGCCACGTCGCAGACCTCGCGCACGCGGCGCAGGATGATCGGTATCTTCGGGACGACCTCGCTGAGGCCCATCACCGCCGTGTCGTCGAGCGGAAAAAGCGTCTGCAAGCCCTGCGCCGCCATCGCGCGTCCGCCGACGCCCGTGACTTTCACATTCTCGCCGACGGTCGATTTCAGGGCGGCCATCAGTTGCCCGCCAAGCTGATCGCCGGATGGCTCGCCGCAGACGAGCATCAGGGAAACAGGCTTCGACGGAAGCGAACTCACGCAGGCACGCCGGTGACGAAGAGACCAAGTTTGTCCGCTTCATCGGCCACGGCGCGCTTGTCGACGATAAGCGCGCCGCCCGCTTCCACCGCAATGCCTGCAAGGCCGACGGCAGCCACGTTGCGAACGGTTTGAACGCCGATGACCGGCAGATCGGTCTTGCGGTCCTGCACCGGCTTGGGCGCCTTGGCGAGCACACCACGGCGCCTGGCCGGCGTGCCGCGAATGTGCTCCGGCAGGTTGGCAATGCGTGCGATCATGGCGTCGGTTCCCTCCGCGGCCTCAACCGACAGGGTTAGACCGGCGCAGACCGCCGCAGCTTGACCGACATCAAGCTGGCCCAACGCACGCACCACGTTGAATGCCAATGCGATGTCGCCTTCATTCTCGACCGACGGACGGATACGCCCGAGCGGTCCGGCACCTGCGATAAGGTTAGGTGCGGCTTCTGCCGCGCCCACGACACGAAAGCCCTCCCGCTCGAACATCTCGACGATCGAGCGCAACAGCGCATCGTCGCCCTTCAACGCGGCCGCCATCACGCGCGGCGCCAGCAGAATCGACTTGGCATCGAGCTTGATCTCGGAGAATTTCGGCCGCTCGACCTTGCCCGCCAGCAGGACATCGCCCACGCCGCCTGCAGTCAGCGCCTTGAACGCCTTGCCTGTTTCGCCGACCGACACCCATTCATGCGCGAAGTTGGATACCCAATCCTCGCTCGATCCGCGCAATGCGAGAACGAACACCTTGAGCCCCGCATCGCGTGCGCTTTCGGCAATGGCGCGCGGCAGGTCTCCGCCGCCTGCGATGACGCCGAGCGCTTCACCCGCCATCAGTCTTCATCCGAATGCATGCGGCCGGGGTCGGCGACGCAGAGGCCGCGCTTGGCGTCTGCGAGGATGAAATCGGCGATCTCCTGAATCTGGACGATCTGCGGCCACTTTTCCTTCGCCCGGCGCGTACGCTCAAGCAACGTTCCCTTGGCGTCGAGAAAGATCGAGCGGAATGCTGCGCGCGTGGCGTGGATCGCCTCGCGGCTCAGGCCGCGGCGCTTCAGGCCGATGATATTGAGGCCACCGAGCACGGCATGGTCGCCCGTCGCCATGCCGTACGGGATCACGTCTGTGTTCACTCCTGTCACGCCGCCGATCATCGCGCCCTTGCCGACGCGCCCATACTGCTGAACGGCCGAAAGCCCACCGAAGATCACGCCTTGCCCGATATGGACGTGTCCGGCCAGCGTCGCGTTGTTCGCGAAGGTCACATCGTCTTCGACGTGACAGTCGTGACCAATATGACCATAGGCCATGAAGTATCCATTGTTGCCGACGGTCGTCACGCCGCCGCCGGCGCGGCTGCCGCAGCTCATCGTCACCGCCTCGCGGATGACGCAGTCCGTGCCGATGACGAGACGCGCTTCCGCGAAGTCGTTCTTGCGGATCTGCCCTTCACCGCCGAGAACGGCTTGCGGATGCACGACCGTGCGCGCGCCGATCTGCGTGTGGCCCGACACCGCGACGTGAGACAGAAGTCGCACGCCATCGCCGAGCGTCACATTGCGCCCGACGACGCAGAACGGGCCGATCTCAACGCCCGCGCCGAGCTTTGCGCCGTCTTCGACAATCGCGGACGCGTGGACCGCCATGATCAGCCGGCGTCGTTGACGCGGATCATCGCGCTGAATTCAGCCTCGGCGCACAGCGCCTCTCCGACATAGGCCTTTCCTTCGAACTTCCAGACCGGCCCGCGATGCTGAAGCGCCTTCACCGGGATGCGCAGCATGTCGCCCGGAACGACGGGTTTGCGGAAGCGCGCCTTGTCGATACCCATGAAGAACACGCTGGGCGCGGTCTTCAGCGCCATCGAGTGCACGATCACCGCGCCGGCAGTCTGCGCCATCGCCTCGACGATCAGCACACCGGGCATGACCGAGAACTCTGGGAAATGTCCTGCGAAGTGCGGCTCGTTGAAGCTCACGGCCTTGTGGCCGACGGCGCTTTCGAAGGGAACTATGTCCGAAAGGCGTTCGAGAAAGAGAAAGGGTGCGCGATGGGGAAGCAGTTTCTTGATCTGCTCCACGTCCAGAACAACGCCCGACTGTCCGCTCTCACCCATTGCCGTCCCGTTTCGGCCTCTTCGCCAGATTCGTCAATGTGAAAATCTCGCGCATCCATTCCTTGGCAGGCTTGGCAGGCGTTCCGCCATAATCCTGACCGCCCGCAAACTCTCCCGGCGCGAGGCCGGAGCGGGCGGCGAATCTGGCTCCGTGGCCGATCTTGACGTGATCGGCCACGCCGACCTGGCCTCCCAGAACGACAAAATCGCCCAGTTCACAACTGCCAGAGATGCCGACCTGGGACACGATCATGTCGTTCCGCCCCAGGCGCGTATTGTGTCCGATCTGGACCAGATTATCGAGTTTTGATCCCTCGCCGATCACCGTGTCGCCGAGCGCACCGCGGTCGATCGTCGTACAGGCGCCGATTTCCACCCTGTCCTGGACGATCACGCGGCCGATCTGCGGAATCTTGATGTGTCCCGAAGCGGCGGAGGCAAATCCGAAGCCCGGCTGACCGATCTGCGCGCCGGGAAGAATGAGGACTTCATCGCCGATATAGGCGTTGGCGATCGTGCAGTTGCTTCCGATTTCGCACTTCTTGCCGATCGCGACGCCGCGCCCGATAACCGAGTTCGGACCGATGCGCGTGCCGTCGCCGATTTCCGCGCCCGGTCCGACCACGACCCCTGGACCCAGAACGACATGGGAACCGATCGTCGCCGACGGATCGACGGCCGTTTGCTGCGACCACGCGACGAGGCTGGACTCGGGATAAAACAGCCGCGCCGCGGCACCAAAGGCATGTTGCACCGAGCCGCACGGAACCGCGGTCATTCCCACCCGGAACTGCAATGGCCGAGTCGTCTTGGCCGGGACGAAACAGAAACCAGCGCTCGTCTGCGCCAGCTCAGCCGCCAGAGCGGCGCCTGCGCCTGAGTAGAATGTCAGGTGGTCGGGGCCGGCCCCTGACAGGCTGGCAAGATCGAGGATGCGCGCTGCACCATCCATGCCGCCCGGCAAGGCGACGCCTGCGGCCGCGCAGACTTGAGCCAGGGTGAATGGTCCGCGATTGTCATAGAAGCGTGGATCGGCCATGCGGCGCCCTGCTCTCTACTGTTGCGGAGTCACTCCGGCCGGCAGCGGCGTCGGCACGACCTTCACGGTCGGCAGCTTCTGGTTCAGGCGCTGAATCGCGACCGCCGTCACATCGACATCAACTGTGCCAAGAACGACTGCATTGCGGTCCAACAGAAGATTCGCGCCGCGTTCCTTCATGATGCCCTGCAGGATCGGTCCAAGAGCCTGTTCGACCTGCTGGCGCGCCTTCAGAACGCCACCCTGGATCAGACCTTGCTGCGTTTGCACGCTGGCCTGCAGTGCGGCCTGCTTTGCCTGGAAGGCCTTGATCTTCGCGGCCTTCACGGACGGCGACAGGATCGCAAGCTGCTGTTGCAACGTGGCGCCTTCCTGGCGAAGCGCGTTGTCCTGTCCCTTCAACATATTCTCGGCGGAGACGGTCAGTGTCCGCACCTGGGCCATGATGTTTTGACCGACGGCTGAGCCGCGCAAAATGGCGGCACGGTCGATGACGAGAATTTTCGGATCCGGCGTGCCGGCCGGCGGCCCCGCAAACGAAGCCTGCGACGAAATCGTGAGCGCGGCCACAACCGCGAGGGCGTGGACGATGCGCGATGCGTTTTTCATGGAAATTACAACCCCGTTCCTGCGCTAAAGTAGATTATCTGTGCTTTGTCATAGTTTGTCTTGAGGAATGGAACGCCCAAGTCAATCGTAATCGGTCCAAAAGGCGACTTCCAGGCGACCGCGATGCCGGCCGAGGCGCGCATCGCAAGGTTATCCCTGACGCAGCTCGACAGCGAACACGGGGGGACGGGCGTGTCCAGATGGCCGACCGTTCCGAAATCGCTGAACAGCGCCAGATTCACGCCATAGCTCTCGGGGAGGAAATTCGGCAGCCGCATCTGTGCGCTGCCGATCGCGAAGAAATTGCCGCCGACGGCGCCCTGGTTGCCGGTCACGACGGTGTCGCGCGGGCCAACGCCGGCCTGGGCGAAGCCGCGGAACGAGTCGCCGCCCTTGAAGAAGCGTTCCTGGATAGGGATGGTCTGCCCGTCATAACCGGTGATGTAGCCGGACTGGAAGTTGATCGAACCGACGGTCGAGTCCCAGAACATCGGGTGGTAGTAGCCGATCGAACCCTGCGTGCGCAGGTATTTGAGCGAACCGCCAAGACCGGCCAGTTCCTGCGAGAAGCTAGCAGCCCAACCCTTCGTCGGCTTGATCGGATCATCCAGCGTATCGTAGGAGAACGAGTATCCGACCAGCGAAGTCTTGGTAGTTCCCGCCGCCTGCAGCACTTCAAACGGTGCCGACGGGAACGGAGTGATCTTGTCGATCTTGTAGGTGTAGCGCAGCCCGACATTGCCGTACTCGGACGTCGGGAATCCGAAGCGGATGCCGGCGGCAGTCGTGTCGCCCTCGTAATTGGCCTGCTGGTAGTCGGTCACGATCTTGTAAAGGTCGAAGCCGGCATTGAGCGGACGATCCAGGAAGAACGGCTCGGTGAAGCTGAACTGGAACTGCTTGCTGATCGTCGAGAGCTGAATGCTTGCGCGAAGATACTGGCCGCGCCCGAACAGGTTGCGCTCGGTATAACTGAACTCGCCGACGAACGAGCTGGTCGATGAATAGCCTGCACCGAGCGAAAGCTCGCCCGTCGATTGTTCCGTCACCGTCACGGTCAGGTTTGTCCGGTCGGGTTGGGAGCCGGGCGACTCCTTGACCGTCACGTCCTTGAAGAAGCCGAGGCCGCGAATGCGCGTGCGCGAGCGATCCACCAGCACACGATTGAAGGCATCGCCTTCGACAAGGCGGAACTCGCGGCGGATGACCTTGTCGAGTGTGCGATTGTTGCCGACGATGTTGATCTTCTCGATATAGACGCGCGGGCCCTGGTCGATCTTCAGGACAACGTCGATGGTGTGCTTGTCGCGGTCGCGGCGAATGCGCGGATGCACCTCTGCAAAGGCGTAACCCTTCGTGCCGGCCGCGTTTGTCAGCGCATCGATGGATTTCTGGATGAGATCGGCATTGTAGAGATCGCCGTCTGCAATCTTGACCATCGGGCGAAGAACTGCCGGCGAAAGCTCGCGAATGCTGGACTCAATGTCGACCTTGCCGAAGGTGTACTTGTCGCCCTCATCAACCGTGAAGGTGATGTAGAACTGACTGCGATCTGAGGTCAGCTCTGCCACCGCCGAGACGACCCGAAAGTCCGCGTAGCCGTGGCTGACGTAAAACCGGCGCAACTGCTCACGGTCGAACGTCAGGCGATCCGGGTCGTAGTTATCGTTCGTCGTGAGGAATTTGTACCAGTCGCTCTCCTCGGTCGCGACCTGGGCCTTCAGCGTCGAGTCATCGAACACTTTGTTGCCGATGAAGTTGATGCGCGCCACGCCGGTTGTCGGGCCCTCGGATATGGAGAAGATCAGATCGACGCGGTTTTGCGGACGCTGAATGATCTGCGGATCGACCGATGCCGCGAACTTGCCGTTACGCCGATAGAGTTCGATGATGCGCTGTACGTCCGCCTGCACCTTGGAGCGCGTGAAGACCGTTCGCGGCTTCAGTTGGACTTCCTTCTCGAGGTCCTTCTGCGAGACCTTGCTCTCGCCTTCGAACTCTATCTGATTGATGATCGGATTTTCGACGATGCTCACCGTCAGCGTGGAGCCATCGAATTTCACGCGAACGTCGGCGAACAGACCGGTCTGATAGAGGGTCTTCAGAGCAAGGTCGGATGTCTGCTCGTTGTAGATGTCGCCTTCTCGGATCGAGATGTAGGAAAGAACCGTCGCCGGCTCGATACGCTGCGTTCCGAGAACGACGATGTGCTGGATGACCTTTGCGCCGGGCGCGGCGACTGGCGCAACCGGCGCGACCGGGGCAGCCGGAACCGCGCGCGGTTTCGCAGCGGAAGCGGAATCCACAACCGACAAAAGCACAACGGCGGCAAAAGCCGCGCGCGCTACTCTGGCGAACAGGGTGATGTGGCTCATCCAGTCGTCTCTGGCACTCGTTGCTGGGCTCAACTACCGCATTGCGGCGCTTCGCCGACGTTTCAGAAAAGATTTAGCCGTACCAGGTCATTCCAGGTTGCGAGGATGAAAATACCAAGCACAACCGCCAGCCCGAGCCTAAATCCGACGTCCTGGGCCCGCTCACCGAGCGGCCGCCCCAAAACACCCTCGCATGCATAGTACAGAAGATGGCCCCCGTCGAGCAGCGGAATGGGAAAAAGGTTGACCAGCCCAATGCTTACGGAAAGTAGAGCTGCCAGTTGGATTAGCGCAAGAAAACTGACCGATGCAACCTGCCCAGAGAGCTTGGCGATGCCGATGGGGCCCGACAACTGGCTTGCGTTGCCTTTGAAAAGTTGTGAGCGCGCACGGAATGTTACGGAAATTATGTCGCGCATTTCAGAAACCGCCGCACCGGCTGCGTCAACTGGTCCAAGCCGCACAAACGTTCGCGGCGAGCGGTTCATGATTCCGAGTTGGCCGACCTTGATCTTGTTGTTGAAGCGATCGGTGATTTCGGTTTCGCGCGGCGTTACATACAGCGTCAGGAGATGGCCAGTCCGATTTACGACGATTGGCAGCCGTATGCCGGCGCTGACGGAAACGATCTGTTGGATCTCTTCGTAACCGGAAATTGTTTCGCCGTCGATCGAGACGATCTTGTCGCCCGCATGAATTCCCGCGGCTGCCGCCGCGCTGTTCGGCGTCACAGCCGTCACGTCGGTTGTGGTGAGCATGCGGCCGATGGCCATGAAGAAGACGGCAAGTATCACGAACGCCAGAACGAAGTTCGCGACTGGCCCGGCAACAACGATCAACGCGCGCTGCCAAAGCGGCTTGAAGGGAAATGCAACGCTGCGGTCTGCCGCATTCATGCGCGCGGCGGCCTCACGATCGGGCGTGCTGGCGCCGTCCGCGTCGCCGAAGAATTTGACGAAGCCGCCAAGCGGAACCCAGGAGATCTTCCACAACGTCCCCTTCTTGTCAGTCCAGGAGTACAGCGCGCGCCCGAAGCCGATCGAAAAGGTTTCGACGCGGACACCAAACAGTCGCGCGACGGAGAAATGGCCGAGCTCGTGAAAGAACACGACGACCGTGATGAGAAACAGGAACGCCGGAATGCCGTAGAGCGACCAGCTGAAGAACCCGTGTATTGCGTCCAACATGAGTTCTCCTGTTTGTCAGTTCACGACGCGGCGGCAGATGCCGGCGGCGAGTTCGCGCGCGCGCGCATCGATCGCAAGCACGCCATCCAGCGTGTCGGCGGAGGCGTTGGCGTTCGGGCTGTCGTTCAGCGTCGTCTCGACCACGCGCGGAATGTCGAGGAATCCGATGCGGCGATTGAGGAATGCGTCGACGGCAATCTCGTTGGCGGCATTGAGAATTGTCGGCGCCATGCCGCCCATCCGCATGGCATCGAGCGCGAGACCGAGGCAGCGGAAACGCTCATGATCCGGCGCACGGAACGTGAGTTGGCCGACCTGGGCCAGATCGAGCCGGCGCGACGGCGACGCAATCCGCCGGGGCCATGCCAGAGCATGTGCGATCGGTGTGCGCATATCGGGCGCCGACAGATGGGCCAGCGTGGAACCGTCTGCGTAGGAGACGAGGCAATGCACGATCGACTGGGGATGGACCACGACATCGAGCTTCTCGACAGGCAGCGCGAAGAGAAAATGCGCCTCGATGAGCTCGAGGCCCTTGTTCATCAGCGTCGCGCTGTCGACGGAAATTTTCGCGCCCATCGACCAGTTCGGGTGGGCGACCGCCTGCTCAACAGTGCATACGGCCATCTGCTCAAGCGTCCAATCACGGAACGGACCGCCTGAAGCGGTGAGTGTGACTTTCTCGACTTCCTGCGCGCCCTCCCCGTTCAGCACCTGAAACACCGCATTGTGCTCGGAGTCCACGGGGATGACGGACGCCGAAGAGTTCGCAAGCGCGCGATGAAACACGCCGCCTGCCGCGACGATGCATTCCTTGTTCGCGAGCGCGACCGTCGCGCTGCGGGCGACGGCTGCGAGTGCAGGTTCCAGAGCCGCCGCGCCCATGATGGCGACCATCACCGTATCCGACGCACGTGCCGCGGCGTCGATGACCGCCTGTCTGCCGGCGGCTACCTCGATTCCGCTGCCGGAGAGCGCCGATTTGAGAGCGCCGTAGAGAGTCTCGTCGCCGATCACGGCGAGCTTGGGGCGCATTTCGCGGGCCTGCTTGGCCAGCATCTCGACATTGGATTGCGCCGTGAGGGCTTCGATCGGCATGGCATGTGCGCCGTAGACGCCGCGTGCGTGCGCGATGACGTCGAGCGTGCTGACGCCGATTGAACCGGTCGAGCCGAGCACAGTCACGCTCCGCGCCAGCACGGGCTCGAGGCCGGTGATCTCCATACTCGTTCGCGTTGCGGCCAGAGCGTTCAAGCATGCACTCCCAGTAACGGGTTGATCCCCGCGATCAGAACCAATGCTGCCAGACATGGCGCGGCGGCAAGAGTCGAGTCAATCCGGTCGAGCACTCCGCCATGTCCGGGGATCATGCTGCCGCTGTCCTTGCGCTGGAAAACCCGCTTGACCCAGGACTCGAAAAGGTCGCCGCAGTGCGCAACGATCGATATGCCGCCGCCGAGAATGATTCCGGTCGAAGCGTGTCCGCCCACCAACAACACGAACGCAGCTTCCGCCATGGCCGCTGCCACAACGCCGCCAAGCGTTCCGGACCATGTCTTGTTCGGCGACAGCGAGGGCCACAGCCGTGGACCGCCGACAAGATTTCCGATGATGAGTGCGCCCGTATCGGTCGTCCAGATAGCGATGAATAGGGCGATGATGATCATCGCACCGTGCGGTGCGTCGCGCAGCAGCAGCAACGCCAGCATGGGCACGCAAAGATAGATCGCGCCGGCCGCCTGCCACAGCAGTGGCTCGCTGCGGGAACGGGCCAGCAGCGCTGCGGCGAGCGAACCTGCTGCGACCGCCAGCCATGGCCAGACTGAATGCGGCGATTCCAGCGCAACCAGCAGAGCCACGATGATCGTTGCAGACGTCACGAAAAAATCGAGTCCGAGTGCGCGATCGGTGATCATGCGGTGCCACTCGCGCGCCGCGGCGATACCGACGGCTCCCGCGAGGATCGCGACATAGAGGGCACCGCCGAATATCGCGGCGACCGTAATGGCGGCGAGCGCAGCGCCATACAGCGGGCGCGTGATCCAGTCCCGATTGAACTTGATCGCCCGCATGCCGGGTGCGTTGCCGGATGGCGATCCGATGTCTGCGGCCTTGTTCAAGCGACTGCTTCCGAAACTGCGCCGAAGCGGCGTTCGCGCTGGGCGTATTCCTCGAGGCATTCGAGGAACCGGTCTTTCGTGAAATCCGGCCAGAGCGTGTCGACGAACGACAATTCGGCATAAGCGGACTGCCAAAGCAGAAAGTTGCTGAGGCGGTGCTCGCCGCTCGTGCGGATCACGAGGTCGGGCTCGGGAAGTGCGCTGGTGAAGAGCCGGGCGGCAAACAATTCGGGCGTGATCGTTTCCGGATCCAGGCGCCCCTCCTTGGCCGCGCGCGCCAGCTCGCGAGCCGCGTTAGCGATCTCTTCCTGTCCGCCATAGTCGAAGGCGAAGGTGAGATTGAGGCCCTTGTTGTGAACGGTCCGCTTCTCGGCGTCCTCGATCATGTTGTGGATGTCGGGCGAGACGCGCGAACGATTGCCGATGATGCGGACGCGCACGCCGCGCGCAACCAGCTCGTCGAGGTCGCTGCGGAAATAGGCGCGGAACAATCCCATCAGCGCGCCCACTTCGGTCTTGGGGCGTTTCCAGTTCTCGGACGAGAACGCAAAGAGGGTCAGATTGGCCAGGCCGATGTCGCTCGCCGCGCGCACGACTTCGCGAACGGCGCTGACGCCCGCGACGTGTCCGGCTTCACGCGGGAGCATCCGCTTGCGCGCCCACCGTCCGTTGCCGTCCATGATGATGGCGACATGGCTGGGGAGGACACCTGCCGTCTGTGGCGCGAGCGCCATATTCTACCTCGCGGCAGGTCCTTCAGACCTGCATGATTTCCTGCTCCTTGCCGTGAAGCACGGAGTCGATTTCATTTATGTGCGCGTCGGTGATCTTCTGCAATTCATCGCCGTGCTTGTGGTGCTCGTCCTGGCCGATCTTGTGGTCTTTTTCGAGGCGTTTGAGCAGGTCCATGCCATCCCGGCGGACATTGCGGACCGCGACCCGGGCTGCCTCGGCATATTTCGAGGCCAGCTTGGCCAGTTCCTTGCGCCGTTCCTCGTTAA
>Ga0265313_10004390_pt1 | contig 10875 bp, 10 predicted proteins | sample 4123metaG_FD_203122 | JGI IMG/M metagenome (GOLD analysis project Ga0265313, IMG submission 203122) | Rhizosphere microbial communities from Carex aquatilis grown in University of Washington, Seatle, WA, United States - 4-1-23 metaG | ecosystem: Host-associated > Plants > Roots > Rhizosphere >...
CTCTCCGCCGTGAGCGCGAAGCCGTTGGGCACGCGCACCCCCTCGCTCGTCAGGGCGGAATACATCTCGCCCAGGGACGCGTTCTTGCCGCCGACCAGGGGAACATCCGTCATATGGATGTCACGAAACCATCGAACGAAATTTTCAGCGGGCATCGTTGGCGACCCTGGAGCGTTGTTGAGCGGACCTCACTATAGCCGATCCGGCGGGACCAGGAGTTGATCCTGGTCAATCCCCTTCATGGGTGGCGCGGCGCCCATTGGAATGGTCGCATGACAGATCCTCCGGCCGAAATTCGCCTTGATCGAGATCAACGCGAGCCCGACGAAATCCAGCTATTCAACGGCCTTGCATGATGCAGCGCTGCCGAGGAGGCCAGACGGTGGATATTCACGAGGCGATCGCCGGCCGTCGCGCCGTACGGGCTTATAGCGCAGAGGCTGTCGACGAGCGGACGATCCGCGGCCTGATCGACGCCGCGGTGCACGCCCCGAGCGCGGTGAACCAGCAACCATGGGCGTTCACGGTCGTGCGCGACCAGGGAGTGCTTGACCGAATCTCGCGTGACGCCAAGGCCCATATGCTCGCGACCATGCCGGCCAGCCCCCATTCCGATCATTTTCGAGGGTTGCTCGGCGATCCGGCGTTTCAGATCTTCTATCACGCCCCCGTGCTGATCCTGATCTCGGCGACCGCTCTGGGGCCGTGGAACGTGGAGGATTGCGCTCTGGCGGCCGAGAACCTGATGCTCGCCGCCCATGCGGCCGGGCTCGGCAGCTGCTGGATCGGCTTCGCGCAGGGCTTTCTCGGCACGGCGGAAGGAAAGGCCGCGCTCGGGCTTCCCGCCGCCTGGGTGCCGGTCGCGCCGATCATCGTCGGGCGCGCCAAGGCCGCGCCACCTCCCGTGCCGCGCAAGCTGCCGGAGATTCGCTGGGTGGGCTGACCAGCCTGAAGGATCGCTTCAGCATCGCCTTCGCGCGCGACACGGGACCGTAAGGAAAGCGTAGGCCCTTGCTGATATGCTGCGCGCAGTGCGCGCGCGGCAGCCTGGGATTTGGTCCAGGAAAAATTCAGGGGCGAGGCCATGAGCCAGCAAACCGGGGTCGTTCACGCAAAGGATCGCGTGTTATCCGCGGACGTCGAGGGGTTCGATGCCCTTGCAGCGCTCGCCCTGGATATGCGGTCGTCGTGGAATCACGCCACGGACAAAGTGTGGCGGCAGCTGGATCCCTTGCTTTGGGACATCACCCATAATCCCTGGGTCGTCCTGCAAACGGTCTCGCGGGAAAAGCTACAGCGCATCCTGGCCGACCCCGCGTTCCGCGAGAATATTGACCATCTGGTCGAAGCCAGACGCGACGCCATGGAGGCTCCGGCGTGGTTCCAGCAAAGCTACCCGCAATCTCCCCTCAGCTGCGTTGCGTATTTCAGCATGGAATACATGTTGAGCGAGGCGTTGCCCATCTACTCCGGCGGGCTCGGCAATGTCGCCGGCGATCAGCTCAAGGCTGCCAGCGATCTCGGTGTGCCGGTGGTCGGCGTGGGGCTGCTCTATCAGCAAGGCTATTTTCGCCAGATCATCAACAAGGACGGGGCCCAAGAGGCCCTGTTTCCCTACAACGACCCAGGACAGTTGCCGATCACGCCCTTGCGCCAGGCGAACGGGGAGTGGCTGCGGCTGGAGATCGCGCTGCCGGGCTATTCGGTCTGGCTGCGGGGCTGGCAGGTCCAGGTCGGCAGGGTGACGCTTTACCTGCTGGACAGCAACGACGCGGCGAACGTTGCCGCGCATCGAGGGATCACCAGCGAGCTCTACGGCGGAGGGCCGGAACTGCGCCTCAAGCAGGAATTGCTGCTGGGGATCGGCGGATGGCGGCTGCTGGAAGCGCTCGGCATCCGGCCGGAAGTCTGCCATCTCAATGAAGGGCATGCGGCTTTTGCCGTGCTGGAGCGCGCGCTCAGTTTCATGCAAGCCAACATGCAGCCCTTTGAAGTCGCGCTCGCCGTTACGCGAGCGGGGAATCTCTTCACCACCCACACGGCAGTGGCCGCCGGATTCGATCGTTTCGCCCCTGCGCTCATCGAGCAATATCTCGGCCGCTATGCGGAGCAGAGACTCGGCATAACGCTTTACGATCTGCTGGCCTTGGGCCGCCAGAACCCGGACGATTCTTCGGAAAGCTTCAACATGGCGTATCTGGCGATCCGCGGAAGCGGCGCCGTCAACGGCGTGAGCCGGCTGCACGGGCGGGTGAGCCGGCAGCTTTTCGAGCCGCTCTTTCCCCGCTGGCCGGTGGACGAGGTGCCGGTCGGATATGTGACCAACGGCGTTCACATGCCGACATGGGACTCGGCTCCCGCCGACGATCTCTGGACGGCGGCTTGCGGCAAGGACCGCTGGCTGGGATCAAGCGAAACGCTGGAACACGACATTCGCCGCGTCTCCGACGCCAGCCTCTGGCAATTCCGCAACACCGCGCGCATGTCCCTGATCGAACACGCCCGCTCACGATTGTCCAAGGAACTGGCCGCTTCCGGCGCGTCGCCCGACGCGGTGAACGGCGCAAGGTATCTGTTCGACCCAAACACCCTGACCCTGGGATTCGCGCGCCGGTTCGCCGCCTACAAGAGACCGAACCTGCTGCTCCATGATCGGGCGCGTCTGTTGCGCCTGTTGAGCAATCCCGAGCGCCCGGTGCAGCTCATCCTCGCCGGCAAGGCTCATCCGGAAGACCAGGCGGGCCAGGCCCTGATCCAGGAATGGATCAATTTCATCCGGCAGCCTGAGGTACGCCCGCACGCGATTTTCCTCAGCGACTACGACATGCATTTGACCGAGCACCTGGTGCAGGGCGTGGATGTCTGGCTCAACACGCCGCGGCGCCCCTGGGAAGCCTGTGGAACGAGCGGCATGAAGGTGCTGGTCAATGGCGGCATCAATGTCTCGGAATTGGACGGCTGGTGGGCGGAAGCCTACACGCCGGAGGTAGGATGGGCGCTCGGCGACGGCCAGGAGCATGACGACGATCCGGCCTGGAATGCGTTCGAGGCCGATGCGCTCTACCAGCTGCTCGAGGGCGAAGTGATACCGGAGTTCTATACCCGGGACGAAAGGGGAATTCCCGTCGCCTGGGTCAATCGGATAAGGGAAAGCATGGCCCGGTTGACGTCGCGCTTCTCCACCACCCGGTCCGAGCGCGAATACGTCGAACAGCACTACCTGCCGGCCGCGGCCGCCTATCTTTCGCGCTCGGCGAATGACAGCGCGATCGGCAGGCAAATGGCCCATTGGCACCACAGCTTGCAGCAGCGATGGGCCACCCTGCGCTTCGGCGACGTCGAGCTTGAGACCGATGGCGGCAACCACCTGTTCGAAGTGCAGGTGTTCCTCGGCGATCTCGACGCCGAAGAGCTGCGCATAGAGCTTTGCGCCGACGGCGTCATGGGCGGCCCGCCGGTGCGCCAGGAGATGAAGCGTGTTCGCCCGCTGACCGGTCCGAACAACGGATACGTCTACAGCGCGGCCGTGTCGGCGGGCCGTCCGCCCGGAGACTTTACGGCGCGGGCAGTGCCGCGGCACGAAGGCGTAGCGATCCCGTTGGAAAACACCCGAATTCTTTGGCAGCGATGAGACGGCTAGCGGAAGAGAAAGCGGCGTTGATCGCTTGTCCCAACAGGGGACCGTCCGCCGACCGCTCTCAGTAGCGCCGCTCCGGGTCGGGCTGGCGCTCCCACTGGTCCATGCTCTTGCCGGCGCGATCGGCGACCCAGGTTTCCGCGCTCATCTCGCTCTTGAAGCCGGGAACCATGTAGGGCTGTCCCCGCGCCTCGGCGACCTCGATGGCAAAGGTGCCGTCATCCTGGGGAATGACGCGATAGCGGATTTTCACGACGCTTCAGGCCGGACAGCGAACCGCCTCATCTCAGCCCTCCTCTTGGGACATTCGGGACCGGACGTGCAACGATGTTAGGGCCGCCGGAGGACAAAGGCGAGGCTCTCGCCGCCAGAGCAAGATTCACCGATTGGGTTAACTCAATGTAGTCAGTGAATCTTGCTCTGGTTCACATATGGAGCGACTGCTTCACGTCTTAAGCCGATTTGGCTTGAGACGATCGGGCGCTAGGAGTTCGGTCCGAACAGGAGAACAAGATGAACGAAGTGACATGCCTCGAACTCAGCGTCCTGTTTTGGATCGCCCATGTGCTCTGCCAGGCATTCACCGCCCATGGCGAATTCGGCAGCGCCTATCTGTTGGGGCCGCGCGACGGCAAGATCGCGGTCAAGGGCGTCCTCCATGGCCGCGCGACGCGGGCGCTCAACAACTACATGGAAAACCTCGTTCCCTTCGTCGGCCTGGATGTCGCCCTCATCGCCACCCAGCATGCGGGCGGTTGGGGCCCGACGATCTGGATCCTTGGGCGCATCGCCTATCTTCCGCTCTATCTCCTGGGCGTTTCCTTCGCGCGCAGCGGAGCCTGGGCCGTCGCCCTCGTCGGCCTCCTGATGATGCTGGCGAGGCTGGCGGGGCATTGAGCCTCGTCCCGTCTCAGTCAGGCGATGTGGATCGCCGAGGCGGACGCTATAGGCCTGGTGGCGCCTTGACGTGGAGCGCCGCCATCTGTCTGTCGATCGAGGGATTGAGGGCGCGGGCCGCCGCCAGGTCGCGCGCCGCCGCAGCCCTCTGGCCCTTGGCGGCAAAGGCCACGCCGCGACCGAACAGCGCGCTGTCGAGCTCTGGATAGATGATCAGGGCCGCCCGATAGTCCCTGATCGCCCGATCGAAACTCCCGCGTCTCAGATTGGCGTAGCCGCGCCTGTCCAGGGTGATGGGGTCGGCGGGACTGAGCCGCAATGCCCGGTCGCAATCTCCGAGTGCGCGCGCGGTCTCTCCCAGGATGGCGAGGGAATAGCAGCGGTCCTGGTATGTCGTGGCGAACAGCGGATCGTAGCGGATCGAGAGGTCAAAATCCTGGACCGCCCTGGTGTAGCGTCCTTGCGCGAAATAGGCGAGCCCGCGGCCGCCATAGGCCTGAGCGAAGGCCGGCCGGAGCGCGACCGCCGCGTCATAGTCCCGGATCGCCCGGTCGTAGTCGTGCTGGGCGGCGAAGCCGATGGCCCGGTGGTAGAACGCCCAGGCGATGCCGGGATTGGCGGCACCCCAGGTGGCGATGACGCGGGTGCAGGCCGCGATCGCATAGCCCGACAGGTCGGCGTTGGCGCAGTCATAGGCGTCGGCCGAAGACTCCGCCGCCGTTTCGGCCGACGCCTGGGCCGGTCCCAGCATCGCCGCCAGCAGTAACAATAAAAGGGCCGCTCTCATGCGTCGGATGTCCCGTAAACGCGGTGATATCGGCATCAGGGGCCACTTTGCCGCCGGCCCAAGCGAATGCAAGCCCGTTTCCGGCGGGCGCGTATGTAACGCTTCCGCCCCTGCTCGCGGTGGAAATCTGAAACGGCTTCGGCCATGATCCGGCCATGAGCAAAATGCGCGCCATGGTCGTCCGCGAGGCAGGCGGCAAGCTGCAACTGGAGGAACGCGACGTCCCCCAGCCAGGGCCGCAAGAAGCACGCATCCGCGTGCATGCCTGCGGCGTCTGCCACAGCGATGTCATGATCATGGAAGGCCATATGCCGGGCCTCGTCTATCCGCGCATTCCGGGCCATGAGGTGATCGGCACCATCGAGGCGCTCGGCGCCGAGGTCCGCGGTTGGAAGGCGGGCGAGCGCGTCGGGGTCGGCTGGTTCGGCGGCGCATGCGGGTATTGCGGCCATTGCCGGCGCGGCGACAGCTTCGCCTGCGAGAACATCCGCGGCGCCACCGGGATTACCCGGGACGGCGGCTATGCCACCCACATGCTGGCCCTCGCCTCGGCGCTGGCCCATGTGCCGGACTCCCTGGACGCGGTCGAGTCCGCGCCCCTGCTCTGCGCCGGCCTCACGACCTTCAACGCGCTCCGGAACAGCGGCGCCACGCCTGGCGACCTGGTGGCGATCCACGGCGTCGGCGGGCTCGGCCATCTCGGCATCCAGTTCGCCGCCCGGCAGGGATTCCGCACCGTGGCCGTCAATCGCGGCCGCGACAAGGAGGCACTCGCGCGCTCGCTCGGCGCCCACGACTATATCGACAGCGCGGCTAGCGACCCGGCCGCGGCGTTGCAGGCCATGGGCGGGGCCAAGGCCATCATCGCCACGGTCACGAATGCCGCGGCGATGCAGGCGATCGCCGGTGGGCTCGGCGTGAACGGCACCATGATGGTGATCGGCGCGGTCGGTGCGCTCACGGTCGATTCCTTCGACCTGCTGGTCAAGCGCGCCGCGGTCAAGGGATGGTACTCGGGCACCGCCGCCGATTCCGAGGATACCCTTGCGTTCAGCCGGCAAAATGGCGTGGCCTCGATGAACGAGGTGTTTCCGCTGGAGGAGGCCCAGGCGGCCTACGACCGGATGATGAGCGGCAAGGCCCGCTTTCGCGTCGTGCTGAAGGCCGGCCCCTAGGAGTTTCCGTCCGGACAGGCCGCGATTGACAGCCCGCCGCCTTCGACCTATATCGCAGCTTCTTCCCAATCGGCGGCGGGATAGCTCAGCTGGTTAGAGCAGCGGAATCATAATCCGCGTGTCGGGGGTTCGATTCCCTCTCCCGCTACCAAGCCTGTCAAAATCCTAGAAATGCCTAGGACCTAAGTCAAATCAATCACTTAGCCTGCCTTGTGGTGGTACACAGGGGTGGTACAAAATGGCTGCGATGTCCTATCTTCAGAAGCATCCCAAGACGGGCGTCTATCGAATTCGAAGACCCATTCCCGTTGCCGCTCGCGCTGCATTCGGAGGTCGCGCCGTCTATTTGAAATCACTCGGCACGAAAGACCTTGCCGAGGCCAAGCGAGCAGCGTTTCCCATCCTGGCCGAGGTCCAGGACCGGATTAACCGCGCGATTGAAGGTGCAGTGTTTTGGCAGACGCATGACATGCAATCGTATCTGGTCCTGTTTGCGGAATGGTCGGGCTGGCAAATCCGACGGCACGATAGCCGTTGGGTCTACGACAGTCGGGATGAATTTCAAAAAGACCTCGCCGAGTTTGCCCAAGCGGACCTCTCTGGGATCACGCCAACTGACCTGAATGACTTCCGCCTATACGTCGAGGACGAAGAGGCCAGTCTCTTTCCGGATCAGAGCCGACTGGAACCGGAACCAGAACCGGCGCGGGCCGCGAAACGAATCAAGCTGAGCGATCTTGAAGCGCGATTGATTGAAGCGAAGGACTATGAGGCCCGATCTGAAATGGATGCGCGGAATGTCTTCGGATATCTGCGAGAGCTTCGGGGGGACTGCTTCGCGGATCAAATCCGGCACGCGGACATACGAGAGCTTCGGGAATGCCTGCTTCGGTATCCCGTGGGAGGACGAACCGAAGCCATTGTGAAAATGGGATTGCGGAAGATTGCCGAAAAGAAGTGGCCCCGCACGATGTCACCCAAGACAGTGAAGAAGTTAATCGGATTCGTCAGTAGCGGCTTCAAACTCGCGGTGTCTGAGGGCTGGTGCGATTCCAACCCTTGTCAGGGACTCCTATTTCCGAAGCTTACCCCCACGTCAGTGAAGGTCGAGTTGGTCGATTGGCGTCCGGAAGACCTGAGGGTCCTGTTTGGGTCACCGCTCTACCTGGGCAGCCGCAACGAGATCAATCTTGCCACCCCCGGGAACGTCCACGTTCGCGACTTCCATTTCTGGCTTCCGCTGCTTGGAATGTTCACCGGTGCACGGCTGACCGAACTGTGCCAGTTGGAGCCTGCGGATATTCGGCAGGACGAAGGGGTTTGGTATTTCCACCTGACCACACGGACGGATGAGGACGAATTGCACGATGAGAAGTCTCTAAAAAACCCTGGCAGTGAACGGGAAGTGCCGATCCACCGGGCGCTGATCGATCTAAAGTTTCTCGATTTTGCGAAGCAGCGGCAAGGGCGAATGGGCCTGCTGTTCGAGAACCACTACCCCTCACCCAAGGTGTTCAGCCGAAAAGTTTCGAGGTGGTTTGGCGAGTATATGGACAGCATTGGGCTGAACGATCCAGCTTTGCGGTTCCATAGCTTCCGCCATTCGTTCAAAACCGCGTGTCGTATGGCTAACATTCCGGCCGAGGTCCACGATAGCCTAACTGGGCACGTCCCACAGACTGTCGGCGGCCAGTACGGCAAGCAAATGCGACTCATCGCCTATCTGAAAGAGCAGATTGACCGCATTCAGTTCGATGTGGACCTCTCCGAGTTAGCAACTTCGAACCCCAAGTAGGTGGTCGGCACACCGGTCTGCTCTGCCCTGATCTGGCCGATCCTTTCGGTTCGCTTAGATGGCGTCTAGGTCAGTTCGGCTATTCGTCCTCGGCCTTGGTTCCGCTCTCCGGGTTGCTGTCCGCGAATACGCCCACCGCTTCCTCCACGATCTCCATGCCGTTCTGCTGGAGGAAATCGATGAGGTCGTTCACCATCGTGAATATGTGAGCCGGCGTCTGCTCCTCGATCTCGGCCAAGGTCTTCTCGATACCGTCCACGTCCTGCCCAAGAATCCTGGAGAACTGCTCGGCGTCCATCACATAGTACGTGGTCGAGCCAATTTCCTTGTCGATGGCCGTAGCCAGATAGACGTGAAGCTTTGGCATACAGTGCGTCCCCCCTCTGCCGGACGCCGTACTCAATCACCGACTTGCCGCCAATTCGGCGATAGAATCCTGAAGGCTGCGCGGCGTGATCCCCAATTCACTGAGCGCCGGCACGCCATGTGTCAGGACGGTGTCCTCTCGGAGCAGATCGATCTGCGCGACGGTGAAAGGAGCGACTGGCAAGTGTTCAAAGAAGCGAGCCAGCGAATGGGCCACGTCCATTGGGATCGAAATGTAGAGGCGGCGACGACCCAAGCAGCTTGCGACCAACTCCACAATTTGCCGCAGAGTGTGGGTCTCCGGACCGCAAAGTTCGTAAGTCTTGCCGGCTGAATCAGGAGTCTGGAGAACGTGAAGCACGGCCTCGGCAACGTCGTCCACATGAACTGGCTGCAGCCGGGTCAAGCCACCGCCAATGAGGGGGATGATCGGCGTCAATCTAACTATCTTCGCGAGTGTATTGAGAAAGGCATCGTCACGCCCGAACATGACGCTTGGGCGAAAGATGACAATGCCCGGAAAGGCTTGTTGGACCCCCAAGTCACCTCGTCCACGCGCTGCGATATACTTGGAATCTGAAGCTGCATCTGCGCCAATGCCAGATATGTGAATGAGGCTTTGGACGCCTTGCTGCTTACAGCCTCTGGCGACGTTTAAGGCGCCAAGTTCGTGAACGGAGTTGTAGGTTACTTCGTCCTTTTCGACATAGGCCGAGACGGCATTGACGACGGCGTCCACATCGGCAACGGCATTAGCAACTGCTGTCTCATCTCGGACATCTGCCTCTATCGAAGCGATTGGTCCCGGGTCGTGTCCTAAGTAGTGGTGTAGGAGGCCGCTGACCGGCCCGCCAACGCGACCACCAAGAGTCTGGCGTTGGCGGGCCGGTTAGTGGCCACCGTGGCGATTCTGGGTAGGGTTGGGTTGCGACACGCAACTCTGACCGGAGGATCACCACGATGACCGACGACAAGATGGCCCTTCGCGCGCTTTTGGAGAAGGGCTCCGATGCGACGTTCCTGCGCGAGATGATCGGCTTTGCGGCCCAGCGCCTGATGGAACTGGAGACCGAGAGCCTGTGCGGAGCCGGCCACGGGGAACGCAGCGTCGAGCGGCGCAACCAGCGCAACGGCTACCGCGACCGGGACTGGGAGACCCGTGCGGGCACGGTCGAGCTACGGATACCCAAGCTGCGCAAGGGCAGTTACTTCCCAGCCTTCCTCGAGCCGCGCCGCCTGTCCGAGAAGGCGCTGACCGCGGTCATCCAGGAAGCCTACGTTCAGGGCATATCCACCCGTTCGGTCGACGATCTGGTGCGCGCCATGGGCTTGGAGGGAATCAGCAAAAGCCAGGTATCGCGGCTGTGCAGCGAGATCGACGAGCGCGTGCAGACCTTCCTGACGCGGCCGATCGAGGGGGAATGGCCCTATGTCTGGCTCGATGCCACCTACGTCAAGGCAAGGCGCGATCACCACATCGTCTCGGTTGCCGTGATTGTCGCGGTCGGCGTCAATGCCGACGGACGGCGCGAAGTGCTCGGCATGACGGTGGGTCACAGCGAGGCGGAACCGTTCTGGGTTGAATTCCTGCGTTCGCTCGCCCGGCGCGGCCTGCGCGGCGCAAAGCTGGTGATCTCGGACGCCCACGAGGGCTTGAAAGCCGCCATCACCAAGGTGCTCGGCGCCACCTGGCAGCGCTGCCGGGTTCACTTCATGCGCAATGCCCTCGCCCACGCCGGCAAGACCCAGCGCCGCATCGTCTCGGCCTGGATCGGCACCGCCTTCGCCCAAGACGATGCGGCGGCGGCGCGAAAGCAATGGCGTGAGGTCGCCGACCAGGCCCGGCCGCGCGTGCCCAAGCTTGCCGCGCTCATGGATGACGCCGAGGCCGACGTGCTCGCCTACATGGGCTTCCCCGCCCAGCATCGCGCCAAGCTGCACTCCACCAATCCGCTCGAACGTCTCAACGGCGAGATCAAGCGCCGCAGCGAGGTCGTCGGCATCTTCCCCAACGAAGCCGCCGTCACGCGATTGATTGGCGCCCTGTTGCTTGAGCAGAACGACGAATGGGCCGTGCAACGGGCCCGCTATATGAGCCTGGAAACCATCGCCCCGCTGAGCGATGATCCCATCGTCAGCCTGCCCGTCGTGGCCGCCTGACCGAGCAGCCAACGCTGCCCAGGAGCACAGCTCCTACACCACGCCGTGGGACACGATC
>Ga0265313_10004391_pt1 | contig 10875 bp, 16 predicted proteins | sample 4123metaG_FD_203122 | JGI IMG/M metagenome (GOLD analysis project Ga0265313, IMG submission 203122) | Rhizosphere microbial communities from Carex aquatilis grown in University of Washington, Seatle, WA, United States - 4-1-23 metaG | ecosystem: Host-associated > Plants > Roots > Rhizosphere >...
GCCACATACCAGGCCGCCAGCGGCGCGGGCGCGGCGGCGATGCAGGAATTGCTGGACGGCACGCAGGCCTTTCTCGAAGGCAGGCCCTTCACGCCCAAGGTGATGCCGCATCCCTACGCCTTCAACGTCTTCAATCACAACACTGCGATTGATCCGGCCACCGGCTACAACGACGAAGAGACCAAAGTGATCAAGGAGACCAGGAAGATCTTCGAGGACGACCGGATCCGCGTCGGCGTCACCTGCATCCGCGTGCCGGTGCTGCGCGCCCATAGCGAGGCCATCACCTTCGAATGCGAAAACCCCATCACCGAGGGCGAGGCGCGCGCCATTCTGGCGAAGGCGCCGGGGGTGAAGATCGTCGATGACCGGGCGAAGAATTATTTCCCCATGCCGATCGATGCCTCGGGCCAGGGTGACGTTCTGGTGGGCCGCATCCGCCAGGATGTCAGCGATCCTTCCGGCCGCTCCATCGCCATGTTCGTCGCCGCCGATCAGTTGCTGAAAGGCGCGGCGCTGAACGCGGTGCAGATTGCGGAGTTGCTGTAACTACTCCGGCAACTGCTTGCTGACCGAGAACACGATATAGGCCGCGTCCGTCGTGCCGACATTGTTCAGCCCATGGCTGACATTGGAGGCAGAAAAGACGATGTCGCCCGGCCCGACCGGCACGATCTTGCTATTGTCGTTGTATTCCAGCTTGCCTGACTGGATGAACAGCCATTCGCTGTTGGGATGATGGTGCGGCGGATGCGGCGTCTTGCCGGCGGGCAGCACCGTTTCGTGCACCTCGATGAATTCGCCGGTGGGCAGGGTGCCTGACATCACCGGCCGCTGCACACCGCCATTGTCCAGCTTGCGCACGGGAATGTCCTTGTAGCGGATCACCCGCGATTTGGAGAGCTGCGCCGTGGTCATCCGTCCGATGGCGGGGGGCTGCGCCTGCGCTTCACCATCCGCCGCGGCCAGCACCGCGAAAGCCGAGAAGGCCGCGAACAGGTCGCGGCGGTCTATGTTTTCCATTGCCATTCCCCCTTATTTCGCATCGCCGCCAATGGCGATGACGGTGTACTTCACCGGCCCGGCGCCGACATTCTTCGCCTGGTGCATGGTGCCATAGGCGACATAGATCACACTGCCCGCGCCGGCCCGTTCGCTCTTGCCGTCATGGGTGATTTCCAACGTCCCTTCGGTCACCAGGATGAATTCGGAATGTTCTATTGCATGCGCCGGGCTGGGCGGTGTGCCCGCCAGCTGCATCGAGGAATGAATATGCACCTTCTCGCCGGTGGCCAGCTTGCCAGTGACGATATCGCGTCGTTCGCTGCCATTGGGATTGTGGGCCAGAGGCAGCGACGCGGCATCGAACACCTTTGCCGCGGCAAGATTGGCGGACGGCTTGCCGGGCATGGGCAGGTTCTGCGCTTGGGCGCCCGCCGCCAGCATCAGGGTGAAGAGCAGACAACCCGGATACCGGCGCATGATGCCTCCCTTTATTTTTTCGGCTTGGCCCACTCCGCGAATGCGGGGAAGTTCGACAGCGCGTCCTTGGCCTTGGCCTTGAATTTCTCGAACTGCATCACGTTTTCGATGCGGGCGGCAAGGAATTCATTGGTGGCCGCTTCATCGGCTGAGGCGTCGGCGAACCAGCGTACCAGGGTCGAACCGTAGACGCCGGCCAGGATTCCCCGCTTGCTGTAGAAATTGAAATCGGTTGCGGTGTCGCCTGCCGCCCGCCACATGGCGTCCACCGTGCGGTACATCAATTTCGCCGCCAGTCCGGCATGCATGGGCAGCGACAGGACCGCGGCAGCGCGCCGGGCGGCTTCCTTGTGGCGCTTGAGGATGGCGAGCCGCGTTTTCACGGCCTCGGTGATGCGAAGGCGAATCTTCACGGACGGCAGGTCCATCGTCGCCAGTCTTTCTTCCATCTCCCGGTCCACGGAAGACGAGTAGAATTCGATCAGCGCCAGCGGCCCTTCCGGAAAGAGCCGCGTCAGCTCGGCGGCGTTGACGCCCGCCTCATTGCCCGCCGTCTCCAGCACCTTGTCGGTGAAACCGTCAAACCCGGCATGGGCAAGCGCGGCCTCCAGAATGGCGGCCTTCAGGGTTTCGTCGCTTTTGGTTTCCGTCTGGGCTTCCACTTTCGGCTTGGCCTTTCTGGGGGCGGCTTTCTTCTTCGGCGTGTCGCTCATTGCGCCGCCATGACGTGACGGATTTCGGATTCGAACACCAGCTTGGAAAGATCGCTCATGCGCGCGGGATAGAGCCGCCCCTCGAGATGGTCGCACTCATGCTGCACCACCCGGGCGTGAAAGCCGCGCGCCGTCCGCTCGATCAGTTTTCCGTCCAGGCCGAAGCCGCGATAGCGGATATGGGCCGGCCGCTCGACCCAGCCGCGCAGGCCGGGCACTGACAGGCAGCCTTCCCAGCCGCCTTTCGGGCGGGCATCCAGGATGGCGATTTCCGGGTTGATCAGCACGGTGAGGGGGGCGGTGTGGTCAAAGGCTTCCTCGCCCACAAGGCCGGGGTCGGTGGTGCGCTCGCCGGGCGCCTGGAACACCACCACCCGCAGCGGCACATGGACCTGGGGGGCGGCCAGCCCGGCCCCGTTGGCGTCGGCCATGGTTTCGACCATGTCATTGACCAGGCGACGGATTTCCGGAGCCGTGGGGTCGGAAACCGGGGCGGCCCTGGTGGCAAGGATGGGGTGGCCCATGCGGGCGATTTTCAGGATGGCCATGGCGCAAATATGGGGCTGTGGGGGGATCGGGCCAAGTCCAAAACAGTTAAAACCCGCAGGTAGACAGGGTTTTGCCCGTCTGCTATCACCCGCGACCTTCAAAAAAGACCCGGAGCCGCCCTTTGCAGATCATCGTCCGCGACAACAACATCGACCAGGCCCTCAAGGCCCTGAAGAAGAAGATGCAGCGTGAAGGCATCTTCCGCGAGATGAAGCTGCGCGGCGCCTATGAGAAGCCCTCCGAGAAGCGCGCCCGCGAGCGGGCCGAGGCCGTCCGCCGCTACCGCAAGCTGCAGCGCAAGCGCATGCAGCGCGAAGGGCTCCTGCCGCCCAGCAAGCCGCGTACCCCGCGCGCCTAAACCGGTTTATCGGATTTCGAAGAAGCCGCGGCGTTGTCCGCGGCTTTTTTGTTTTTGCGCTTCTGGTGGATCACATAGGCGCCCGCCGCGGCGACGGCCAGCCCACCCAGGATCAGGGCATAGGTTCCCACGCCTGGCGCGATCTGGTCGCCCGCCACTTCGGCCACACTCTTGATGTCTTCGGTAATTTTCTTCCGGCGGCGCCAGAACATCCAAAAACTCTCAGATCAAGTACAGTCGGCGCAAACCGCCACTTCCACCGTCACATGAGATAGGCCGGGATAGCGCCGGCGCAAGGCCGCCTTGATGCTTTCCGCCGAGGTTTCGGACGGGGAGATCAGCGAGACGATCAGCCCCTGGTGTCCCGGTCCCAGCCGCCACAGATGCAGATCGGAGATGCGGGTTCCCATCTCGGCTTCCAGCAGCTGGCGAATGCCTTTCGACAAGGCCGGGTCGGCATCGGCATCCAGCAGCACCAGCGAGGAGTCACGGATCAGGCCGAGCGCCCAGGAAGCGATAACGGCGGCGCCGATCAGGCCGCTGAGCGGATCGAGAAAGCCCAGGCCGAAATAATAGGCCCCTGCCAGCGCCAGAATCGCCATCAGGCTGGTGGCGGCGTCGGCCAGCACATGGACATAGGCCGCGCGCATATTGTTGTCATGGCCGTGGGAATGAGCGTGCCCGTGGTCGTGGCCGTGATGATCGTGGCTGTGTGAATCCTTCAGGATCAGGGCGCTGACCAGATTGACCGCCAGCCCGATCACCGCGATCAGCAGCGCGTCGCGATAGGCCACCGTTTCGGGATGGATCAGCCGCAGCGTCGATTCCACCGCCACGGCGATGGCGGTAGCGCCCAGCAGCAGGGCGCTGGCGAAGGCCGCCAGGTCGCCGAACTTGCCCGAGCCGAAACTGAAGCGGGCGCTGCCGGCGTGGCGCCGCGCCAGCCAATAGGCCAGCGCCGCCAGCCCCAGCGCCCCCACATGCGTCGCCATGTGGACGCCATCGGCCAGCAGCGCCATGGAACGGTAGAGCAGGCCGCAACTGATCTCGACGGCCATGAAGACGGCGGTGACGATGGTGGCCAGGCGTGCGCGTTTCAGGGCGCGGTCATGGCCCTGGCCGAGAAAGACATGGCCCGCCGTCCAGATGCCATGCGCGTGAGTGTCGTCATGATCGTGATGATCATGATGGGCGTGGCCGCCATGGTCATGGGTGTGCATATGCGTCATGGCGCCAGTGTAGCGCGTTCGCCACGGCGGCAATATTACAATCCTGTCGCCCTTGCCCGGCCCCCTACATGGGCTGGGGCGGGAATTTCCTCTCCGGGGCGCGGCAGGCGAAATTCGCCGCCTCGTTGGTCGAGCCATGGCCCAGATAGCGCGCCTCCAGCGGATAGCGGCAGATCGGGCGGGTGGCGACGGGTTTGCCGCCCTGCACCTTGGCGCCGATGAAAAGCGAGGGCGCTTCCTTCTTGGTCACCCAGCGGTCCAGCGCCTTGACCATGTCATGGTCGGAATCGTCCTGGACCGGTGCGCCGGTGGCGCCGCCGATATGGGAGAAGCCCGGCCCACCGCCGCAATGGCCCATGCCGGGCAGGAGGAAGAAGCGGAAGAAGTCGTCCGTCCTGCTCTGGCCGTAGCGGGCGGTGACCTGGTCGGTATAGCCCACATCCATCAGCGGCGTGATTACCGAATCCGCCCAGCCCTGGAAGAAGATGAACTTGCCGCCGCGCTTGCGGAAGCCGTCCAGGTTGGTGCTCTCGTCATAGGTAGCCGCCAGGGTGGAGTTGCTCACTTTGGTCTTCATCGCCCGCGCCGAATCCTTGTCGAAGTCGAAATCGACATTCTTGAAATTGGGATCCTGGAACACGGTCAGCTTCCAGAATTCCATGCTGCTGCCGCCGGGCGTAGCGCCGCCATTCTGCGCGGGCCAGCCTTCCTCGCTGCCGCGCACCTGGCCGGGCATCAGATGGGTGCCGTCGGATTTTGTCGCGCCGTGATAGATGTGGCGCGCCGCTTCCACCTGCACCGGCGTCAGGCAGTCGGCAGTCTCGCCCGCGCGGCACTGAAACTGGACCGGATCGACGGTGCAGCGGCGCGGATCGGAAATCACCCCATCCTTGACGCCATCCAGCTCGTCGCAGGCCGCGATCATGCGGCGGTTGAGGATGGCCGCGCTCTGGGCCGTCACCGCGCTGATGTCGCGCAGAGCGGGATTGGCGTTCCAGGTATGGCCGAACATCAGCGAGGTCCATTTCCACGGCGCCGCGCCGGCGACGAAGCCGTCATAGTCGGCCGGGAAGCGCGTCGCCTCCATCAGGGCGTGATGGCCGCCGGCCGAACAGGCGATGAAATAATTTTCGCTGGAATGCTTGCCGTAGAAATCCGTCACCGCCTGCTTGGCCGCGACGGTGGAAAGGTGCAGCGCCCGCCAGGCCCAGTCGATCATCTTTTCCGGATGCTTGTAGGCCCAACTCTGGGCGCTGCCGCCCAAGGGGTCCTTGTGATCGTCGAGATGGCCATTGTCGGTGGACATGGTGGCAAAGCCGTTCGTCAGGGCATCGCGCATCGGGCCGGGCGAGATCGCGCCGGAGGAGCCGCCCGAACCTTCGCCGCGGAACTTGCCGTTCCAGGCCGAGGCGGGCGGCAGCCAGACCTCGAAGCCGATATGGGAGTCGGCGGTGGGTGTGGCGACGCCGATGGCGCGGCAGAAGGGCTGCGTGACCTTGGTGCCGCCCACCGTGTCGCCGTCCGGACGCCACTGGGCGCTTTCGATCACTGTGTTGGCCCCGACCTTCTTGCCCACCAGGGCGGCGCAGCGCGCGGCATCGCCTTGCGGGGCGGGCTGGGCGTGGGGCGTGGCATAGAAGCTTGTCGCCAGCACCAGAGCCGATGCCGAAGCCAGGAAAATGCCGCTTTTCATGACTTTCCCCCGTTATTTTCGGAGGATTAGGAGCCTTCGGGCGCCTGCCGTCAAGACGACGTCAGCCGTGGGGAGGAGAGTGCATATAGCTCTGCACCAGCGAGCTTGCCACCAGCTTCCAGCCGTCCACCAGCACGAAGAAAATCAGCTTGAAGGGCAGGGAGATGATCACCGGCGGCAGCATCATCATGCCCATGGACATCAGGATCGAGGCCACGGCCATGTCGATGATGAGGAAAGGCACAAAGAGCAGAAAGCCGATTTCGAAGGCGCGCTTGAGCTCGGAAAGCATAAAGGCGGGGGCCAGCGAGGTCAGCGGCGTTTCCTCGGCCGTGGTTGGCGCCTTCATCTTGGCCATGTCGAGAAAGAGCTTGAGGTCGCTGTCGCGCACATGCGCGATCATGAATTTCTTCATCGGCGTCATTGCCTGGGTGAAGCCCTGCTCGGTGGTGATCTGGTTGCTCATCATCGGCTGGATGCCCTGATGATAGGCGTCGGTCAGGGTCGGACCCATCACGAACAGGGTGAGGAACATGGCCAGCGAAACGATGACGCTGTTGGGCGGGCTTTGCTGCAGGCCCATCGCCGTGCGCAGCAGCGAGAGAACCACCACGATGCGCACAAAGCTGGTCATCATAATCAGGATCGAAGGCGCCACCGACAGCACGGTGATCAGGGCGACGATCTGGACCATGCGGTCGGTGAAAAGACCGCTGCCGTTGAGATCGATGGAAAGCCCGCCGGCTGCGGCGGAGCCCGCCGCCGTAGCGGCGCCGGTGGCGGTGGGCGTCAGCGGCGCGGCGAAGGCGGCGGCCGGCGCCAGCAGCGCGATAAGCAGCAGGAAAGGCAGAAGGCGCGCGAAGCGTGTCACAGTATGGGCGCCTTCGCAGGAATATTGCCTTCAATCACCGTGGCGCCATCGGGCCCGCTCAGCACCAGATGTTCGACATTGTCACGGCGGATAATGAGAAGGCGCTGCTTGGACCCCAGCACCAGCGTCTCCACCACCGCCAGGCGGCGGTCGGGCAGCTTGAAATCCCATTTGCCCAGCTTGCCGGACAAGCCGTCGCGGAAAGCCTGCGGATTGGCGCCATAGCGCTTGACCAGCAGTGCGGCGCCAGCGAGCGCAAGCACAAAGAGCAGCGCGGCGAAATAATGCATCAGATTGATCGCGTCCATGTCCGCGATAAGACATCGTCAAGCTTAATCGCGGGTTAAGCGAAGGAATTTTCTGCCCGGCAAAATGCGCCGCGTTAAGCCGCGCTTAAGCATGTGGGGCGCATCGTGCACAGCGTATTCAAGGTTAATGGAAGGTTACGCCAATGGACCTGCCCGATGTGCCGCTGATGTCGCTGCTGCGCGAACGCATGAGCTGGCTGCACCAGCGCCAGGACGTGCTGTCACAGAACGTCGCCAATGCCGATACGCCCGGCTACGTCGCGCGCGATCTCAAGCCCCAGGATTTCAGCAACATCCTTTCCGGCGAAACCGGGCGCGCCAATGCGCTGACCGCCACCGATCCGCGTCACATTGCCATGTCCTCGCTTTCGGGCTCGCGCTTCGACGACATGGCGGCGCCCGACCAAGCCAATCCCAACGGCAACGCCGTCAGCCTGGAGCAGGAGATGATCAAGGTTTCTGACACCCAGGCGCAGTTCCAGGCCGCGGCCAACCTCTATGCCAAGGCCATGGCCATGATGCGCACGGCCATCGGCCACTAATAGCTGAAGGAGAGACAAAATGGACTTCTCGACATCTATGGCAGTGGTCGCCTCGGGCATGAAAGCCCAGTCCGAGCGCATGAAGACCATCGCGGAAAACATCGCCAACGCCAATTCCACCGCCAGCTCGCCGGGCGGCGACCCCTATCGCCGCAAGATCGCCACCATCTCCAGCCAGTTCGACCGCGAGCTGGGCGCCACCACGGTCAAGGCCGGCAAGACGATCACCGACAAGAGCGATTTCCGCACCCAGTATGATCCGGGCAATCCCAACGCCGACGCCAAGGGCTATGTCAAATTGCCGAATGTCGACTCGCTGGTGGAAATCATGGACATGCGCGAGGCGCAGCGTTCCTACGAGGCCGACCTGACGGCAATGGACGCCAACAAATCCATGTTGGCGAAGACCATTGATCTGCTCAACAAGTAAGGAGCGCTAGATGGCCATTCCCGCCGCAGCCGCCGCCGCCTACCGCGCCGCCGCCCAGGCCGCCGCGCCCACCGCTTCGAGCGTCGCCCCGGCCAATGTTTCCGGCCCGGGCAGCTTCTCGGATTTCCTTTCCGGGGCGGTGAAGGATTCCATCAACACCATCCAGTCGGGCGAAAAGGCCGCCCAGGCCCAGGTTACCGGCGGCGCCAATATCGTCGATGTGGTCAATTCGGTGAACGCCGCCGAACTCACCCTCGATACGGTGGTGGCGGTGCGCGACAAGGTGGTGTCCGCCTACCAGTCCATCCTCAACATGCCTATCTGAGATCATTTCATGAACCCCGCCGATGCCATCGACTTCGCCCGCAGCGCCATCCTGGTGCTGCTGGAAATCATCGCCCCCGCCATGATCACCGCCCTGGTGGTCGGCCTGGTGATCGGGCTGCTCCAGGCCCTGACCCAGATCCAGGAACAGACGCTGGTCTTCATTCCCAAGATCGTCGCCGTCTTCATCGTGCTGCTGATCGCGCTGCCCTTTGCCGGCGCGGCGATGAGCGGGCTGATGAGCGACATCGCAAACCGGATCGCGGCCTACTAGGCGTATTCATGCATATCCATCTGCCCGACCTTTCCGGCACCGTCCTGATCTATCTGCTGGTGTTCGCGCGGGTCGGCAGCATGCTGATGCTGCTGCCCAATATCGGCGAAGCCGGCATTCCCTCCCGCGTGCGCCTGCTTCTGGCGCTGGCCATCTCCTTCTGCCTCGCGCCGGGCGTGGCGGGCACCTATCACGATCTGGCGCCCAAGAATTCGATGGCGCTGACGCTGCTGATTGCCCAGGAAGTGACGGTGGGCATCCTGATCGGGGCGATAGCCCGCATCATCATGAGCGCGCTGAATGTCGCCGGCAACCTGATCGCCACCCAGACCGGCCTGGCCTATGCCCAGACCCTTGATCCCACCCAGAACACGCAAGGCGCCTCGATGGGCAACTTCCTCTCGCTGCTGGGCACGCTGATGGTCTTTCTCACCAATCTGCATCACCTGGCCATCGGCGCCGTCGCCGGCAGCTACCGGATGCTGCCGCCGGGTGGGGCACTGCCCACCGGCGACATGGCGCAGCTCACCATCAATCTTGTCTCCGGCTCCTTCGCCCTGGGCTTCCAGCTTGCCGCGCCCTTCCTGGTCTTCGGTTTCGCCGTCTATGCCGGGCTCGGCATCCTGGCGCGGCTGATGCCGCAACTGCAGATTTTCTTCGTTGCGGTGCCGATCAACATCGCCTGCGGCTTTCTGATCTTCCTGGCCATGCTGGGGGCGATGATGACCATCTTCCTCAATTTCTATGCGGCGCAGATGGCGGTGTTTTTGTGAGCCCGGAGAATCGCGCCCGCGAAGTGCGGTTCGTAGCGACAGCGTGCGAACGTTCGCGCCGGCGCGTGCGACCATAAAAAATGGCGGACGATCGCGACGAGTCACAACAGACCGAACAGCCGACACAGAAACGGCTCGACCAGGCACATGAGCAGGGCGACATCGTCAAATCGACGGAAGTCGCCACGCTGGTGCTGCTGGCCGGCAGCACGCTGGGGTTGGCCATGCTGGGGAAAAGCAGCCTGATCGGCGTGGCGCGGCTGCTGCAGGCGTTCCTGGAACAGCCGGAGACGATGGCGGTGGATGGCGACGGCCTCATCACCCTGATGCGCAGCCTTCTGCTGCAGATCGGCCTGGTGCTGGGGCCGCTGTTCGGCGTTCTGACGCTGGCGGCGCTGGCCGGGCATGTGCTGCAGGCCCGCCCCGGCTTCACGCCGTCAAAGCTGATGCCCGATCTTTCCAAGATTTCCCCGCTGGCCGGTTTCGGGCGCCTGTTCGGCCTGGACGGCTGGATGAACCTGCTCAAGGGCCTTCTCAAGATCGCCATTGTCGGCATCGCGGTCTGGACCCAGGTCTGGCCGGCGCGCGGCATGCTGGAAGCCATTCTCGGCCAGACGCCGGGCGGCGTCGTTTCCGACATGAGCCTGCTTCTCTTCCATGTGCTGATGGCGGCGCTGGCCGCCCTGGCGGTGATCGCGGGCGCCGACTATTTCCTGCAATACACGCAGTTCATGAAGCGCAACCGCATGTCCAAGCAGGAGATCAAGGAAGAATACCGCCAGAATGAAGGCGATCCGCACATCAAGGCGAAGGTCCGCCAGTTGCGGCAGGAACGCGCCCGGCGCCGCATGATGGCCAAGGTGCCGGAAGCCACCGTGGTGCTGATGAACCCGACCCACTATGCCGTGGCGCTGAAATATGAAAGCGGCAGGATGGCGGCGCCGGTCTGCATCGCCAAGGGCATTGACGCCATCGCGCTCAAGATCCGCGCCGTCGCCGAGGATCACGATGTGCCGGTGGTGGAAAATCCGCCGCTGGCGCGCGCGCTGCACGCCGCCGTCGAGATCGACGAGCCGGTGCCGCCGGAGCACTACAAGGCCGTCGCGCAGGTGATCGGTTACGTGCTGCGGCTTCAGGGCAAATTGAAGCCGAACTAGCGGCTGAAATGGTTGCCGTTCGGCCGCTCGCTTTGGCTCGCGGCGTTCGCGGCTTTCGCAGGTCCGCCGGACCTGCTCGCACACCGTTCGGTGTGCCCGCCGCTCACCGTTAACGAATCATTCAAGCTGTGGATAAACCGGCTTTCCGGCATCGGAAATTCGTTAATAAAAT
>Ga0265313_10004392_pt1 | contig 10872 bp, 6 predicted proteins | sample 4123metaG_FD_203122 | JGI IMG/M metagenome (GOLD analysis project Ga0265313, IMG submission 203122) | Rhizosphere microbial communities from Carex aquatilis grown in University of Washington, Seatle, WA, United States - 4-1-23 metaG | ecosystem: Host-associated > Plants > Roots > Rhizosphere >...
CTTTGTGCCGAAGTCTGCCTTCCCAGGTGAACGGATAGCGCGAGAACAAGACTTGGTGGCAGCGCGCGCAGGTTCGATTGATGAGCAGGGCACGGGTCGGTGCGCTGCCGTCGGCGGCCTCCACCGAGAGAAAATCCGCACGCGGCAGGTACGACGTGCGCACCCTTGGGTCGGCCGCGTGCTCGCGGCTACCACCGTGGCAGGCTTCGCAGCCGATGCCTTCCTCGACCAAGTTCTCGCCGTGAAAGCGGTCGGCCATAGCATGGACAGCTGACCGCGCGACGTTGGCGGGAGAGCTGGCTTCGGCAACGCTCGCGCCGAGCGCGCCAACTTCGCCAGCCACGGCGGCGCGAAAGGCATCCTCGCGAGTCACGCGGTAGACGAAGCGCCGATCGGGTGGAAGGAGATGATCTACTGTCACGCCTTGGTACGCAGGTGGCGACGGCCCAGCCAGAGCGCCCAGCAAGCTGTCGAGGCCAGGCACGGTGTTGTGGCAGAAGATACAGGTCTGGTTCCACACGCCTCCGGCGAAAAGCCCCGGCCGCTCGTGCGTCATCACGGAATAGCCCTTGGGACGGTAGCCGTGGGACTCGAAGTAGTAGGTGACGGGAAGGATCTGTTCGTTGCCGCTCCCGCGTGCGACCCGATCGTCGGTGCTGGCAACCTCGACGCCGGCAAAATCCTCACGGTAATGATTCCCGATGACGCGGGTCACGCGGAAGAGACGGTCCGGCTGCTTGTCCGAATGAAGGCGCATGAAGCGACCGTCACCGGCGCGAAAGAGATCGACTCGGTCGTCTTTGAAGGCGAACGTCTCGCTGGCAAACGGGGCCCGAATCTCTGCCTCGGCCGGGTCGCGAGTCATCTTGTGCATGGGCGACGTCAGCCACTTATCGAAGACGCCCGCGTGGCAGGGCCTGCACGCGGCCGAACCGACGTAATCCGAGCGGAGCATATTGCTCTTGGTCTGCGGAACGGACGCCACTCCGACGGCGACGGTCGCCGGGTTTCGACAGGCGGCGGCGACCGAAGCCGCACAGATGGCCATTTGCCACTTCACCTGGTCAGCATAGCGCATTGCCGCCGACCATTCGGCGCCTGCGCTTTTTGCATCCACGTTGCGGAAGCTGCTGTTGCGCGCCGCCGCTTTCAGGACTAAGCCTTGGGCAGAATGCTGTATTTGCACCGTGGACCCCGCTCGGTCGCTAGACCGGGCTTTTTCTCGTTGGCGCTCCTCATCATCGGCTCGGCTGCGGCCTGCTCGCGTGCACCGTCGGGTCCGGCAGCTGGCAAGGCTCGTTTGGCACCTTCGGTAGTCGTGACCAAAGTCGTGGCTCGCGACGTACCCGTCGAGGTGCAGGCGCCGGTGGATTTGCGTCCGCTCGAACAGGCGGACGTCGGCTCGAAAGTTCTGGGTTACGTCGACGCCGTCCTCGTCGAGCGAGGCGACCGCGTCAAGAAGGGACAAATCGTCGCCTTGGTTCGGCCGAGCGACTTGCCCGACCAGCTGGCTGCCGCTCGCAGCAGCATCGGCCAAATCAAAGCCCAGGCCGTCTTGGCGCGTACCAACTACGAGCGCGCCAACAAGCTGGCGCCGTCGGGCGTGGTCAGCCAGCAAGAGTTGCAGTCGGCCAGCGCGGCTTTGGCGTCGGCCGAGTCGTCCGAGGCGTCCATGCAGGCGCAGATTTCAGGCTTGGCGATTCGCTTGGGCGAAACGCGTATCACGTCGCCCATTACCGGCTACGTGTCGGCGCGCCGGCTCGATCCCGGCGCCTTGGTCGGACCGCCGGGCGGCGGCGCTATCGTCACGGTCGTCCGCATGGACAGGCTGCGTGTGTTTCTCTCGCTCAACGAGAGTGAGGCTTTGGGCGTCTCGGTGGGAATGGACGCCCGTGTCGCTCTCGATGCGCTTCCCGGTCGCAGCTTCACCGGCAAGGTGGTGCGAGTCGCGCCGTCGTTCGATCCGCTCACGCGCACCCTGGAAGCCGAAGTCCAGCTGCCCAACGATACAGGCGATCTGCGGCCTGGCATGTACGGCCGCGGTTTCATCTTGCGTGAAACCCATCCGAACACGCCCGTACTGTCCGTGAATGCCGTACAAATCTCGTCCGGCAAGCGGTACGTGTTCGTGCTTCACGACACCAAGGTCGAACGACGGCTCATCTCGACCGGTGCTGAGATCGAGGACGGAACCGTGCTCGAAGTGCGCTCGGGTCTGAAGGCGGGGGAGGAAGTCGTTATCGCGGGGGCGGATGGCTTGGCCGATGGCACTACCGTGCGGGTGACCCGGGATGTGAATCCCTACACCGGCGCGCCCGCAGCTACGTCGCCGAGCGCCGAACGAGAACACAAAGCGGCGCCCGCGCGCCAGAGCAACTAGACCACGTGCCCTTCGTCAGCTCTCTCCGGTAACCAACCATGTGGCTCACACGGCTCGCGCTCAAGAATCCTGTCCTCATCCTGATGATGTCGCTCATGCTCATCGTGCTGGGCATCGTCTCGCTGAACCGGCTCTCGGTCGATCTCTTCCCCGACATCACCATCCCAGTCATCCGCGTCGCGACCTTCTACACGGGCGCGGGCCCCGCCGACATCGAGAAGTCCATCACCCAGCCCATCGAGCGCGCCGTCAGCGCCTCGCCCGGCGTCGATCGGGTGGAGAGCTCGTCGAAGCAGGGCGTGTCGCTGGTCAGCGTCTGGTTCAACTACGGAACCAACCTCGATAACGCCCAATTCGAGGTCTCGCAGCGGATCGCGCAGATCCTGAACACGCTGCCGCCCGGCATCCAGCAGCCCTTCGTGCTCAAGTTCGACATCACCAACATCCCGATTCTGGCGGTCACGGTGTCGAGCGACGATCTCGATGAGAAACAGCTGTACGACCTGGCGTACAACACCATCGAACCGCAAATCGAACGCATCAACGGCGTGGCCAGCGCCACCGTAGGCGGCGGCAAGGTGCGCGAGATCGAGGTCATGGCCGACGCGAACGCCTTGCGCGCCCGCGGCCTCGGCATCCTCGACCTGGCCAATTCGGTGCGGACGTCGAACCTGCTTTTGCCGAGCGGCAGCTTGCGCGCCGGCGACCGGGACTACAACGTCTTCACCAACACGCAGGTGCCCGACGTCGCGCCGCTGCGCCACGTGGTGGTTCGCTCGACGGCGGCCCAGCTTGGCCAAGGGCAGGGCGTGGTGCGCGTCGGCGACGTGGCCACGGTCGAGGATCTCACGGCAGACCAGACCGAAATCGTGCGCGTGAACGGCCAGCGTGGCGTGTACTTGCGCGTGCTCAAGCAGCCCGGCGCCAACACCATCTCGACCGTCGACGCGGTCCGGGCGGCCATTCCCAGGCTGCGTTCGGTGCCGAGCAACGTGAAGCTGAATATTTCCTTCGACCAGTCGGCGTACATCCGTTCGGCGGTGGCGGCCCTGCAACACGAGGCCTTGCAAGGCGGCGCCTTGGCCATCTTGGTCATTCTCGTCTTCCTCATGAACATTCGCGCCACGGCGATCATCGCGGTGGCAATTCCGCTGTCTATCGTGGCCACGTTCATGCTGCTCTTCTTCACCAACCAGACGTTGAACGTCTTCACGCTGGGCGGTCTCGCTCTCGGCGTCGGGCGCCTGGTGGACGACTCCATCGTCGAGCTCGAAAATATCCACCGGCACTTAGCGTCGGGACAGAACCGCAAGCAGGCCGTGCTGTTGGCTGCGCAAGAAGTAGCGATGCCCATTCTGGTCTCGACCATCACGACCATCGTGGTCTTCTTTCCCGTCCTCTTCATGGCGGGTATCGGGCGCTACCTGTTCCTGCCGCTCGCTCTCACCATCTCGTTCGCGTTGATGATGAGCTTCTGGGTGTCGCGAACCGTGACGCCGCTCCTTTGCTACTACTGGCTGAAGGAGGGCGTCGAGCACCACCATCAGCCCAAGAAGGGCATCGCTGCGCTGGTCATCGGGTTCTTCGATCGAATGGACGCGCTCTACGCTGGCATGCTGCGCTGGGTGCTCTCGCATCGGCTGATGGCGGTCATCGGTATCGCGATCTTTTTCTTCGGAAGCCTGCAGCTCAAGCGATTCATAGGTAGTGAGTTTTTCCCGGACACCGACGAGTCGCAGTTCACGATTACCTACAAGACACCGATCGGCACGCGAGTGGAACGTACGGAAGAAGTCACCCAACAGCTCGAGAAGATCATCCAGAATCAGCTGGCGCCGGTTCATGTGGGCGGCACGGACAAGCCGATCTACACCACGGTGTTGTCGGACGTCGGTTTGCCGATTGGTCGAACCGCGATCTTCAGCACCAACACCGGCACCCACTCGGCGAACCTCCAGGTCAACATGGTTCCGCGCGGGGAACGTTCGATGAGCGACGTCGAAGCCGCAGAGAAAGTCCGCGCGGCTCTGCGCAATGCCGTGCCTGGGACGCAGCTTTATTTCTTCATCGGCGGCATCGTCAAGCGCATCCAGAACTTCGGTGCGGCGGCACCCATCGACGTCGAAATTCTTGGCTACGACTTCGACGCGGGATCGCGCTACGCCAACGCTCTCATCGATAAGATGCGCCAACTCACCGACAAGGAAGGGCGTCCTCTCGTGGTCGACCTTCAGTCTTCGCGCGAAGAGAACAGTCCCGAATTCGATGTCGATGTCGATCGCGAAAAGGCCGGCTTGCTCGGCATCTCGGAATCCGACGTGGCGCAAACCATTCTCGTCAGCTTGCTGGGCAACACACAGATCACGCCGGTGCCGTATACCGATCCGAAGACCGGCAACGAGTACTACATCAACGTTCGCATGGGCGACAAAGATCGTAGCCACGTCGGCGATCTGGGCGATTTGTTCGTGCGTACGCCCGGAAGCGGGATCGTCAACGTGGACACGCTCGCGCAGATCGAGCGTCGAAGCGGACCCGTCATGATCGACCGCAAGTACCTGCAGCGTATCGTGCACGTCACCGCCAACGTCGCCCCCCAGTCCGACCTGGGTGCGGCCAGCGCGGCGGTGCAGGAGGCTGTCGATCAAGTGCCGCCCCCGGATGGCTTCTCGGCAACCCTGGGCGGTCAGACCCTGGAGCAGAAGAAGGCTTTCCAGGGGCTGATTTTCGCGGCCGTCATGGCCCTCTTGCTCGTCTACATGGTGCTCGCCAGCCAGTTCAAGTCGCTCATCGATCCGCTGGTCATCATGTTCTCGGTGCCCCTTGGCGTGTCCGGCGTATTCATTTCGCTCTACCTGACCGGCACCAAGCTCAGCGTGAACAGCTTCATGGGCATCATCATGATGGTCGGTATCGTCGTGTCGAACGGCGTGCTCTTGGTCGACTTCGCCAACGTGCTCCGGGGGCGCGGCAAGGAGCTGCGCGAGGCGACCATCGAGGCTGGACGCACGCGTTTGCGTCCTATTCTGATGACGACCATCGCCACCGTCCTCGGCTTGATTCCGATGGCGCTCGGTATCGGCGAAGGCAGCGAAACCAACTTGCCGCTCGCCCGGGCAGTTATCGGCGGCCTCACGGTCTCGACGTTCTTCACGCTTTTCCTGGTGCCGGCGCTCTACACGTCGCTCGACCGATTCGCCAAGCGGAAGGCGCCTCATGAAGACGACGAGCCCGTGGCGGAGGGCGCCCATGCGTAGTCCTTTCGAGATTCGGTACCTCACGACGGCTGGATTGCTCGCCGGGCTGCTGTTCGCTTCGCCCCGCGCACAGGGACAGCGAGTCGGCAAGCTTCCGCCCCTGCCGACGTTGGAGGACGTTGCGCCCGAGACCAGCCAGAACCTGGAGAAGATCTCGCTCAATGAAGCCGTGCGCCGGGCCCTGGCACGCAATCCGACAGCGATCGTGGCCTTCCAAGAAATCAAGCGGGCCGAAGCGCTGGTCGTGGAAGCGCGGGCGCCGTCCCTGCCATCGCTCCTGGCGACGGCAACGCTGACGAGGTTGGACTCGGATCGCTTGTTGGCCCAGAAGGATGCCACAACCGGCAAGGTCAACTACGCGACCATCTCGGCTGCCAACCAAGAATCTGGCAGCCTGCTGCTCAATGTTCCCCTGATCTCTCCCCGCGCGTGGACCCAGTGGTCGGAGTCGGCGGTCGTGTTGCAATCGACCAAGGCCTCCAATGAAGACACGCGGCGAACCTTGGCGACCACCACGGCGCGTGCTTATCTCGCCATTATTTCTCTCAAGCGCCAGGTCGACATCACCGCCCGGGCCGTGGCCAACGACCGCTCGCACTACGACTACACGCGCACGCGCTACGAGGGTGGCGTCGGCAATCGGGTTGATGAGGTTCGGGCCGCCCAGCAGCTGGCCGCGGATCAGGCCCTGCTATCGTCGAGCTTCAATGCGCTGGCTCGGGCGCGCGAGGCCCTGGGCGTCCTGCTTGGCGAGGACCGCCCGGTGGACACCTTCGATGACGTGAGCCTTGCGGATGGCAGTACGAATCCCGACGATGCGGCGGCCCGCCGGCAGGACGTCGTCGCTGCCAAGTCGCGCACGACGGCGGCGGAGAAGATCCGCAAGGACAGTTGGACCGACTTCTCGCCCAGCTTGAACGGCCAGATCCAGCCCTTCTTCCAAAACCCGAAGTCGCTGACCATGCCCACCACGGGCTGGCAAGCCTTTCTCATCCTCAGCTTTCCCATCATCGAAGGCGGCGTTCGTCGCGGCCAAATGCGCGAGCGCGACGCCTTGCTTGCGGAGGCGCAAGCCCAGTACGAAGGCATTTTGCGACAGACCAAGTCCGATATCCGCGTCGCGGTCGAGGAAATCCACCGCACCGACGAAGCGATGCGCTCGTCCGGCGCCGCCGCGGATCTTGCGCATCAGGCGTTGGACCTGGCCAATCTGGCCTATCACGCGGGTGCCACGACCAACATCGAAGTCATCGATGCCGAGCGACGCGCGCACGATGCCGACAGCGCGGTGGTCATCGCCGAGGACAATGTCCGTCAGGCGAGGCTCGATTTGCTCGTCGCCGCCGGGCAGTTCCCGTAGACGTCTTAGTGATGGAACAGGCGCAGCTTCGACATGGCCATGACCATGCCGTATTCGTTGGCGGCCTGAATGACCACGTCGTCGCGGACCGAGCCGCCCGGCTGCGAGATGTATTTCACGCCACTTTGGGAAGCTCGGTCGACGTTGTCGCGGAACGGGAAGAATGCATCCGAAGCGAGGCTGACGCCGCTTTGCCGCCGGAGCCAGGCGCGCTTCTCGTCGCTGGTTAGCCGCTTCGGCGGCGTCGAGAAATAGGTTAGCCAGTCCTTCTCTTCGGCGGGTGAAAGCGCCTCCTCGAGGAACAAATCGATGGCGTTGTTCTGCTCCGGGCGGCCGACGCCAGCGCGGAACGGCAGATCCAGCGTCGCCGGATGCTGGCGCAGAAACCAGCGGTCGGCTTTCGATCCGGCCAAGCGCGTGCAATGGATGCGCGACTGTTGGCCAGCACCGATGCCGATGGCTTGACCGTCGTACGCGAAGCACACCGAGTTCGACTGCGTGTATTTGAGCGTAATGAGCGCCAGGATGAGATCGCGGACCGCAGCCTCGGGAAAATCTCGGTTGGTCGTGACGATGTTCGCCAAGTGATCGCGTCCGGGGACCACCTGGTTGCGTCGCTGCTCGAAGGCGATGCCGAAGACTTCGCGCGTTTCGGTTTCGGGCGCCTGCCACGTCGGATCGATTTCGAGCACGCAATAGGTGCCATTGCGTTTGCTGCGCAGGATCTCCAGCGCGGCCGGCTCGTAGCCCGACGCAATCACGCCGTCGGAGACCTCGCGCTTGAGCACGTTCGCCGTCGACACGTCGACCACGTCGGACATCGCTGCGAAGTCGCCGAATGCGCACAAGCGGTCGGCGCCGCGCGCGCGCGCGTACGCGGTGGCCAGCGGAGACAGCTCCAGATCGTCGACGAAAGACGCGCGACGAACGTCCTTGCTCATGGGCACGGCCACCGCAGCGCCGGCCGGGCTGACGTGCTTGAACGACGTCGCGGCGGGCAGATTCAGCGCCGTCCGTAGCTCGCGCACGAGCTGCCAGGCATTGAGCGCGTCGAGAAGGTTGATGTAGCCGGGCGATCCCGACAGGACCTTCAGCGGCAGCGCTTGGTCGCGCGTGTAGATGCGGGCTGGGGCTTGGTGGGGATTGCAACCGTAGCGCAGCTTGAGCTCGTCCATAAGGGCGACCTCATAGCACCAATCGGCACGCCGCTAAAGCGCCTTCGCCGCAAGCGCAGCGCAAAAAGCAGCGCCGCGATGAGCGCGAGCGTAGGCCAGCTGGAGCCTCGTCCAGACGTGAATTCTTTCTCGAGGAAGCCGACCGCGGAGCCACGCAGCAGCAAATCAACGACGTAGCTTGACAGCTCGGTGTCCAAATACCACTCGGTTTAGTCCGATTTTGGTCACGTCAGCATCGGGTTCCTGGCGGATGGACAATAAGTGTCGGTCGACCGACGGAAACGGCCCTCCGGCATCCAACAAGGGAGACGACATGAAAGTGGAGCTTCGAACTCTCATTCCGACCGCGCTGGCGGTTGTCGTGGTGGGCACCGCAGTGCTCGCCGCGGCCGTCTCGGAAAAGGCGACCCCCATGACCAAGGATAAGACAGATAAGGCCTCGGCGGAAAAGCTGACCGCCGCCGAGAAAACCGATCGACTCAAACAACTGACGCCGCTGCAGGTGCACGTCACGCAGGAATGCGGGACAGAACCGCCGTTCCACAACGAGTACTGGGACAACCATCGCCCGGGTATCTATGTCGACGTCGTGTCAGGTGAGCCGCTGTTCCTTTCCAAGGACAAGTACGATTCGGGAACCGGCTGGCCAAGCTTCACGCGCCCCATCGAGCCGGGACGCGTGCAAACGCAAACCGATAGCTCGCTTTTCGATACGCGCGTCGAAGTGCGCTCGACGCAGGCGGGCTCTCATCTTGGCCACGTCTTCGACGACGGGCCGGCGCCCACCGGCAAACGTTACTGCATGAATTCGGCGTCGTTGCGCTTCGTTCCCGCCGAGCAGATGGCCGCGCAAGGCTACGGTCAGTATTTGTCGCAGCTCGGGCTCCCTGCCCCCGCGCCAGCGCCGAAGTCCACGTCAACGCGCGCGGTGGCGACGTTGTCGGGCGGGTGCTTTTGGGGCGTGCAAGAGCTGATTCGCAAGTTGCCCGGTGTGGTAGATAGCAAGGTGGGTTACACCGGCGGCACCACGGACCACCCCGACTACGAACAAGTGCATACCGGGCGAACGGGACACGCCGAGGCGGTACAAATCACGTTCGATGAAGCGGTGATTTCGTACGAAAGCATCTTGCGCTACTTCTTCCGCTTGCACGACCCGACGACGCAAAATCGCCAGGGCAACGACGTGGGCACGCAGTACCGCTCGGCAATTTTCTACCACGACGACGGGCAGCGCCGGATCGCGGAGAAGGTGAAAGCCGAGGTGGATGCCTCGGGCAAGTGGCGTTCCAAGGTAACCACGCAAATCGTGCCAGCGTCGACGTTCTATCTAGCCGAGGACTATCACCAGGACTACTTGCAGAAGAATCCAGGCGGCTATACCTGCCACTACCTGCGCGACTAGCGCTCGACAAGTCTTCGGCGCATGAGGCGCTGGGTAACGTTCGCCGCGCGGCGAGCATCGAACAGGCAACCTCAGGCGAAGGGACGACGATGCCAAAGGCGCTGATCGTGAAGGAGTGGGCTGCGCGGGAAGCGCGGGTTGCCGCGACTCCGGAGACTGTGAAACGGTTGGTGAAGGAGGGCATCGAGGTGGTGGTGGAGAGCGGGGCCGGGGAGTCGGCCTCGCTACCCGATGATCGCTATCAAGGCGTCGGCGCGCGCATCGCGACGGATCTGCCGGGCGAGTGGTCGCAGGCCGATGTCGTCCTGAAAGTCGCACCGCTCGGCATGAGTGCCAAGCTGGGCAAGGATGAAGCGTCTGCGCTCAAACCGGGCGCCTTGGTCATCGGATTTCTCCAGCCCTATCGCAACCTGGCCATGGTGAAGCAGCTTGCCGCCGGCAAAGTCACATCACTTGCCATGGAGCTCATCCCGCGCATCACGCGCGCGCAGTCCATGGACGCGCTTTCTTCCCAGGCCAATGTCGCCGGCTACAAGGCCGTCCTGCTGGCCGCGGCTCGTTTGGGCAAGTACTTCCCTATGCTGATGACCGCTGCGGGAACGATTCCCTCGGCGAAGGTGGTGATCATGGGCGCCGGAGTGGCAGGTCTGCAGGCGGTGGCAACGGCCAAGCGGCTGGGCGCCGTGGTTTGGGTTTCCGACGTGCGTCTCGTGGTCAAAGAACAGGTCGAGTCGCTCGGCGGCAGATTCATCGATTTGCCGGCGCAGGAATCCGGCGAAGGGCAGGGCGGCTACGCGAAAGAGATGAGCAAGGAATTCTTGGCTCGCCAGCAAGCCATCCTCAAAGAGCACATCGCCAGTGCGGACGTCGTCATCACGACGGCCCTCATTCCCGGCAGGCCGGCACCGCGGCTGGTGACGGCGGACATGGTCTTTGCCATGCGACCTGGCTCGGTCATCGTCGACTTGGCGGCCGAGCAAGGCGGAAACTGCGAGCTCACGCGCGCCGACGAGGACGTGGTCCAGCATCGGGTGACCATTCTCGGCCCGACCAATCTCCCTTCGACGATGCCGCTCGATGCGAGCACGCTCTACGCGCGCAACGTGCTCGAGTTGGCGCTGCTGGTGATCAAGGGCGGTAAGCTCAGTCTCGATACCAGCGACGAGATCATCAAAGGCGCGCTCCTGACCCACGACGGAGCCATCGTGCATGGTCCGACGGCCGAGGCGGCGAAGGCGGGAGCATGACGGGCGCCTTTCTCGTCGCCTTGTACCTCTTCACGCTGGCCGTCTTTC
>Ga0265313_10004394_pt1 | contig 10869 bp, 6 predicted proteins | sample 4123metaG_FD_203122 | JGI IMG/M metagenome (GOLD analysis project Ga0265313, IMG submission 203122) | Rhizosphere microbial communities from Carex aquatilis grown in University of Washington, Seatle, WA, United States - 4-1-23 metaG | ecosystem: Host-associated > Plants > Roots > Rhizosphere >...
CCTGCACGTCTCACCCGCTCGCGCAGCCGACGCCGGCGCCGGAGCAGCAGACGAATATCTACATCACGGTCAAGCCGAACCGACAGCTCGACCTCGTGTTCATGGTCGACAATTCGCCGTCCATGGCGCCCAAGCAAGCCAAGATGAACGCGCAATTCCCTAAGTTGATCAACGCCCTCAAGGACCCGACTGATCAATCGCTGCCCGACCTGCGGGTCGCGATCATCGACAGCGATCTTGGTACTGGTGGTGCTTATCCTACGGGGTCGTGTGGGCCGAAGACGCTGCCGGATGGAACCAACTCCAACTACGGAGACCTGGGACGATTCCAAATGATTGGCGCCACAAAGTGCGGCGTGAACAGCGCGGATGCCCTCTTCCTCGAGTACAAAGGCGGCGCGGCCGTCAACTACACCGGCGACATCAACACCGTGTTTGCATGCTTGGCCACCAACCTCGGCACGGTCGGCTGTGGTGAAGAACATCAGCTCCAAGCCTTCGAGTTCGCCTTGGCCGCCAAGGGCATTGGCAACGAAGCTCAGCAAAACGCCTTTCTCCGTCCCAGCGCCTACCTCGGCCTCGTCTTCTTGACCGACGAGGACGACTGCTCGGCCGCGACCAACGATGGCATGTTCGGGCAGACGCCCGGCGGGACCGATCTGACCGCCGAGTCTGCGAGCTTGCGCTGCTACAGCCGTTCGCACGTGTGTAGTGGAAACAACCTGGCCGACTCCGGGCCGCTCTACCCCACCAAGAACGCATTCAAAGCCGCTCTCACCGACTGCTCGGCGCGCACCGACGCATGCCCCAATGGAACGGACGGACAGAACGCTCCTGGAACCGACACCTCGAAGCCGACCAGCTGTAGCCCGCTCAAGGGCATCGCGAATCTCGCTAGTCACATCAAGAGCGTTAAGTCTTCCCCGGACCAGATTCTGGTCGCCGGCATCTACGGCTGGCCGCTCAGCGATGCCGATCTGCAAACTGCACAGTACAAGATCGACCAAACGCCCAATCCGACGGCCGATCCGAATCACCCGACCGTCTTCGATTCGTGGCCGATTTGCTACGATCCTCAGCACCAGCCGTCCGGCTCTGGCTTCGATGCGACCGCAGCGGGTTGGGGTGCGACGGCGGGCTTGCGCAATGCTGCCTTCATCAAAGAGTTCGATACCAACGGCCTTTCGTTCAGTATCTGCCAGCTCGACTTCTCGGACTCGATGAGCCTGATCGGCGATACGCTCCGCAAGAAGCTGACGAACCTTTGCGTCGACTACAAGCTCTACGACACCGACACGAGCACCGCCGGTCTCCAGCCCTCGTGCCGCGTGGTCTATCGCGTCCCGAGTACCGTCAACAACCAGCTCGTGTGGACGGAAAATCCGAACTCGCTTCCGGAATGCGGACCGAACGACACCAGCGCGACCCTCGCCGTCGGCGCAGACTGTTGGCAGCTGACCCAGGACACGACCAGGTGTCCGACAACGGGCCAGCTCATCGAGGTCGTCCGTTCCAAGGACTCGCCAGCGCTCGATGCCGGTACCCAGGTCGGCATGCAGTGCCGCACCTGCACCGATTTCAAGGCCCCGCAAGGGACCGAGGCCTACGACGCCTGTAACTACTAGCGGCTAGCTGCCCCAGCTCAAAGGCCCACTTCCTTCGGGACGTGGGCCTTTTGCTATCGTTTGCCCACTTTTTCGGCGACCGCCGGGCGCACAGGGCCCAGGTTCGCGTCCGCCAGCCGAAGCGTTTGGCTGTTGTAAGGAACGTTGCTGCAAAAGGCATTGCGATCACAACGCGGTCCGAGGCCGGTCGCCCGCACGTGGAGCCTCTCGCGAGCACGCAACAACACCGTCCGAGCCGCCTCGATGTCGCTCGCGGCGAGCAGGCATTCGGCATAGGCCAAGCAGATCAGCGTCTCGCGATCACCGATAGCGCCCAGCGATTCCAGGGCGCCGTAGTAGGCTTCGTGCGCGGCAACGGACGCGTCGTGGATCTTGCCGCCACCAAGGTAAGCACGGGCCAGCAGCGAAAGCGCCGTCGCTCGTTCCGCCGGTGCCGCCGCCAGCCCCTTCGCAGCGCGTTCGGCAGCCACCGCCGCCTCTTCGAAGCGGCCCAAACCCAGCAGAATTTCCGCGAGCGTGCACAGGGCCAGGCTCTGTTCGCGCGAATCGCCGCGTGAACTGAGCGCCGCAATCGCTTGCCGGACCAGCCGTTCGGCCTCGGCGTGCTCGCGCCGCCAGCTGAGAACGCGCGCCAAATCACGACGACCGATGGCGGCTATCTCGGGCAAGCCCAAGCGCTCCGCATTGGCGAGAACCTCCCGCAAGAGCTCGATGGCGCGTTCGGTATCGCCGAGATCCGCATAGAGAGAACCAATTCCCGAGCGAACTGCACAGGCATTACGCTGGTCGCCCGCTTGCTCGAAGAGGGCCCACGCCGTCTCGAGCTCCTCGAGGGCACTCGTCGTCTCGCCGCGCGCCGCCGCCCTCGCCGCCCTCGCCTTGAGCACGAGGCCCCAGGCCTGCGGCTCGATGTCGGAAAAATAACCTGCCAGGCGCGCGGCTTCTTCGAGAAGCGCGTCGGAGGCAGCCAAATGTCCTGCCACCACCAAATGCGAGGCACCCTCGCTCAAGCACACGAGGAAGGCATCGCGCGCCTCCAGCTGCGGCTCGACGGCGCGCACGTTGGCGATGAGAGCGCCAAGCTCGGCCACCTTGCCTTGGCTGCCCAGCGCAACGATGGTCTGCCCCGCCGCCCGAAACCACATGGACGAGCCCGGCGAAAGCAAGGCCAGTGCAGACGTGCCCGCCGACTCCGCCCGAGAGAGCTCGCCCTGCCACCGGTAGGCTTCAGCCTGAACCAAGAACAGAGCGCCGCGAATCTCGCCCGACTGGGGATCGCGCGTGTCGGGCGAAAGGGCTTCTTGTCCAAGCCGAGCTCGCGCGACGGCCCCATCGAGATCGGTAGCTTTCAGCGCTTGCTCGGCGGCGCGCCGGTACCAGAAGGCCGCGCTTCGCGCATCGTTGCCCCGGCGAAAATGCTCGGCCAGCACGAATGGCTCGGGAGAGCTGTGCTCGAGCAACCATTTGGCCGCCAACCGGTGACCGAGCGATCGATCCTCGTCGGTCAGCATGGCGTACGCGGCTTCGCGAATGAGGGCGTGGGCAAAGGTGAATGCCGCGCTGCCGTCAGACGCAATCGACGACTCCGCGGCGTTGACCAATTCGCGTTCGCTCAGACGCTCGAGCCCTTCGCCAATCGCCGACCGCTCGCCGCCGAGGAGCGACGCCACGCCGTCGCGCGAGAACGTTTGGCCAAACACCGCCGCCGCGCGCAGCACGCGCCGGTTCTCGACACCCTCTTCCTCCAAACGGGCCTGCACGATACCCAAAATTGGTTCGGGGATCTCGCCCGAGCGTCCGGCATGCGCCGCGCGCACCAGCTCCTCGAGAAAGAAAGGATTGCCATCGCCGCGACGAACGATCTGGGCAACGACATCGTCGCTGGAAGGCGTGCCGAGGGCCTCCCGCACCAGCCGTTCGCTGGCTCGACGGGAAAGCGGCGGCAACTGCACGACGTGCACCTGGCGATCCGCCCACAAGTTGGGAAAGACGGTTTGCAGATCCGGTCGCGCCAGCGCCAGCACCATGAACGGGTAGTCGCGCAAACCGCGGATGGCGCCATCGAGAAGCCCGACCGTGCCGGCGTCTCCCCACTGCATGTCGTCTAGCACGACCAGCACCGGATTGACGTCGCACTCGGCGCGCATCCACGTCTCGAACGCCCGGCGAGTCGCATCGGCCATCAACACGGGATTCTGCCGCGCGCCCCGCAGCGACTCGTGGTCGCCCTCGGGAAAGCTGACGCCGGCCACTTCGCCGATGAAGGCGGTCACACCCGCGGCGACATCGTCGGGAAGGTTTCTGCCCACGCAATCGGAAAGTTTGCGCCGACGCTCGTCGGCCGAATCGTTGTCGGCGATGCCGGCCAAACGACGAATGGCTCGACCAAGCAAGGCATAGGGCGAGCCGGCTGCCAGCGAATCGCCTGCGCCGAGCAGCACCAGTACCGGCTCGGGTCTGGCGCGCAGCCACGCCATGAATTCTTGCAGCAGGCGCGATTTGCCGATGCCGGCCGGCCCCAAGACCAACACCGCCGACGCCTGTCGCTCCAGCGCCGAGTCCGTCAGAAGCCCAGCCAAGAACGACAGCTCTTGGCCGCGACCGAGAAACGTCGCCGGCCGACCGAGCAAGCTGCGCTTCGATTCCATGGTCTCGCGCGGCGACACCAAATACACGCCGCTGTCCTCGCGCACGAGATCGAAGCGGCCGGCCAGAAGTGGCGTCACGCTGTCCTCGACCCGCACCCGGCCGGATGTTGTCTTCAGCAACAGCGCCGCCGCCGCGTCGATCACGCTGCCCATGGCGGAGCGACGAGACAGCCGAGCAACGCCGAGCGCGACCACGACGGCGGAGTCAGGCAGGTGCTGGTGGATGAGGAGCGCGCAACGGGCGGCGAGCACCGCCTGGTCGGACGCCACCGTACCTTCGGGCAACGTGACGACCATCTTCTGGCCCGGCAGAAGGTAAGTCTTGGCCGTGAAACGAAGGGCCAGCCGCGCCTCCAACTCGGCCAGCGTCGGGGCTTGTCCGGGTGACGACAAAACGGGCGTGACCTTGTCTGCGGCCGGAGCCGGTGCCTCGCCCGAGTGCCGTGGCCCGACCGTGGCCATGACGATGCAGCTCACGCGCTGTTCGACAACCGTCAATTGCGTGTCCTGCGCGTGCAGATGAACGCCACCGTCCGAGAGATCTCCCATCGCCACCAGCGTACGCAGCACTTGCGCCGCCGTCGGGCGACGCTCTGGGTTCTTGGACAGCATGCGCGCCACGAGGTCGCCCACCACTTTGGGAACGTCGGGCACCACGTCGGACAGATGCGGCGGATCCTCGAGCATCAGCTTGGCGAGCAGCACGCCCGGTTCATGCCCGCGAAACGTCGGCTTGCCCGTCAGACACTCGTGCGCCACGCAACCCAGCGAAAAAATGTCGGCGCGGCCATCGACCGTGCCGTTGCCGTCGACCGTCTCCGGTGCCAAGTAGCCTGGCGTCCCGACCAGGTTGCCCGTGCGGGTGAGGCGCCGGCCGGCGTTGGCCAGCCGAGCGATTCCGAAGTCGAGGACCTTGAGCTGGCTAATTTTGCGGTCGAGCAGAAACAGATTGTGCGGCTTGATGTCCCGATGGATGACTTCGTGGGCATGGGCGTAGGCAAGCGCCTCGGAAGCCTGCTTGAGTAATATGACCGTATCGACCAGACTGGCAGGCTCGCGCTCCAGACGGCGTGCGAGATCCTCCCCTTCCAGCCATTCCATGACCAGGTAGCGATCGCCCCCCACCGTTCCGTGTGCCAAGTAACGAACGATGGCCGGATGCTGAAGCGCCGAGAGGATCTTCGCTTCCTGGACAAAACGCTCGCCTTCCCTGTCTTCTCCAGCGCGCAACAGCTTCACGCACACTTGCAGGTGGGAAACCACATCGCGCGCACGGTAGACCTCACCCATGCCGCCGGACGCGACCACGTCCTGCAGCCGAAAACGGCCAGCGATCAAACCGGAGCGAGCTTGTCCTCGACCGTCTCTCCGACGGACGCCCATTGGATCGATTATGCGCCTGTTCTGCCGCTCCGCTACTTGGGCAGGGAGAGGTCGAGCGAGTCTGTCAGCGCGACGATGGCCGTTCGCTACCGATGGCGGCGCCGTCGCCGCTACGCGGCTTGTCCCTTGAGGACCTCGCGCGCGATCACCAGCTTCTGGATTTCCGTCGTACCTTCGCCGATCTCCGCCAGTTTCACGTCGCGCAGATAGCGCTCGACCGGAAACTCGCGAAGGTAGCCGTAGCCGCCGTGGATCTGAACAGCGGCATTGCACGCTTTCACCGCCGCTTGCGAGGCGTAGTACTTTGCCACCGAAGATTCGCGGGTGGTGCGCTGCCCTCGGTCTTGCATCGTGGCCGCACGCCAGACCAAGAGGCGAGCGGCATCGAGTTCGGCCGACATGTCCGCCAACATGAGCCGAATCGCCTGAAAATCGGAGATGGGCCGCCCGAACTGCACGCGCTGAGTGGCGTAGGTGCGAGAGGCTTCGAGCGCGGCACGGCCGATGCCGACCGCCCACGCACCGATGCCGATCCGGCCGCGGTCGAGCACTTTGCACGTGTCGACGAAACCACTGTCTATCGGACCCAAGCGGTGCGCATCGGAGACGACGACCTCTTCGATGACAACGTCGGCGGTGTCGGACGCCCACAGTCCCATCTTCTGAACCAAACGACCCGGCCGCAGCCCGGGCATCCCCTTTTCGAGAACGAATGCGGTCAAGCCCTTCTGTTTCCGCGCTGGCGTCGTCGAAGCCAGCACGACATAGACGCCGGCCACCGATCCCTGGGTGATGAAGCTCTTGCCGCCATTGAGGACCCACTCGGGGCCAGCGCTGCCATTGCGACGGATGGCGCGCGTCCGCGCAGCGCCGGCATCCGATCCCGAATCGGGCTCGGTCAAGCACCAAGCGCCGAGCGCTTTGCCGCTGGCCAGGCGAGGCAAGTATCTCTGCCGCTGCTCTTCGTTGCCAGCCAGGTAGATGTGGTCCATGCACAAGAGGTTGTGCGAAGCCACGGTCAGCCCCACCGAAGCGTCGGCGCGGCCGATTTCCTCCACCGCGACCGCCAGGTCGAGCATGCCCATTCCCGCCCCGCCGTAGCGCTCCGGGATCTGAATTCCGAGCACGCCAAGCTCGGCCAAGGGCTCGATGATCTCGTGCGGGAATCGCGCATGTTCGCTCCATTCGGCGGCGCGCGGAATGAGTTCGCGCGCACAAAAATCACGCACCGTCTTCTGCAGGATCTTCTGTTCTTGGCTCAGCTCGAAATCCATCGTTCGCTTCCAACTAGAATCGGGATCGCCTACTTACGGTCCGCCGCCACCTTCAACTCGACCATCACGATCTTGTCCGATTTCTCGGCCTTTTCTCCTCTGTCTTGCTTGTCTTGCTTGTCAGGCGCGGCGACCTTCATCGCGTAGCCCGCTTTGCGTGGCAAATAGATCATCGAATCCGCCGCCAGCGGCAGCTTTTCACCGCCAACCTGCACGCTGCCCGTGCCGGAAACCAGGTAGAAAATCGTTGTCGCCGAAGGATCGCCCTTTCCTTGCAACTCGGCACCATCCGCGAGCTCCATCTGAACCAGGGACATCGGTTGGCCCGGCCGCGATTCGATGAGCGTCTTCGCGGTGCCCGCGCCGCGAGCCATGGCCACGGGTTTGACCTCCGCTGCCGTCGCGACCACGACCCCAACGTCCGCTGGCACTTTGACCGAAGCCGGATCGCGAATGACCTCGAACTCGGCCCGGCCGCGCGCATCGGTTGAATCGCGGTACACGCGTTCCGGTCCGGGCGGCGAGAACGCCTGCAAGAACACCGCGGTCGACTGCCGACCCATGTTTTCAATGACGTGCGGGTAGCCGGCCGGCACGAGTACCACCGCGCCTTCTTCCAGCTTGACGGGCGCCACGCCCTCGGGTCCGAGGATTCGAGCGTGCCCCTTGACGAGATAGAGAATCTTCGCGCTGTGGGGGTGGCGGTGCATGGCCACGCGGCTGGCGGGCCCGATGGAAAGCAAGGTCAGCGAAACGCCTTCCGCCTTCACGTTGGTCTCGTCGGCGAGAACCTTCACAGTGAAGGGAACGTCGCGCTTTGGCCCAGCGCCTTTCCCTTTGCTCGACGGCGCACCCAAGGCGCGCTCGGAAACGTCCGCGGCATTCACCACGTATTGGTTCTGCTGCGGCTTGAAGGAGAACGGCAGAACGACGCTGGCGCCCGGCTCGATCCCCTCGATGGTCCAGCCAAGCGCAGCCTTTTCGATGCACGCGGAAAGAGCGGGCGACGAAGCCTTGTCAGCCTTCTTGACCTTGGCCGCCGTCACGCGCCCGCCCTTGCCGACTCCGACCGTCACCTCGACGGTACCGGCGACATCCAGTCGATCGGCAAGCACCTTTTCGAAACAGCGGTGAACGTCCCCGCCATTTTTCTGCAGGGCATTTTCGATGGCCTGCGCGGCTTGCTGAGCCTCGCCGGCCTTGCCTTTGGTCTGTGCGTTCGCCGTGGGGTTGGCGGCCATCCCGAGGGTCAAGACAAGCGTTCCAGTTCCGAGGCGCTTCCACATGCTGGTTTGCTTTGTCACGGCTCTTTCGTAGATCGCCTGCGTAGGAAAGTCCCGTAGTTTTCGCAGGTATCGACTCCGCCTTGAACGCAGCGGGTCTTCGGGCGTTGCCCTCTTCATACGGCTCGAAAACGTGCCGATAGATTTCGGAAGGCATGCCCCGCGCATTGCACGTTTTCGTCTGTTTTTTCGGCTTGGCTTGGCCGCAGCTCGCGAGCGCGGCGACCGAGGTGCTCAAGACCAGCTCGGGCTCGCCCGTGCACTGGACACGCACACGGATTTCGGTGGCGGTGCAGACCGCGGCACCAAGCCGCACGGCTTCGCAAGAGGCCGTCGAGCGAGCGATCGAACGTGCCGCCGACACCTGGAACGCGGTCAACGCCGGACAACCGCACTTTTATCTCGCGCTCGGCGCGGACGCCGACGTCGTGATCGCCTTCTGCCGTGGGCGATGGCACGGCGACACCATCGACCTCGGCAGGTCGCAATTCACGGCGAGCCTCCACGACGGTTCGGTCAGCACCGCCACCGTGGAAATCAACGAGTGCGATCACAGCTTCAGCGGGCCCGACACGGCCGTCGCTGACAGCTTCGATCTACAATCGGTCATCACGCACGAGCTCGGCCACGTCCTCGGGCTCGGTCACAGCGACAACTCCACAGCCGTCATGCACCCCAACGGCAGCGGCGGTGCGCACGTGCGCAGGCCAAACGTCGACGATCAGACCGCCCTGGCCCTAATCTATTTCGGTCGCTTTTCGTTCGACCAAACGATGGCCGGCGACCGAGCACCGGTGATCGCGCACGCAGAAGTCGCCGCGCCCCGCACCCCCGCCCCGCCGCCGACCAACAAGGCCGAGCCGAAACCGCCCGAGATTGTGTCCGTGCTCAACTCGACCGCAGTCAGTGGCAAGCAGGTCATGGTTTACACTTCCGAGCCGACGATCTTGCCGCCGTTCGAATCTGCAGCAAAAGCCGGACACGCTCCAAGCCGGCGCATCAAGCGAAGCGTAGAGGCTCCCCGATGAGGCAAGGTCGTCGAAATTAGCGACGACGGATGAGGAGCCTGTTAGCGCCTAGGATTCCGTATTCGTCGAGGGCGTGCCGGTGTTTTCGGCAGGCGCCGCAGGCGGCGGTAGCGGTGCTGGCGCAGGCGGTGATACGGGCTCGGCCGCGACGGTCGCTGGCGTCTCTGCCGGCTCGGTAACGACGGGCTCATCCCAGCCACCGCGACGACGACCACTCCAGTTGCGATCGCTGCGCGGCGCTTGCGACCTTTCGCCTTCCGGTCGGCGCGGGCCCGGACCAGGGCCACGGCGGCCGTTGCTCGGACCGCCGCCACCACCGGGACGACCGGCGGCGTTCGCCGGACGCGGACCACGGTCGGGACCGGGGCCACGATGATCGCGTCTGCCATCGCCTTGGGGCGCGCCGCCACCGGCACCTTCGGGACGTGGGCCGCGCGGTGGACGATCGCCCTGCGGAGGGCGAGGACCGCGCTGGTCGAAGCGCGGATCGCGCGGCGGACGAGCGCCTCGCGCGGGATTGGCATCGTCGGCATAGACGCGTTCGTTTTGGGGACGCGACAGCGTCCAGCCAGCTCCGCCACGCGGTGTCTCACGGCCTTCGTCCCTGGGCGCGCGATCCCCGGTGAACTTTGCACCATGGGCACCCGCTGGACTTCGGCTTCCGCCAGAACCGCCTGAACCGCCGGCCCCACCCGGACCACGGCCACCGCCGCCTGGACCGCCGGGCCCACGTCCACCACCCGGACCGCCGGGCCCACGCGGGCCACCGGGACCACGTCCACGTCCGCCGTCGCGATCCCGACCGGGACCGCCCCGACGCCCGTCGCGCCCATCGAACGATTCACGCTGCATGGCCTGCGGCCGCGGCATGAGGTCGACCAAATAGAGGAACTCGCCGCGCTTCTGCGCGCCGGCAGGCGCCGGATCGCCCTGCACCACGCGCACCAGGCGAACCTGGCCCGCTCGGCGGCCGACGACATCCAAGGCTTCCATCAGCCGCGACAAGCGATCGCCCTGCACTTGGAGAGCAGCACCAACTGCCTCGGCCTCCGGGCCTGTCCCCAAATCCACCGGCTCGGCCGGAGCAGCTTCTGCAGGCGCACTCTCGGCCGCAGGAACCTCCGCCGGGCCGGCGTCCTCGACAGGCGCAACTTCAGCCGCGTCATCCGCGGGCGAAGCGGCAGCATCGACTGCGGCGCCTTCGGTCGCGCCTTCCGCCGATTCCGTGGCGCTGGCGTTCTCCTCCGCTGGCGGCGCCGCCTCGGGCGCAGGTTCAGCTTTGGGCTCCTGCGGGTGCTCGGCCCGGAAAGCCCGCTGGGCCTCTGCTGCCCGCCGCAGCACGATTCCGGAAAACTCGGTGATGGTCTTCATGGTGGTGTGCCCTTCCTTGCGATGTGAATCAGGGCCCTTTTCGAGTCAATGCAGCGCTTTTCGTAGTTGTTTTGGAGGCTGCCGTCAATGGCAAGGTGGACCGCTCGTTCATTTGCCGCAAGCAAAGCAGCCCACTGCCGCCCGATTTCGAGGCGCCACCCTAGCACGAAATAGCGAGAAAACAGTCCGTAGCTCGCAGAATTGGCTTCGTCGCCTATGGCGAAACGCAGGGCAGCAGGGTCGTCCGGCGCTGGGGC
>Ga0265313_10004395_pt1 | contig 10868 bp, 8 predicted proteins | sample 4123metaG_FD_203122 | JGI IMG/M metagenome (GOLD analysis project Ga0265313, IMG submission 203122) | Rhizosphere microbial communities from Carex aquatilis grown in University of Washington, Seatle, WA, United States - 4-1-23 metaG | ecosystem: Host-associated > Plants > Roots > Rhizosphere >...
CCTCATCCCTTTTGAGGCTGAAAAATCTGCAGTGGCCGTAACGGCGATTGATGGTTGAGCTTGCGCGCGCCCCTTTACTGATCAGGCGGCTGATCGGTCTGAATTCCGTGCGTGTTGTCGACGTACATCACGCTCAGGGCGATGGAACCGCCAAATATGGTGGCAACGACCAGCAAGCAGATCAGCAATATATGGACTGGATTCAGTTTGTCGTCAGTCGGCTGCGGAGCGGCTTTCGGTTCTGGAGCAGGCATGGATCTATTCACCGTCTTCCAGGGAGCGGAACGTCTTGCTGTGCTCCCATGCCCAGACCAACAGAGCTCCAAAGGCGAGGAGCGCCACGACGACGGCAACTTGTCCGGCCGCGCCGAATCCGGACCACTTGGAGAGCAAAACGGCGATCGTGCCTGGAAGAAGCAGTGCGGGAGCCCAGATCACAGCGGACGTGACATTAGCGACCCAGAATTGAAGCGACGGCATCTTCATGATGCCCGCAATGAGCGGAACCGACGCCCGGAACGGTCCAAAGAACCGGCCGATAAAGACGCTCGCACCGCCATAGCGGCGAAACAGAGCCTCGCCATGTTTCAGAAGATCCGGGTTCCTGGAGAATGGCCAGCTTGATTTGATCGCAGGACCAAACCGCAGGCCCAACCAATAGGAAATGCTGTCGCCAATGACGGCGCCCAGAATAGCGCCCGTCAGCAATGGGAAGAGATGAATGGTACCGCCCGGAACGAGAAGCCCCGCCGCTATCATGATGGTCGTTCCGGGAAAGATCAGGCTCACAAAGACAAACGATTCGCCGAATGCGGTCAGGAACATGATGGGAAAGGTCCATCCAGCATGCTGTGAAATGAACTGAACTGTCTCGGATATCAGAGCGTCCATCTTTCCCTCGTCGCTCGACCGGCCAGCCGTTAAGACAGGTTCACTACACCGTGCAGCGAGACTGGCCCAATGACATCGGGTTTAGGAACGCTGGTCGGCCACTGAGCTCCAAGACGGCGGTCGGGTGTGATTCAGTCGCGCTGCCAAGGACTGTCCAGGAGTCAAAGCGGGGTGTGATTCTTCAACGCCGAGGAACGGCTGGAGCCGCAAAAGGTGAAGCTTCCTCTACGGGTTTAAATCGCCGGCGCCTGGCCCGATGCATTTTTGCTGCTTTGCACCCCCGGCGGAACGTTGCCGGGCACCTCGAAGCGCGCTTAGCATCGTCTCGCGCCTGGGCTGGATGACGACAAAATCGGTTGGTCCCTTTGGGGACTGCAAAGAGAGGGCATGATGGACGGAGACTTCGTCCTGGAAATTCCGGAGATGATCGGCATTCCGCCGGCGGCCAAACGCAAGGCGCAGGCGAAGCAAAATGATTGGCCCGCCGGCACCGTGATCGTCTCAGCCGACAGTCACATGCTGGAACGCGACTGCTGGTACGACCGCGTCCCCGACGCGCTGAAGCCGAAAGTGCCGCGGATCGAGTTCAAGGACGGCTCCTACAAGTTCAGTCTCGATGGACAGCCCATGGTGCCTGAGGAACTCGCGGTCGCGCTGTGCGAGGCGATGGAGTGCAATCCGGGGCTTACCGACGTTCGAGCCCGTTTGAAGGATCTCGACATTGAAGGTGTCGAGAAGGAACTGATTTTTCCCCAACGTCTGTTCGGCCTCTACATCATGGGCCATGAGGAGACGCGCGAGGAAATATTCTCGATCTACAATGAAGACATCGCGGTCCGGTGCGCCGAAGGCAATGGCAGGCTGTTTGCCGTGATGATCCCGAATTTCTGGGACCTCAGAAAATCGCGGGCGTCAATCGCGCGGATCAAGGAGCTTGGTGGACGGGTCCTGATGTTGCCGAACAAGCCCGGAAAGGACATCAATGGAAAAACGATCCACTACAACGATCCTAAGATGGACCCGTTCTGGGAAGCGGTGAGCGAATTTGAAATCCCGCTCTGCTTCCACATTGGCGAGGCAATCGTGCAGTCCCGGGCCGGCGCTGCCGGCACGTCGGTGCTTGCGCAGATGCAGGGCTTCCGCCACCAATGGGGCATGCTCACATTCGGCGGCGTGTTTGATCGCTTCCCGAAGCTCAAGGTCGTTTTTGTCGAGGCCGGGATCTGCTGGGTCGCATCCATGCTTCACGACGCCGACATGGCCTACAACTCGTTCCCGACGATGATGGAGCCGAAGCTCAAGCACCCGCCGAGCTGGTATTGGCGCCATCACTGCTTTGCGACGTTCATGACCGATCCGGCCGGCCTGCAATTGTTGGATCGCGTGGGGCCCGAGACCGTCATGTGGTCGTCGGATTATCCGCACCAGGAAAGCACGTTCGGATACACGCGCAGTTCCATCGATGCGGTGTTCGCGGCAACAAGCGTCGAGAATGCCCAAATGATCCTCGGCAAGACCGCGCTACGCCTGTTTAAAATGGGTTAGGCCCACTTCCCGAAATTGCCGTGCGAGGCGTACCGATCGGACTGACGGATTCCGGACGAGATCGGATTGCTTGGGTCGCCGGTTGCTTGCTCCGCGGCGTGCCTGGGTCGGCATGAAGCGTCGTGTCGCACGCATCGTTCGACCGCCGGGACTCGATCGCCTGGGCGATCCAACTGGAAAAATCATTTACATAAATTGGCAGTTCAAAAAGGTCGCTTCCTCATAACACCTTGCATAAGCGATATTATTTATTCTGGCACGGTGCTTGCTGCGCAACTGATCAGGTGTAGTCGGCGAGGGCCGACATGGCAGCAGTGGGGGAGACGATGATGTTCAAGAAGGTTTTGGTTCTGGCCGCGTGTTTGATGGCGACGACAATGGCCACCTCCGCGTCTGCCGCCGTTACGATGAACAGTGCAAGTCCTGATTGGGTTCAGGTCCCAGGAGCTGGGGCCACGTGGGTCTTGCCGGCGACGACGGCATGCGGGACTGAGAACAACAATACCTGCGAGCCCGTTGGCATATTCTATGGCAATACTTCCTGGAACGGCGCGCCGTCATATTTGGAGCTTCTCGAAGGCGGCACCACCGATGCGGTGGTATCCGACATCGTGACGTTCGACAGCAACGGCCCGGGCGGCGTTTTCCGGGTCATGTTCTACTCTGATCCGACGCAGTTTCCTGATCTCACTGGCATGACTCTCTATTCTTCGGGCACGGAAGATCCGACGACCGGCGGAACACTTGGACCATTTCCAATCTGCTGCCAGTTGACCGGTGTCGATGTCCAGATCTGGAGCGACGGCGAGAACTTCTATGACCCGCTTAACGTCGGATACGACACCAGCGATGCGATCCAGTTTGCCGGTGCGACTGTGCCCGAACCGCTGACGCTTTCGCTCTTCGGCGCCGGTCTTGCCGGCGCAGCCGCGTTGCGCCGCCGCAAGAAGCGGGCAGCCTAAGAGGAACCTTTGACAGCGCTTAAGAGGACGGCGGCCACGTGGCCGCCGTTTTCGTTTTCTGCCCGGCGAGCAACTCAAATCTGCAGATGGCAGCCCTCGATCCAGAGCGGGCTTCTGGCGGAATTTGTCATACCGGTCGCACTTCTACGATCACAGGTTTGCCAGACGAATATCTGCATCGCCCATCATCGCGCGGTACGCATCTTGTAGAAGATGCCTTTGACGAATTCGACGAGCATCAGATAGGCGCCAGTGGCGCCAACCAGATAGACAAAGAACAATTTCGGCGGCGCAACAAAGCCGAACCATCCGCCGAGCGGGGACAGCGGCAGCGCAATCGAGACCGCAACGGCCGCCAGAGCCAGCGTGACCAGGAACGCATGAGGCTTGCTTTGGAAGAAGCGGCGCCGCGTGCGAATAGCGAATACGACAAGCACCTGAGTGGTGATCGACTCGATGAACCACCCGGTCTGAAATAGCGCCTGGCCCGCGCCGAAAAGTTGAAGCAGTGCGTAGAAGGTCAGGAAATCAAATACCGAACTGATCGGGCCGAACACCAGCATGAATCGTTCAATGAGTCTGACGTCCCACTTGACGGGCTTGGCGGTCGACTCGGGATCTACCCGATCGAAGGGGATCGCGATCTCCGACACGTCATACAAAAGATTGTTCAGCAGGATCTGAATGGGCAGCATCGGCAGGAACGGCAGGAACAGAGCCGCCCCCGCCATGCTGAACATGTTGCCGAAATTTGAACTCGAACCCATCAGGACATACTTCGACACGTTCTGGACGGCGCCGCGGCCGCGGATCACGGCGTCATGTACGACCGCGAGATCGTGATCCAACAGGATCAGGTCGGCTGCGGCACGCGCCACATCGGCGGCGCCATCGACCGAGATGCCGACGTCGGCCGCATGCAGTGCCGGGGCGTCGTTAATGCCGTCGCCCAGATAGCCGACAACATTTCCGACGCGCTTCAATGCCAGAAGGATACGGTGCTTTTGCTGCGGATTGACCCTGCAGAACAGATTGACCTGTGAAAGCTGTCCGATAAGCGCCTCATCGGACAGCTTCGAGAGCGCATCGCCATTGAGGACGCCCGTGACCGGGACGCCGATCGTGGAAAAGACATGACGCGTCACGAGTTCGTTGTCCCCGGTCACAACCTTCACGGCGATTCCGGAAGCCGCCATGGCCTTGATCGTGGCCCCTGCGCTCGCTTTCGGGGGATCGAGAAAAACGGCAAAGCCCGAGAAAACGAGCTCGCTCTCGTCGCTGGTCGCTGCCACGTCGTGATCTATTTCGACTTGACGAGTGGCAATCCCGAGTACGCGAAATCCTTTGCCGCCGAGTCCGTCAAGCGTTGCCTCGAACGTGCGGCGCGCCTCGTCATCGAGCTGCTTTTCGCCGCCCGTCGCCTCTTCGTAACGTTTGGACAACCGCAGCAGATCTTCGGGCGCGCCCTTCACGATCAGGCGGCGGGCCGATTTGTTCTCAACCAGCACCGAGACGCGACGGCGCTCGAAATCGAACGGCACTTCGTCGATTTTTTTCCAGGCGGACATATCGACGGGATGGGCCGCGAGGATCGCGTCGTCCAGCGGGCTTTTCATCCCGCTCTCGAACTGGCTGTTGATGAATGCGTAGGAATAGGCCCGCGCACTCTCGGTTCCTCGGCCGTCGACCGTCTGAACGAGCTTGATGGTCGCTTCCGTCAATGTTCCGGTCTTGTCGGTGCACAGGACATTCATTGCGCCCAGATCGTGGATCGCTGAGAGGCGCTTCACGATGACTTTTCGCTTTGCCAGCTCCATCGCCGAGCTTGCGAGTGTGACCGTGACGATCATCGGCAGCAGTTCTGGCGTCAGCCCAACCGCAAGCGCGAGCGCGAACATGAGCGACTCAAGAATCGGGCGGTGGAACGAGATGTTCACCACCAGGACAAACAAGACCATGAGCACCGTCAGGCGCATGATCAGCAGTCCGAACCTGCGGATTCCGACGGCGAACGCCGTCGCTGGCGGTTTTTCAGCGAGACTGATGGCCAGAGCGCCGAGCGCCGTCTGGCTGCCGGTCCGGCAGATGACGATCGTCGCCGTGCCGCTGATCACCGAAGTGCCGGCGAAAACGGCATTGGAAGCGCCTGCAGGATTTTCGGCGCCGGATGCCGTATCACCCGCCTGCTTCTCCGCGGGATATGGCTCGCCCGTGAGGAGGGCCTGGTTCACGAACAGATCACGGCTCTCCAGCAGGCGTGAATCCGCAGGTATGAGGTCCCCGGCAATCAGTTGGACGACGTCGCCGGGAACAAGATTGTCGATCGGAAGCGAGACGATCGCGCCGTCACGCCGAACCGTTGCTTGGACGGCGACGGATTTGCGCAGCGCCTCGACGGCATTCTGGGCTCGCACTTCCTGGACAAAATCGAGAGTCATGCTGAGCGTGACAATCGTCAGAACGACCACGAAGCTCGCAATGTCGCCGGTGGCCGCGGACAGGGCGCTCGCCATGAGCAGGATGATGACCAACGGATTGCGGAAGCGGGACAGAAACTGGAGCCAAAGCGGCGTCTTTTTCACCGTCGCGGCATCATTGGGCCCATAGAGCCTCAATCGCGCCTGAACGGACGCAGAGTCGAGACCGGCGGAGGTGGTATTCAGCCGTGCCAGAATCTGATCGGCCGGAACCGTCCAAATTTCCTCCGGACCGAGTGCGGCGTTGTCGACTGCGACCACAGGGGAGGGCGCTGCACTGGCTCCTTTGGCGCTCATGACCGACCATTATTGTTTGACATAGTGGATTTCACTTCCAGCCAAAGCACTACGCGCGCGCAAAACGATCTGTCTGACAGGTGCGACATTGGAGGAATTTGTACAAGCTCGGTCGCTGAACGCCCTGGGTCGGCCAGCTTTTCGGGAACTATCGGAGGCCAGTTCGCCGTCGGACAGGAACGGCGCGCATCGCCATACTGTTCGCTCACCGCGTCCCGGGCTGTCGCGACTTGTCCTTGTTGATCCCGCCCGGTTTGGTGTCTCGGCCCAATTCCTGCTGCCGCCGTTCCTCCAAAATCTCCTTCTCCAGACGATTGTGATTGGCCTTTGACGCGCCCTTCCTCTGCACGGCATTAGGCATTTTTCTCTTCGTCAAATTGCCCTCCTCTGGTCGATAGCTAAACGCATGCAAAGTCGGCTGGTTGCAGCTTCCACCACGGCGCGTGGGACCTACAAGAGCCAATGTCCGTTTTCGGCCAAACCGGGCTTCCGCCCTTGGCCTCCTGCGTACGGGGTCAAAAGTCTCGAGCCGACCCAGGCCGCACATTGCGTTGCCGGCCGAAGCGGGTTCAAACTGGACATACGCGCACGAACTTGGCATCGACCGGTTGCATCGCAACCGCATCCAAGTGGCTTAGTGCTTAGGGGGGACAAATAGTGTCTGTACGACTGGTTGCAGTGACGACATGTGTGGTTCTGGCCGCTTCGGTGCTTTGCGGCTGCGCGGCGCAGTTGGAGCGGGATGCGACAACCCAGCTACAAGCGGACTGCGCTTCCAAAGGCCTCCAATTCGTAAAGACAAAGTCTGAAACGAGCGACAATCCGATAATGTCGAAAGCCGAAGTTTCGGGCGAGTGTGTGGGGCCAAACGATCCGCGTTGGACACCGCCGGCGCAGCCGTCGCCGGCGTCCCACTAATTCTCACGGCCATCGTGAATCGCGAGCGTCGACGGCGACGACCCGGTCGTCATGAAACGTATCTTCCAACCCAAAGCGGACCATCGCAAATCCGCGAACTCCGACTCGGGTGAGACAGTCAGCATCAGGTAGATGAGCAGGGCCGCATGACGGTCGGAGCGAAGTTTCGTGCTCCAGGGCTCGGAAGATGGGCCTCAAAAGCGTAGATGGTTTCTGCACGCTCAGGACCAGGCGGATTTCCTGCTCCTCTTCGGAAGAGAACACGGCAGACGAGCTTGTCTGGTTTACCGACCGCAAGACCTTGGCGATGGTCCACTCGTAGTTCGAGCCGGCACTGGCGCAGACGTCGTGTCACTGGCCATCATGCCTTCCACCAGCGGATCGAGCCGATTGAACATTCCACGGGGCAATAAAACCGACACACAAACCTCGGTGACAGCAAAGCCGATGACCCCGTGAATGTAATTTCTTTTTACAAATCAGACTCCAATCGCGGCACCATCGGTGGCCGAACCTTTGAAGAAATGCGATTCCAGAAATGGCACAAAATATGCTGCTGTACGAAGAGTGAGGCGTACTCCACAGAGGGATCATGCCATGACTATCAGGAAATATCTCGTCGGCCTCGCGGTCGCGGCAATCGCCGCAATCGGCACCGTCACCGGCGCTTCGGCTTCGACCATTCTCGTGGGACAGTGCTTCGAATTCGAACTATGTTGGACCGATCCGGGTCCGTCTCTGGTGTCGTTCAGCACAAACCTCGATGGGGCGCAGCTCGCGAGCGTTACGGATTCCAATAGTCCTTACATCCCGATGTTTGTCGGGCAAACGTCCCAATACGTGATCCAGCTCTCGGATCTCCAAGCCGTGTTCCAGACTTCCGGCGGTCCGGTGACACAAGCTTTGGGCAGTTTCTCCGGCCCAAACTCATACACTGATCCCTGCATAGGTTTCTGCGAACCGCCAACTCTGCTCGGCTACTTCGACGTTCCAGATGGTGCGACGTCAGCCGTAATCTCGGGGGACTTCGGAAATGGCCCCATTACGAACTCGGCAGCCGAATGCGTCTGGGTGGGATCTGGTGATCCGCCGGTCTGCACCGCCGTACGTGAAACTCCGGAGCCCGTAACGCTTACCCTCTTCGGCGCAGGACTCGCGGGGGCCGTCGCAATGCGGCGCAGGAAGAAGGCAGCCTGACCAGAATTTCTCTCTCCTAGGCAGTGACGACGGCGGCCATCGTGCCACCGTTTTCGTTTTCAGATCGTGCCTGAACGCGCAAACGCGAATGTCTGCTTTTCGCCCATGGGGAACATACAAGACCCACCGGGGGCAGCCCTTGGCGAATTTCCGCTCACGCTCCTGTCGAAGCTCCGAATCGTGTTTGGCGAGCGACGCACCGCAGAGAACGTGTATCTGTCCCTTGTAAAACGAAATACGACCTAAACATTAAACTCCAAAAAATGTGCTTGAAGTCCTATTCGCAATTCCCATCTCAGGATCCGAATGAAAGGAAGCGAGCATGTCGCTGTGACGACGCCGCGAGACCAGACAGGGCCAGGTGCGAGCTCGCGCGCGCCGCTGCGAAGACGTTCGCATGGACCGTGGAGCTGCGGCGCAAGGTGCATGCGGTTGACTGTCAAACGTCAGCTTCTTGCCTGCCTTTACGCGGCATGAGGAAGAGGCGACGGTTTCCGTTGCCTTTTCTTTTGTGTGGCCGACTAAGATTACGTCCTCAACTATCGAGTCCGCTGGCGCCGAGCGCGGCGAGGACGGCTTCGATCGGCAGCAACACGCATTTGTGCCGGTTGCGATGATCCGCAACGCCGTCGAAAACTGCGAAGGTGTCGAACGGTGCGGACGGCGGTTCTTCTCCGTGCAGCATCGCGGCAACCGCGGCGTGCAGGTCTTTGACTTCGGCGAGTGTGAGACCAGTGATCTCGCCGCCAAGGATCGATGCCGAGGCCTGAGTGAGGACGCAGGCTTTCGTGTCGTGTGCGATCGCCGTGATCCGCTCACCCTCGACGGCGACGTCTACGGTGACCTTGTCGCCGCAGGCAGGGTTGTGGGCGGTGCCGGAGCGGCAGGGCACGGCAAGCCTTCCTGCGCCGGTGGCGTCGGCGGCCAGCCGCAGGAGAGCCGGTTTGTAGAGCGGGTCGCTCATCGCGCCTGGTACTCGGCAAGCATCTGCGGGGTGTCGATGTCTGCGAGAGGTGCATCGTCGTCCGCCTCGACCTCGCAGACCAGTTCGGCGTTCTGGGCGATCAGATGCCTGGCACCGACATCGCCCTCGAGGGCCATGATCTCGGGGAAGAAGCGGCGCGACCACAGGACCGGATTGCCCCGTTTGCCGTTGTGCGTGGCGACGCAGATAGCCCGGCCTTCCGCCGGATCGAAGGCGGCAACTAGCTTGTCGAGCAGCGCCGAGGTGACGCCCGGCATGTCGCCAAGAAGAATGAGCGCGCCGTCGCAACTGTCCGGAACCTGTCGGAGACCGCACTTCAACGACGTACTCAAACCTTTTGAATAGTCGTGATTTTCCACGAAGATGGGAGTGAGGGGAGCGATCGCCTGCTTGACCGCACTCGTTCCGTTGCCGGTGACAACAACGACCGTTTCGGCGGAGCTGCCAAGCGCCGCCTCAACCGCGTGGCGTACGAGCGGCTTGCCTCCAACCGGCGCGAGCAGCTTGTTGGACCCCATCCGCGAGGACAGTCCGGCGGCCAGAACGATGGCGGCGATCCGCGGCATGCGAGGGGCCTCGGACGGTTGCTCGTCGCGGGGCTGGGGACGGCTGGGGATCTCGTTCATGAGGCCGCCTACGCCCATCGCGGTAAGCTCGCCGGGACCAACCCGCAGGCCCGCCAGCAGGCGCCAGAGCACATAGTCGAAGCCATTCAGCTTGGGCGACCTGGCGCAGCTTGGGAGCCCGATGATCGCTGTCGCACCCTTGCGGCCGATCAGGAGAAGGTTGCCGGGATCGACCGGCATTCCGAAATGCTCGATCCGTCCTCCCGCCTCCTCGATGGCTGCCGGAATCACGTCGCGGCGGTCCGTGATCGCGCTGGCGCCGAAGATGAGGATCGGGTCGGCGCCCGCTTTCAACGCTTCCTTGATCGCCTCGGACAGTTCCGGGGTGCCGTGCGCAACCCGCCGTTCGAAGACGATCCTGGAGCCCAAGGGCTGAAGCCGGTCCTCCAGAGCGCTTAGATTCTTGTCGAGGAGAGACGGTTTGGTGTCCGGAAGGAACGTCGAGATGAGAGCGGCATCGCGCGGCCGGAATGCGCTGACGCCCACAATGTGTCCGTCGTCAGAGAGCCGGCGCTCGGCCTCTTCCACGGCGGAGGCGGGCGCGGCAAAGGGGATGATCTTGATGGTCGCCAGCATCTGGCCTTTGACGACACGCGAGAAGGGCGGGACCGTCGCAAGCGTGATCGACTCGTGGATGCCGTTCAGAGCATCGACTGCAGCCGTCGTGATGACGGCCATGCCGTCTGCGCCGGCGTAGAGATTGACGCGGCCCGTGAATGCTGCGCCGGTTCGCACTGCGGGTCCGCTGCACTGCGCTGCGATCCGGGTCGCCGCTTCATCCTCCGGAACATCGCCCGGCTCCAGCCTCGCGACGGTGACGCTCGCGACGGTCGACTCGCGCAAAAGCGCGATGTCAGCCTGGCTCAGAACCCGGCCTTTCTTGAAGCGCGTCTCGCCCGCGCGAACGCCGTGCGCGAGAATCGCACCGGCCGCAGTTGCCACGGGAACAGTTCCGAATTGCATGCACGCA
>Ga0265313_10004398_pt1 | contig 10867 bp, 6 predicted proteins | sample 4123metaG_FD_203122 | JGI IMG/M metagenome (GOLD analysis project Ga0265313, IMG submission 203122) | Rhizosphere microbial communities from Carex aquatilis grown in University of Washington, Seatle, WA, United States - 4-1-23 metaG | ecosystem: Host-associated > Plants > Roots > Rhizosphere >...
AGGGCTGCGGCGGCTGGGTAATTGCGACGGTCAATGGCGGCTTGGCTTGGGACGTGTTGACGACGAAGGCCACACTGGCGTTCGCACTGATGCCGGCCGCCGTGTTGGTATCGTGAGCGGTCAAAGTGTAGCTGCCGGACTGAGTAATCGTCAGAGTGCCCGACCCGGTGGCCGTGGAGGACGTGCCCAAGCCGGTGTAGCTGGTGATCGTGACCGCGCTGCCACCAAGCGCGCCGGAAATCGTATCTACGGTCGCCCCCTGGGTGATGTTACCCGTAAATGTGAACGGAATCGTCAGCGATCCGCCGGCCGGAAGTGTATAAGGCGAGTTCGCAGCCACCTGAGGGTTGATCGCCACAGTAATCACCGGATCATTGACCGTCACCGTAAACGTGATCTGGGTTGCGACTTCATCCGTATAGGTGCCGTAATACACGTCTTTCCCGTAGGCAATAAGCGTATGAGTTGACGTGCCCGAGACCGGGGCCGGGATGGAAAGTGTTCCGCCACCAGTCGCGACCAGCGCGTGACTATTGGCGGTGTTCGATGTGAGCGAAACAGCCACGCCGTCGAGGGTCACACGTTGGGCGGCGATATATGCACCCGTGTTGCTTGTCTGTATATTAAATGGAATGCTGACGGGATAGCCCGTCAAGGTCGTATAAGTCGCTCCATTTGCCGGACTCGGCTGCGTAAACACAATGACCGGCGGAGGCGGCGGGGTTACAGTGAACGTGGCTGAATCGGAGGCGCTTAGCCCCAAGGCATCGTTCGTGCCCGTCGCACCCATGGCATAGGTCCCAGGCAGGACGTTGGTGAATGTCCCGGTCCCGGTCGCAGTCGGCGTGTCCAAATTGCTCGCAGTGACCGAAACCGACACCGGATCGCTGGCCCCGCTCTTGAGCGTGGCAAAAATAGCGTGCACCGTGGCGCCGTCGGCGCCATGGTCCACCGCGGACGTAAACGTAAACGGAACATTCAACGGGGAAGCATCCGGCGGCAGCGGGATGGTGGACCCATCGATCGGAGTCGCGATATCGGTCGTAATCACCGGCACCAGCTCGGTGACGGTGAAAATTTCGCTATCCGTAGCCTGCTGACTGTAAACATCCGTCGCCGTGGCGTTGATCGTATTTGTGCTCGTGCCACTGACCGTAATTCCGCCCAAGCCAAAAACAAAGGAGCCCGAGGCCGTTACCGTTAGGTTGCCGGGGCCAGTTGGGCTGATGGTGGCGGGAGTAATCGTCGTGGGAGTGCCGCTGCCTCCCAAAGTCAAACTCGCCGTGAGCGCCGTAATGCCGTCGGTCGCCGACGTGCCAAGCGTGCTGCCGACATAAGCGTAGGGGACGGTCACGGAGGTCAGCCCGCGCACGTAGCTGTATTGGGGATTGTTTTGCGGTGGATTGATGTTCACCGCCGGCGGAGGCACAACTTCATTTACGATGAAGTCGCTCTGGGTTACACTGGCACCGATGATATTTACGGCCGTCGCCGTGATCGTATAAGTTCCGGGAACGGAAATCGACAACGTCGCCACGCCATCGGCGCTTGGTGTGCCAAGGCTCGTAAGGGTTAGGACGATCGGCAAACCTGAAACGATCGGCACACCATCCCCATCGACCCCATCCAATACGCCGATCAGCGTCAGAACCGGAGCCGCCAGCGCTGCCACACCGACAATATGCACCGGCACGGAGACCGCGGGATCGCCCACCGTGTGCGTATAAACGGTTCCATCCGCCGGACTTGTAATCGCGACCGTCGGCCCCGCCAAATTGTTGGGCGGATCTGCGTGCATGTTGATAAACGTGCCAGGATCGACAATCGCGGCCACTTGGCCGCTGCCCGGGTCGATCCCCGTCGCCGGCCATCCGCTCGTCGTGATCTTATAGGCGAAGTCACCGGTGGGTGCACCGGCCGCTACGCTCACGGAGACTGTGATCTGTTGCGATTGACCCGGTCCGCTGTATGTCAGTGTTGCCGGACTGATCGTCACGAAAGCGGCGGCGTCTGAGGCCGAAACGCCCAGCGGGGCGCTGATCACGGTCAATTTCGGCGTGATCGTAATCGACTGGTTGGGGATACCGGGAGGCGACGTGATACCGATCGGGTTGTAAGTGAAATTAAGCGGTTCCGGGCCTTGAACGTTTTGCGTGGTCTGCGTGTAAGCCACGTTGAGGGTCGGGCCAAACGCCCTCGCCGTCGACCCGGTTACCAGCAAGGTCGCGCCGGTAACAAACCATATCCATTTCGAAAAGACCGAGGCCAAGGGGATAAACCGAGTTGTCGTCATAAGAAAAGCTTGGTTGCTGCGATAATTAACTAGGAGTTTCACCCCAGAAGTCGAGCTATTATCCGCCCAACTTTAGTGGAATTTTTTTTTTACCTGTCAACCAATGAGAAAGGAAAGAGAATTAGGTCTCATTTTCCAATCGCGTAGGTTCGAAACCCTATCTGGTCCAGACTTTTCAGATCCAAGATATTCCGCCCATCGAAAGCGAAGGCCGGTTTTTTCATCGAGGCAAAAATTCTCTCATAGTCGAGGTGCTTGAATTCATCCCACTCGGTCACGACCGCCAGCGCGTGCGCCCCCTCCGCCGCCTCATAAGCGCTCTCGGCCACCGTCAGTCTCGGTTCGTCTCGCGTGTCACCCAGAACATCGCGGCGTATTTCCGCCGCCGGAACCTTTGGATCGTAAACCGTCACCCGCGCCTGCTCCGCCAGCAAATCCCGGCACACCGCGATCGCCGCGGACTCGCGCGTGTCATTCGTGTCCTTTTTGAAAGCGAAACCGAGCACCGCGATTTTCTTGTCCGCCACGGAATTGAACAGCGCGCGCACAATCTTCGCCGCAAACCGCCGTTTCTGCCAGTCGTTCATCTTCACCACGCCCTCCCAATAACCCGCCACTTCAGGCAGCTTGAAATGCTCGCACAAATACACCAGGTTCAGAATGTCCTTCTGAAAACACGAGCCGCCGAACCCCACCGAGGCCTTCAGGAATTTCGGCCCGATGCGCGAGTCCCGGCCGATCGCGTTCGCGACTTCGTCCACGTCGGCCCCGGTCGCCTCGCATAGCGCCGAGATGGAGTTGATTGACGAAATCCGCTGGGCGAGAAACGCGTTGGCCACCAGCTTGGAAAGCTCCGACGACCACAGATTCGTCGTGATGATCCGCTCGCGCGGCACCCAGCGCGCATAGACATCGACGAGGGTCTGCAGCGCCGCCGCTCCCCCCGCCGTGCGCTCGCCGCCGATCAACACGCGGTCCGGCAGTTGCAAGTCCGCCATCGCCGTTCCCTCCGCCAGAAACTCGGGATTCGACAACACCTCGAACTTCACGCCATGCGTGTTGGCGGCGAGGATATCCTTGATCGTCTCGGCGGTTTTCACGGGGATCGTGGATTTTTCCACGATGATCTTCGGCGCCGTCGCCACCTCGGCGATTGTTCGGGCGACCGATTCGACAAACCGCAAGTCCGCCGCGCGCCCCGCGCCCAAGCCGTAGGTCTTCGTCGGCGTGTTGACGGCGACGAAAATGATGTCGGCTGCGTTGATCGCCCCATGCACGTCGGTCGAAAAATGCAGGTTCCGCCCCCGTGCCTGCCGGACGACATCGTCCAGGCCCGGCTCGTAAATGGGCAGCTGGTCCGAGTTCCACGCCGCAATCCTCGCGGTGTTCATGTCCACGACCCGCACTTCGATATCCGGCGCCTTCAAGGCGATCATCGCCATCGTGGGGCCGCCGACATAGCCGGCGCCGATACAGCAAATTTTCATGTTCTAGTGCCTGCGATTACGTTTTTGGGGAACTCCTCCAAGGTGATTGGCCAAACCGCGCGCAACTGCCACAAAAAAGGCGCGGGGTTCACCGCGCCTCGGTTTTCGGCGGATTCCACGCCGGCTTACGCCGGCGTCGGCGCCGGCGTCGCACCGCCCGGGGCCAGTCCTTGTGGCGCGGACGACTTTTCCGGGGCTTTCTTGCCCGCAGCCTTGTCGTCGCCCTTGTTCGTGAGCTCGCCCCGAACGATCGGCGAACGAATTTCCCCGAACTGCAACAATTCCAGCACGTGCCGGCCCTCGATCGTCTCGTGCTCGAGTAGCGCTGCCGCAATCTTGTCGAGCACGTCGCGCCGACCGGAGATGAGCTCCTTCGCCCGCTTGTATTGATCATCGACAATCCGAAAAACCTCCGCGTCGATCTTTTGCGCCGTCTCGTTGGAATAGGTCTGGCTGCGTGTGATCTCACGGCCAAGGAAAACCGTGTCGGAGCTCTCGCCATATGCGATCATGCCGAGCGAGCTCATGCCCCAGTCGCAGACCATGTGGCGCGCGATCTTCGTGACTTGCTTGATGTCGCCCGCCGCGCCGCTCGAAATATCGCCGATGACCAGTTCCTCCGCGATCCGTCCGCCGAGCCCCATCGCGATCTGGTTCAACATGCGTTTCATCGCGTGTGTCAGCACATCCTTCTTCGGAATGAACATCGTGCTGCCCAGGCTTTGCCCGCGCGGAATGATCGTGACCTTGTGCACCGGCATGTGTCCGTCATCGAGGATCGCCTGCACGAGCGCGTGGCCCGCCTCGTGATACGCCGTCAACTTCTTCTCCTCGTCGTCCATCACGCGCCGGCGCTCACGGCCGAACTGCACTTTTTCCCGCGCGTCATCGACGTCGATCATCTCGACTTTTTTCTTGTTGCGTCGCGCCGCGAGCAGCGCCGCCTCGTTCAGCAAATTCGCCAATTCCGCGCCGGACAAGCCCGGCGTGCCCCGCGCGATCACCGCGAGATCGACATTTTCCGCCAGTGTGATCTTCCGCGCGTGCACGCGCAAAATCTGCTCGCGCCCCACGAGGTCGGGCAAATCCACGTAAATCTGCCGGTCGAACCGCCCCGGCCGCAGCAACGCGCTGTCGAGCACGTCCGGCCGATTCGTCGCCGCGATGATGATCACACCCTCGGTCGTGTCGAAGCCGTCCATCTCGACCAGCAGTGAATTCAGCGTCTGCTCCCGCTCGTCGTTGCCGCCGCCGAGCCCCGCGCCCCGCTGCCGGCCGACCGCGTCGATTTCGTCGATGAAAATCAAGCACGGCGCGCTCTTGCGCCCCTGCTCGAACATGTCGCGCACCCGGCTCGCGCCGACGCCCACGAACATCTCCACGAAGTCCGATCCCGAGATCGAGAAGAAAGGCACGTCCGCCTCGCCCGCCACCGCCTTCGCAAGCAGCGTCTTGCCAGTGCCCGGCGGGCCGACCATCAGGATACCCTTCGGAATCTTGCCGCCCATCTTGGTGAATTTCTTCGGGTCCTTCAAAAATTCGACGACCTCGCTCACCTCTTCCTTCGCCTCGTCGCAGCCCGCGACATCCGCGAACGTGATCTTGTCGCGATCGCGCGTGAGCAGCTTCGCGCGGCTCTTGCCGAAGCTTAGCGCGCCCTTGCCCGCCTGCCGCAGTTGCCGCACGAACAGAAAATACAGCAGCCCGATGATGATCAAGAACGGCACCACCTGCGCCGCGATCTGCGTGAACAGCGTCGTCGCCGGCTGCTCGACGAACGCCTGCGATTTCTGCAGCCGCTCCATGTTCGCATCCGTCAGCCGTCCCGCCGCGCGAAACTCGTTCGTCAGGCCGCGGTCGCTCTCCAGATTCGCATCCTTCGTCTTGCCGGTGACGACGACCCAGTCGCGCCCGCCCGAGGCATCGGGATGAATGACACCCTCCTTGATCTTGCCCTGCTCCGCCAGTTCGACGACGCCCTGAATCTTCAGGTTCGCGGGCGAGCTGAGCTTCGCCGGCGAAAGGAAGAGCAGCGCCAGCGCCGCGAGGAACAGCGCCAGAAAGAAAATCAGCACCTTCGGCTGAAACCGATCCGGCGGCAGACTCTTCAACGGACGACGCTTCTTTTTGTTGTCAGGTTCGGGCATCTATAGAGTGGGATAGTGCCGGAACGTGGATGTTCCGCCGGGATAAGTCAATTGGCCCGATTGTGGAATCACGCCGAATTTTTCCGCGCCGCCACGAATTTCATTCGACTCCTCCGAATCTCCGCAAATCCCGCCGCACCGACGCTATGCCGCGTCACGCGTCCGCGCATCACGTCGTGGAGCAACGCGGCAAACGCCTGCCGCGACAAACCCGCGCCGACCCGATTCCGCGCCAACCAAACATGCAACGCCCGCCGCACCAATGCGCGCGGCTTGCCCGCGAGCCGCCGCAAATTCAGCGATCCGTCCTTGTTCACCGGCGCGACTTCCTCAACCCACGCCTCCAGCGCCGCGTCGTCTTCCTCCAGCAACTCCCGCGACAACGCCGCGCCCGCCAGCGCATCGCGCCCCGCCGCCGCTGCGCGCCACGCCGGCAGCACATCGCGCCGCACGCGATTCCGGAAAAAATCCCCGCCCACGTTGCTCGCGTCCTCCCGCCACCGCAGCTGCACCGCGCGCAAAGCCGCCACGATCTCCTCCTTTTTCAAAGTCAACAGCGGTCGCAGGTGCACGCGCCCGTCCGGCATCGCATGCACGGACCGTGGCGCCGCGAGCCCGCCCGTTCCGCTTCCGCGCGCCAGCCGCATGAAAAAAGTCTCCGCCACGTCGTCCTGTTGATGCCCCAGCCACAACGCCCGCGCCCGCAGCCGCTTCAACTCCGCCGCAAAAAACACATGCCGCGCCGCCCGCGCCTCCGCTTCGCTCGCGTCACGCCGCGCCGCCGCCCAGCGCCCCGCTCGGAAACGCACTTTCAATGCCGCGCACGTTTTTTCGCAGAATCGTTCGTCCGCCTTCGCCGCCGCGCCGCGCAGCCGGTGGTTGAAATGCACCGCGCATAATTTCCGCCGCCGTTCCGGCCAGTGCGCCCACAGCAACAGCAACAGTGCCAGCGAATCCGCCCCGCCCGAAAACGCCACGACCCAATTCTCCCGCGGCGGCGACGCCTGCGCCCACGTCGTCACCGCCGCATGGAGCTTCGATCGCGGGATCAAAACCGCCAATGCCGCCGCGGCTTCACGCAATTTCGGGTTGGTTCTCAAGCCTCATTTACGCTGTGCGTGCTCGACCGGCTCACCTGAAACTCCAAAAACTCCTTCCCGAAATACGGCACCAGCGCCGCTGGAATCTTCACGCGCCCGTCCGCCTCGAGATTGTTTTCCAGCAGCGCCGCCACCACGCGCGGCACGGCGAGCCCGGACCCGTTGATCGTGTGCACGAGCTCCGGCTTGCCCGTCTCCTTCGCGCGAAAACGAATCTGCGCGCGCCGCGCCTGAAACGCCTCGAAATTTGAACAACTCGAAACTTCCAGCCATCGTTTCTGTCCGGCGGCCCACACCTCGAGATCGTATTTCTTCGCCTGCGCAAACCCCAAGTCGCCGCCGCACATCAGCAGCACGCGATACGGCAGCTCGAGTTTTTGCAGCAGCCGCTCCGCGTCCTCGCGCAGCTTGTCGAGTTCGTCGTAGCTCGTCGCCGGGTGGACCCATTTCAGCAGCTCCACCTTGTCGAACTGGTGCACGCGGTTCAGCCCGCGCACGTCCTTGCCGTAGCTCCCCGCCTCGCGCCGAAAACACGGCGTGTAGGCGCAGCGGTAGATCGGCAGCGCCGCTTCCTCGACGATCTCATCGCGGAAAAAATTCGTCAGCGGCACTTCCGCCGTCGGCACCGCGTAAAGGTGATCCGGCGTCGTCTCATACATCTGCCCCTCCTTGTCGGGCAACTGCCCCGTCGCCGTCGCGCTCGCGGCGTTCACGAAAATCGGCGGGCTCACCTCGACGTAACCCGCCTTCGCGTCCTCCTCCAAAAAGAAATTCAGCAGCGCCCGCACCAGCCGGGCCCCGCCGCCGACGAAAAATGGAAACCCCGCGCCCGTGACCTTCGCTCCGCGCGCAAAATCGAACAGCTTCTCGAAACCCGGAATCTCCCAGTGCGGCACGGCGTGCTGCTTCGGCTCCTCGTGCGCCCCGTGCAGCGCAAACACGACATTCTCCGCCGGCGTCCGCCCCTCCGGCACGCTCGCGTGCGGCAAATTCGGCAGCGACAGCATCGCCCGACGAAAACGCTCCTCGGTCTCCTTCAAATGCACCTCGCGCGCCTTCACCTGCGCCGAAATCGCCTTCATCTCGGCCAGCGTCTTCTGAAATTCCGGCGAGCCTTTTTGCTGCGCGGCCATGACCGCGTTGTTCGCCTTCTGCGCGGCGCGCAACGCCTCGACCTCGCGCAGTTCCCCGCGCCATTCGGCATCGATCGCGATCACCGCATCGACATCCACATCGAGATGTTTCTTGGCGATCGCCGCTCGCACGAGGTCTGGCGATTCACGGAGAAGTTTGGCGTCTAGCATGGGGCGTTCAGGTATGACGCCGCGCCTTCCCAGAACAAACAAAATTCTCCCCGGCCACCGCTCCGCTCGTGCGATGGCGGAAACCGGTCGCGTTCGTTTCCCATCGACTTTGGCCCGGTCCGTTCTACATCCCACCTTCTCCAACCGTTTTTCCGATCAACCCGGAACTCCAGTCTTCTTCCAGTCGCGGCACGCTGTTCCAGTTTTCCCGGCGCGCCCTTTATTTCTTGGGCGCCCTGCTGCTGCTGCCGTGGCTCGTCGTCGCCATCGTCGTGCTGCGCCCCGCGCATCGCGCACCGGACACGACCGCCGCCAACCTCGCGCCGCCTTACGACGAATTCATCCACCAGTGCCGCCCCGGACCGTGGGGCGAACTTCAATACTCCCGCATCCTCATCGAGCCGCCCGACGAATACGTGACGGCGCAAAACCTCGAACCGGATGCCCTCCGCTGGGTTTTCAAAAGCTACTCCCGCGAATCGCTCGAGCAACTCTGGCAGGACTCGCATCTCTCCGCCGCGCAAGTCCGTGAGCTCGACGCTCCCGCCAGCATCGAGCTGAACCCCGACGCCATCGTCGTGAAGCCGACCCATGAATTCGTGCTCGCCCTCGACCTCGAGGCCCGGACCAAAATCTACAACGCCCTCTCGATCTTCCCGGAAAACCCCGACCAGAACGAGCCGTTCCGTTTCCGCGCCGACGCCATCGACGAATGGTTCGACCACTGCGGCCTCGCACCGGAAACCATCGCGCTGATCAAGCGCATGATCTACCGCCGCGGCAATTCCGCGCTGTTCTCCGATCACGACGTCGTCCTCCCGTTCCTGAAGTCGCGCGCCGAACGCCTCCAACTCATCACCACCCTCGCCCGCAAATCGACCCTGCTCGTCAAGCTCCGCGTGACGCCCACCTCCGACCTCGACACGCTGATGAATTATTGGGGCCATGGCCCGCGCTCGAAGGACATCGGGCCGCTGCTGCTCTCCATCTCGCACCGCCCGCGCGGCATCACGCTCGACATCGCGCACCTGCTCACGCGGTTCGCCCGCGCCCGCCTCTTCACCTACCCGCAACCCTCCGATCATCCTGACGACGTCAACCACGACTGCCACTGGACTTCGCTGAATTTTTTCAACGATCCGCCCGACGAACGCTTCGCCGACGCCGGGTTCGTCCGGCATACGCTCGAAAACGACTACGCGCCCGTCGTCGGCCGCCCCGTCTTTGGCGACATTTTCGTCTTCGCCCGGCCCGACGGCAAAGTCATCCACTCCTGCGTCTATATCGCCGACGACATCGTCTTCACGAAAAACGGCTACTCCTACACGATGCCGTGGATTTTGATGAATCTCTCCGACGTCATCGCCTACTATCCCGCCGACCCGCCCCTCACGATCCGCGCCTATCGCCGCAAAGATCTCTGAACGTTTTCCGCGTGGTCGGCGCGGGAAACCCAGCGCCGCCGACGCTCACCGGCCCTTTTCCAGCCGCGCCCGCGCCCGCTGCAATCGCAGAAAAACCTCCCGCGCCGTCAGCAGCTTCATGTCGCCCACCGGCGCCTGCACGACCACGTTCGTCGGCGCCGTGAGCGGATACGGCCCGGACACCCGCGGATCGGTCGGCCCGAAAATCCCCAGCGTCCGCACGCCCAGCGCCGCCGCCAGGTGCATCGGCCCGCTGTCGTTCGAAATCACCCAGTCCGCCCGCTTGATCAGCGCCGGCAGCGACATGAGGCTCGTGTTGCCCGTGAGATTCAGGAACTGCGCTGGCAAAAACGACCCGCGATCCGGCATCGTCGTCTGCCCCGCCCAGATCACTTTCCGCGTGCGATCCTGCTTCAGGATAAATTCCGTGAGCTGCTTGAAACCGCCCCAGCGCTTGTCCGCGCGCCGGCTGTCCGGGAACATCACGATCGGCCGCGACCCGCCGCGCCCCTCTGTGAACTTGAGGTTCAACGTATCGACCTCGCGGAACTTCAGCGGCCCGCGCAGCTCCGCCTGCGCGCCCAGCACCGGGCAGAATTGCAGCAAAATCTCCAGCGCATGGCTCTTCCGCCCGTCCGGCGGCAGCGGCACTTTTTCGTCGTAAAAAATCCCCGACCACTCGCGCGCATCCGTCCGCCCCACCTTTTTTTCCGCCCGCACCCGCGACGTCATCAACCCCGTCCGCAGCAGCCCTTGAAAATCGAATACAAAATCGAACTTCGTCTTCCGCACCTCGCGCATCAGCCGCAGAAACCCCTTCGTTCCGCCGCTCCGCTCGAACACGTAAACGTGATCCACCGCCGCGCACGCCCGCACGATCGGCGCGTAAATGTCCCGCACGATCCACGCAATCCGTAGCTCCGCTACCTGCGCCTTCAACGACGTCGCCACCTGCAGCCCGTGGACGATGTCCGCGAGCGACGATGGTTTGATGATGAGCAACTGAATCATGACGGCTGCTTTTCAAAACGACCGTCCCCGCGCCAAAAGCAAACGCGAATCGCACCCCTTCTCATGGCCGCGCCCGCAACTCGTTCAGCGCCGCCAGCACC
>Ga0265313_10004400_pt1 | contig 10864 bp, 10 predicted proteins | sample 4123metaG_FD_203122 | JGI IMG/M metagenome (GOLD analysis project Ga0265313, IMG submission 203122) | Rhizosphere microbial communities from Carex aquatilis grown in University of Washington, Seatle, WA, United States - 4-1-23 metaG | ecosystem: Host-associated > Plants > Roots > Rhizosphere >...
ACTTCAGCAACCAGTCGTTGAAACCACAGACCTCGACGATGGCAATGTATCCACCGTCCTTTTCGCACTGCTCCCGCAGCTTCGACAGGAACTCGCGCACCAACTCCCAGATGGTGCTAACTTGACGCTGCATCACGACGTTGCCTCGCTCGTCCCGCAAACAGACGGTCAACTGCTTGCGGTGTTGGTCGGTACCAAGGTAAAATATGATTCGGTCCTCCTCGGGTAACGGATTTTTTGGCGAGCCGCCAGTCGGCTACGCCGTGCTTAAATCCTACTCAGGAGGACCCCTCTTCTTCTTTCATGGAAATCAGGCTTGCCGACAAGCCGGTGGCATGGCATGCGTTCCCTGCAGAAGCCGTCGCTGCCGGCCTCATCGTAGCTTAGGAACTTGGCGCGACCCTAATCCGCAAGGATCGCGCGGAGCGTTTTCAGGTTCGCCTGGGCGGCCTGATACTGGCGCAACGCGCCGCGGACATTGCTTTCGCTGACGACGCCATTGGCGAACAATTGCTTCAGACGTATGACATCGTCCTCGCGCGATTTGGTCTCTTCCTGGGCGGCGCCGGTGACGACCTCGGCGATACGCCGCAACGATAAGAATTTGCGCTCAGCCGTGCGGACCGTGACTTCCTGGATCTTGACCTCCGCTCGCGCGGCGGCGTTGGCATTCGCCTCGTTCGCCGCGGCCATGGCCAGCTCCAGCCTAGCCTTGGCGATCTCCACCCCGCCGACCGCGTCGGCGTAGGCCTCGGCCAGCCGCACCAGGTCAAGGTGCAGTCCGCCGACGGCAACTTCCAAGGCCGTCTGCCGAGCGGCCGTGGCCGTCGCGGCGATTGGATCGCTTTCGGTGGTCAGAGCGGTGCCTGCCTTAGAGTTCTCCCGGATCATATCGTGGCCGGCTGCGCCATCGTCGCCAGGCGTGCTCGGAACGGCGTTGGAGTTCACATCGTTCGTCGAACCAGGCTGCCCGCTCCTCTTGTTCCACAAACGAGTGTACTTCTCCCTTGTCGTGCTGGGGACCTTTTCAACGAGCGCCTCAAATCTTTTTGGCGTTGTCGCCGGCGCGGCGCCAGCCGCTTGCGCCTTGGTGAGCCGTCGGCGCAAGGCGTCGATTTGCTTTTCGAGCCGCACCAACTCGGCCTCGAGATCGTTGCCTTGAATCTCATCGACCGCTACGAAGCTGTCGTTGCCGATTTCAACGGTGACGGTATCAGTCGCCTCCCATTTCCCAATTACATTTCTTGGCTCTATGGAACTGTCGCCGCCGGGCAACCCTATGACCTCTGGGGCCAGCTTGGCTGGATCGGCGGCACCTTCCGGCACCGCCGCGTTGTTCTGCGGCGTCTGGGCCGCGATCGATTCGACTCCCAGTGTCCATGCCGCAAAGCCCACCACGAATACCAGCGACACCAACGCGGCGCCTCGCCAGGCCAACGTGCAACGTGTCGCCAAGGGCGACTCTCTGCGAATCAACATGGTCATTCTCCTGTAAAACTGGGTTCGAGAAGTGAAGATCGCCGTGACGGCCGCCGGCGCCGGCCCCAACCCCGTCTCGCGCGCCAGCGCGATCAATTGCCTGACGTAAGCTTCCGGCGAGCTGTGCCGCGCGGCGCAATCGTCGGCGATGAGCTCGCGCGACATTTGGGCGGCCGACCGCAAGTACCAATACAAAGGGTGAAAAAACCAAAACGGCAGCCCCAGATGAAACATTTGGTGCCCCCAGGCGTCGCCCCGCTCAATGTGCCCCAGCTCGTGCAAGAGCACGCTGCGCAATCGCTCGGCCTGTGCCGGCCGGCAACTGCCCGCCGGCAGTACGATCGTCGGGCGCCATAGTCCGCACGAAAATGGCCGGCGGCAACGCCGCGAGACTAACAGCCGCGTTCGCGTGACTGCTTTGCATGGCGCCATGCCGCTGACGGCCTGTGTGAAGAGCATCGCCAACCACGGTTCGGCCGGTTCAGCGACTCGCAAAACGCGGTACAAAATCACTCGGCCCATGAGCAACCAGACAAGCGAACTGATCGCCCCCAAAAGGTAAACGATCGCGCCGACTTGTCGCCAATCGACGGGTTCGAACCCAGTTGCGGCACTAGGTGCCATGGCGGCCGATCGGCCGCCTCCGGTGGCGATCGCCGCGGCGCCTTCTTCGGCGCTTGGGTCGTCGTCGATCGCCGCATCGCGCCGACCCCGCTTGGCCGGAAACCCGGTCGATAGTTCTTCCTGCAGTTCCGCCGGCAGCTCGGCCATGACGGCATCAAGGTCATTAGCGGCGTGGCCGCGCGATGCCGATTTCACGACGGCGCCATCGACCGTGGTCGGTTTGAATTCGGTTGGTCGTGCCGTCTCGCGCGACGAAATCCAGCGCGAACGATCGTACCGCGGCAGCGGAACGCAGGCCAGAATCAACCAGACCAGGACTCCGACTACAGTCAGTTCCGCGGTGCGCTGCCGGGCGGCGGGCGAACGTTGGCAGCAAGTGGCCATCGCGCCGGCCGCCAATAGCAGCGTACCACCGATTAGGAGCATCGGCCCTTCGGCCCAAAGAAAATCGACGGCGGCGTTCACGAAGGCGTTCACGGTTTCTGCCTCCCTCCACCCGTTTTTCCTCGTCCGCTCGGCTTGCGCGCGGCCTTGACCTCGGCAAGCAGGGCTTCTAGCCGTGCCAGCTCGTCGGACGTCGGCTGCCGTAGCGACAAGGCGCTGTGAACTAGTTGATCGAGCGCCCCGTCGAAGACCCGCTCGAGAAAGCCCGACACAAGCCGTCCCTGGGTCGGTGCGCGCTCGATGGCGGCCGCATAGATGAACGTGCGGCCTTCGAGACGGTGTCGCACCAGGCGCTTCTCCTCCATCGTGCGCAGGAAGGCCTGAACCGTATTCTGCACGATCGGCAGCTCCTGGCTCATCTCTTCGTACACCTCGCGGACGGTCGCCTCGCCGCGGCGCCAGAGGATTTTGAGGATTTCCAGTTCCCGCTCGGTGGGTTGCAGGGGATTCGGCACAGACTCGAAGGCATTCATGGTCGGTTGATGGGATTCGTAGTCGTCAGGTTCACGATGACAGGTAAGCTTAGTTGACTAAGCTTATGGATTATAGTGGTTATTGTCAAGGGGGCACGTTTTCGGCAAAGCCCAAACGTGGGGCGGGTTGGAAACCTGCCCCACGGGGTCAACAGCCTGCTATCATGGTTGCCTGCGAAACCCGCATCGCACAGGACCCGCTCATGCTCCAGGTTCCACTCTTGCTCGCCGCGGTAGGCGAGTTGCCGCTCGATTGGCTCGACTTCGTGCTGCTCGTCGGCAGCGTGCTGACCGTCGCGGCCTACGGCATGTATATGGGCCGCCGCGAGGAAGGGACCGCCGACTACTTTCTGGCCGGACGAAGCGTCGCCTGGTGGGCCGTGGCCGGCTCGATCTTCGGCACGAACATCAGCTCGCACCACCTGGTAGGCATGATGGGCGCGGGCATGAAAGAAGGCTTCGCCCAGGCCAATTTCGAGTTCGGCGCCATTTGCGGACTGTTGGTGCTCTGCTACTTCTTCCTGCCGCTTTATCGTCGCATGGGCGTTTACACGCTCAGCGAGTACCTCGGCCGGCGCTACGACGACCGCAGCCGGCTGCTCTACTCGGTGACGAATATGGTGTTCCTGCTGATTCAACTTTGCGGCACGTTGATCCTGGGCGCTTTGACGATCGAAGCGCTGACCAAAGGCTCGCCCTACGAGGTGAGTTACGCGGCCGCCGTCTGGGGCCTGTCACTGGTCGCCGCGGCCTACACCGGATTCGGCGGGCTCAAGGCCGTGATCTACACCGACGTGATCCAGAGTGCTCTGCTCCTGGTCGGCGCCGGTGTGATCAGCGTACTGGCCATCTATCACCCGAATGTCGGAGGCATCTCGGGGCTGATGGCCAAGGAGCCGCAAAAATTCCACGTCTTCTTTGAGGCCAGCCACAAGGAGCTTCCTTGGACGGGCGTGCTCACAGGACTGATGATCCTGCACTTCTACTACTGGGGCACGAACCAGTTCATGGTGCAACGCGCCTTGGGGGCCAAGACCGGCTGGGACGGTCGGATGGGGATCATCGCCGCGGGCTTTTTCAAACTGCTGATCCCGTTCCTTTGCATCGTGCCGGGCATGGCCGCCGTGTTTATCCTCGACATCGACCCCGCCAAAGATAGCGACACGGCCTTCGCCGGGCTGACCCGCGAGCTTTTGCCGACGGGCTACGGCCTGGTGGGCATCGTCATGGCCGGGCTGGTGGGAGCGATCCTGTCGACCGTCGATTCGATGATGAATTCGACGGCGACGCTCTTCACGTTCGACATCTATCGGAAATACGTGCGGCCCGACGCTTCGGAACAAAGTCTGATCTGGGTCGGCCGCGCGGCGATGACGGCGCTGGTGGCGATGGCGATTGGATTCTCGTTGGAATACCGCGACGTGCAACAGGACGGGCGCGGAGTATTCCTGGTGATGGCCGACTACAATGCCTACCTTGTGCCCGGTGTGCTGGTGGCGTTCCTTGCCGGCATCCTGCAAGCCGGCGTCACGCGGACCGGTTCATTCGCCTGCATTCTGACGGGTCCAATCACGTCCGTGCTGTTCGAACGAGGGGCCAGGTGGTGGTTCGCCCATGACCTGCAAGCATTTCACCGGACCGGATTAGCCGCGGTGGCGAGCTACGTCGTGCTTCTCGTCGTCAGTTGGCTTTACAGGTCGGAACGGAACGCGGAAGCCGAACAGTATATCTGGTGGCGGTACCGTCACGAAAAGGGTGATGGCGAACAGATCGTGCGCCCAGTCTGGCAAAACGACCGGCTTTGGGCGTGGCTTCTGGCCGGCTGCACGCTCGCACTCTGCTGGTACTTCGCATGACGCCGCGCGGAGTTTGGTCGGCTACTCGCCCGCGACGAAACCAAGCCCTGCCCGACGAACCTTCGCCCCAAGTGCCTACGGCAACTCGGAGATCGGCTCGCCGTCGTCGAGCAGTTGCATTGGGCGGCCGGCGAAGTCGTTGAGCGTTTGCCGGTAGTCGATTCCCAAGGCGTGGTACACCGTTCCAATCACGCTTGGAGCGCTGTAAGCCCGGCTTACCGGCCGTTCGGCGCGGCTGTCGGTCTGGCCGACCACCTGACCGGTGCGAACGGCGCCGGCGAAGAGGGCAAAACTCGCGTCTGGCCAGTGGTCGCGGCCGGCCAGCGACAAGCCGCCCCATGTCCCCAGCGCCCAGGAACTCCCGGCGACCAAGGTTGTCGCGATGCGGTTGTTGTTCGCGTCGAAGCCCGATTTCACAACGGGCAGATGAAATCGTCGGGCTTCACGGCCAAGAGCGAACAAGGCACGCTGTGCAACAATCGCTCCGCCGTGTTGCCGATCAGGATGCCGGGCAATCCGCCGCGGGCGACGGTCCCCATTACCAGCATGTCGATCCGATGCTGCTCGATGTAGCCGAGGATCGCCAGTTCGACTCCCTGGGCGCCATCGACGATATCGATCTCGACGCGCTCTTGCGTCGTTGCCAAGCCGGCAACTTGCTGCGCGAGGACAGCGCGCGCCTCGGTTTGGGCGCGTTCGTCGTAAGCTTCCGTTGAAATACCGTCCATGTGCGTGGCCCAAATGCGGTTGAGCGGGTGATGGGTGGCGTGGACGACGCGAACCTCGGCCGGGACCAGCGCTGCGATCGCGGCGGCGAGTTCCAGGGCTTTCGCCGAGACCGGCTGCAAGTCGCTGGCAACCATGATCCGCGAAACGTTCGTAGCGTGGTCGGGTCGGACGACCCAGACCGGGCAGGGACAATTTCGCAGCAGCTTTTGCGCCGTGCTGCCGAGCAAAAATCGCTCGACGCCCCGCGAGTTTCGCGTGCCGACGATCACCAGATCGTGTTCGTCGTTCCGCACCCGACGGATGATCTCGACCCACCCCTTACCATTCGCAACTTCGGCCTTGGCCGAAATCCCCTTGGCGTTAGCATCCTGCACCAAATGCGAAAGTAAGTTGCGCGCCGTGTCGGCCAGCGACACGGCGATGCTCGGCGTTTGCTCGGCGGTCACGGGGGAAGATGGGACACCCTCCGGCACCTCGATCGATGTCACGAACGTGAGCGCAGCCTTGTTTTTATCGGCCAGCCAGAGCGCCGTCCGAATCGCCTCTTGAACGGGCGGGCTGAAATTATTCGAACCGGGCGGATACGATTGCGAAAGGTCGACGCCCACTAGAATGTTTCGGAATTGAACCATCACGGTTCCCCTCGCGGCCGCCGCAATTAGGCCCTCAACACGGTCAACTTTCGGATCGCCTCTTTGGCCGCGACTTCAAGCTCACGACCGGTCGTCAGCACCGTTCCAGACTCCCGCACTTGAGCATTGTATCAGCCGCCAATCAAAAACAACAACGACCTGCGTTGATGATAGAATCGGACGACGGCAGGCAACTCGCCAAAGGCGCCACGCCGGGCTATAATCGTTTGTCTGCCCCGCCTGCCCGGCGCTCTCGCCGGGCCGGTTTTTCCTTGCGAGATCGAATTGATGAACGCCGACAAATCAGCCACGCCTCGCACGATGTTCGCCAAGATCTGGGATGCGCACGTGGTGCATGCCGAGCCCGGTAAGCAGGCAGTGCTTTACATCGACCGGCACCTGGTCCATGAGGTGACCAGCCCCCAAGCTTTCGAATCGTTGCGGCTGGCCGGGCGCAGCGTGCGCCGGCCCGAGTTGACGGTGGCCACGCCCGACCACAACGTGCCGACCACCGACCGAAGTTTGCCTATCGCCGACCTGATCTCGAAACAACAGATCGACACCTTACGGCAAAACTGTCGCGAGTTCGGCATCCACCTTTATGATTTGGGCGACCCGCGGCAAGGCATCGTCCACGTGATTGGTCCCGAGCTGGGTCTCACTCAGCCGGGCATGACCATCGTCTGCGGCGACAGCCATACCGCCACGCACGGGGCCTTCGGGGCGCTGGCCTTCGGAATCGGTACCAGCGAGGTCGAGCACGTGCTGGCCACACAAACGCTCTTGCAGTACAAACCCAAGACGCTCGAAATCCGTGTCGAGGGGACGCTCGCGCCCGGCGTGACGGCCAAGGATCTGATTCTTTATCTGATCGGCAGGCTGACCACCGACGGCGGCACCGGCTACGCGATCGAGTATACCGGCAGCGCGATTCGCGCGTTGGGCATGGAAGAGCGGATGACGGTTTGCAATATGTCGATCGAGGCCGGCGCCCGCGCCGGCATGATCGCGCCGGACGAAAAGACCTTCGCGTACCTTCGCGGACGCGAGTTCGCACCCAAAGACTTCGACGCTGCGGTGCGCCGCTGGCGCGAGCTGCCCAGCGATCCCGGCGCCGTCTACGACCGAGTCGAGGTTTTCGACGCCGCTGAGATCGTGCCCCAGGTCACATGGGGCACCAACCCCGGACAGGTGGCGCCAGTCAGCGCCACTGTACCCAACCCGGCCGACTTCGCCGGCGACAACGACCGCAAGAGCGCGGCCAGCGCGCTAGCCTACATGGGGCTGACGCCCGGCACACCGCTTTGTCAATTGCCGATCGACCGCGTGTTCATCGGTTCGTGCACGAACAGCCGTATCGAGGACCTGCGGGCAGCCGCCGCCGTGGTTCGCGGTTACCATGTGGCCGAGCGAGTGCATGCGATGGTCGTGCCCGGCAGCGGAAAGGTGAAGCTGGTGGCCGAATCGGAAGGTTTGGATCGCATCTTCAAGGCCGCCGGCTTCGAGTGGCGTGAGGCCGGCTGCAGCATGTGCCTGGGGATGAATCCCGATACGTTGCAGCCCGGCGAGCGCTGCGCTTCGACCAGCAACCGCAACTTCGAAGGCCGGCAAGGCAAAGGGGGCCGCACGCACCTCGTTTCGCCGGCCATGGCCGCGGCGGCGGCGGTCAAGGGCCATTTTGTGGATATTCGAGCATGGGAGTACAAGGCATAATATGAAACCATTTATTACCCATACCGGCCTGGTCGTGCCGATGGACCGGCCCAATGTCGATACCGACCAGATCATCCCCAAACAGTTCCTCAAGCGAATCGAGCGGACCGGTTTTGGTCAGTTCTTGTTCTTCGATTGGCGGCAACGGCCCGATGGCACGCCAAACCCGGAGTTCGAGCTGAATCGCCCCGAGTACCGCGGGGCCACAATCCTACTTGCGCGGCGCAACTTCGGCTGCGGCTCGAGCCGCGAGCATGCTCCCTGGGCTTTGGAGGATTTCGGCTTCCGTGCAATCGTGGCCCCCAGCTTTGCCGACATCTTCTACAACAACTGCTTCAAGAACGGTCTGCTGCCGATCCGGCTTGACGAAACCCAGGTCGACGACCTGTTCCACCGCGCCGCAACCTTTCAAGGCTATCAGTTGACGGTCGATTTGGAAAACTGCGCGCTCCGCGACGAGCACGGCTTGATGCTCGCCTTCGAAGTCGAGCCGTTCCGCCGCCATTGCCTTTTGAACGGTCTCGACGACATCGGCTTGACGTTGGCGCACGCCGACAAGATCGCCGCGTATGAAGCAGCGCATGGAATTGGAGTGTAGCTCGAATTCCTTTACTTGTCCGTGTCGGTCGCCCTCGCCTCGCCGGCAGGCTTGCGCTGGCTGGCCAGGGTGGTCTTCGAAGACTGTTTGCGGCGCGCCAACAGTGGCTTCGGATTGATGGCATCGCCACCCCTGACCGGGTCGATCTTGGCGACGTAGCCATTCGCCTCGGATGTGACGACAAGCTTGACGTCCGTGCCGTTGGCCGCCGTTTCAATGGGGATGCCGGCCACTTCCCATAGCCCACCCGTCACCACATCGGCGGCGCCATGAAACAGAGCGCGGCCTGTCTTGGCGCCTTTGCTGTATCCCTGCTTGAATGAAAACACGTCGGTGGTCGAACCGTCGGGGTTCCTTTCGCTCCAAATCGGCGCGCCCAATTCGGCGATCACGTGCGAGCGCGGCGTGCCCGGCTTCAATACCGAAAGGTTTTTCCGATCGGGTTGCTGGCTCGCCTTGAACGCGGCACAACCCGACGCTCCGGCCAGCAGCCAGGCGGTCAGCAAAGCGAAGAGAGCGGACGACAGCAAATGGGCGCGATGGAACCAGTGCATGACAGGATCCCTCCGCAAGAGAACGATGGGCGGTGGACTATACTCACCCATCTCAGCATCGGTCAATGCGAGAGTCACACGCGAGCAGTAGCCGGCAAGGCTATCCGCATCGCCGCAGCCCGCCCAGGTTACCCCAGTTGCATCTCCACGACCCCCCGGAGGAAGCAGCCATGGACGGTCCATTGGAAACCGCGCCAACTGCGCTCGGCGGGGCGGGTCGTTGCCGCTTATGACTTGTTCCTTCCCCCACTGCCGGACGCTGCTATGTGAGTAGTGGAGCGAATGTCGATGGAGCACCAGGAGTTTTTGCCGCGGGCGGTCGCGCGGTTTCACGGCCGCCGCCGGAGAGGATTTGCCATAGGTATACGGCAAACGTCGGCGGCGCGCGCAGGCGTCTGGAAACGCCCCGCCATGACGGCGCGGGCCCGCCAAACGCCAGCCAAAACCTGCGTTCACAGGAAATGGCCGGCGTGCCGCGTTTCGTCGCGCCGCTCCGCCGTTGAGATGCCCAGTGCCAACGTCGTTCGCCGCTGTTTATGGGAATCTGAAACTGATCGAGCGGCTCTGGAAGTTCATCAAACGCCGCGCGATCTACCGACGATATCATCCGACCTTCGCCGAATTCCGAGCCGCCGTCGAAGAAACGATCGACCAACGGCCGACAACTCATACCGAGAGCCTGGCCAGCGTTATGACGCTGAATTTCCAGCGATTTGAAAACGTCTCATTGATGGCCGCGTGAAGCAGAATGTCTCAGTCATGGCCGCGTGCAGCATGCGACGCGAATTCCGCCTAGGAGCTCGTTGCTTTTTTCCCGTGTCCGTGGAGCTTGGCAATCTCCTCACTGGCGCAGCGGTGGACCTCCGAGCTGCTCGGCGAGCGGGCCAGGATCTTTTTGAACATTTCTTCGGCCTTGCCGGGCGACGACTTTTCGAGCAACTCGGCGACGTGGTACATGTGGAGGCATTCGCGTATCTTTCGGCACGTTTCGGCGTCGGCCACAATGGTTGGATCTTGCTTCATCGCGGTCCAGCGCTCTTCGGCCCGTTGGGCCGACGGGGCTGGCAGCAACCCGGCGGCCTCTTCGTAGGCGATAAAAGCGCAGCAATACTCGCCATTGGCCTCGTTCTTCTGCGCTTCGTCGACCAGCGCGGCGGCGCGAGGTTCGTTGAGGACCGCTTGGTATTTCGGCTCGTGGTGCAACTTCTGCACGTGTTCGGCGATTTCGTGGTTGAAGCGGGGAACAATGGAGTAACCCGAGGCGAGGGCGTCGAGCTGCTTGAAGGCTTCTTCGATCTCCCCTTTTTCCAAGAGCTCGTCGGCCTTTTTCATCTGAGTCCGGCCTTCGTCGGCCATGGTTGCCAGGGCCTGCTTGGCCTGGGCGCTATGGCGGTTCTTGGGCCGCGCCAGGGCCACTCGCATGTAGAGCGTGGCGGCCAACCATGTCTTGCCCTCTTGTTGGGCCTTGATCGCGCCGGCGTATTGCTGCTCGGCATTCTTGAGCCTCCTCAAGGCCTCGGCCTGCCTCTCGCGCGCCATCCAGGCCTGCGCCGCCGCTTCGGCCGCCCAGAATCCGCCGTAACCGCCGCCTCCCCCCCGGTGCCTCGGCGAATGGCCATGCATCCCGCACCGCGCACCGGCCGACCGCGCCGAAGCCAACACGAAAAGCAGCAGTAAACCGGCCACAACCCAGCACCGAGAATTGCGCATCGCGTCACCTCGAATCGCACGTCGTGGATGGGAACCCCGCTACTTTTGATTA
>Ga0265313_10004404_pt1 | contig 10858 bp, 9 predicted proteins | sample 4123metaG_FD_203122 | JGI IMG/M metagenome (GOLD analysis project Ga0265313, IMG submission 203122) | Rhizosphere microbial communities from Carex aquatilis grown in University of Washington, Seatle, WA, United States - 4-1-23 metaG | ecosystem: Host-associated > Plants > Roots > Rhizosphere >...
GGTGGCGGTCTTGCTGTCGATGACGATCGCGGCGTCTTGTTGAAAGAGTCCGACTCCCCAGAGCGCAACGATGGCCTTGCGGCTGGGAATCTCGGTGATGGAGATGTACGAGCCCTTGTAGGTCGGGTATCCGGCGTAGTCGAGGTGGCCGTAGTAGAGGTTGACGCCGCCAACCTGGTCGCGGTAGGAGTTGTAGGGGGGCACCAGGTAGTCGGGTAGACCGACCCACGTGCGGCGCAGCCCAGCGATCCGTCCGGCCGGAACGACGGGGTCGGGGTTCATGGCGGCGCGTGCGGCGCGTAGCGTCGTACGTGTTCCGCCCGAGCTGAGAGGAGTGCCGGTGAGGCCGGGTCCGACCTCCGTGACGTGGTGTGCGAACAGCACAGTCTGCCGCGGTAGCGTCTCGACGGTGAGCACGCGCGCGCCCGTGCCGCGGGCGATGACGCCGTCGATTCGCTCGCGGATGTAGAGCGGCTTGTAGTTCGCGCGCGAGATGGCGATCTCGGTCACTTCTTTGCCGCCGTCTTGGCTCGTGGTCGGCTTGCGGGTGGGCGACGCCGCGATGAAGACGCTTCTCGCCCACTGCCCGTAGCTCAGGATCAGCGGCGTTTCTCGGGGGCGACCGACCCCTCTTCCCGACTGGCCGCCGATCCGACCTCCAACCGCTCCGCGGACTAATGTCCACGAGGTGCCCGTGTCCGTCCCGCCGGAGCCGTTACACGTCCCGTGGTTTGCTGGCAGGCGTGGCGCGCTCCTCGTGTTTCGTGTGAATCGACGGCCGATGTCGGACGAGAATCTCTTCGCACCCCACGGGATGCCGTCCGATCCCTTCGAGCACTTCATCCGGATGCTCCCACCCGGGTATCAGGTCGTCACAGGGCGACGGCATCAGCGGAGTTGGCGTGTCGGCGGTTTACAGCAAGACGAGGTTGGGCGGGTATTCCTCGGGAAACTTGGGTGGGTGCCCGTCGGAAAGGAAGTCGTACCGGAGTGGTCTGAGGAAAGAAAGGACTGGCTGGAAAGCGGTGTCTCACCGCACGGCGGAAAGGTCGTACCCTTCGGGTTCGCAGGCGAGACAAGACTGTTGGCCGTCCTCGATGACCATCAGACTGCGCCTTCGACAGTCGCCGCGGTGTTCGAGAAGATTCTGAATGAGAACGAGCGAGAGACGCTTGAACGCACCACGGAATGGAGCGTCGAGCCGATTCTTGACGCGGAGGACTTCCGCTCCTGGCTCATGAGCCTCGACATCGTGACCACCGTCTCGTTCACCGCCAAGCTGCCAAACCCTGAGCCGCGCGATGCGTTCCGCGACCTGGCCGAACGAATGGCCAACCGTCGCGCAACGCACTACACCGAGTTCATGAAGTCCGAGCGAGAAGAGGGTCTGGTTGGCGTAGAGGCCGACGCCGACTTCGAGCAAGCGATTGCGATGGGCGAGCAAGGGTTCGCCACACTTCGGGGAACAGGTCGCGCCGGGGGTGTAGTTCGGCGCTACAGCCAGACAACTACTGTTGCGAAGGAACACGTCCCCGAGCTTCCTCACGACTGGGCAACCGTCTGGCAACTGTTCAGAGAGGTACTGCACGATCGCTTGCGACGTTTCCTCGATCAAGGTGAAGGCCATGTCTCCTGACGCTGACCTGCCGAAGATCGGTGTGTGGAGAGCGGTCGGAGAGTTCAAGTTCAAGGAGCTGTTTTGGCCCGAGGGTCTCTGCGCGCTCGTCATCGGCGTTGGAGGCTCCATCCCCATCATTGCCACGACGAAGGTCGTCGACCGTGCTGCCGCAGCGGGCGACCTGCTGATCCTCTCCGGCGCCTTCCTGGCTGTTGTCTTCACGGCGCTTGCGATCCTCGTTTCTCTGCCGTCGTCGAGCTACTTGCGGCTCCTCGGTGCCACGTCGGATGGCGGCATGAGGCGCTTCCTCGATCCATTCCTGATCGCGGTCGGGACGCAGATCGCCATCGTGCTCCTCGCTCTGACCTACCGCCTTGTCGGGGCGGACCTGCCGCGATGGATCGAACACGCGAGCTTCGGCCTGATCAGCTTCCTCTTCATCTTCGGGCTTCTCGACATCGCGGCACTCGCACGTCAGTTGGTACGGCACGGACTGAATCGAGCGGAGGATGCGGCTGACGATCAACTCGATCAGGGTCACCCCGGCCAGAGCACCAGCCTCCGCCGCCTACCTGGGAGCACGGGCAGAACCGGCAAATGATCGAACCGCCGAAGCGCCCTTCGATCCCGCCAACGTACCGGCACGACGTAGACCCTGACCGAGGCGGGCACGACGTGCGGCTGACCCCTCTCTTCACTGCCCTGTTGTGGATCATCGGTGCGCTTCTTGTGGAGGGGGCGGTGACGCGGGGCTGGGTCTTTGGTCTTCGGAATGCGACAGGAGCGGCGGGCGGCACGCTCGGGGCACTCTGGATGTTTCCGAACACATGGACGGCAAAGCTCGACGCGCGGTACGAGGCTCAACTAGCGAGGCGCGACGAGCGGCGGGCTACTCTTGACGCACGGGCTGATCGGGCTCTTCTCGGCGCTGGTCGGTTCCTAGATGGGCAGTTCGTTGCCGGATTAGGGATGGCCGCCGCCGGACTCGTGGTTGCAGTCTTCAGCCACCACGCTGGCCTTCTAATCGCGGCGCTGGGCGGAGCGATCACCGCGGCGAGTGTCGTCGTGTACGTGCCGCTCTATCTGGGGATCGCCATGTGGAGTCAGTTGAAAGGAGACCGCCTCACCGGGCCAGTGCGGTACATCGGCGTCGCCGAGGCCGTGCGCTACGCACAGGCAAGTGAACCGACGAAGAAGGCAGCGCTCGTGTTGTTCGGGCTAACAACCGTGCTGTCCGCGATTCCGCACTAGGCGACACGCCTGATCGAACGCGTACCCGCCTACGACAAGCACTACGAGCGGCGACACGATGATCAGGGCAAGCAGGTCGGAGAGGGGCATACGGAGATCGTCCTCCCGTGCGCGGGCGCGCACTGGGTTTTCGCAACGGAGTGCCTAGATGCCCCGTGTCGGGGGCCGACTCGGACTACCGCCGCGGCTGAGCCACCCTCCGGCCTACCCTCTACCGTTCTTTCGAGTTGATCGGGAGAGCCGAACTCGTAAGCCTTGTGCAACGACTCGCAGCACGCGACACGGCGCGGTCCGAGGCGAATGTTCAATCCGACGTGCGCTCGTTGCTTCTCTACGGCGGCCTCGACCTCGACGAAGGCGGCATAGAAACCGTCAATCTCGAAACCCAGGTCGGTCTGCGTCGGCGGATCGACGTGGAGGCTGGGTGCGCCGTCATCGAGGTCAAGAAGAACCTCACGGTCGCCAACGTCGCCGAAGCCGCAGTCGAACAACTCACCGGCTACGTCGCTGACCGCAGCGAGGAGACTGGCGAGCGCTTTGTCGGCATCCTCACGGACGGCGCCGAGTGGCAGCTCTACCACTTGCTGCCAGCGGATGAGCGCCTCGCGCTCGTCTCCCGCCTTGTCGTTAATCCGGCGAATCCCGACGTTGACGGCCTCATCGTCTGGCTGGAAGGCATACTCGCTACGCGCGCCGCAATTTCGCCCTCACCGTGGGAGATCGAGCTGCGACTTGGCGCATCGAGCTCGGCGTTTGCTCTTGCTCGGGCCGAACTTCTGACGTTGTACCGCTCGTGTGCCGACCGGCCGCAGGTCGTTCTGAAGCGGGAGTTGTACGCGAAGCTCCTGACGACAGCGTTCGGCACCCAGTTCCGCAACGAGGATGAACTGTTCGTTGAGCACACGCTTCTCGTCGTAATGGCGGAGCTGATCGCCCACATCGTCCTCGGCATCCGCGTCACCGACCACACACCGACTGCGCTGCTTTCCGGCGTCGCGTTCCATGACGCCGGGATCGACGGTGTCGTCGAAGCGGACTTCTTCGACTGGATGCTCGAAGCTGAGGGGGGCGAGGCGTGGGTCCGTTCGCTAGCTCGAAGGGTGTCGCGCTTCGCGTGGAAAGAAGCTGACCACGACGTGCTCAAGGTCCTCTACGAGAGCATCATCGACGCGCGCCAGCGTCACCGCCTCGGCGAGTACTACACACCGGACTGGCTGGCCGAGCGCATCGTCCGTGTTGCGATACCCGATCCTCTTACCACGAGGTGCGCCGACGTGAGTTGCGGCAGTGGAACCTTCCTGTTCCATGCGATTCGCCACTACTTGACCACAGCGGAGCAGGAGGGAAGCTCCAACAGGGAAGCCATCCACGGACTCGTCGGCCGGGTGCTGGGCATTGACGTGCATCCGGTCGCGGTCACGCTAGCTCGGGTCACGTACTTGCTCGCTATTGGAACCGAACGGCTCACGGGGGACCGTCCACCGTTCGCAGTGCCCGTTTACCTCGGCGACGCGATCCAGTGGCGGCACGAAAAGAGCCTCCTCAGCGAGGGACAGGTCTCGGTGAGGACATCGGAAGGAGGAGGGCTCCTGAGCGATGACCTTCGCTTTCCACAGCACATCTTGGCCGACACCGATCGGTTTGATCTTCTCGTCTCCGTCCTAACGACACGCGCGACGACTGCGGAGCGTCCGCGATGGGAAATCCCGCCCATAGACGGCGTGCTCGACGAGTTCAAGCTCGAAGGAAGCGACCGAACCCTTGTCGCGGAGACTTTCCGGCAGCTCTGCATCCTGCACGACGAGGGCCGCGACCACATCTGGGGCTACTACGTCCGCAACCTCGTCAGGCCAGTGTGGCTCGCTCAGCCCGACAACAAGGTCGATGTGCTCATCGGCAATCCGCCCTGGCTCGCGTACCGCTACATGACGCCACCGATGCAAGCCGCCTTCCGGAGCCTAAGCGCGGAACGCGGACTCTGGGCGGGCGCAAAGGTTGCAACGCACCAGGACCTCTCCGCGCTGTTCGTGGTGCGCGCCGCTGAGCTGTATCTGCGACAGGGTGGCCGGTTGGCCTACGTGATGCCAGAGGCCGTACTTTCGCGGCTCGCGTACGACGGCTTCCGCCGCGGCGACTGGCCTGGGCCATCAGCCCACGTACGAATCTCGTTCGACACCCCGTGGAGCCTGGGGCGCATCAAGCCTCCGGTCTTCCGCGTCCCCTCATGCGTCGTATTCGGTCAATCCGCAAAGCACGCTGCGCCGATGCCGACCGACGCGATGCAGTGGCGCGGCAAGCGCCCCGCACCGAACGCCTCATGGCACGAAGCCGAGGGCGCGCTCGCGGGGAGCGCGTCCAGCATCACTGTTGCAACCGACGAAATCGCGTCCCCCTATCACTCGGCTTTTGCTCAGGGGGCAACCGTTGTGCCACGCGTACTCTTGGTCGTCGAAGATGCTCCAGCCGTGGGTGTTCTGGGGACACCAGCAGGACTCCGCCGTGTTCGGTCGCGTCGAGTCCCGGAGGAGAAGAAGCCCTGGAAGTCGCTGCCAAGCCTCACCCATGCCGTCGAGAGTCGCTTCCTCTATCCCCTCCACCTCGGCAGGACGATTCTCCCCTTCCGCTGTCTTGAGCCTCTGACTGCCGTCATACCGTGGGACGGTTCGCGGCTCCTGTCGGGCGAAGACGCCGATCTCGCTCGCTACCCAGGCGTCGAAGGCTGGTGGCGAGAAGCTGAGGCACTGTGGGGAGCGCACCGTTCGAGCGAACGCCTCACGCTCGTCGGGCAGATTGACTACCAGCACAAGCTCTCCAAACAGTTCCCACTCACTCGGACGCAACGCGTCGTCTACCCCCGCTCGGGGCAGTACCTTGCCTCGGCGCGCATCGAAGACCCGACCGTGCTCATCGACTTCGGCCTCTACTGGGCGGACTGCGAGTCAGTCGATGAGGCTCGATTCCTCACCGCGATCTTCAACGCTCCGATCACTACCACACTCGTCACGCCACTCATGTCCAGGGGAGAACACAATCCGCGTGACTTCACGAAGTACATCTTCCAGCTTCCAATCCCTCTGTATGAGAGTGAGAACAGCGAGCACAGGTCTCTCGTGGCTCTTGCTGAGCGCGCCGAAGCCGTCGCATCAACCGTCGACGTTCCCGCTGGGAAGCGCTTCGAGACCGTTCGCCGTCTTGTGCGCGAGGCTCTTGCCGCGGATGGTGTCCTTCCTGCAATCGACGAGGCCGTCACGCGCCTCCTCGACGTTGCTGGCTGATTGCCAGCAGTTGCCCTAACGGCCGCGGGGCGGTCGCCCGCGCCTCAAGGGCATGTGCTCAGCAGCCCACCGCTCGACGGCCCGCTGCTCCCAGATCGGCCCCGATCGTGGCCGGTCGAGCGGCTCAGGGAAGTCGGCGCGTTTCGAGTAGCGCTGCGCGGTCGCCCGCGAAACGCCAAGCAGCTCGGGGAGTTCAAGGAGACGGTGAGGTATCAGCCGCCCATAGCCGTTGGCGCTACGGTGGCGCCGCCATGGCAGACTCGCGCGATCCCTGTCCGGCGTCTCCGCGTCGCTATCGTCGCCGGATGCCGCTCCCGACCATGACACGTCCGCCTTCCGGCACGTCCGAGCCTCTGTGCGGGAGCAGCGTGATCGAGTGACCACCCGCTCTACTCGCCTTACCGTCCGGCCGCTCGCTAAAGAACTGCCCTCCCTGCTTGCCGAACGCGACCTGAGCCTGCGCGGGCTTGCTGAGCGCGTCGGGGTCACCCATTCACACCTGAGCAGGGCGACCAGGGGTGCTAACGGCAAGACAGTCGGAGGCGATCTCGCCGGTCGGATCGCCATCGCTCTCGGCCTACCCGCCGACTACTTCCCCGAGTACCGCGAGGCAGCCGTCGTCGAGCAGGTTCAGAACGACCCGTCGCTCCGCGACCGGCTCTACCGGCAGCTCAAGCGCTCGACGTAGACGCGTTCTGGCGCTCGCCTTCGGAGCGCTTGGCTTGCTGACCGCCGCGCCGGATCGCTACTCCGTGCTCGACGATCGCCTCGCGGACGCGTTCGCGGCAGCAGCGGTACTGCTGCTTGAGCTCGTCCAGCGTTGCACCGGCGGCGTAAGCGGCGGCGATCGCAGCGCGCTGCTCGACATCAAGCTCAGTGCGGGCGTTGAGCACGTAGCGGCGGGGCTCGACGCCAGCTTCTGAGAGGGCGCGCAGAACGCGTACGAGCGCGATGCCGTGCCGACGCGCGATCTCGGCGCTGGTCAGGCGCTCGTCCCGGTACTCGCGGGCGAACTTGGCGATCGTGTCCTGGTCGAGCGGTGGCGCGGGCAGACGGCCGCGTCCACGCAGCGTGCCCCCTTGCTCGATCACGACGTCGCGGACGCGCTGCTCGCTCATGGCAAAGGCGCGTGCGAGTCCCTGAACGCTCATGCCTGCCGCATAGGCGGCGGCAATCCGCCTCTGCTTGTGACGAGAGAGCGGCCGCCGACGTGAACTCGGAGAGGCCACGGCCGCTGCCGGGATGGGCGTAGCTGCCGCGCCGCGCGCCCTAGCGCACGTGTGTCCTGCGTCTGCGCCGGTGCCGCGAGCCATGCCGCGACGGTAGGACGCTGCGCGCGCGCCAGTCCGACTTTCGCTTGCCGCGCATCCGCGGGAAGCGGCTTCCCATGCGGGCTTGCGCCACTTTCAGGCGCGCGCGTGTCCGTCGAGGTGCCTTGCGGCCGCCCTGCCCCTACGCTGGTGTCCTCTCGGTCACCACTACAGCGGAAAGGACAGCAGATGCTCTCCCTCAACCACATCGCCACCATCGACGGCTCCGCCGTCCCCACTTTCGACTTCGTCCGCGTGGCCCGCGGCGGCAGCGCCTCCTCGAACGTCGTCTCGATCGACACGGCGCGTGTCCGGCGCCTCGTCGCCGAACTCCCGAAGCGGCACCGGATGATCGTCGTCTGGCGCTACGGCCTCGACGGCCTGACCCTCAGCCGCCGCGAAGTCGCCGAACGGCTCCGCCTCAGCCCCGTCGTTGTGTGCAGGGCCGAACGCGAAGCACTACGGCTCCTGCACGACCGCGCCCTGAGCCCGCGGGACGAGAGGGAGGCTGCCTGATGCTCGAAGGCATCCAGGTTCCCTCGCGGCTTTCCCCGGCGGCGTTGGCGCGCTTCCGGGTCTGCAACCGGCAGTTTCTGCTCGTCGATGTTGAGCGGGTGCCGCGGCGCGAGCAGCCCAACCCGCTGCTCGCGCAGGGCAACGCGATCCACGCGGCGTTGGAGCGGTTCTTCGGGCTGCGGCCCGAAGACCGCACCCAGCCGGTCGAGGTCCTCCAGCGGGCGCTTCGCAGCCAGTGGCGCGCTTGCTGGAAGTCCGAGGCGCTCGGGAACGCCGACACGGAGATTGAGTTCGGACGCAAGGCGTTGAGCATGCTCGGCGCCTTCCCCGAGCACTTCGACACGACCGCCGAACCGCTCGCGCGCGAGCAGTGGGTGCAGACAACTTTGTCGAACGGGTTCGAGCTCTTCGGCAAAGTCGATCGGATCGACCCGTTCGAGGACGGCCTCGACCTGATCGACTACAAGACCGGCAAGTACCAACTCGACGCCGACGACCTCTCCGGCGAGCCCGCCGCCCAGGTCTACGCGCTCGCAGGCGAAGCGACCTTCGGGCGTCCGGTACGGCGTGTCCGCTACCTCTACCTCGCCAGCGGCCAGCAGATCGCCTGGTGGCCCGAGCGCGAAGACCTCGCGGCACTCGCCGAGAAGCTCACCAGCCTCACAGAGGCGATCCGCGCGTCGGAGTTCCGCGCGTCCCCAGGCGAGCACTGCCGTTGGTGCCCCGCGGCGCTTCATTGCATCGACCGTGGCCGCGTCGAACTCGCAGAGCTTGCGACCCCGGAAGGACTTCCCTTCTGACAGCGGCTGGATCAGCAGCGGCCCCGTCTCAAAGACCTACCGGATCGCCGTTCCATGACGCCTGTCGAACCCGCAAACAGCACTTCTGTATGCGCATGACGACCGCACGCTCCACGCCCACCAAACGCGTTGCAGACGACACCAACGCAGCGCCTGTCGCTCGCCCCAAACGTCCTACACCAACCAGTGAGACGACCACCACCCCCAACTCAAACGAATGGAGCCCAAAGTGAAACCCGTAAACCCGCCCGATGTCCCGCGCTCGTTCTTGGAGCGGAAGTTCCCGTTCAGCGAGAAGATCAAGGCGGCCCTGAAGAAGCTCCGCGACGCAGGCGATGACCGGCGTAGCGTCACGCTTTCGCACCTGACCGATCTTGAGCGCGAGTTCGTGCTCAAGACGGCTCACCTCCCCGAGGACGTCGACCTCGCCGCGTACTGCGAGGCATGGATACGCACCCGGCAGCGGTTCGCAATGCCGCGTGTGCGCGACTACGTGGACGACCTCGCGGTGATGCTCGGCCAGCCCGAGGTGCTCGCCTGCCTGCTGGGCGGCTGGGCTAACCCGCCCCGCAGGAGCACCGGTCCGACGCCTTCTCACACCGGCTCGAAAGGCGTGATGCTCGTCGAGGCAGCGCTCGGGATCAGCCCGCACACCGACGACAACTTCGAGTACCTCCGCGGCAACCCGAAAGCGCAGGAGGTCTGTGCCTGGGCGATGGACGAAGCGGCACAGCTTGCCGGAGAGAAGCCGCTGCGGTTCCGGCTGGCCAACAGCACCGACAGCGTGCTCCGGCACATGCCGAACCTTGCGGCCACGCTCGGCCGCTCGGCGATGGAGACGAACGTCCGCATGCTGCAAAGCCTCGCCGCCCTCTACCCGAACATGCCGATCTGTGAGACCGCCGGAATCGACGGCACAGCGGTTGCCGCATGGATCGAGCAGACGCAGGGGTTCACGAAGGATCAGGAGGCGCTGCTTCATAGCCGCGTGCCGTGTGCAGGCTTCCGCTTCTACAGCTATGAGGGCGGTAAGCACGACGTTGCCGACGGCGAGAAGACCGACGCAAAGCGCACGAAGCTCTGGCGCGGCTACTTCCTCGTCGTGCTGGTGGACTACTGCACCGGAAGGCCGATCGTCTGGACGCTCGTCAGCGCGAACTCCGACGAGGCGAAGACGCTACACGAGCTGCCGCGTGTGCTCTACGAGCTCTGGCCCGACTGCCCGCTGAAGACGATCGTCGGCGACGGCGCCTGGGACAACGAGTGGGCTCACGAGCTGTGCGAGGTGAACTACGGCGTTCACCTGGTCGCTAGGCGCACCACAGACCCGAGGATGATCAACGCGAAGCACGACGTGGAGAAGCGCGACTCCGAGCTGATCGACTACTTCGACGGGCTCGGCCGGGTCTTCTGCCGCGCCCACCACAAGCCGCTCAGGTACGTCGGCAACGGATTCCCCAGGGAACGTGCCGAACTCGGCCTAATGCCCGGCGAGGCCGCACCCGAGGCACAGTTCCGGCTCCGCTTCTACTGCGAAGACGGCTGCGGCACCCCGAGCGTTCAGATGCGCAGGCACTGGACGGCACTCGCCTACTACCCGCACACCCCCGACGGCCAGCGTAAGCGCTACGCGGAGCGGCAGGCGCTGCTCGACCACCGCAACGTCTGCGAGTCCCTCTTCAACGCGCTCAAGGTCGGCCACGGGATCGCCACCGTCGGCGCCGACCGCCTGCGGCTCAACGACTTCGACACGGTTCACGCCCTGATCGACCTCAGCTTCTGCATGGGCACCGCGCTCATGCTCGGCCACGAGCGGAACAAGCTCGGCGTCGGCTACGCCACGCCCGAGCCGCCGCAGCAACTCGCGGCCTAGCCCCTCTCTCTACGACTCAGCTCACAAGAAGAGCGCCTGACGGCGCTCTTCCGCGTGCCCGCGGTAGCTGCTGGTAGAGAACTTGCGTTTATCGGCCCGGCACCACGGAGCGGCACAGAAAACGCGAGATGCAGGCACTTCGTCCCGCCGAACTTGCGTTCATTCTTGCGGTCGTCTCCCGCGCGCGCGCGCTACTTCACGAGCGTGAGCATCTT
>Ga0265313_10004406_pt1 | contig 10856 bp, 11 predicted proteins | sample 4123metaG_FD_203122 | JGI IMG/M metagenome (GOLD analysis project Ga0265313, IMG submission 203122) | Rhizosphere microbial communities from Carex aquatilis grown in University of Washington, Seatle, WA, United States - 4-1-23 metaG | ecosystem: Host-associated > Plants > Roots > Rhizosphere >...
GCAGCGGCCGGGGGGCGGGTGGCACTCGGCGGCGCGGTGTGGATTGCGAGCGCGACGGCTTGAAATCGCGCTCAGGGCAACACGGCGAAGAGCTCGTCCAACCCCTTGGGCGAGTACAAGTACGCGTATGCCGCCTGGCTCGCGAGCACCCGCTTCAGGTAGGCCCTCGTTTCCTCGAACGGGATTCGCTCGACGAAGAGGTCGAAGTCGTCGCCGCCTCGCTCGCCCAGCCACCGCCGCACCGCGCGGCCCCCGCCGTTGTACGCGGCGATCGCGAGCGCTGGCTTCGCAGGAAACGAGGCGCGAAGCGTCGATAGAAGGCGCGTTCCCAGGGCAATCGAAACCTCGGGACGCCGCAGCGCATCTTCGTCGAAGGGTAGCGGCGTGCCTCGCGCCGTGGCGCGCGCCGTCGGCGCGATGAGCTGCATCAGCCCGATTGCGTCGGCCACGCTCCGTGCGTCGGGGTTGAAAGACGATTCTTCGCGCATGATCGACCAGGTAAGCGGCATCGGCACGTGCGCGGCCTCGCTCTCGCGCGCCACGATCGCCTCCCACGCGCGCGGGAACGCGACCTCCCACGCCACGCGCCAGCGCCCGACGGGCCAGTGCTCCCGGTAGTCGAGCAAACGGCCGCGGGTGAACGACGACCCCAGGTCCGGAGCGCCCGCTCGATCGTAGAGCCACGCGACCGTCCAGACGACTTCGGAATCCACGCCGTCGCCGACGAATCCGCCCGCATGGATCTCGCGGCGCGCGGAGTCGATTTCGCCGACCTCGAGAAGGTGGAGGAACCGCTCGAACACGGGGGACTCGAGCTCGGGGTGCGCGCGCGTGAGAAACGGGCCGCTCGGCTCGCGCGCGACGCTCGCGTCCATGGCGGAACGCGCGCGTTCTTCGCTGATGGCACGAAGGCGAGCGTACGCCAGCAGCATGTAGTAGCCGAGCGGGCGCTCGGCGACGAGCGCCTCGTACCGCTTCTCGGCGTCGTCGACGTCGCCAGAGAGCTGCGCGACGCGCGCGCGAAAATACGCTGCCCGCCCCGACGAGGAGCGGCCCCCGTCGAACCCTGCTTCCAGCATTCGATCGAGCGCCTCGCGCGCGCCACCCAGATCCTGCTTGGCCAGTCGGGCGACCGCGAGCCGGAAGAGCGCCTCGCCGCCCATGTCGCCCTCGGGGTAGGCGTCGGGCAACCCCGCGAGCATCGCAAATCCTCGCGCTTCGTTTCCTTCGTCGCAGGCGAGGAGCGCCGCGCGCAAGCACGCGTCGTCGGCCAGGCGGTGCTTCGGAAAGACCTTCTCGACCTTGCCGAACCGCTCGAGAGCCTCGGCCGGCCGATGCGCCGAAACGCTGGCTTTGCCGCCGTAGTAGAGGGCCGTGACGAGCGCGTCTTCGCCTTCGCAGCGGGCGATCGCCGCTCCCCACGCGTCGGCCACGTCCTCGGACTTGCCGCGCGGCTTCGCCTGAGCGCGGACGATGGCCGCTTTGCAGGCCGCCTCGTGGTGCTCCTTGGAGCCTCGCGGAACGGCCTTGAGCACGGCATCCGCGGCCTCCGAAGCGCGCTTGGGCTGCGCGGCGTCGATCCAGGCTTGGGCTTGCTGGGCACGCTCTTCGAGAGTCAGCGCGGGCGAGGCCGCGTGGTGCACCATCCAGGAGGCCGCGCGGCTGCGCAAGCCGAAGGCGTCCATCTTCTCGGCCGCCGCCGGGGCTTCGACGAGAACGCGTGTGGCCAGATCGAAGATCTCTTGGGCGTGCGAGTCGGCGAGGCCGTCGAGCCCGTCGAGGAGCGCTGCGCCGAGCTGCATGGCGCTGTCGGCCCAGCGGATCCCGTGCGGGTTCGCGGCGAGGAGGGCGCGCCATATCGGCACCGCCGCCGCGCGATTCCCCTTACCGACGAAGGCGTCGGCCTGGACGAGCAGCGCCTCGTCGTGGGCGGCGATGTCGTCGATGACGCCGGCGACGCGTGCGAGGGCTTCGTCGAACCGCCCGAGGCGCGCGAGCGCCTGCGCTTCGTGAAGCGCGGCATACGGAGCGAGTGGGCATGGAGCCCCGCCGTCGGCTTCCGGGGAGAGCGTGCGCTCGAAGGCCGCCGCGGCCTCGCTTGCCTCGCCCGCGGCCAGATGCAACCGTCCCGCGAGGTAGTCCCATCCGCAAGCCCGCGCACCGTCGAGCGTCGCCGCCGCCCGGGCCGCGTCGAGGAGCCGCGCAGCCGCGGACCAGTCCCGCGCCTGCTCGCGCTCGCGCACGTCGGCGAGCCGCGGATCGGCCAGAACGACGGCGAGCTTGGGCATCCCGCGGTACACCGATTCGTCCGGCGCCACGGGGATCGGCACGACCCCTGTAGCGCGTCCACCCGCCGGGATCGGCGCAGACACGAGCAGCGCTGGCGGACGCGACTCCGGCGCCCGCGCCCCGCGACACGACCAGGCGACGACCGCCACCAAGCAGACGAGGGCCAGACGGCTCATGGCTTCGGAGGGCGCCACGCCTCGGACGACGCCTCCTCCTCGCGGGCCTCCACGCGTTTGCGCCGGGCGCCTTCCCACCGACCGCGGTCCTTCGCGACCACCTCTGCCTGCGCCTTTCGCTCCGCCACCTCGTCGAGCGCGCGGCGCTCTTGCCCTGTTGCGGCTGCCTCCTCGGCCTGCGCTCGTGCAATCGCCGACGCCAGCGCTTGCTTCTCGGCCGCCACGCGCACCTCCCATGCGGCGGCCTGGGCGAGGTCGGCGGCACGAAGAACGCCGTGCCCCATCGCTTCCGCCTCCGCCCGCCGGACTCCTTCGGCGGCGACCGCGTGCGCGCGGCCGTCGCGTTCTTTGGCCTCCCTCGCACGCTCTGCCGCGTCGCGCTCTCGAATGGCTTGCGCCAGGCCGCCGACGGCTTCATCGACTCTCCGGTCGCGCAGCTCGGCGAGCGGCTCGAGCGGATACTTCGGAGGACGCATTTCCCTTGGAAAGCGTAGCGCGCGGAGGGCGCCTTCCCAAATCGCCTGTGGGCGCGCTTCTGTTATTCTGCGGTAATGAACCCCAGCGGATGTTGGGCGCAAGGGGAGAGCCGTCCCGTTTGGCCTTCTTGGCCGCGCTCGGTCGAGCTTCCGCGCCCCGCGACAGCTGGTCTCTCGCTCGCTTCGCGGATACCGTTATCAAGTGACCCACGAGGAGCTCCTCGCTCGCATCACGATTGATCCTGCCGTCTGCCACGGTAGGCCGTGCATCCGCGGACACCGGATCTGGGTCGGTCTCGTGCTCGGTATGCTCGAGGGCGGGATGCGCGAGGAGGAGATCCTGGCCGAGTACCCAAGTCTCGAGCCCGCGGATATCCGCGCCTGCCTCGCATACGCTTCCGAGCTCGCGCGCGTGCGGTTCGTCGACTTACCGGCATCGTGAAGCTCAAGCTGGACGCCAATCTCGGCACACGAGGGTGCAGGCGACTCGTCGATGGCGGACATGACGTGTCCACCGCCGACATTCAGAGCCTCGCCCATGCTTCCGACGAGACGCTGATCGCCGCGTGCGCGGCGGAGGGACGTGCGCTCATCACCCTCGACACGGACTTCGCCAACGCCATTATCCGCCTCTCCGGTACGCCGGCATCATCGTGGTCCGGACAACGCCGAGGGCGACCGCGAGTGACATCGAAGCGGCGCTCGGAGCTGTACTCCAAGCAGTAGGTGATTCCGCGGTCACGGGCCGGCTGCTCACCGTCGATTCCACAGGCCGGGTGCGCGAGTATAAGCCTGCAGACGAGCCGAAAGTACCGTAGGCGGAAGACGTTAGCGCGCGCCCATTCCCAAATCGCCTGTGGGCGCGCTTCTGTTATTCTCCGGTAATGAACCGCCGATGGGTGTTGGGCGCTTCCGCCCTTTGCTGCCTTGTCTCGTGCGGTGGCGAGGTCAAAAACGAGCACATCTCGGCCTCACCCGATGCGTCGTCCGACGGCTCGGGAGTCAGCGGGGACGCGGGCGACGCCAGCAATGAAGCGAGCACCGGCTTGACCAGCAGCGGCGTGGACGCCGCTCCGCTCGCCGCCGACGCGGGCGACGCCGGCACGGGCTCGAGCGGTAGCGGCATAGACGCGCGTCCGGATAGCGCCGGCCCAGCCTGCGCTCCGGGGGTCACGCAGTGCGTCGGTGACGGCGTGAAGACGTGCGGCCCGGATGGCCAGTGGGCAGCCGCGGTCGCGTGCGGGTCGCCCACGCCGACATGTGCGGCGGGCGTCTGCGTGGACTTCCCAAGCTGCCGAGTGAGCGCCTCGGGCACGACCGACTGCGGAGCGAGCCACGAGAGCTGCTGCACGAGCCTCGCCGTCCCTGGGGGCACGTTCGACACGGTTTTCGACAGCAATGGTCCGGGCTCCTCGGACGGGGGGACGGACCCGGCGACCGTGAGCGCATTTCGATTGGACAAATACTTGGTGACCGTGGGGCGATTCCGGCAATACGTGAACTACCTCGTGGGAGGGGGAACGCTCCCCGCGAACGGCAGCGGCATCCACGCGCACCTGAACGGCGGGCTGGGACTGTCCGACAGCTCCGATCCGGGGAGCTACGAAACCGGGTGGGACGCCAAGGATTGGAATTCGTATATCCCCGCGGGGGCGGCTGCCGCGAGCGCGTGGAATACCAATCTTGGGTACGGGCCCGGAACGGCGTCGCCGGGGGCGCAAGAGAACTTGCCCATGTTCGAGTCGTGGTATGCGGCGTACGCCTTCTGCATCTGGGACGGCGGTTTCTTGCCGAGCCAGGATGAATGGGAGTACGCCGCCGCGGGAGGCAGCCAGCAGCGGTACTATCCGTGGGGCTCGACGGATCCGGGGACTGGCAACCAATACGCGATTTACGGCTGCAACTACCCGGGCGGTACGACCTGCGACCCCAACGCGCTGGGCCTGGCCGTCGCGAACATCGCGCCGGTGGGAACCGCGGCGCTCGGAGCCGGGTTATGGGGCCAGCTCGACTTGGTCGGGAACGTCACGCAGTGGAACTTGGACTACTGGATCGGTTCCGACCCGACCGGGGGCGCGGTTGGGACCGATCGCGCCGACCTTTTCGACACCGGCCAGCAGAGCCGCGTGCTCCACGGCGCAACCTTGGACGCGTACGACACCTATGTAGTGCCCACGTGGCGCCGCGATTTCGATGACCCCGCGACAGCCCAAGGCTTCCGCTGCGCTCGTTCGCCTTGAGCCGTCAGTAACCACCCCAAAGAAGCACCGGGACGATCGACATCCCCACGAAGACGCTATAGGCGCGCGTCGACGGGAAGTATCCGATATCCCCACCAAAGTCGAACATCAGCCAAGGCTTCGGGCTGTGGCAAATGGCGAAGAGCAAACCCCCGTCGCGCGTGGCAATCGGGGATGCGTCGGTGAAGTAGTAGCCCTCCACCATGATCCCGAAGGGCGACGGGAGATTTCCCGAAATCGCCAGCGCCACCCACTCCTGCGGTCGTGGATCCTGGACCCGCCACACGTTGAGCCCGAGGTTAAGGTCGGCATGAAGCCAGCCGAGATCCTTCGTGATGTAGCCCGTGAACAGCGTGTCGTACGTGCGAAGGTATCCCTCACCACGAAAGGTCGGGATGCTGGCGACCGCCGAGAAAGACAGCGACGGCAGCAGGCCGTCCTGGTCGAGCAGATGGAACTTCACACCGGGCGTCAGATCGTCGAGAAACTGCGCCGGGACATCGCCCTGCGCAAAGCTGTACCCGTTGCTGCCTACTTGAAGCTGCGCCCATTCGGTCAGCGTGAGCTTGGCCAAGAAGGGAAAGGTCCACTGCCTCCCTCCTCCGTTGATCCTCCGAAAGAGAACGCCCGCCTCCAACTCGAAGGCGCCCGGGGGCACGAGGTCGGCGGTGCAGGCGATCGTCGGGCGACAGGGAAGCGTGCGCGTATCGTCAGGACCCTCGACGGCGTGGGCGGTCGTGACCAGCCCGACGACTCCCAGGAAGCCTGCCACCGTGCCCTTGGAACCGGGAAGCCGCATTCCCTTCAGAGCTCCTGATACCCTAGCCCCCTATGGTATCGCTCGTCGAGAAATTGACGCATCGGCATGACCACGGCGAGTCCGTGGCGACCCACGAAGCCAAGACGCGCTGGGTCGTGGTGCTGACCTTCACGATGATGCTTGGCGAACTCGTCGTCGGAGCCATCACCAACTCGCTCGCCCTGACCGCTGACGGATGGCACATGGCGACCCACGCTGGCGCGCTCGGCATGGCATCGTTCGCCTACTGGTTCGCTCGGACACGATCGCGCGATGCCACCTTCAGTTTTGGAACGGGAAAAGTTCATGCTCTGGCGGGCTATACGAGCGCCATCGTGCTTGCCGTGGTGGCGATCTGGATGATGTACGAATCTGGAACGCGGCTTCTCCGCCCTTTGCCCATCGCCTTTGGCGAGGCCCTTCCCGTGGCGGTTCTCGGTCTTCTGGTGAATCTCGCCAGCATGAAGCTGCTCCACGTCCCTCACGACCACGAACACGATGACCATGACGGGCTGGATGACGACCACCACGACGAGGAGGAGGAGCACCACGGCGATCACAACATCCGAGCCGCCTACATCCACGTTCTGGCGGACGCCTTCACGAGCGTTCTGGCGATCTTGGCGCTCGTCGGCGGCAAGTACATGGGCTGGCGCTTTCTCGACCCCTTGATGGGCATCGTTGGAGGCGTCGTCATCGCGCGCTGGAGTCTCAACCTTTGCCGTGGGGCGGCGAAGCAATTGCTCGACATGGTCCCCTCCGCCAACCTGGTGACTCGGGTTCGTCGTGACTTGGAGACGGTGCCGGGAACTCGTGTGGTCGACCTCCATGTGTGGGAGATCGGTCCGCACGCGCGAGCCTGCATCGCCTCGGTAATCTCCAAGCCAGGCGCGTCACCACTCCAGTATCGCGAGGCGCTGGGAAGCCGGGAGGGGCTCGTTCACGTGACCGTCGAAGTCCACCAGGACTCTGCGTAAATCGGGAGTCCGAAGCGCATCACTTGCAGACGACGCTGTCGAGGAGCGTGCAGGTGCCCGGAGGAGCCTGACCTCCGTTCACGAACGAATAGTCCGGCTGAAAGGGCTGAGCAAACGTGTCGCAGCTTGCGTACATCGCTCCTTCGTCGGCAGACTGCCCATCGGCAATCACCTGGGGACATTTACCCGGATAGAGCCCTCCCTCGGGTGAGACAACTGGCTGGCCGAACGAGTTTTCGTCGGAGCAAGACCCGACGAGGCACAGTGCGGCGGGCGGATTGCAGGCCTGTCCGGGGCTGCCCCAAGTAACCGGACCACACGTCCCCGACGCCGCGCCCCCATTCTGCACGACGGTCGGTTCCATACATCCAAGCCCTGGCGCGCAATCGAGATCATTGAGGCAGAACGCGCCTGCCGACCCGAGGCTGCAAGTCGCCGTGCCCTGATTGCCCACACACGACAAGGGCGGGGCGCATCCTCCGGGGTTTCCTGGAGGCTTCGAGCCCTCGCCACACGGGGCGTTCGCCATCGCGAGCGGTGCGCACTGACCGGTTTGCGCCGCGCAATAGAGCCCCGTCTTACATAAGGCCGTCTGGTCGTCGCAGCTTGCGCTGATGTCTCCATACGCGGCCGCGACGCACGAATAGGTCGGCATCGCGGCGGATGCGTCCTTCGTGATGCAGCGCGCATTCGCCGCACACCCGGCGGAGAAATCGCCTTGCCCGCAGACCTGTCCGACCGTCACGGCGGGCAGACACTTCCCGCAGGTCGTCGGACCGCTCTGGCCGTGGGGGGTGAAGAATGCCGTCCCTTCGCACTGCCCACTCTCGCACTGGAAGCCTTCGTTGCACGGTGCGCCCCCGAGTAGTGATCCCTGAAAGGCACACTCCGCGGGCTGGCCGCCTTGCTCGCACGGCGATGCCTCGAGGGCAGACGCGCACGCTTCGAGCACCTCGGGCGTCAGGCCGCTGCCGGGAAGCGCATATTGGTTCTCGCAAACCTTCTCGAAGCGAGCCCGAATACGATTGGTCTCGTCGGGAGGCAAAGCCGGCCCGCCGCATCCTCGAGCGTATTGCGCAGCGAAGTAATGATCGCAGGCGGTCGTCGCCGCGGAGAGCGATGTGGAACCGGAGGCGTCGGTGCCCGCGCTGGCGGCGCCGGTTCCGGCTTCGACATCCCGGGGGCAGATTCCCGCGTCCTGCGCGACCAAAGCGCAGGTCCATTGACCGCCCTCGCATGCACACGAGTAAAATACGCGCGGCGAGTGCGACTGGTCCGGCACGCCGGCACAAGTAAAGTAAGAGCAGAACGAGCACGACGCGGCGCCCCCGGAACACGCCCCCGTGGGCAGCGCCGTCTCAGGGTAGCAAGCTTCGCCCCAAATGAACGTGCTTTGCGCCGACGGGATGGGACATGCCGGCGCGCTGGTCCATGTGCTCGACCCCGCAGCTCCGATCGAGGCACTCCCGGTGCTGCGTCCCCCGCATCCGAACAAAAGGATCAAGGCGCAGAGCGCAGATCGCGAGAAGGCCATCATCGTCTTCCTCATGATGAACCCAAACCGCGCGGTCGTCGCGTGAGACCTCGGGCGAGGCAATGCCGGCGGACCGCGTCGCCGCAAGCGGAGAGGGGGACAGCTCCGGTATCGCGAGACCCGCAGACACCCCTCTCCGCTTGCGGTCCGCTTGCGGACCGGGGGGGGGCCGGGGGTGAGGTTCTCTGGGGCCGCCAGGCGCCTACTCTACGGCACGTCCGAAAACGCGGTCTTCACGAACGACGCCCGTCGCGCGATCGGTTCCAGCCACCCCGCGAGCGACGGCAGGCGCTTTCGCCAATCGAGCGTCAGCCGGAAGTCCACGTACTCGAGCGCAACGCCGACGGCGATGTCCGCGAGGCTCATCTCGGAGCCGAAGTACGGCAGCTTCTTCGGCTCCTTCTCGAGGGCGTGCAGAACGCGCTCGATGCGCTGCGTTTCCCAATGGACCACATCCACGTGCCGCTCGCTCTCGGGTCGACGTCCTTCGAGCGTCACCCGAATGGCCGATTCCATGAGCCCGTCCGCGAGCGCGTGAAGGCGCAGCACACTCCATCGCGCTGGAGGATCCGAGGGCACGAGACGCCTTTGACCCAGGGAGTCGAGGTACTCGACGATGACGGAAGAATCGTGGAGCGCGCCCCCATCGTCGAGCTCGAGGACGGGTACCTTCGCGAGCGGGCTAAGTACAGGTCCCCGTAAGAAGGTGATCGGCGTCACCGCCGACGCTGTCTCAGCGGCCCCCATCCCCGGCCCTTCCCCCGCGGGGGCCCGCGGGGCGGGGGAAGGGAGCATGCTCGCCGCGGGCCCGTGGTGTCGATCGCGGACCCAGGCGCTGTCGCGGCGAAATCACTGCACCCGACCGGCGCCAGACCCCGAGCAGCAAAGCGTCGTTGGACCACGGAGAAAGCGTTGCGCAGGGTCCGCCTGACACGTCGCCAGCCGCTGCGACGTCGACAACGGTCTTGCCGAAGACCGACGCCCGCAAGGGCGATGGCCGCGCACCCCGGAAATCGCCTTCGTGCGCCATCGACCCTTCGTGCCTGCGATGAGCCAGACTCCCTTCCCCCGCCCCGCGGGGGAAGGGCCGGGATGGGGGCCGCCGACGACAGCGCGACGCATATCTACGGCCACGCTGGATACTAGCGTGTCCAGGGATGATGCTTCTACGCGGCGGCGGCGATGGCAGCGTTCGTCTTCGCGAGGATCTTCTCGAACGACTTGGCAGTCCAAGCGAATGGGTGCGCGATCGCGTTCCATTCCGTGATGAATGCAAGTACGCGTTCCTCAAGTGCCGCGAGATCGGCGAAGTTGGGCGCCGTCAGGCGCTTGCGCTGAAGGATCGAGAACCACTGCTCTACCTGGTTCATCCACGAGCAGTGCACGGGCGTGAAGTGCATCTGGAAGCGCGGATGCATCGCGAGCCATGCTCGTACGAGCTTGCCGTGATGGACGCTGAGGTTGTCGCAGACCAGATGAATGAGCGTCACGGTCTGGGGTGTTTCGCGGTCGATTTTCTCGAGCAACTCGATGAACTCTGCCTGGCGCTTGCGTCGGCGCAGGATGCCCATCACATGCCCGCTGCGCGTGTCGAACGCGGCGAAGAGCTGGAGCGCGCCTTTGCGATGGTACTCGTGCTCCAGGTGGACGGGCACGCCGCCGGGCTGGGCGGGCAGCGTCGCCACCGCGCGCGTGCGCGGCTGCAAGGACGTCTTCTCGTCCAGCGACAGTACCCGTTCATAGGGATCAAGCCGACGGGTGTAGAGATCGAGGATCTCCAAGACGTTGCCGCGGAACGCTTCGCCGCGCGGCGCCTTTGGGCTCAACCAGAAGTGCACGCGCCAAGGCTTGAGCTTGTGCGACGCCAGAATGCGCTGCACCGACTGCGGCGAGATCGTGTCGACGATGCCGTCGGCGACGAGCGTGCGCGCCAGCTCCGCACACGTCCAGAGCGACAGCGAGCGGCGCGCTTCGTCAGGCAGCTCGCACGCCAGCTTCACCAAATGCGCTGCCACTTCGGGGGGAAAAGCGGGCCGGGCGCCCGCTGCGAGCCAGGTCCAGAAGGCCACAAACGCGCTTTTTCTGAAAGCGCACCGCCCACTTGCGCACGATTCGACGGCCACGGTGCACTTGCCGCGCTACCGCCGACACCGACACTCCGGCTGCCAAGAGCAGGATTGTCCGGGCGCGCACCACGGCCCTGTGCGAGGCGACCAGGGAGCGATCCAGTCGCTCAAGTTCCTGCCGTTCTTCTTCGCTCAGTTCGATCCGAAGGTCGGTCTTCCACATGCCGACCATTCACAACAACTCGCCACAAATGGAAAAGTTTTCGGCTGATCACCTTCTTGCGGGGCGGTGTACTAAG
>Ga0265313_10004408_pt1 | contig 10850 bp, 5 predicted proteins | sample 4123metaG_FD_203122 | JGI IMG/M metagenome (GOLD analysis project Ga0265313, IMG submission 203122) | Rhizosphere microbial communities from Carex aquatilis grown in University of Washington, Seatle, WA, United States - 4-1-23 metaG | ecosystem: Host-associated > Plants > Roots > Rhizosphere >...
CCATAACGTATCGTTCGACCCGAAGGCCCTGGCCGCGGAACAGCGCAATCCGACGCGGATCACCGTCCCTCGTCGCGCGGTCCTGCGGGGAACGGCGGCCTGCGTTGCGCTCCCGATGCTGGAGTCGTTGCTCACGGCGTCGGAAGCGCGCGCTCAAGCCGCCAATCCGCCTCTGCGCCTCGTCACCTGGTTCATCGCTTGTGGCGTCTGGGGGCCGAGCTGGTTTCCAACCGATACGGGCGTCAACTACACGCTTTCTCCGACGCTGACGCCCCTCGCCCCCGTGAAGAGCAAGGTGCTTGTCTTCGCGGGCATGACCAACGCTCCCTGCGTCAACTCCCAGGGCTCCCACGGCTGCGGCCCCCCCGGCATGACCACCTGCACGCAGGGGACGAAGCCGGCGATTGGAATGGGGATTTCCATCGATCAAGTCTACGCCCAGGCGCTGGGCACGGCGACGCGCATCCCTTCGATGCAGATCAGCGGAACCGACGGGACTTTTTCAGACGTCCAGTATCCGGCCGTCTACAACGGCACTACGTCCTGGGCGAGCGCGACCCAGCCGCTCCCGCCCGTGGTCAACCCGGGGCTGATCTTCGACCAGATATTCGCCGGCGCCACGAACGCGACGACGATGGCCAACCCGGCGGCCGCGGCGGCGCTCGCGAAGCGAAAAGCCCTCCGCAAGAGCGTTCTCGACGACGTCTTGGCCGAGGCGACGACGTTGAACGGACGCCTCGGGAAGAGCGACCAGGTCAAGCTAGAACAGTACTTGACGAGCGTTCGCGCGGCCGAGACGGCGGTTCAACAGTCGATGTCGACGACGGCATCGACCTGCAGCCCGGGATCGATGACCCGGCCCAATATGACCGTCGGGCCGGACACGAACGGCTTCGGGCTCAAGATCTACGATCCCAACGTCTACACGAACACGATCACCGACCTCATGGCCCTCGCGTTTCAGTGCGACGCCACGCGGGTCATTGCCTACCAGCAGATGAACGGAGGCCACTCGTCGTATTCGAGCTTCCCGTGGCTGACCCCTGCGGTCAACCGAGACCACCACAGCCTCTCGCACCACAATGGCAACGTCACGAGCGGCCTGCAGCTCGCGCAGATCGAACAGTGGGAGATCGGCCTCTTCACGGCATTCCTTCAAAAGCTCGACAAGATCTCGGAAGGCAGCGGAACGGTCCTCGACAACAGCCTGATCTTTCTGTCGAGCGAGCTTTCGGACGGCAATGCGCACAACCAGGGAGCCACGACCTACACGGGCTTCTCGGCGCCGACGGGCAAACCGATCTTGCTGGCCGGCAGCGCGGGCAACAAGATCAAGACGGGCCGTCACGCGATCTACAACAACGATCCGCAAGCCAATCTCTTCATCGCGATGCTCAACGCGCTCGGCGTGCCGACCACCAAGTTCGGCATGAACGGCACGACGCCGCTCACCGGGCTGACCTGACCGACACCGGCACGAAGGGCTGAGGCTGGCTCTACGGGCGCCGGCCGCTCGCAGCTGGCCGCTCGCCGCTCGCCGCTCGCCGCTCGCCACTCCAGGTGGGTCTTTCGCCGGAGCTCGAGCACGACGTCGCGGGCGGACCTCGGACCTCGATTTTCGGGCACGAGCACAGGCCGCGGGCACGCGTACGGACCAGATACTGGAATGGCCCCCCAGAACCGTTTCTTGACACCCTGCGCTCCCCGTCCGCACAATCGAACAAACCCGCTCTTCCCTGGCGGGGCGGAGAAGCCCACGTGCCCAAGACCCTGCTCGCCATCGACGACAGCACCACGATGCGCAAGGTGCTCGAAATCACCTTCGCCGGCGAAGACTTCCGCGTGGTCGCCGCCGACAGCTCGCAGGCCGCCCTGGCGTCGATGAACGAAGGCCCGGTCGCCGCCGTCATCGACACCACCCTCGATGGAAGCGACGGGTACGCCCTCGCCAAAGAGCTGCGAGCGCGCGACCCGCGCCTCGCGATTGTCCTGCTCTCCAGCCGCTACAACCCGTACGATCCGAACCGCGGGCGGGACGCGGGGGCCGACGACTACGCCGACAAGCCGTTCGACACCCAGGCGCTGATCGACAAGGTGAAGAAGGCGATCGTCGCCCGAGAGGCCACGAAGCAGGCCGCGCCGCCCGCACCCGTGGCCGCCCCGCCGGCACCCGCCCCTCCCGTGGCTGGCCCGATCGGCACCCCACCACGCGCGCCGCCCGCTCCGACCGCGATTCAGCGCCCGGGGATCGCGACGCAGCGCACGCACACGCTCTCGTTCGAGGGCGGCCCCCCTGCGGGGCCCTCGATCGCGCGCACAGCCCCATCAGGCGCGCCGATCATCCAGCCGCAGCAGATCCGCGCCCCTGCCCCCCCCGTGGCTATCGAGCACATGGTGCGAACCGCCGTGCCCCCACGACCCGCCGAAGGGGCTGCCCTCGTGGGTGCCGCGACGAACGGACAGCTGGCGAGCAAGCTGGGCGAGCTCGGGCTCACGCCCCAGCAGGTCGACGGCGTGCTCGCGCTCTCGCGCGAAGTCGTCGAGCGCGTGGTGTGGGAGGTCGTCCCGCAGCTCGCCGAGACGCTGATCAAGGAAGAGATCGCGCGCCTGACCAGAGACGGCTGAAGCACGTCGCGGCGGCGCCGGCATGGGGCCGGCATGAGGGATGACCAGGAGGTCGGTCGATCATGTCCGGCAACGACGACCCGCTGAAGGCCCTCGCCCGCGCGATCGAGCGGATCGAAGAGCTGCTCGAGCGCCTTCCCCTCGACGTCGCGAAGGACGTGCGCCTCCGCATCGCGACTCTGCGCACATTGCTGCTCGACAAGCGCCCGCCTGCGCTCGTGCTGGTGGGGCGCCGGGGGGCGGGCAAGTCGTCCGTGGTCAACGCGCTCTTCGGGGCCAAGGTGGCCGAGCTCGGGCACGTGACCGCCCAGACGGGCCGCGGCCGCTGGTACGACTACGAGCGCGACGGCGGCGCGATGTCCATTCTCGACACGCGCGGAATCCAGGAGGGGTCGGCGCCGGCGGAGGCCGACTCGGCGAAGAGCGCGCTCGAGTCGATCGCCGTCGAGCTTCGCGTCAAGATGCCCGACCTTGTCGTCTTCGTCGCGAAGGCGGCCGACGTCGACGCGGCGATCGACGCCGACCTCGACGCGCTGGAGCACGTCTACGACGAAGTACGCCGCGCCCACCGCGCGCTGCCGCCGCTGGTCGCCGTCGTCACGCACTGCGACTTGCTCGAGCCGAAATCGGTGCCGCTGCCCCGAGCGGGCGACCGGGCCTCGCCGCCCCACCCGCGAGAAGACACCGACGAGAAGATGCGGCACGTCACCTTGGCCGAGCACGCGTTGACTCGCCGGATCGACGCGCGGACGGCCCTGCGAGACCGCCGCGTCGCGACGCTCGGCGTCTCCTCGTACATGTCGTGGCGGAGCGACGGAACGCTCCGCGCCGATGACCGCTGGCGAATCGACGACCTCGCGGTCGCGCTATTCCGGCACTTGCCGGACGCGGGGCGCGCGGAGCTCGCGCGCGCCACGCGGACCCGCGCGGTGCAGGAAGAGCTGGCGTCCACGTTGACGAAGGCCACCGCGGCCGTGTGCGCGGCCGTCGCTGCGGCCCCGATCCCGGTCGCGGACATCGTCCCGCTGACGACGTTGCAGGCCGGCCTTGTGGCAGGGATTGCGTGGATCGGCGGCCGCTCGGTCGACAAGCGCGGAACCGCCGAGTTCCTGGGGGGCGTGGGCGCGAACGTCGGGATTGCGTTCGCGCTGCGGGAGGGGGTGCGCGCCCTGCTCAAGGTGGTGGCCCCGGGCGGCGGTCCGGTGATTTCGGCGACGATCGCGTTCAGCGGCACGATGGCGATCGGCGCGGCTGCGCGCGCCTACTTCATCCGCGGCCTGTCGCTCGAGGACGCGCGCCGTGTCTTTCGCAAGAAGGGCAAGAAGAACGAGTGACGGGGCGCGTGGGCAGGCCACCGAGCGCGGTGCGACCGCGCACGCCACGCACGGAGGTAGCGTCGCCGGATTCGTAGGTCCGCCACGTCCCGTTCGCATGGGCACAATGCTTTTGCACAATCCCCGAGAGTGCCGTGCGGACCGATGCATTGCAGCGCAATTGTGGCAAACCACGGTGGCCCGGTTTTTGCCCAGTGCGGGGTCATGAAGCTCATCTGTGTGGTGGCGGTCTGAATGCGACGACACCTGGCAGCAGCGTGCATTCTGGGCGCGATCAGCGCCGCGGCGTCCCCGGCGAACGCGCAGCGCGTCCAATCGGGCTATGCGGTCGACAACTTTGAGCCCTCGGAGAGCGGGAGCGACTGGTTCGCCAACGAATCGCTCGATCTCCGAGGTTCTTTCCGGTTCGCCGTCGGCGCATTGGGTCAGTACGGCTATCGCAGCGTCATCGGTGCGTACAACCCGGATGGGTCGGTGCAAGCGTCGGTCCTTCGCGACCAGGCGGTGATCCACATTGGTGCCAGTTTCGTGTTCTTGGATCGAGTCCGTCTCGGTCTTAGCTTGCCCACAGTGCTCGACGCCTTCGGGCACACGGCGTTCGTCAACGGACTCCAATACCCGGGCCCCGCACACGAGCAAAGCGTGGGCGATCTTCGCATCAGCGCGGACCTCCGTCTCCTGGGCGAATACGGCGAACCCATCACGGTTGCCGTGGGCGCATCGGTTTTTGCTCCGATCGGTCAGCGCGATTCATTCGACGGCGACGAGGCCGGGCGCTTTGCCCCGCACTTGCTCCTGGCCGGCGATGTCGGAATGATCGCGTACGCGGCGCAAGCAGGCTATCAGTGGCGCGATCTCAACGCGGACTACATCGATACCCGCATAGGAAGCACGTTTCAGTTCGCCGGCGCAGTGGGCGTTCGCCTTCTGGAGAAGAGGATGCTCGTCGGGCCGGAAGTCTTTGGCCAGACGGTGGTGTCGAATGAGCAGGCGTTCAAGGAGCGGGCCACCCCGATCGAAGTTCTCCTCGGCATCCATTTGAACCTTGCCGACCAGCTGCGACTCAACGCGGGGTTCGGAACGTTTGTCGTCAAAGGATATGGTGCGCCGGTCTATCGCGGGCTCTTTGGCGTCGAATGGGCACCGGGCTACGCGAAGCCCGATCGGGACCACGACGGGATCCCCGACGACGAAGACGCCTGTCCGGACGTGCCGGGCGTGCGCACGAGCGACCCGAAGACCAACGGGTGCCCGATCGTGGCTCTGGACCGCGATGGCGATGGCATTCCCGACGACCAGGACGCGTGTCCGGACGTGCCGGGCGTGCGGACCGATGACCCCAAGACCAACGGGTGCCCGCCTCCAGCGTCCGATCGGGACCACGACGGGATCCCCGACAACGAAGATGCCTGCCCGGACGTTCCGGGTGTGCGAACGAATGACCCCAAGACCAACGGGTGCCCGTCGGATCGCGACCACGACGGGATCATCGACAGCGAAGACGCTTGTCCCGACGTCCCCGGCATACGTACCGATGACCCCAAGACCAACGGTTGCCCCCCCGACCCCGATCGGGACAAGGACGGCATCCCCAACGAAATCGACGCCTGTCCGGACCTCCCCGGTCCGAAGAGCAACGATCCGAGGACCAGTGGCTGCCCGCGCGTTTTCATCAAGAACTCTCAGATTCAGATTCTCGAGCAGCCGAAGTTCGATTTCGACAAAGCGAGCATCCGGCCCGAGAGCGATTCGTTGCTCACGGAGGTCGCCAAGGTGATGAACGAACATCCCGAGGTGAAGCACGTACGCGTGGAAGGCCACACCGACAGCATCGGTAGCTCCGCGTACAACAAGAAGCTATCGGGCCAACGTGCGCAGTCGGTCGTCAACTGGCTCGTGGCCCAAGGCGTTGCGAGGGAGCGTCTGACGTCGGTGGGCATGGGGAAGGAGTCGCCCATGGTGCCCAACGACAGCGACGCGAACCGGGCCCTCAACCGCCGCGTCGAATTCCACATCGAGGAGCAGGACACGACCACCAAGGAGTTCGTGAAAACGCCCGGCGGCGGGACCACCGCTGCGCCTCCCGCGACGAAGCCGGTCCCGGAAGGCGCCAGGCCGACGCCCGAGAAGGACCTGCCCAAGCCCTGAGAACGGCGCCTCTCTTCGGCGTACGCATGCCCGTGCTGGGTATCCGCATGCGCGCGCTCGGCGTTCGCATCCCCATCCGCGGCGTTCGCATCCCCATCCGCGGCGTACGCGCCCCCATCCGCGGCGTACACGTGCCCATCCGCAGCGTACGCATACCCATCCGGGGCGTACGCGCCACCATCCGCGGCGTACGCGCCACCATCCGCGGCGTACGCATACCCATCCGGGGCGTACGCGCCACCATCCGCGGCGTACGCATACCCATCCGGGGCGTACGCGCCACCATCCGCGGCGTACGCATACCCATCCGGGGCGTACGCGCCACCATCCGCGGCGTACGCGTGCCCATCCGCGGCGTACGCATACCCATCCGCGGCGTACGCATGCCCATCCGCGGCGTACGCGCCCCCATCCGCGGCGTACGTTCGGCTCGTGCGCGCGAGCGTTCGCCGTACTCGCGTGACGGAGCGGCGCAGGTGAGCCGTTGCTCGTCATGCGCGCACGGATGGTCGACGTAGCCAGGCGAATGTTCGGCGCAGTGAGCGTTTCCCCCCGAACCCCCGCTCCGCGCCGCCCGCTACGGGAGCCTTTCGGCGAGTCGTGTGGCGACAGCCCCGGTAACAGCCATCCGTGGACAGTAGGAGTACGTCAGACTAGAAGCCTTGTGATTTTCGTCGAGACCAAGCGATGGGTTCGGCGGCCGCGCGACGAATACTGCGGTATTTTGAGCGCGGCCGACGAAGCCAGCGCGCCGGTATCGGCGAAAAGCAGAAGGCTTCTATGACGCCCGCTTCGAGCCCCCCGCCCGCGCTCGACCAGCCGTACGACCCGGCCCAGGTCGAGACGCGCTGGTACGCGTTCTGGGAAGCGCGCCACGTCTTTGCCGCGAGCGACGCGCCAGGCGACGACCGCCCCGTGTACTTCCTGCCGATGCCGCCCCCCAACGTGACGGGTAGCCTTCACATGGGGCACGCCCAGCGCTGCACGCTGGAGGACGCGCTCGTCCGCTGGCGCCGGATGCGAGGGTACAACGCCCTCTGGCAGCCGGGGATCGACCACGCCGGCATCGGCACCCAGCTCGTCGTGTCCCGGCAGCTGGAGCGCGAGGGAACGTCGCGCTTTGCGCTCGGGCGCGAGGCTTTCACCGAGCGTGTCTGGAAGTGGAAGGCCGAGAGCGGCGGGCGCATCGCCATGCAGCAGCGCGTCCTCGGCGCATCGCCGGACTGGTCGCGCTCCAAGTTCACGATGGACCCGACGATGAGCCGCGCCGTCGTCGAAGCGTTCGTTCGCCTCTACGAAGAGGGGTTGATGTTCCGCGCGACGCGGCTCATCAACTGGTGCCCTGAGTGCATGACCTCGCTCAGCGACCTCGAAGTCGAGAACGAAGAGGGCGCGAACGGCGAGCTCTTCGAGTTCGCCTACGAAGTCGAAGACGGCGGCGGCGGCGGCGAGATCGTGGTGGCCACGACGCGCCCCGAGACGATGCTCGGCGACACCGCGGTCGCCGTGCACCCGGACGACCCCCGCTACAAGGCGCTTCACGGCAGGCGCGTTCGTCATCCGTTCGTCCCGCGCACCATCCCCATCATCACGGACGCGACCCTGGTCGACCCGAAGTTCGGAACCGGCGCTGTGAAGGTCACCCCGGCGCACGACTTCAACGACTTCGCCACGGGCAAGCGTCATGGTCTCGAAGAGATCAACATCCTCAATTTCGACGGGACCCTCAACGCGAACGCCGGCCCCTTCGCTTCGATGGATCGCAAAGACGCGCGGCGCGCCGTGAAGCGCGAGCTCGAGAAGAAGGGACTCGCCCGCGGGAGCAAGCCGCACGTTCTCACGTTGCCCCGCTGCCAGCGGTCCGGCGGCGTCGTCGAGCCGATGATCTCGACGCAGTGGTTTCTCAAGATGCGGCCGCTGGCCGACAAGGCGCTCGAGGCCGTGCACTCGGGCGCGACCGTCATCATCCCGAGCGAGTGGACCAAGACGTACGACCACTTTCTCGAGAACATCCAAGACTGGTGTGTCTCGCGGCAGCTTTGGTGGGGACATCGCATCCCCGCCTGGCACGGACCGGACGGCGAAATCTGCGTCGCCCGCGAGCGACCCGAGAAGTGCGGCGAGGGCTGGACCCAGGACGGCGATGTGCTCGATACATGGTTCTCGAGCGCGCTCTGGCCGTTTTCGACGCTCGGTTGGCCCGACCCGACGCCCGCGCTCGAGCGGTTTTACGGCGCGCCCGACAGCGACCTCGAGACGGGCTACGACATCCTGTTCTTCTGGGTAGCCCGCATGATCATGCTGGGCTTGCACTTCACGGGCCGCGTGCCGTTCCGGCGCGTGCTCCTCTCCGGCCTGATCGTCGACGAGACCGGGGAGAAGATGAGCAAGGTCAAGGGGAACGTGATCGACCCGCTCGACCTGGTGAACGGGACGAGCTTCTCCGAGATGGTCAAGAAGACGCTCCCTGGCGCGCCCGAAGCGGAGGCGCTCGCCAAGTTCAAGAAGGCCTATCCCTCGGCCGCGGCGATGGGCAGCGGCTTCCCCGCCTTCGGGGCGGACGCCGTGCGATTCACCCTCGCCACGTACCCGCCCAGCAACAAGCGCATCGCGCTCGCGCCCAAGCGAATCGAGGGAAACCGTCACTTCTTGAACAAGATCTGGAACGCGACGCGGCTCAGCCTCGACTTGATCGGCGGATTCGAATGGCCCGAGGTGACCGTCCGCCCGCAAGGATTTTACAATCGCTGGATCCGGTCGCGCTTCGGCGCTGCGTGCGCCGCCGCCGAGGATGGCCTCGGAGCGTTCCGCATCGACGAAGCCGCGCACGCCGCCTACCGCTTTTTCTGGAACGACCTCTGCGATTGGTACCTCGAGCTCGTCAAACCCATCCTTCGGTCGCCGGCTGCGCCCGGCAGCGGGACGCCCGCGGACCCGGCCTTCGTCGCCGAAACCCAGGCGACCCTCGCCTACGTGCTCGAGGGAAGCCTACGGCTGCTGCACCCGCTGACCCCGTTCATCACCGAAGAGCTCTGGCAGCGCGTCCCCAGGCCGCGCTCGCGCAAGTCCAGCGTCGCTTTCGGTCCGTACCCGACGGAAGCGAGCGAGAGCGCGAGCCGGGACCCCGACGTCGACGCGTGGATGGAGACGTTGCAGGCGGTCATTTCCGCTGCACGCACGGTGCGCAGCGAGCACGACGTCGACAAGAAGGCGGAGGTGCCGATGCGCGTGCGGTCGGGCAACCCCGAGGCGATCGCGTTCTTGCGCGGACACGCCGACGCGATCCGCTTCCTCGTGAAGACCCGCGGCGAGCCGGGTTTCGAGGCTCCGGGTGGAAGCCGCGAGGCAGGCACGACGCTCAGCGTGGTTCCGAGCGCGCGCGGCCCTATCGAGGTGCTCGTGGGCTTGAGGGGCCTGGTCGATCCGCAAGCGGAGCTCGCGCGGATCGAGCGCGAGCTGAAGAAGCTGGAAAAGGAGCTGGCGCTGCTCGAAAAGAAGCTCGGCTCACCGGGGTTCGTCGATCGCGCGCCGAAAGAGGTGGTCGACGAGGCCAAGGCACAGCGGAGCGCGCTCGTCGACGCGAAAGCGCGCCTGGAGGCGGCAAGAGAGCTCGCGGCGGAGCTCTAGCGCGTCGCCGCCGCGGCAAAACCTTGACTTGACCTCGACGGCGGTGGGCTCGCTACGCGCCGCGTCGCCGATGAGCCGCTTCTTTCGCATGCGCCTAGTGCCGGGCCCCCAAAGTTGCTAATGCGTCGGGCGCAATCCCGGTCGCGCCCTTCGGCCCGTACGGGGGCACTTTCGAGCCTGGGGACATGAGCGATACAAAAACCAGCGAGTCAGCCAAGGTCGCGTCCACCCTCAAGAACGACGGAGCGGCGCTTGCTCTCGCAATGGCCCGCCGCGGGCTGACCATCGCCGGCATCGGTCTCGCTGCGATCAACCTCGTGACGATGGTGACCGGTGTTCTGCGCTCGGCTGGACCGGCGCTCCCGGCGGTGGTCTGGGGGATCGCTGCGGTCTGCTTTCTCGCGTCGTTCGTCATGTACCTCTTCGAGCCCAACGTGCGCCAGGAGGCCCTCGCTGCGCCCGCGGAGAAGAAGGCGCCCGAACCGGGCGCGGTTCAGGCCCGCGTCGACGACAAGACCGAGGCGAGCAAGGGTCTCGTCGGCGTTGCGGACCGCGAGCCGCCGGAGCACACGCCGCTCGTCCGGCGCGGCAACCCGATGCGAATCGTGCGCGGGGGCGGAACGGCACTGCTCGGCTCGTTGCTCGCGTTCGTGCTGATGGCGCGTCAGGGGCACGCGCGCTGGGGGGTTCCGCTCGGAGCGCTCTTCATCGCGGTCGCCGCCTGGGGCGTCATGGATTTCGTCGGCACGTTCGACGACCCCGACGACCGCGTGGCCTCCTCGATCACGCTCCGGTCGCTGACTGCCCCCCTCGTGGGCTTCGTCGTCGCGTCCTTCCTCTTCTGCGCGGCGCTCGCCTTCGCGACCGCCGGCCGCGGGCTGCCCCAGGCGGCGTGGGGGTTGCTCGTCGCCGTCACTTTCGCCGGCGGCGTCGCCGCTCTTTTCGAGCTGGGCCGCAAGCTCGGCGCGTGGGCGACCGACGAGGAAGGTCTCGAGCGCCCGCTCTGGAAACGCCACGGCTTCTGGGTCGTAGTCGGCAGCGCGGCCCTCCTTTTCCCGTTCATGGGCAGCTACGCGCTGTGGGACCCGTGGGAAACCCACTATGGCGAAGTCGCGC
>Ga0265313_10004409_pt1 | contig 10850 bp, 9 predicted proteins | sample 4123metaG_FD_203122 | JGI IMG/M metagenome (GOLD analysis project Ga0265313, IMG submission 203122) | Rhizosphere microbial communities from Carex aquatilis grown in University of Washington, Seatle, WA, United States - 4-1-23 metaG | ecosystem: Host-associated > Plants > Roots > Rhizosphere >...
CCGGTCTACGCAGTCCTCAAACTCGGGCCGGAGATCGACAAGCTCAAGATTCCGGAAGGCTACCAAATCGAGCAGCACATGGCGGCGCTGCCGACCGATCCGGACCGCTACTCGATGAAGTGGGACGGAGAATGGCACATCACCTACGAAGTCTTTCGCGATCTGGGCTTCGCCTTCGCCGTGGTCCTTATCTTGATCTATGGTCTGGTGGTGGGCTGGTTCCAGTCGTTCCTGACGCCGCTGATCATCATGGCGGCGATCCCGTTCTCGCTGGTAGGCATCATCCCGGCGCACGGCTTGCTGCATGCGTTCTTCACCGCGACTTCGATGATCGGCTTCATCGCGGGCGCGGGAATCGTCGTGCGGAACTCGATCATCCTGGTGGACTTCATCGAACTGCGCTTGAGCGAAGGGATGCCGGTTGACCAGGCCGTGATCGATGCGGGAGCGGTGCGCTTCCGTCCGATGATGCTGACCGCCGCGGCCGTGGTCGTCGGCTCATCCGTGATCCTGTTCGATCCCATTTTTCAAGGCTTGGCGATTGCGTTGATGGCTGGAGAGATCGCTTCTCTTCTGCTTTCGCGCATGACGGTTCCGGTCTTGTTTTATCTGTTCAACAAACGAAGGAGGATGCTCGCATGACTGTAGATCGCTATCTGCGTATGATTGCCGGCGTGGTGGTGTTACTGACCCTCGCGCTGGGCTATTGGATAAGCCCTTATTGGTATCTGCTCACCGGATTCGTGGGCTTGAACCTGTTCCAATCGGCGTTTACGAACTGGTGTCCCATGATGACGATCCTTCGTAAGTCGGGCGTCAAGGAGGCTTAGTAGCAATCCGCTGTGTGATCGGACTGGTTTAGTTTTCGGTCGGTGTCTTCTCAATGTGGTCGACGATAAATTGGTCGACCACCGCCTTGCGAGACTCCAGCTTCAGTCCCATCGATTGCACCGCATCCGCTAGGGACGAACCTCCCGCGCTGGGATCCGACGCCACCGCCGGTGCGTTGCCCGGCGCCCCGGGCCCGCCTGGGACGCCCGCCGGAATATCCGCGCCGGCCGCTCTCGCCATGGCTATGAGTTCCGCCAGAGAGAGTTCCACCGATGCATCGTAGTTGCCGCTGATCCCGGTCATGTCTACAACCTGCCGCCCCCCGGTTCCGCCCAGTTGCGCAAACAACTGCGTGATCATGTCCGCAAAGCCAGACATCGTCGTCATGCTGAAATCTATGTGAAACGACTGCGTGGCCGGGTTCAACCTGTAGGACATCTTGCCCTTGAGCCCCATATCGACGACCGAACTTCCGGTCGTCACGTCGACCATCGCGCGGACGGGTCCGTCGGGACCGTCCATTTTTAACTGGCCTGGCTTCAGGGGCGCGCTCTCGTCGATGGCGACGGGTTTCTCGGCTGAAGCCTTAAGCTTCGGCCCACCCTTGCCGACCACAAGCGCCAACACCGGATGTTCGGCGCTGGTGCGATGCGTGGTCAGCTTGAACCGATCTTCGAGGAGCGTTTGCAGCATTTTGGGCGCGTCATCTTTCGTCGATCCCTCGGGCATCTTGGCGACGATGTCGAAACGCGTCGTAGACATCCAGTCAGGTCCGGTGATCTGGTAGGGCTTCACGCCGTAGGCGTAGGTCAGCAGCGTCTTCAGATCGAGGTACATGTATTCCGCACGGTGGGAGTCGATACTTGCTCCGATGGGCATCTTTCCACCGGCTTGCATCGCGGCCACCATTTTGGCCGGGTCCATCGGCGGAGACGGTTTGATGGTGGCTACTTCGAAGGCTGGCTTGGTCTGGGCGAAAGCTGCCATTGCTGGGAGCGCCAGGCAGATCGTGACTTTCCTTAGTATTCGTTGCATCCCGTTATCGCTTCCTTTGGCTATTTCTCCAGCACAGCAGTTGAGATCGCCTAACAGCATCATACGGCGTGTGAGATCCGGAAGTTCCGTTCATGTAGACCATCAGATCTTGTAACTTGAAGCTTCACCCGGCAGCCGGCTAACATCCGAGGTGGAGTGCGTCCTTCGCGCAACCCGTCGTAACCGATTGGATTATTAACCAGTTCCGCTGTGCGCCGGCAATTATTCCCTCAGGTCCTGATTCGTGAAGATAGATTTTCCTCCGCTCCGCGCCAGCGGGAACGATCTCGCGCCGTTCAGTTCCTTCGGGGTTTCCTGGTCCGACCATAGGAACACCCTGCCAGGACCGTTCCACAATACCGCTAACGATTCCGGAGTCTCGAAGATTTTCGGAGCATCGGGAAATTTCGCTCCATACCACAAGTTCCCGCTCGGTTCATGCAGGACGTGAACCTGGATGCCGGTATAAAAATTCAGCGTGGAAGCCTCGTGATACTCGCCGTCAATGACGATCACATCACCCGGCCGGAACTGCTTTCGAATCGCCTCCGCGAGATTGTAAGAAGACAGAATTGGCGAAAATATAACGAAAGAGATGTGTACACAGGCCAGTACGACGACCATCATCGCGGTGAGCGCAACATTGCCCGCAAATGGACGCCCGCGCCGCCGGAAGATCCAGTTTAGTCCGGTGCCGAGAAACAACCCCAGCGATGCCCCCAGAAGCGGACCGCCGAATGCACCCAGCGCTTGCGGCGTCAGATCGAGCACATGCCCGAGAGAGAGGTTGTATTCGTCCGGATTCTTTTTAAGCAAATCCGCCAGGTCCACGCCGGGCGCGGGCCGATGCGACATGAGCAAAAGACTCATCCCGGCGACAAATGCCACGACGCCGAAAGCGAAGAGTACTGCCGAGGAGATCCTTCCGACCCGGCGATCCGATTCATGCGCTGCCGGTCCAGATTCACGCGCCAGCCAGCCGCCAACCAAAAGCGCCATGCCCGGCAACGCGGGAATGGTGTAATACTCCTGCCGCGTGGAGAGGCTGAAGAAGCCCACAATCACCAGCGCCCATAAGAAGAAGAGCAGATTCGCGTTCTGCCGACGATCCAGCTTAATCCCGGGCCGGAGAAATTCCCGCCACCGTACGAGAACATCGCGAAGAGCTTGCGGCAGGAACGCGCACCAAGGCAAAAGCCACGCGACCAGAAGTCCCCAGAAGACGCCGAGCGGAGTTGTATCGAACCCCGGAGGCACGCGTTTGTTCAGAAAGCGCATCAGGTGCTCGTTGATGAAGTACAACCAGAGAAAACTCAGCGCCTGACCCTGCGCCGGATTTCGCACCGCTGCGAGGATGTGCCACGGCGCAGCGATCGCCAAGAACACCAGCGAGCTGGAAACCAGGCGCAGCTTCAGCAGCAGCCGCACATTTCTCGTCAGCAGGAGAAAAAGCCCGATCGCTCCCGCTGGAAAAACCAGTCCGATCAGGCCTTTGGTGAGTACATTCAATGCACAAATCGCCGCGAATCCCCAGCAAACCAAGCGCGAGGGCCGTTCTTCCTCTAGCGCCCGCAGAAAAAAATAGTAGCCCAATGTAAGCCACAATGCGATCATCACTTCGGGAATCAGAAAGCGCGTATAAATATAGATTCCCAACGACGTGACCAGCGCAACTCCTGCATAAAGGCCGGCCGCCTCCCCATAGACATACCGTCCCAACACGTAGGTCGCTAAAACTAGTGCAAGCACCGCGAGCATCAGCGGCAAATGGGCGCTCCACTCCCCTATTCCAAAAATCCGGTAGCTGACCGCCAAGGTCCAATACAACATGGGAGCCTTTTCCATGTAGCGGATGCCGTTGGTGTAGATCGTCACCCAATCGTTCCCCAGCACCATTTCGCGGCCCGCCTCGGCGTGGACCGAGTCGACGTCATCGAGCAATGGGGGGCGCGAGAAGTCCGTCATGTAGATGACGACCCATAGAGCCGCCAGTATCAGCACGGAAATCCGCCAGTCTGAAAACAGGCGGTTCGGAGGTTTCGTCACGGAGCCGTTAATCTGGTCGAATTACAGCGCCGCTAACGCGCCGCGACATCAATCGGCCACCCTTTCAGCAGCTCGTAATTGTTGTCGCGCCACAGGCTGCGTTTGCAGATGTAGCTGGCGCACCAGATGATAAAGCCGTGCAGGTCCCTCAGGGGATAGAACAACATCGTGCGTCGTGCGATCGGGTCGCGGGCTGCCCACCAGCCGACGATCCAACACTGAATTATGCGATCCACCACATGGCTGGACAGCACCACTTGAAACCCGGCCTTGTAAATGAAATTGCCCACGGTTTAGAAAGCGACAGCGGCAAGAACTGGCTCCTAACAGTGTTCTCGTCTTATGTGCTTAGTCTACCAGACCACTTTTTTTGGCTCGGCAGAAGGTGGGGATTCCGTCGAGGCTCGGTGGTATGCTTTCCAGCATGACCCATCGAACAGGGAATCTTGTCCTCGCCACCGCCGCATTGATTGGCCTGGCAGCCTGGCCCTCCGCCCAAGCCCAAGTCCAAGCCGAAACCCGTAAGCCCACGCCACCCAAGTCGCTGCGGCTGTATGTTCTCGATTGCGGGAAGATCACCGTAGCGAACGGGGATTCGATGGGGTTCAAGCCGGGCGAGCTGGCCACGTCCAATATGGTCACTCCGTGCTTTCTGATCGTCCACCCGCGCGGCACCCTGATGTGGGACACCGGCGAAATTCCCGATAGCGCCTTCAAGAGCGGCGTAGCGCCGCAGACGGCGGGCGCGTTCACGGTGGATCGTCCACTGCTGCCCCAGCTCGCGGCGATTGGATATACGCCCGCGGACATCACTTATCTGGCGCTTTCGCACTATCACGGGGATCACGTGGCCAACGCGAATGCGTTCGCCGGATCCACCTGGATCGTGCAGCAAGGCGATCGCGATGCGATCTTCGCCCCGCGCGGCGACACGAAGGGGAAATTGGGAGCCGTCGGCGATCCAGCCTACTTCACCGATCTGGCCAAGAGCAAAACCCTGCTGCTCAAGGGCGAGGATCACGACGTGTTCGGTGACGGCACCGTGGTGATCAAGTTCACGCCCGGGCACACGCCCGGCCACCAGTCGTTATTTTTGAAACTCGCGAAAACTGGTCCGGTGTTGCTGTCGGGCGATCTGTATCACTATCCCGAGGAGATTACCTACAAGCGCATCCCGTCCTTCGATTCCGACAAGGAACAGACCGCCAAGAGCCGGGCCATGATCGAGGAGTTCGTCAAGAAGAACCACGCCCAGTTATGGATCCAGCACGATTACACCGCTGGCATCAAACGTAAGATCGCGCCGGAGTTTTACGAGTAGGCCGGGCATGGCCAAAGTATTTCACGGAGACCGGCTGATCCGTCACATCGACTCCCTCCGCGCCGATGCCGTCTTTGGGTGGCGTCAGCTCAACAAACACAAGGCGACCTCCGCGGCCGCGATCCTATCGCTCGGCTTGGCCATTGGAGCCTGTACCGCCGCGTTCCGGCTGATGGACGCGTTGTTCCTGCGGCCGCTGCCCATCTCCGATCCGCAACGTCTCTACGTGGTCTCCAGGCCGGGAGCCGGAGACGGCTGGGAGCACATGCGCTTTCGGAGGATGCGCGCGGCAATGAAGGATCAAGTCGACTTAATTGCCGTCTCTTTCCCCGAGCAGACGGATTTGACCTACGCGTCCGATCAGGGGCTCGGTCAAGAAATGGAGAAAGCGAACGTGCAATACGTCTCGGGATGGATGTTCCGCTCCTTCGGACTCCAGCCCGCGTCAGGGCGTTTGCTCACCGAAGACGACGATCTCGAGTCCGGCGCGCACCCGGTTGCCGTCCTCTCCTACGATTACTGGACGCGCCGTTTCGGGCGCGATCCGAAAGTGCTCGGAAACACGGTCGCCATTGCGCGCAAATACGGGGTAGGCAGCGATCTTTTCGACATCGTCGGCGTGGCTGGCGAAGCTTTCACGGGAACCGAGCCCGGAACGGAAACAGAAGTCTTTGTTCCGGCCATGATGCATCCGCTGGTCAACCTCTCCGTAGCCTCTCTGTTCCGCGTCTTCGTGCACTTGCCGCTGGGTGCTGCACCCGAGCCGGTCCACGACCGTCTGGACGCGGTTCTTCACGCGCTCAATCAGCAAGATGGAAAAACGTTCTCCTACCGGCAGAGTCAGGTGCTCTTGATGGAGCCCGCCGCCTCGGGCGTCTCCGGAATGCAGAAGAACTACGGCCAGGCGCTCACTGCGCTTGGAGTGTTGGTCGTGCTGGTGCTCTTAATCGCGTGCGCCAATATTGCGAACCTGCTGTCGGCGCAAGCGGCGACGCGAGCGCGCGAGATGGCGCTGCGCGTTTCCATCGGAGCGGGCCGGGCGCGGTTGATGCAGTTGGTCCTGGTCGAAAGCGCGATGCTTGCGTTCATGGCTGCCGCGGTCGGGTTGATTGTCGCGTGGCAGTCCGCCCCATTCGTTGTTGCCCGGATCAATCCTCCGGACAATCCCGCTCGTTTGTCTCTGGCGGCCGATTGGCGCGTTCTGGGATTCGGTTTGGCTTTGACGTTCGCCGTGACGCTTCTCTTCGGCCTGGCGCCTGCTCTGTGCGCTTCCGCCGTCCGGCCGGCCAGCGCGCTCCGAGGAGGAGAGAATCCACGTTCGCGCGGCCGCTTGATGCACGTCTTGATCGCCGCGCAGGCCGGCTTTTGTTTTCTTGTCCTCGTTGTCTCCGGACTCTTGGTCTCCACTTTCGACCGTCTTACTCATCAGCCCGTCGGCTTTCCCGTGGATGGACTTCTTGCTCTTTATACCGTCACGCCGCAAGACGAGCCGCCGTCCGCGTGGGAGCAAGTGGCCGAACATCTACAATCCGTGCCGGGCGTCGAAAGCGCTGCTGTATCCGACTGGCCCCTGCTCGACGGGAACGGCTATCGGCTTAACAGTGTTTCCATCCAGGGCGGTCCTCCCACAGACGAAGCGGTCAGGTTCTTAATCGTCTCTCCCGGATGGATCGAGACGATGAAGATTCCGCTGATCGAGGGCAGAGACTTGCGCGCACATGAGACGGAAGCGGCGGTCGTGAATCGAGAATTCGTCCGGCAATACTTTCACGGAGAGGACCCCGTTGGCAAATGGTTCGAGGCACAACCGGGCGGCGAGTGGGGACGCCGTTTTCAGATCGTGGGAGTGGCTGAAGACACGCGTTACCGGACGGTCCGCGACCCGATTCTTCCGTTGGCCTTTATTCCGTATCAACTCCCGTGGCACGTGGAGAGCCTGATCGTGCGCATGTCGCCTTCTAACAAATCCGTTAGCGCGTTGGCGCTCGCATCGATTCTGCGGCAGGAAGTATCGCGCGCGAGGCCTGGCTTCCGCGTCGCCACAATTCGATCGCAGGAAGGAATGCTTCAGGCGCAAATGGTGCGCGAGCGGCTGCTTGCCACACTAGGCCTGTTCTTCGCAATCGTCGCGCTGCTTCTCGCCGGAGTCGGCCTCTACGGGGTGCTCGAGTATTCCGTCGTCCAGCGGCGTCGCGAAATCGGCATCCGCATGGCGATCGGGGCGCAAGCCGGAGATATTGCCTGGCGAGTAACGTCCGACATCATCGTCTGGGTGTTCGCCGGATCGCTCACCGGCGTCGCCCTCGTCGTTGGCCTCGCGCACTATATCGAATCGCTGCTCTATCAGGTGAAGGGCACCGATTTGAGCGCCCTCGCTGCTCCAGCGTTCGCCCTGATCGCCGCGGCCATCCTCGCGGCTTTGCCACCCGTGATCCGGGCTATTCACATCGACCCGGCCAAAGTGTTGCGATCCCAATAGGGGCGGCACCTTTACTTGCCTGTCATGTGCAGCACGTCTTTTTCGTTTTCCTGACACCGGCGGGTTGATTACTCCGGCCCTCCTGTGCCAAGATTGTGCGTCAGTATAGCGCCCCAACATAAAACCTTTGGAGGAAATCCATGCCCGATCATTTCAGTAAAATTACTGCCGGCTGCGCGCTCGCAATCGCCTGTCTGGCGCAGGTCGCCAGTGCACAGGGCCGGGGCCCGGCTCCCCTGGCGATCCCCAATCCGACGTACATTTCCATTCCTCTGGAAATCACGGTCAATCGTCCCGCCGCGGAAGTGTGGAAGCGAGTCGGCAAGTATTGCGATATCGGGGAATGGCTGCAGGTCCAGTGCACCATCATCCAGGGCAAGGACGGTGAATTCGGCGCCGTGCGGTCCATCGGCAACGAGATTCTGGTGGGGAAGACGGAACTTTCCTACACGTACACGCAACCCGTCAGGGAGGGTCAGCCCTACATTCTCTACCACGGCACGCTGGAAGCGAGGCCGCTAACAGCGACCACGTCAAAACTCCTCTACACTCTGGTTCTGGATAACTCCACGCTGGCGGACGACGCCGCGCGCGAGCAAGACAGAATGCGAAGGGCCGCGCAGTTCACCAGGGCGCTCGAGAATATGAAGATCCTGGCCGAAGGCGGCACGCTGCCGCCTGCACCGACTAAAGGCGGTCCACCCAAGGGCGGCGCACCCAAGCAGTGAGACACTAACGGACGTAAGGAAGAGAGTTTCGTATGAGACAGCGTTTGTCATATGTATTGGCCGCCTGCGTCGTGGCCGTGGGGACCGCACTTGTCGCCCAGCAACCGGCCGACGCCCCACCTGCGGGTGGGCCTCCTGGGGCACCCGCGGGTGGGCCTCCTGGGGCACCCGCGGGTGGAGCGCCTAAAGGTGCGTTCAAAGGCAAGGGAGGTCCCGGCCGGGGAGCTCCGCAGTACCGGATGGAAAAGGGGCTGCCCATTGAAACGCGCGCGCCGAACAAAGCGGACGACCACGACGTTGTCCCCGGCCAGAGCCGCGCGCCCTATGAGCAGACCACGGCGCCCGTCGTCACCGTGCTGACTGACAAACTGCAGAATCCCTGGAGCATGGCATTTCTTCCGGACGGTAAGATCCTGATCACCGAGAAACCGGGCAGAATGCGCACGCTGGCCAAGGACGGCACATTATCGGAGCCGTTGAGCGGTGTCCCGGCTGTGTACGTCGCCGGACAAGTCGGCTTGCTCGACGTGGCGCTCGATAAGAACTTCGCCCGGAACCGCCGCATCTTCTTTAGCTATGCCGAAACGGTGGGCGATACCGACAGCCACATTGTGGTGGCCAGCGCCACGCTTAACCCGGACGCAACCGCAATCACTGGCTCCAAGGTGATCTTCGGCTCCATGCCCGCGCTCAACAAACAGCGCTTTGGTGCCAACCAGGGCGGCCGCATCGCCATTGACCGCGACGGCAATCTGTTCGTGACCATCGGCGACCGGGCCCCCACGCCTCCACACGATTACGCACAGAAGCTCGACAACACCATCGGCAAGATGATCCACATCACACCGGACGGCAAGCCCGCTCCGAACAATCCGTTCCTCAAGACTGCGGGCGTTGCTCCGGAAATCTGGTCCTATGGCCATCGTAGTGAAGAGGGCCTGACAATCAATCCCGAGACGGGCGAACTGTGGGAGATCGAGCATGGCCCACAGGGCGGCGATGAGTTGAACCAGCCTCAGGCCGGCAAGAACTACGGCTGGCCCGTGATCGTGCACGGGATTGACTACAACAACACGCCGATTAACGAAGGCATTGTCGAGAAGGCCGGGATGGAGCAGCCGATCTACTACTGGGATCCGGTGATCGCGCCGTCGGGCTTGGCGTTCTACACGGGGAATCAGTTCCCGCAGTGGAAGAATAGCCTGCTCGTCGGAGCGTTAGGCGGGCAGATGCTCGACCGGTTGCGGATGGACGGCAAGAAGGTGGTGGCTGAGGAGCCGCTGCTGACGGGCCAAGGGCGCACGCGCATCCGCGACGTCCGCATGGGTCCTGATGGCATGGTCTATGTGCTGACGGATGCCAACTCGCTGATGAAGCTCACGCCCAAATAGATTCTATTCGGTCGTCGTACGACGACCCGTCGACGGCGCTCGACCTCGTGGCTATAATGATTCCGGATGGCTAGAGGCTCGTCTATGATCCGCTTGATCGTGGGGCTAATGATCGGGCTATTTGCACTCGCTCAGACTCCCAATCCAACCAAGAGCGCATTTGCCATGGAGTTCGTCAAAATCGCTCCTGGTGAATTTGTCATGGGTTGTTCGACGGGCGACAACGACTGCAATGCGGACGAAATGCCCGCGCATCGCGTGCAGATTACCAAGGCTTTTGAGATGGGGAAGTACGAAGTGACCCAGTCGCAATGGCAGGCCATCATGGGATCGAATCCCAGTACTGTCAAGGGCGCGGATCATCCGGTCGAAACAGTGTCGAAGAACGATGCGCATGATTTTCTCGCCCGGCTCAATGCCCAAAATGACGGTTACAAGTACCGTCTGCCTACCGAAGCGGAATGGGAATATGCGGCGAGAGCCGGAACAACCGGCGCGCAGTCCGCATCGTTAAATGAAATTGCGTGGTACGGGGCCAATTCGGAGGATGAAACGCATCCGGTCGGCAAGAAGAAGCCCAACGCGTGGGGTCTGTATGACATGTTGGGCAACGTGCGGGAATGGGTCGAAGACCTGTACACGAGGGACTTCTATGGCAACAGTCCAGTCGCGGATCCCACCGGGCCTCAAGCGGGACGGGGCGGTCCCACCGACGGCAACCCACAAAGAAGGGGCGGCCGGGGCGGACCGGGTCGACAACTTCCCATCATGCGCGGTGGCGCATGGGATAACACGGCCAACTTCCTGCGTGTTTCAGCGAGATACCATTACTATGGCCCGACTTTGAAAGTGAGCGATATCGGTTTTCGTGTGGTCCGTGAGCTTGTGTGAAACCGCGGGAGGTCGTCAAGATGAAAAAGCTATCGATTCTGCTCCCAACCATCGGCTTGTTGGCGGCTTCGTTTCCGGCCTTCGCCCACCACTCGTTTCAAGCCGAGTATGACCAGGCGAAGCCCCTC
>Ga0265313_10004415_pt1 | contig 10840 bp, 5 predicted proteins | sample 4123metaG_FD_203122 | JGI IMG/M metagenome (GOLD analysis project Ga0265313, IMG submission 203122) | Rhizosphere microbial communities from Carex aquatilis grown in University of Washington, Seatle, WA, United States - 4-1-23 metaG | ecosystem: Host-associated > Plants > Roots > Rhizosphere >...
TAGGGCTCAACGCGATCGAACGGGGGGCGATTTTTAGAATAGCAACCTGCCAAGAGCCCCCGAACTCGTCCGAGACCTTGCCATGGACCTCAGCTTTGCATTCCTTCGCGCTCCAAATCGCGCTCTCGGATCAAGCCGGGAACGCCCAATATCCAGCCCTCAACCTGCGCCAGCGTGCGCTCCGGTGGCGAAAGGTCGGGGTTGAGGAAAGCTGCAAGGCTGCCATTGCGGTCTGCGCGTGATAGCCAGGCGGCGATGCAATAGGCGTCGTGTTGATCGCCGTCGCGGCCTTCCCGGGCGAAGCTTCGGCTCCACAGCGCCGGATAGACTTCGGCGATAGCCGAGCGCCCAGCGGGTATCTTCCACCCCTCGAACGGCCAGAAGTGTACGCGATCACCGAGCTGCTGACGGATGAAGCGCAGCCAAGGGATCCCGGCATGGGTGGATTTTGCTACTGATCCTTGTACGTCGAAATGAAAAACGGATTTCGCGCTGCCGGCACGTTCCTCGGACAGGCGGCGCCAACGCGAATTGCCCTTGCGCGCTGCTCCGTTGCCGTGGACGCCGTCGCGGACGAAGTCGACATACGTGTGATCGTCATCGGTCGGCCAGTGGCGCTGGAAATCGTCGAGGAACGTTGGCCAATCAGGTTTGAGGCGATGCACCTCGAAATAGCGCAATGGGAACGAGAAACCGTGGTCGATGCCAACCAGCGTGCAGGTGTCTTCGGCCAACCGCTCAACCAGCCACTCCGCGACCCCCTTTCGCGTCCAGTATTTGCGCGGCGACGGTGGCGGTTGCACCTCCGCCGGTGGTGCATCGCCGTAGGTCATGTAGATGCGCAGGCCCTTCAGGCTCGCGGTCGGTGTCTGCGCCCCCGAATAGTCGATGCCGATAGTGCGAGCGAACGAGGCCACGGTCACCCGCCGATATGAAAGCCGTTGAGGGCGCGGTGGAGAGCCAGATTCGCACGATGTTCGGCGCGCAGGCCTGTGAGGGCTGGCGCGGTAGCGATGCCCAACGCCTTGCGCGCGGTTTCGCTGAGCTGGGGATTCGTCAGGACAGTGCCGTCGTGGGCGAAGCTGATGAGCCCGCGATCGAAGGCCGCGTCCCAGAGCGCGGAAAGCAGCAGCCCGTTGTGCACGTCAAGCCGCTGCGCGTCCGAGCAGTCGGCCCAGGGCACGATGTGGGACGCGCGAAGCAGACCCGGCTCGGCAATGCCGGTGAGCGGGCAGCGGCCGCCCCAGTATTTCATCAAGGCATCGCGGAATACATCTTGGCCGATGCGTTGGATCACCATCCGCTCGGCTTCGGTGGTTCTCGGAAGATTGGCCGTCTCAGCCTTGAAGCGTTCGAGTGGGGCCTCCGGGAGGCTCACCGCGAGATTATAGATGCGCCCAAGCGCGACGTGCAGCTCCGCGAGATTTGCGAACACGAAGGTCGCAATCCCCGGCCCTGGGACGGGCGACGCGGGTAGGCTGCCAATCTCCGCGGCAACTCCGGAATGGTCGAGTGACAGTAGCCAAGGGCCATGCTCGGAGGCGCCGCCAATCCAGATCGAGCCCGATGCCGTGGTCGAGGCGTAGTGCAGCCACCCTCTCTCAATGCCGCGTTCATGCCGATAGCCGTTGTCGGACGCCGCCTTCTGCGCCTCGGTGCGCACAACGAAGCCGGGCGGATTTACTGGCACGCTCATCGATTTCTTGCTCGAATTGGTCCGTCGGCGCCTTCAAAATAATCGCCAACTGCGGTGACTATCCTCATGCATGGCGCAATCTAAGGGCCGGCCTATTCGCCTGGCCAGACTGAGAGCGTTTTACTCCACTGCTCGATCAGCCTGACGGTGCGGCAAGTGCCGCTGGCGGCCCCGCGCGAGGAGGCATAATCATTCGCATGCGCGAGCGCATTCCGAAGGCTCTGGATGGCCGCGAGTTCGCTCTTGAAAGCGGTTTTGTTGAGTTTGAAAAAAGGGCTCTTTCTGATGATCGTCTCTTTGTCTCCAAACTGAGTGAACAGCAGGTTGTCAACGAAGCCGTCCATCAGCTTTGCGTTGCTTATTTTTTCTTCGATTTGGCTCTGCCTTTCAATAGAAAGCCGCGCCAGCCATCCTTCCGCGCCATTAAATTCCCGCCGAATAGCGTTCGTCATGATGATCTCAAAATGAGTGACGAGGCCGAATAACGCGGCTCGCACCGGGAGACGTTGTAAATCCGACAAACTGACCAGACCGCTGATTTCCAGTCCCGAAACGAGAAGTCGGCACCGCTGCCGATCGGCATTACGAACGAAATCAAGTATATTTGCGTCGGCGCCAATCAGATTCTCATCTGAAAGAGGGTGCATGAAGCTGCGAATGTCGCTATCCGGCACTTCGCCTTGCCGGAAGGATGCAACCTCGACCAAACCAATGATTTTTGCGTACGGTTCGGCGTCCGCCGGCTTCGCCTCGACAACGGGCAAAAAGTCGAACATGTTGATACGAGTGCGTTCAACTACGGCAGGGAGTGCTTCGTCCTGCTGACAGGTTTCTAATTCTTTGCGCTTGGTTGCGATAAGGCCGACGATAAATACCTTCTGGAGTTCCTTCATCGTGGCCTGCGGGTCATGGCCCACCATGCTGCTAGCCCACGGGCCAGATCGAATGCCCGCTTCGCGCCTCGGTTCGACATCTCCCTTCGCAGGTTTTGTCGTCATCACGCAAGCTCGCCTCGTTCGGTCGCATCCCACGCCGCCAACACCAGCCGAGCGGTGCGGTATTCACCCCAGCGGACAATCTCATTCTTCTTGAGCACGCGGAAAGTTTCGGAGGGATAGTCCGCGCCCTTCACGTCGGTGGGATCGAGAATGTAGCGCAACTCGTCGCGGGTGAGGCCGTAGGCGCGCGCGTACCAGGCGTCGAGCTCGGCGCGTAGCTGCGCGCGGCGATCCTCGTCCCACGCGAACGGCGGGCCGTCATAGTCGAGGTCGCGTGCGAATGACACCATGGAGTGGCTGGTGTACGTGAGTTCGAGAACACGAGGGACAATAAATGCCAGGTCTTTGTCAGTGTAGGAGCCGGGAGGGAGCACCGGAAATTGTTCTATGAAATAGAAGCTCATGTTGATGCCTGCCACTTTCTGGCGCGCCACAAAATCGTGCACGAGACTATCAAGGCATCCCATGAACGCAGCATTCAGCTGAGCCGAGGAGTCGGTGTTTAGCAGAAAGAGGCTATCGCCCACTCCGCAACGCGGAATAGCGCCAACGATCATGGTTCGGTCATCCGCCGAACGAGCGTTACGTCGCCAGCCTATCAGCCAGCTGCGTGACCAGTTCTTCGCGGCGAGTCGTTCAGAGACTTCGCGTTCGGGGACCCAGTAGCGCGGCGTTGGCTCAAATGCCGAATTCGTCTTTTCGGTCAACGTCGCATCCCGACTATCACTATTGTCATAGGTCGCCCAGCGATGATCGAACTGGTGGACCATCTTTGCCTCGTAAAGCGGGACGTAGCGATCGGATTTACGGGTGTCGCCGCCAAGCAGCGCGAGACTCTGCTCGTCGGCTCCCCCTGCCAGTTCAAGCGCAGGCTGACGCGGCCGCGATCCATGCGGCATCATCCAGTCGCAGCCGTCGCGTACAAACCCCGCCTCCGTGATTTGCCCGGCAGTACGGAACAGGCCGCTGTCGTTGGACATATGGAACATTGCCATGAACGACATGCCCCACGGATTGCCGTCCTTGCCCTTAGTCTTGTCGATCAGTACCGGCACTTGGGCATAGATTTTTGCGGTCAGCCTAGCGTCAGATCGAGAGCGGAAGATAGGCGCGGTCTTAGTGTTGGGATTGATCGTGATGATTCCCGCAGGTGTCAGACGAAACCGACGTTCGTTGTCGGCGAGGTCTGCCGTTTGCAAGAGAGAGAAAGCAAATTCCGCGCCTCGATCAGACTGACCAATTGTCAACAGACAAAACGAACTGCGGTCATCAGTGGCAAGAAAAATCTTTCGCACCTCGAAGAAGCTAAACAACGAGACCAGTCTGGAAGTCGAGACAAGAGACGCAAAGAAGTACTGGGTCGTGGCGTCGGTGGCGATGCCAGTTGGTACGATCACGCCCGCGCGTCCACGCTGCGAGGAGAGGTTCGCGAACAGTTCGGCGAACAGCGCATAGGTGTTCACGTCGCCCCGGCCGGTGAGCGGGAAACGGCCGCCTTCCTCTGCGTCGATTCGAGCGAAGACGGACGACGCCTCGGCGACGCGCTTTGTCGCCTCGAACTCATCAAAGAGCGCGCGCTTGTGGGTGCCAGACGCTGCGTCCTTTAGCTTCGAGATCAGTCGGCCGCGCGCCGCCGCGTTTGGCGCCTGCGCGATTTCCGGCTCGCGTGAGGCGAAAAACTCTTGCTCCTGGAGCTTGATGCGTTCCCACGGCGGATTGCCCAGCACCACGTGGAAGCCGCCGGCCGACATGATGTCGGGAAACTCCAGCGGCCAGTGGAACGTCCGTGCGACGCCCGCGAGATCCTGCGCGCAGCCGACCAGCGGCCCGTAAGCGGTGCGGCCGGCGAGAGCCTCCCACACACGCGCGGTGGTTGGGATCGTCACGGTGTTGCGGTTTCCCGGCACGCCGCCAGTCTTCGGTGTCAGAAACGCCGCGACATAGAGATCGGCGGCGATGCGCAGGTTCCAGCGGCGCGGGTCGGCGCGCGCGGCCTCGAACGTCTCGCGCTTTGCTGCGATCTCTTCCGGGCTATCCTCGGGCATGGCGCGTAAAGCCGTGGCTGCGCCAGCAAGCGGTGCTGCGGCCGGCAACCGGCCCCCGCCACCGCCGAATTCGAGGCTTCCCTGACCGCTACGTTCGGCCCGGTTGCGCGCCAGGAAATGTTTCGCGGTCTCCTTGTCGTCGCCGGAAAGCGGTTTGTAGGCGTCGTCAGGAATGCCCTTTTCGAGAGCCTTGAGGTCGAACACTCCGAGGAGCGAGTCGCCACCGCGGATATTGGCGTCAAGGAAACCGAGCGGCTTTCCCGGCTCCACCGTCTCGATCCACAGCGCGACCTTGGTCAACTCGACCGCCATCGGATTGCGGTCAACGCCGAAGATGCAGGCGCGCGCAACATCGCGCAGCGCGTGGCGGTAATCCGCGGGCGCGGCGACGCCCCCGGTGCGGGCTCGTGCCAGCCTGGTCGCGATCCGCCGCGCCGCCGCGAGCAGAAAATGGCCCGAGCCGCAGGCGGGGTCGAGCACGGTCACGGAGAGTAGCGCCTTGGCGGGATCGTCGGCCTCGGCCTCGACCCGATCCAGTACAGGGTCGAGCGCGCTGTCGAGCAGCGCCTGCACAAGGCTGTCAGGCGTGTAGTAGCTGCCGGTGGTTTTTCGCGCGTGGCCCTTGGCTTCGCCGCCTTCGGCGAAATTAAGGCCCCGGCCATCATCGATCAGGCGCGGTGTGACTTCGAGCAGGCTTTCATAGACCGAGCCCAGTTCTTCCGTCTCCATGTCACGCCAGTTCACCGGCACGAGGCCGGATGGCTCGCGCAGCCAGGCGAGGCGGAATATCGCCTCCATGAGATTGCGATTGGCGAGTCGCGCGCCTTCGAGATCGGTGATGACATCTGGCGCGAACAGGCCGCCGAGTGCCGGCAGGCCGAGCCGCTTCTCGCCGCGGGCGAGCGCGATGAACGTGACAAGTAACCCTTCCCAGCGGTCGTGGTGCCGGTCCCACGCTGATCGTCGCACTGCGCGGTCGCGAAGTGCGCCGAGGGAGTAGCCGTCCGCATAAAGCTTCCGGGGCTCGGCCGCGGTATCCGGCGGATGTAGCAGATTTCGGTCTTCCGCGGCGAGCAGAAAAATCAGCCGGTAGACGAGACGCAGGAGCTGACCGAAAAACTCCGGCAGCGGCAGCGCGCCGGAATGCAGCTTTTCACGCAGCGCCGTATTGTTTGAGTGCGACAGGAAGCCGTTGCCGAGGCTCAGCAGCGCGGCCTCAACGCCATCGCGCAGTTTGTCGCGCGCGGTGACGCCTTCTTTCTGGCCAGCATCGCGCCAGCGTTCGAGGGCGCATTCCGATGGCGGGGTTCCGGCAGTGCCGAAACGGCTGACGTGGACGAGTAGCCAAAGCGCCGCGAAGTCCGCGAAAGCGTCGCTTTCAAAGATGCGCCGAAGGTCGGCCTCGACATAAGCCGGGCGCGTGAGGCTGGCATTGTCGCGCACCAGCCGAAGCTGGGCGCCATTGGCGCACAGGCCCCAGAGCGCGCCTTCGCCGGCATTCAGCCAGTCTTGCAGTGCGGAGGCCGCTGAGCGCCGCCGCCCGTCCGTGGTCAAGTGCGTGCTGGGTCGGTCGAGAACGTCCGTGGGCGGGACCACCACGACCGGAACGCGCCCGCCGAGGCCTTCCAGCGTGACCGTGAACTGACGGTCGCCGACCGTGTGCGCCCCGACGCGCCGAATATCGGAAAATCCGAATACGTCGCGTAGAAGCTTTTCGACAAAATTCATCGTCGCGGCCGTCGACGCTGTCTCGGTCACCATCAGTTCTTTGAACATGGCCTGCCCGATACGGAAGTACCGGGCGATCTCGTCCCGCAGCGTAAGCCCCTTCGGAACGCCGTAATCCGCATCCGTCTGCCCGTCGGCCTTGTGCTGGGCAATACGAGCCAACATGGCCGATGAGATCAGGGCGCCTTCCACGGTGATGGCATCGAAAGCGACGGCGGACGTGCGGTCCGTGCGGGTGCGAGTCATCGCCAGTCTCCCGCCGGAACAAGCACGTAGAGACCGATCACGTCGGGCGGGAGCACCGGCTCGACCGTGACCCGGGCGCTGCCCGCGGCAGCCGCACGGACCCGCGCGTGATCCTCGGCGAGCGCCTGGGCCCGCTCGCGTGCATAGGCCGCAATCGGCCCGTCGAGCATCGCCGACATCTGTTCTATCGCCTTGGCGATTAGCCGCTGTCGCGCGACCTGCGCAAGATCAGCGCTGGCCGGCTGTTCAAGCAATGTCCGGGCCGCCTCAGCCGTCAGCATGGCCTTTGTCTGGCTCGCGTCCCAGGCGAGCGACGCAGCTTCCTCGGCCAAGAGCATGCGCTCGCCACGGCCGCGGACGATCAACTTGTATCGCAATCTCAACAGCGTCACAGTGGTTACGATCTTGACCGAGGGTGTTGGCCAGGCGCCAACGCGGCCGAGCGACGCTACCGGGCTGGAACTCGGATCGAGCGCGCCTTCGAGAAGGATTTCGGCAAGCGTCGCTGTCAGCGGATGACTGCGCGCGACCATCTCGGCTCCCGATGGAGGCGGCTCCTCAAACGCAATTTTCAGAGGACCCTCAAGACCGCGCGCCGCCAGACGCTCGGCCACGGCCGCCGGCAATGCCGAGATGTGGGCGCGCATGCCGCCATTTTTGATGGGCTCTAGCGCTGCGTCGAGTCGGCTCATCGCTCGTTCGACGAAACGGCGGACCTGATCCGGACTGCCCAGCAGATCGCGCCAGCGCTGCCACTCGGTGATGACCTCTTCAGGCTTAATCGTATTCTGGGCGAATCGCGCCCGTGAGCGGCGCTCGCCTTCCTCCGCATCGCGCCAGATAGCTTCCATGGCTTTGCTATCAGCGCCGAAACCGAAGTCGAGGCTGAGTTGCTGGCTGCGCCCTTTGCGGAGCAGCACCGCGTTCATCAGGGCGCCAGTTACCGCTCCTCGCTCGTCGGGCAGCGGTACCGTAACGCCGGTTGCCTTTCGAATTTGCTCGGCCTTGCGTAAAATCACTTCGAGCACTGCACCGTCGATCGAGCTGTCGGGCGAATAAAGCAGGACCGAACGAACAAGCTTGGCAGGCTGACCAAAGCGATCAACCCGCCCCTCGCGCTGCTGATGACGGGTTGGATTCCACGAGAGGTCGTAGTGGATGACGGCGTCGAAAAGGCTTTGAAGGTTGATGCCTTCGGATAGACAGTCGGTCGCGACCAGGAGCCGCTGCTCGGCTTCGCCCATTGCATCCACGCGAGCACGGCGCTCTTCGGAAGGCAACTCGCCGGTAACCGCTTCGATGCGGAGTTTTGGGAAAACCTTTCGCAACGCATCCGCCACGTGCTCGGCAGTGGCAATGAACCGGCAAAATACGACCGGGTTGGCGCCCTCGGAAATCAGAGGCTTGAGCAGCTTAGCGACAGCATCAAGTTTTGGATCGGGTGCCTTTGTTAAGCGCTCGGCCTGTTCGACGAGGGCCGAGAGCGGCCCGTCCTGTTCAAGACCTGAGGTCGGCTCGACGTCGACCGCGTCGCCTTCATCGGAATCTTCGTCGAAAACCTGTCCTTCGAGCCTATCCGGGTCGGCTGCCAGTCGGTTGCGAAGCGCACTCGCGGCTGCGGCAGCAGACGAGCCGACGCATCGCATGAGGGCCAAAGTGCCCCAGAATGCTAACCGCCGTCGGCGCTGGTCAGGGCCCGCGCCTTCAACTACGCCGAGGCAGTAATCGAGCACCGCGTCGTGAAATGCACGGTGGGCGTCAGTGAGTTTGTAGGGATTTTCCGCCGTCTCGTGCCGAGGGAAAACGCGTTCCTCGCCCCAATCGCGTCCCGTTATGTCGATCCGTCGCCGCTGTATGAAGTGGCGAGCAAGCCGCACGCGATTTTGTTCGCTTTCAAGAGCGCCTTCGGCAAAACCTGGGTCGAGAAGGCTGAGAAGCCTGTCGAAGGCCGCTTCGTCGCCGCTGTGCGGTGTCGCAGTCAATAAAATCAGATGACGCACAGGTTCGCTGGCCAGACGCTTGAGGAGTTCGAACCTTTGCTGGCGACTTTGGTGCGTTCCCACACAAGCGTGCGCCTCGTCGACCACGACCAGAGCTGGGCACGACCGTGCAAAGCTATCACGGCGCCTCTCCGCCTTGATGTAGTCGAGGCTGACAACTGTGAACGGATGCGCGTCAAACAATGTCTGCGACGCGGGCAAACCGCGCTCCAAGCGTGAGGCCGATGCGGCGGTGACAGCGACCGCATCAAGATCGAACTTGGATTTGAGTTCACCGGTCCATTGTTCGACGAGATGGGGAGGACAAAGGATCGCGAACCGATCTGCTTCGCCCCGATCGATCAACTCCCGCAGGATGAGGGCCGCTTCGATCGTCTTGCCGATGCCTACATCGTCGGCGATCAGCAACCGCACAACGGAAAGACGCAGTGCCATCAGCAGTGGGACAAGCTGGTAGGCGCGGGGTTCGAAAGCCAGCCTTGCTGCCGAACGGAAAGGCCCGGCGCCGCGTCGAAGCGAGAGCCTAAGGGCCTCGGACAAAAGGCGGGCACTCTCCTGGGTGGCGGTTTCATTCCCTCCGGGTAGGGCGAATTGCGCTGGGCGAACTGGCTCACGCTCAAGCGCCGGATGGATCACCTGCACATCAGCTTCGGCGCCGGAGAGAGGCCGTAGACAAAGGGTGTCGTCGTCAGGCGAAGGCAGGGTTACCCATTCCCGGCCCCTCGCATAGACGAGGTCGCCCGGCGCAAACATGCTCGTCATTTTACGGTCCCAAACAGCTCAAGGAGTTCCGAGGGGGGCTTCTCACCGGGTGCTTCCGGCAGAGCGGCAATCGTATAGCCAAGTGCCTCCGCACCAGCACGGGCTTCCGGATCGACTGCACCGATGGCTGCCGCGACCAAGTGTGATCGCCAAGCGATGGGTAGGATAGTGCCATTCACCGTCAGAGGCTCGGCATCGGGACAAGGCAAGCCCCAGTTGACCACTGCAGCATGCCAATCGCCGTACGGCGCGGAATGGTTATTGGGCTTTGAGACTGCGACCTTGCTCCGCGCCAACCTTAGTAACAGCGATCGAACTGAATCGTTAGTGCGATCGATGTGCTCGTGGTCCGGCTGGTTGTAATAGGACAGCAAGCATCGGTAGCAGCCCTTAACGCAGCGGGCGTTTTCGCTTTCATGCAATTGTGCCGGATCTGCGAGTGCAATCGCTTCATCAAGATTTCGATAATGCATGAGCTCAAGAGCAGTGCGAGCTATTTGCGCAATCGCATCCGGGTCGCTGGTCAGTCGCCCCAATACGCCAGCTCCACCTTCGGTTGCCTCGAACGTTAAGATGCCACGTCTATTGTCGCGCGCTGGAACCGGCTCGGTTTGGATTTCTCCTTCTTCCAGCTGATAAATAATTTCGAGGCCGCGAGCGATCGCGTGCTGCAGCGTCGCCATACCGTCCTCCATAAGCGGCTCTTCCAGGACGCGAAAAAGCAATGCGTTTTTATGGTCTTGAACGATCGGTACGACCCGCTGTTTAATTGGTTCGTCTGGATCTGCGTCCTCGTCTCCCTCTGCCGGGCTGCCGGTCCATCGTCCGCTCGCGGGATCGATGCCAAATCCGAAAATGCTCTTTTCCTTACGTCTTCGCAGCCCCTTGTTTAGCCGGCAAATGGCTGCCCCAGGAGCGTAGCTCAGAGACAGGATGGCGCCATCGCTGTCGCTTGCTATGGCCGAGGTTACGTCAGGCCGGCCGTCACGCTCTGTCCAAGCGAAAACGGTCTGTATTTCGAAGCCCTGCCTCTGCCGGTCTTCATCATTGGCGGTGATCCGCTCCGCGGGCCGCGTCTCGACGTTGTCGATACGAAGCACATTGCGGATCGGGTGGACGCCACCCATTGTCGCGTTGCAAGCGTGGCACCTTTCAGGCTCGTCGTTATTGTGCGCGGCACCGCACTCGTCACAGATAAAGACTGTCGCGGTTGGGAGACGACCACCTTCTTCGGTCCGAATACCTGGCGGCAGCTTGGCTTTGTAAACGCGATATGCGCGCCCCTCATGATAGATCAAGCTGCGGGGTCCGAATTCAGAAATCGCAATGAACCGAGCCCGCTGCAAGTACGCCGCCTTCGAGCCG
>Ga0265313_10004416_pt1 | contig 10839 bp, 12 predicted proteins | sample 4123metaG_FD_203122 | JGI IMG/M metagenome (GOLD analysis project Ga0265313, IMG submission 203122) | Rhizosphere microbial communities from Carex aquatilis grown in University of Washington, Seatle, WA, United States - 4-1-23 metaG | ecosystem: Host-associated > Plants > Roots > Rhizosphere >...
GCGGGTTATCGAATACCGGCACAGCAACAGCCCAACCTATTCGACGATCAAGATGCCCGGCATCCAAAAATTCGGCAACGTCACGATGAAGAAGGGAATTTTCATCAAGGATAACGCCTTCTGGGACTGGTATGCGCAGGTCAAGATGAACACCCTCAAGCGCACCAGCATCGTCATTCAGCTCATCGACGAAAAAGGCGCCCCGACGATGACATGGACTCTCGCCAACGCGTGGCCGACGAAAATCTCCTCGTCCACCTTGAAGTCGGACGGCAACGAAGTCGCCATCGAGTCGATCGAGGTGGCCTATGAAAACCTGACCATCGCTAATAGTTAGGCGGATCGGCTGTTCACTCCGAACCGGACCCGGCTTTCCCGCAGGCAAAATCATGCCCCCGCCCGACAACGAGCTTCTGCGCGCGCCCGGTCCGCACCGGCATTATCGAGTTCACTTCCCCTGCACCGGCGTCACGAACGGCTCGCCCGAGCCGATCGCCGCGAGTGCGGCGCGGTATTGCGGCTCGAACTCCGCCGCGGCCGAAACGCTCAAGCCGAGATTGCGCAGCAGCCCATCCCTGAGCCCGTAAATCCAGCCGTGCACGGTCAGAGCCTGCCCGCGCTCCCACGCGTCGCGCACGATCGTGGTCTGACAGACATTCGCGACCTGCTCGATCACGTTGAGCTCGCACAACCGATTCGTCTGCATCGCCTCGCTGCCCGCGCCATGAACGCAGGTGCGGTGTTTTTCCGCGACGTCCTGCACGTGGCGCAGCCAGTTGTCGGCCAGGCCGAGCCGCTCGCACCGCAGCGCCGCACCCACGCCACTGCAGCCATAGTGACCGCACACGATGACATGCTTAACCTTCAACACATCGACGGCGAACTGCGCGACGGAAAGACAGTTCAGATCCGTATGCACGACCACGTTGGCGATGTTGCGATGGACGAACAGTTCGCCCGGCAGCAAATTCACGATCTCGTTCGCCGGCACCCGGCTGTCGGAACACCCGATCCACAAATACTCGGGCGACTGCTGCCGCGAGAGTTTGAGAAAAAACTCGGGGTCGCGCGCCCGAATGCCGTCGGCCCACGCCCGGTTCTGCGCAAAGAGGTGGTCAAGTTTTCCCATCAACCGCCCATGGTTCGGCACTCCGCGCTCCTGTCGATGGCAAACATCGTCGTCGAAGTTGAAGCGCTTTCGCGGCGGGTCGAAGAAAGCAGCCATTCTCTAGCGTTCTTTTTAATCTGGTTTCCGGCTCCACCAGACCGCGGCCCGACTGCCGGTGCGTGCACCCTTGATCTCCGGCCCGGACGCGCCGGGCTTGCAAGCGGCGATCGGCATGCGTTTCGACGCGTTTCTGATCAGCGCCACGCTGCAAGTTCGACGGCTGGATTGCCGGCGAAAGTTTATGATTCAGAGTCCGCCACCGGTCGCTTCGCCGGCGCCGGTTCGCCGCCCGGCGCACCGATGAGCGCGAGGGCTTCGTCGAATTTTTCCCGCGAGATGACGCCGTGTTTTAAGTGACGTTCGAACGCCGCCCACGATGCGGCCTCGTCGAGCAGTCCGTCGGGCGTCAGGACGCGGCTGAATACTTTGTTTTTGGCGTGATCCGTGCCGAAGAGTCGCAACGACACCACGCCACGGATGCGGCGGTCCGGATACACGTTGATTTTAATCTGCCGATAATCGCGGCCGCCTTCATGCAACGCCGCCATCGTGTTGACCGCGACGTGCAGCATGAAATCGTAAAGCCGGTCGTTATCGACCGCGGCTTCCAGACGGCCCCATGCGTGGTAGCCCCGGCCGCTGGCGACGATCAGCGGTTCGCAGCCCAATCCGGTCAGTTGCTCCCGGATGAAGCGAACGGCGAACTCCATCTCGGGAATTAAAACCGTGTTGTCCGTCTTGTGATTGTTGTCGAGGTTGAAGCAGAACATGTTGTTCGCGGCGCCGTCGAAATAGAGGCACACGTTGCACCGCTTTTCGACGTGCGCGTGCAGCAACTCGTCCATCCGGGCCAGGGGAATGTTTCCAAGTTTATATTTGTGCAGCAGGCCCGAGAGCGTCAGTTCGCCATACTCCAGCGTCACGCCGCCGGAGAGCAGTTTTTCCAAAAACACGAATCCGTGCTCGTAGGTTTCCACCTTGGCCCGGTCCTTGGGCAAGCCGGCGTAAAACTCCTTCAGCAGGTTTACCCTTGGATCCATGGCGCGATTTCCCCGAACGATCGGAATGCCCGGGCGCGGTTCGGCTGCAACGCGCGGTGCCGTTCCATCGCGGGATAATACACGTTCACGCCGTGGGTCGCACCGTGGATGATGTTGAACGAGTCATCGTCCACCAAATGCTCGATCTGCCAAACCCGGCAAAACACGATTTTGTTCCACGCCATGAAAAGGTGGTCGAAGGGAATGCCATGGTCGTTCAGCCATTTTCTCGTGCAGTCGTTGGCGCGGCGCAGGTCGCGGTAGGTGCAGATCACGATCCGCCAGCCGTCGCGCTTCAGCGCGCGCATGAACTCCACGCCGTCGGCCCGCGCCGTGGCGAGTTCGTAACATCGATGATGGATCTGATATTTGAAGAAGGAATATTCCGTGCTGAGCAGATCGTCGTCCTCCGCGGCGTGGCGGCGCAACCGCGCCAGGTAATCGTCGAAGACCGACTCCGAAAAGCCATACGCGCCGTCGTGGCGAAAGGCGGTCGTTTGCAACGTCTCCTCGAAATTATTCAGGGTGTCGTCCAGATCGATCGCGATCGTCCTCATCGGTCCCGCCATCCAAGCGGTCCCCTCAGCGATGTCAAAGGAGCACGCCCCACTCTGAACGCGGCCAGCCTCGGCCGGCCGATTATGGCTTCAGCGTCGCACAAAACTTCGCCAGCCGGGCGACACCCTTCGCGATTATCTCGTCGCTCGTCGCGTAGCTGAGCCGCAGATAGCCCTCGGCGCCGAACGCACTGCCCGGCACGGCCGCGACTTTTTCCGCCTCGAGCAGTCGCGCGCAAAAGTCCGTGTCCTTCAAGCCGAAGCTCGAGATGTTCGGAAAAAGATAAAACGCGCCCTCGGCAAGCAGGCAGCTCACGCCCGGGATCTTGTTCAGCTCGGCGTGCAGGAATTTCCGGCGGCGGTCGAACGCCACCAGCATCGTCTCGAGCGCCGCCGCCGTTTTTTCCTTTTCGTTCAAGGCCGCGAGCGCGCCGTATTGGCCAAACGTCGTTGAATTCGAGGTCATCTGGCTCTGCAATTCGGCGATCGCCTTCGCGAGCGGCAGCGGCGCGACGGTCGTGCCGATGCGCCAGCCGGTCATTGCGTAGGTTTTGGAAAAACCCGCCACCGTGATCGTCCGCGCCCGCGCCTCTTCGCTCAACGTCGCGACGCACGTCGGCGTGAGGCCGTCGTAAATCAGGTGCTCATACATCTCGTCCGAAAGGATGTAGAGATTGTGCTTCACGGCGACGGCGACGATCGCCGCCAGTTCCGCGCGGCTGTAAACGGCGCCTGTCGGATTCGAAGGCGAATTGAGGATGACGAGCCTCGTCTTCGGCGTGATCGCCGCCTCGACCATTTCGGGTGTAAGCCGAAAACCGGTCCGGTCGTCGGCGAAAACGATCTTCGGCGTTGCGCCGGCGAGTTTCACCATCTCGGGATAACTCACCCAATACGGCGCTGGCACGATCACCTCATCGCCGGGCGAACAGGTCGCGAGCACGCCGAGGTAACAGTTGAACTTCCCGCCGGGCGAAACGACCACCTGCTCCGGCGCGACGGCCAGGCCGTATTCGGCGGCGTAGCGCGCGGCGACCGCCTTGCGCAGCTCGGGGATGCCCGGCGTCGGGGCGTATTTCGTCTTGCCCGCCCGGAGCGCGGCGATGCACGCGTCCTTGATGTGTTCGGGCGTGTCGAAATCGGGTTCGCCGGCGGCGAATCCGCACACGTCCTCGCCGGCGGCCAGCAAGGCTTTCGCCTTTGCATCGATTGCGAGGGTCGGCGAAGGCGCGACGTTTCTGGCCCAGGTCGAAAGCGGCGGAGGGATCGTGGACATATGGCAAGGGCGTCCACTAAAACGAAACGCCGCTGGCAAAAGCAAGCGCGACCGTGGCGCAGGCGTTGCGCCAGATTGCGGTCAACTGTGCGCCGGCGGGAGACCCCCGCGCGACTACTTCTTTTTCGCCGGCTTCACCGGCAGCTCTTCGAGCGCCAGCCGCAGCAACTCGCCAACGCTGGCGTCTTTCTTCCTGGCATAGCGCTTCAGCATCGCGCGCTGGTCGCTGGTGATGCGCACGGAAATTTGCCGGTGCGGCACTTGAACGGGCTGGCATTTTTCAAAATCGAAACGCTCCATCGCCAATCGCACCACATCGCTGGCGGTCTTGAGGCCGTGGCCGTTGCGGATGGATTTGATTTTGGCGATGAGCGCGAGGGGCAGGTCAAACGTCAGCGGGGCGGAGCTTTTTTTTGTGCGAGTAGCCATAGGTCGGAAGCAGCAGGTGATTCAACGAGTTCGGCGCTACCTTCAGGACGCACGGACACGCGCGGGCGGCAATGAAAATTTTTCGCGACGCCGAAAAACAGCGGTTAACCGGCCGTGGGTGGGCGGGCGCTTCCGCCCGCGATCACCTCGGCGCGAAGCACTGCGTAGGCCTCCGCCGGCGTGTCCACCACGCGCCAAGCCTGTGCCAGCACCCCGAGATTTACGGCGCGGCCGTGACGAATCAGCAACGTTCGCACGTCGATCGCGCCGCCCGCCACCACATCGACATCGGCATCGCCGACGAACAGCGCATTGCTGCGCGCGACGCCGAGCCGGCGCAGCACCTCCGCGAGGCCGGCCGGGTCGGGCTTGTGGCTCGGCATGTCGTCGCCGCAGACAAGGGCGTCGAGTTTTCCGCGCAAGCCGTGTTCGTGCAAAAGCCATTCCGTTGACTCCCGCTCGCGCCCCGTCCAGACGCCGACGGTGCACGCAGCGCCATGCAACTCATCGATCAGCGCAAGCATGCCGTCGAAGGGCTGGATCAATTTCCAGTATTGGAGGCTGATTTCGCGCAGCCGCCGGAGCGCCTCCGCGACCTGCGCGCGGTCCGGGATCATCTCCAAAAACACCCGTTCCGGCGGGCCGCCGAGCCGCGCGAGCAGCGCGTCGTCGCTCAGCGGCTGGCAAAACGGGGCGAGGGCATGCGCGTAGGCGCGCAGCACGAGCGGCATGCTGTCCAACAGCGTGCCATCGAGATCGAACACCACGGCGCGTGGTGCCGGCGGCGTCATGGTTCGATGCGCACGAGCTGCGCGTCGGCGGGCGGGCGGATTTCATCCGCGAGTTGCGCTGGCTCGAACAGTGTGCGCGAAAACTCGACGCCGAGCGCCGCGGCGGTCACGGCGAGGCGCGTCTTGTCGCGGGTGGTTTCATCGCGCAAGTCGATCGTTTTCACGATCCACTGCTCGCCGATTTTTTTTAAATCGACGACGGAAAGCGTCTTCAAAATGGCGCCGTTCGCGCCGATCAGCTCGGCTTGGACGAGCGCGTTGAACTGCGTGTCGAGGTGAACCCGCACGCCCGCGAGCGCCGGATGGTTCGCCGCGAATCCGGCGGGCGGACGCAGCACCAGCACATGCGCCGGCCGGCCGCGAAACCGCGTCAGCCCGTCGTAAGTGAAATCGTTCCAATAAATGAACGGCATCTGGAGGTCGAACGCAGTCAGATCTGCGCCCGGCGTGATCGGTTCGAACAGCGCGCCGACGCCGAGTTGCTCGATTTCCCCGTTCGCGCGGCTCCGCCAGGCGGCGGATTCCGGGCCGTTCTGGATCAAAAGGCGCACCGCGTCCGCGCCGCTCCCGAGCTCGACGCGGGAGACCGGGCCTTGCGGGTTTTGCGCGCCCCACATTTTTCCAGGGATGACGCGCTCGTCGCCGCGCCGGGGCAGGAGGTGCAGTTGAAATTCCAGAAAATAATTCCCGGCGATTCCCTGCCGCCGAAGTTGCTCCAGCGCCGCGCGGCCCTCGGCGGGATCGGGCGCACCGATTTGCCGGAGCGGCGCCGGCGTGCTCGCGGGCGCGGCGAACGAGCTCGCGCAGAGCGAGGTCGAAACAAAAAACGCCCGCCAAAACGTGGCGAGCGCTCTGAAGAAACCCGGCATGCGACGCACTCAGGGTTTCTTGTTCGCCGTCGGAGCCGGTGGCGTGGGCGCGGAATTCGTCGCCGGAAAAGCGGCCGGCTTGGTCGTCGCTGGTGCGGCGATCGTCGGCAAGGCGTCGCTGGCGACCGTGGCATGGGCGCGCTGGTAGATGCGGCCGAGGTAAACGGCGAACGCCAGCACGAAGAAGGCGATGGCCGCGTTGATCGTGGCCTTGCTGAGGACATTGCTTGTGTCGGCGCCGAACGCCGCCTCCGCCATGCCGCCGCCCATCGCCGCGCCCATCCCGCCGTCGTTTTTGGCCTTCTGCGCCAGCACGACCAGACAAAGAAAAAGTGAAACGACGATCAGGACGAACGTCAGAATACCGAGGAGAATGTTCATGGAAACGGACAGAAAATCAGCCGCGGGGCGGCTTTGTCAATGACGTGGTTGGAGGGGTAGTGACTCATTTTGGTCCGTCGGCGCGCGCGGTGAAAACGCCGCGCCTCCATCTCAGTTCACGTTTCGACGCCGAGCTTTTCCAGCAATCGCTGCAAATCCTCGTTGCCGCGATACTCGATCACGATGCGACCTTTTTTTGCCGTGTGAAAAACCGCCACGCGCGCACCGAGGTGCGAGGTCAGTTTCTTCTCGATACCCGCAACGGTCTCCGCGTCCTTCGCGGGCAGATGGCGGAGCTTCGCGCGTGGCGCCGGGTTGCCCGAAGATTTCCGCTCGAGCACGAGTTTTTCGGTCGCGCGAACGCTCAGGCCCTCCTCGATCACGCGGCGGGCGAGCACGGTGCGCTGTGCGGGATCGGCGACGCCGAGCAGGACTTTCGCATGGCCGACGCTGAGCAGGTTGCGGGCGATGAAGCCCTGGATTTCCGCATCGAGTGAGAGAAGCCGCAGCGTGTTCGCGACCGTCGCGCGCGCCTTGCCGACGCGGTCCGCGGCGGTTTCCTGGGTAAGATCGAAATCGCGAATCAAGCTCGCAAACCCATGGGCTTCCTCGATCGGGTTGAGCCCTTCGCGCTGCAAATTCTCGATCAGGCCGAGCGCGGCGGACGAGGCGTTGCTCGCTTCGACGACGCGCGCGGGAATCGTTTTGATCTTGAGCTGCTGAAACGCGCGCCAGCGGCGCTCGCCGGCGATGAGCTGAAATTTGTCGGCGGTCTTGCGAACCACGATCGGCTGCAGCAGTCCCTCCGAACGGATGCTCTCGGCGAGTTCGTTGAGCTGTTCGGGCGTGATCTCGCGGCGCGCCTGATACGGGCTCGGTTCGACGAGATGAACGCCGATTTCCTGATAGCCGGGAGTCGCGACCGGCGCGGCAGCCGGGCTCAAAGCGCTGGCGCTGGGCGCGACGACGGCGGATTTCGGGGCGGGCGCGGCGCTGGCGATCAAACCGCCGAGACCGCGGCCGAGGCGGGATTTGGGTGCTGCAGACATGGATTATTTACCTCCGGGGATGAAGAGGGTCTGGCCTAGAAAAATGCGAGACGGATCGGAGATTTTGTTCGCGTTGATGATGTCCTGCGCCTTCGCGCCTGTTTTCTTGGCGATGAGCGCGAGGGTGTCGCCCTTTTGCACGGTGTAACTGATGCCCTCTTTCGCGTAGTCGCTCGCGAACGTGGTCTGCACCGGGGCGCGCGTGGCCATGCCCTTCGCGAGCGAGTCGATCGCGGCGTTGGTTTGCTTCGCCAGCTTTTCCATCTGCTGGCTGACCTGTTCGAGGGTTTCGGTCTTCGTCGTCGCCGCGGCGGAACGGATCTCGTGGTTGAGGCTGGCGATCGCGTCGTTGAGCTGCGTGAGGGTAACGAAGGATTTTTCCGCGTCGCCGGCCCTGCCGCGCAACTCGGCGTTCTCGCGCTCGAGCTGCTCCACGCGCAACGAAAGTTCTCCGACCCGCTGCACGAGGCCGCGCACGTCTTCGTGCAAGTTCGCCAAATCGATCTGGGTCGAGGTGGTCTGCGCGGCGGCGCTGGCGGCCAACACGCATCCCCACAGCAAGCATTTCAACATGGCGGCGAGATTGGCAAAAGCGCAGGCGAAAACAAGCGCGCGGTAGCGCGCCGCGAAATTCGCACTATTTTTTTAATGGCACCGCAGCCACGAGCGCCGGCATCGGCCGCGAGACGAGCCTCCTGCCCGGCGCGATCGGAAACCCGCGAAGGAATTCCGCCGCAGCCAACATCCGTCCGCCCGCCCGCTGCATTCGGCGAACGCGCAACATGCCGTCGCCCGTGCCGATCAGCAGGCCGGCGGCGTCCGCGCCGATCACGTATCCGTGCGGCTGGGCAGCGTCGCTTTGCGGCGGCAGACAGTCGGCCAAACCGAATCTCACCGGCTGGCCGTCGATTTCGACCTGGCAGGCGGGCCACGGGAAAAGGCCGTTGATCCGCGCCGCGAGCGCGGCGGCAGGCGCGGCGAAGTCGAGGGCGCCGTCGTCTTTTTCCAGCCGACGGCAGTAGGTCGCGGCGCTGTCGTCCTGCGGGACGAATGCGAGTTCGCCGCGCGCGAGTCGCGGCAGCGTGCGCGCGAGGAGCAGCTCGCAGACCGCGGAAAGCTTCGTCTCGACTTCGAGCGCGGTGTCCAGCGGCGCGATCGGCACGCGCTCGATGTCGGCCACGGGGCCGGCGTCGAGCCGCCGGACGATGCGCATAAGCGTGACGCCGGTTTCGTGTTCGCCGTTCGCGATCGCCGCCTGAATCGGCGAGGCGCCGCGATATTTGGGAAGAATCGACGCGTGGAGATTGAGCGCGCCCAGCCGCGGCGTGGCGATGAACTTGTCGCGCAAAATGTGACCGTAGGCCATCACAAGCGCGAGATCGGCACCGAGCGCGGCCAGCTGCGCGCGCACTTCGTCGGTCAGTTTCTCCGGCTGAAAAACGGGCACACCGCGCGCAAGCGCCCACGACTTGATCGCGTTCGGCAAGACCTTTTGGCCGCGGCCGGCCGGACGATCGGGTTGCGTGAAGACCGCCGTAACGCATCCGATCGCACGCCCCTCGCCTGCCAGCCAATCGAGCAACGGCAGCGCGATCGGATCGGAGCCGAGGAAGGCGATTTGGAGCGGCGTGATCATCTCGACGGCATTATCGCGAACGCGCTCGGTGTGGGATAGAAATTATAATTTCGCGAGCCACGGCCTCACCGCCGCGGCGAGTTTCGCGAATGCGGCGTCGGTGTTGGGCTTCGCGAGGCCGTCGAGCACGGTCCAGAACTCGACATGCGTCGCGGTGTCGCCGGGAGCGAGTTTCACGAGTGCCCCGAGCGTTTCGAACTCGATCATTTTCCCATTCGTAAACGTCTCGAAAACGCTGCCGAGGTCGGGATACGTCGCGCCCGGAATCGCCGGCGCGTATTTCACGAACGTCGTGCCCTCGTTCCAATACGCCGCCCAGCCGGGATAGTTCGTGATGCCGAGCTTCTGCGACTGCTCGGCTTTCGCGACGTCGATGCCGAGGAAATCGCGGTGCAGTTGCCAGACCGGGAGCGTGAGGTCCGTGTAGGTCCACGGCACGAACGCGTAATTCGGCAGCAAATCGCCCGCGGCGTGGTTGCCCTTCGGCAAAAACGGCAGCACGCCGTAGCCGCCCGCGCGCAACATCGTGAGCGCCCACGGCGCGCACTCGACGGCCCAGAGCCCGCGATTCGTCAGCGTATGCGTGACCTTCACCGTGCGCTCGGCGAGCACTTCGAGGCTCATGCCTTTGACGATGCCGGTCTTTTGCTCGACGGGCTGCGTGAGCGCGACGCCGTTTGGCAGTTTCGTGACGGCGAGCGGTTCGTCATCCGGCTGGTAAGTGCGGACGAGGTGCTCGGGCGAATGCCAGAGCCGGTGGCCGCCGCGAAACAAATAGCCGTTCGCGCGCGGCTCGTCGGGCGGATTTTCGAGCAACAGATTGCGCTTCTTTCCCGCCAGCGAGCGGAAGGAAACGACGCGCGGGCCGACCGATGTCGTCACGACGAATTCGAGGGCGCGGGTGGCGAACAGGAGCGCGTCGCCGCCGCGATAATCAATCTTCGAGGGTTTCATGGGATAAATTTTCCTCCGCGTTTTCCCGCGCGCGCCACTTCGGCGTCATCGCCTCGGCGCGCGCGGCCTTGCCGGAATACGGCGTGCCGGGCTCGTGCTTTTCCTTGCCGACGAGATCGAAATAAATCGGACAGCCGGCGAGATCGAACGCCTCGACCAGCCCGGCTTCGAGGTAGCGGCGATACTGCTCGGTCAGTTTTTCCTCGCGGTTGCAGAAAATTTTTATGCGGAACGGCCGGTTGCCCGTCTGCGTGGCGTAGTAGGCCCGGAAACGTTTTCCGCCGACCGAGGGCGGCGGCGTGCGCTCGGTGAGGAAGCCGAGGACCTGGTTGAGTTTCGCCGTCGGCAGTTTCGCGTCGAGCTGGCGGTTGAGCTTCACGGCGGCGTTGAGCATCCGATCGACTTCGTAGCCGCTGACCGCCGAGACGAAAATCACCGGCGAGCCCGGCGTGAAATAAAGCCGCTCGAACAGCGCGTGCTCGTATTTTTCGCGGTAGTCGCGCTCGCTCTTGTAGGGCTCGAAGCCGCCCTTCGCCTTGAACGCGTCCTTCACGAGATCCCATTTGTTGATGACGATGACGATCGGCTTGTGCTCCTTCACCGCTTCACCGGCGATCGCCTTGTCCTGCTGCGTGACGCCGTCCATCGCGTCGAGCACGAGGAAGACGACGTCGGTCTGCTTGATGGCG
>Ga0265313_10004417_pt1 | contig 10838 bp, 13 predicted proteins | sample 4123metaG_FD_203122 | JGI IMG/M metagenome (GOLD analysis project Ga0265313, IMG submission 203122) | Rhizosphere microbial communities from Carex aquatilis grown in University of Washington, Seatle, WA, United States - 4-1-23 metaG | ecosystem: Host-associated > Plants > Roots > Rhizosphere >...
CGGAAAGTTCGGAAAAGTGGAAATTTCGATGGCTACGAACCATGAGGTCGCAGGTTCGAATCCTGCCGGGCAGGTATATTGCAACGATTATAGAAAGCGGCTTCCATTTCGGTGAGCCGTTTTTTATTGGGGCGTTGCCGCGACTCTTTTGACCCCTATTTGACCCTTTTGGCGTGATTCTCTTTTCGATCACTCATGGGAGTGAGTTCTAATGCATTCCAATATCTCGGCCGGCAATTCCTCTCGTGAGAGTACGCCATTGGACACCGCATTTGATACCAGCATGTTGTCCACTCCATGACTTAGCGCGTACGTCCCGTACAGTTCTCTGGCGATGCCGTCGTGAAACTTGTGGATTGCCTCGCTGACTTCGAACGGGCTGATTTTGCCGTTTTCAAATTGTTCAAAATAAACAGATAATTTCCGTAGCTCAATGGACAATTCGCGTTCATATGCTATTGCGGTCCACTGCTGCAAAGCCTTCCGCACCGATTTAGGAGGTGATTTCATCGTCTTGTCCTGCAAGTGCTTCGTGACCCATCGGGAAGTTCCGTCGCCAATCCCAAATTGTATCGAATCGGACATATGTCCGATAGGATGGACATATGTCCGGTTTCGTGATATCATAGTCTGAATGGAGGAAAAATGGGAAGGACTATCGATTTGAAGCAATTGGCGGTCGCCAAATTTTCGGAAAAGGTCGCGGCGCTGCGGATGCTGTTTGGTTTTACGCAGGAAGAGCTTGCGAGAGGTCTGGGCGTCAATGAAAAGACTATACGGCGTTGGGAGAGCGAAGACGTCGAGCCTCATGCGCAAAACAAACAAGCCGTGCAAGCGCTAATGACCATCGCTGAAGCGCTCGGCGATCTGTTTGAACCGGACGTGATAAAGGTTTGGGTTGATCGCGAAAATCCAGCTTTGAATGGCGAACGTCCCAGGGACTTCGTGAAAAAGCCAGGAGGCATCTTCATAGTCGCCAACCTGCTCGGCACGGTAGGTCGTTGAGATGCATGTTAATCGCGACGAGCTGGACAAAGTCGCGCCACAAAAAATCAACGGTAGTTATTGCAGGCTCATCCGCACTAGATATGCGAATGAGCCTCTATCAATGTTTGGATCGTTTGTTCAAGGCGGAAGATACAACATCGCCGGTTTATTTGGCGCACTGTATCTTGGTTTTGATGCCGAAACTTGCCATGCCGAAGTTACTCAAGGAATTTTGGCCGGCCTGCCCGTGAAAATAGGTGCATTCAAGCTGTGGGAATACGACGTAGCGCTCCAGAAAATTATTCGACTCGATGATCCAACCGTTTTGACATCGATAGGCGTCACTGTGGATGAGATTACAATTCCGGGAAACCACCAAACTGCGAGCCTGATCGGAGAGCCGCTATATGAGCGAAAGATGGAAGGATTGGTTGCGCCGTCGGCGCAAAGAAGAGGTTCGCTTTGTTTGGATGTTTTCCTTGATCATGTTAAACTTCCTTCCTTCGTTAAGCCGCTAACAATGCCGGACTTCGAGAGCAACTGAAATAAAGTTTTGGTTTCGATTCGTGAGCTGGCTCAGCTAGTGCTTGTGGGATGGAGCGTGGCAATTAGAAGCATCTTCGCCGCGAAGCGGAAAGATTGCGAAGGATTACAGCTCTTGTTGAGGTTCGAGGCTTCCTGCACTCGGAGAAGTGCTCAGCAGCTTCGAATTTGGCAGACTGGGTGTTTTTTCTGACATTAGTCTTTGAGAATTTACGAGCAAGTTCTTCTCGGAGTTTTCGTTGTCTGTCTGCAGACCCTGCTGCGGTCGGCTGAAACCGTCCAGCACTCGATGACTGGCATTAAGACTGGCTCGCTCTTTCAGCGATTCGGGTGTCGGCACATACCTTCCCATCGCTATGGCATCATCAGTATCAATCTGCGATTTGCCAATGTGTTCCAATCCGCTCGCAACTGCCGGCTTGTGAGATCCAGCATTTAGACTGATCTCAAATGCCAATTTGTAAAGTTTCTTCGCCGAATCAAGATCGCCTTTTTCTTTATATCCGGCACCCAATCGATAGAGCGTCGTGACTAGTTTGGGGCTGCGAGTACCGTAAGCTTCCTCCAGGACGTGGAAAGACTGGCTGTAATACTCTATTGATTCATCTGTCTTCTCTTCCATAGCCAGAACGTGGGCCAGTTGGTACAGGCACTCGGCTTTTTCGTCCGGTTTGTGTGGGACCAGTTCGACAGCGGCTACGGCTTGCCGAAAACTGCTTTCTGCATCAGCGGTTTTACGCTGCATTAGCTTGTCGGTTCCACAGGAGAGGCATTGTTGCCAGGTTTTTTCGGCGGCGTTTGCACTTGACGTACTAATCATAATAACTAGGGCGAGGGAGCTGGCTGTCAGCCCTATTTTGCGCACATATTGTGCGACACGCGCTAGCAAATTACCGGATTCCGATTCGACCACCCTTAGATACCTTCGAAGAGATTCGCCTACTTGTCTAAGATCCCAAGGTAACAAGCCAATATGATCGTTTCATGATCGAAAAGGTGAAGAAATGTTCGAATCGTCATGAAAGTTTCGAGCAAATCTAATGTAAATGAGACCAGGGTTCGAACTGTCGTCTTTGGAAACGTGGCGATTTTGTCAAAATTGCCACTTCTCGATCACAATTTGAAAACTTTTGGGTTCTAAGCTGCCGGTCTTTCGGCTTCCCGACGTGCACCGTTCTACGAACCATGAGGTCGCAGGTTCGAATCCTGCCGGGCAGGTATATTGCAACGATTATAGAAAGCGGCTTCCGTTTCGGTGAGCCGTTTTTTATTGGGGCGGGGGCGTCCCACCATAAAGGGTTTGAGATTCTTTGGCGTTTCATTTGAGCAATGACACAGCAGCCCAAATCGATTCGCTTTTGAACAGCGTAATGCAGGCAAAATCGAAAAACGGTTTCAATGTTGAGAGTTTTCGCAATGACGTTATTGAGTACCTCGATGCGATCGATGAGGAAATAAAAGAAGATGCAGATTTGGGAAATCTTTCCCATTGGAATTTGGATATGGATGATGGAGACTTTGACTCTGATGGCTTCTTTTCGGTGATGATCATTCAACGCGACGGTGTTCACGGACAATGAAATTGACCGTCAAAATACTTGACCGCCATCATTCACCAGTTTGCACATATGGCCAGCGTGGATCGTGTTTTCCATGCCAGCAAATTGCGGAATCAGAAGTCCAAACGGAGCTCAGCTCCTTCTCGAGGAATGCTGGATAAGAACCTTTCTTACTTATGTGAAGGGGTCGGGTAGTTGTTTGCAGGGGATGCCCCCCCAGTCCTGCGAGCGTTCGGATCGTATGATCTACTATCGTCTTTGCCCCAGGATGTGCTGCTGCGCAACTTATCGCCTTCATAATTTCTTTGCTCTCCTGAACCGTCAGGTTTGGTCATGGACTCCTCAATCACTTTCCCGTTTTCATCCTTATGGGAGAAGTGTGCAGTGCCATCTTCATCATATCTGTAGGTGTATTTCTCGCCGTTGTTTTCACGAGATTCAGCCTCAGTCAAGCGATCATTCTTGTCGTACGAGTCGGTATGTCTATTACCGTCTTTGTCCCATGAATGCTCCTTGCGCGATTGATCGGCCCCATATTCTCTTGCCTCTCCCGAGCCATCAGGTCTTGTCATTGATTCCTCTGTCAATCTTCCATTTTCATCCTTATGGGAGTAGTGGTTTGTGCCATCTTCGTCATATCTATATTTGGAAGTCCCTTTGCCCTTTTCATATGTTTCTGCTTCAGTCAAGCGATCGTTCTTGTCGTACGATTCAGTAAGTCTATTACCGTCTTTGTCCCATGAATGCTCCTTGCGCGAATGATCGGCCCCATATTCTCTTGCCTCTCCCGAGCCATCACTTCTTGTCATTGATTCCTCTGTCAATCTTCCATTTTCATCCTTATGGGAGTAGTGTTTTGTGCCATCTTCGTCGTATCTATATTTGGAAGTCCCTCTGTCCTTTTCCTGTGTTTCTGCTTCAGTCATGCGACCGTTTTTGTCGTATGTTTCCGAATTGCGATTGCCCTCTTTGTCCCAGGATGTTTCCTTGCGCGAATCGCCTGCTCCATATTCTGTGGATCTTCCCGAGCCATCAGGATTGGTGACTGACTCTTCAGCCAATCTTGCGCCGTCACCTTGGGCTCCGCCTAAATCGCCAGGCGTCTTTGCCGAGTCTAAAATACCTTGCTTTTTGCCGCCTTCCGCCGGTCCAAACTGAATGGAATCATCTGAAATTGTGGCTTGATTGAGGTGCTGTTCGGCTGTATTCGAACCCCTTGATAGATCTGTAGGCGCGTCTTTGCAATATGCGTTACTGGCGGATTCGGCTGATGCCTGATAGCGTTCGCCGGATTTTTCTACAGGGCAACTGGTCGATTCCATGGCAGTATTTGGCATAGCAAAGCCCTCATTTGAGCTTAAAAACGTGTTAGTAAGACAAGACGAATAGACGGCCCCGCTGGTGCAGTGGGCGGGGCGTCCGTTTGCTCGTTGGTTGATGAACCTTAGCATTTTGAACGTGGAGACAACGTGGACCCCCTGGATAGGCTGGCATTACGGCAGTTTCCGGGACGTCGTCCAAAGCAATGGCGAGGAAGCGAATATGGGTATACTTGAGTATCCAGTCAGTAGTCCGGACCGTGAGGATGAGTCGTGCCGAAAATGCTCATTGTTGATGATGAGCTGGAGTATACGAGCTTACTCAAGTCATCCCTTGAGCCTGAAGGATGGCTAGTGGAATTGTGCTGGAGCGGCAAGGACGCACAGCAGCTATTGAAAAACTTCAATTATGACTTTATTCTTTTGGATTGGAATCTTCCGGACATGACTGGTCCCGAACTCTGCAAAAAATTCAGAGATTGCGGCGGTTTGACGCCGATAATTTTTTTGACTGGCAGGCAAGCTATCGAAGATATTGAGCACGGCTTGAATTCTGGTGGCGATGACTATCTGACTAAGCCGTTCGATGTGCGCGAGTTGTTAGCGAGAATACGCACCGTCAAACGCCGTCCACTTCAAATCGACCGAACCAAATTGCGCCTCAAGCAATTGGAATTTGACCCGCAACTGCGTGTTGTCAGTCGCGATGGAGAAAGGGTTCAACTATCGCCAACCGAGAGCGGCTTGCTGGAAACATTGTGTCGCAAGCCAAGTTATTTCTTCTCCTCATCGGCACTTTTCGAAGCTGTATGGCCGTCAGACACTGACTCATCCGACGAGATCGTTCGCACTCATATGAAAGTGTTGCGACGCAAGCTCAAATTACTTACAGAAGACGAGCTAATTCAGACCGTGCGCGGATCGGGTTATCTTATTCGAGCTGAAGATGTTCAAGGCGCCCAGTAAGAGAAAAGTTTGATGAACCTTCGCATTTTACACAAGGGACTGATTCTATTGTTGATTCCAGCATCTTTGCAGGGATTTCTTCTCTTTCAGCTGTATTTGTCGTTCGAAGAGGTGGATCGTCTCTCGAAAGCCGAAAAGAAAGTGAGCATGATTATCGAAATTGGCGATGAGATCACTACTCTGATTACAAAAGTACTTAGAACAGCCTGGCGAGAAGGAAAGCCAAAATCTGAGGCAGTGCTGGAGCCGGAGGAATTTCGGGTGCGCATCAAGACTCTGCTTCGACAAGAGCAGGGGCTTTTGAGTTCAAATGCGGAAATGACTAATACGTTGAAACTGCTTGGACCAATCTCTGATGACGCATATAACTTGCTCATGGAGTGTCGGGCGGCGCAAGAACCTGGTTCTGACTTAGACCGCATAGTCAAGATTGCACCAAGAATCCGAGCGATAGCTCGAAGGCAAGATATTATTGCAGCGGCGAAGCACAAAGAACTCGATGCACTGCGTCAGAAAAGAGAGGATACAAGAGCTTCTCTTGAAAGGGTCAAAGGTCTAATCTTTTTAAGCGCCATTGCCGAAATTACTTTAACACTCGGTTTGCTCGTTTACTTCCTTCAAGATGTCACTAAACGCTTGAGAGTTCTCATGATTAACGCTGCCTCCGTACCGAGCGGAAAGCCCCTTACAATGCGCGTTACCGGTGGAGATGAGCTTAGCTATCTGGATGACGTCTTGCATGAAGCCTCCCAACAGCTGGAGCGCGCAACCCATCATAGGAGCACACTCACTGGAATGGTTTCGCATGATTTGCGGGCACCCCTGCTTTCTGCCAATATTTCCCTCGACCTACTTTTGCGCGATGATGTTTTCGGTTCGCGCGAAGAGCATGATAGGAAGGTGCATGGTATCAAGAGAAACCTGACGAGACTCACTTCTTTTGTCGAAGATCTTCTGGCGATAGATCATTTAGAGTCCGGCAGCTTGAAGTTGTCGCTGGAGATGGTAGACCTGCAGGATGTCGCGGAGGAGGCAATCGACAATCTGTCCGTTCAAGCGCGAGAGAAGAACCTCACGGTAAAGAATGAATTGAGTACGCAAGAAGTGGTGGCAGACAAAAGCCGCTTGCATCAAGTCCTGGTCAATCTCATTTCCAATGCCATCAAATTCTCGCCGGACGGAGGCACGGTTGTCCTGTCCGCAACAGCTGCGGATCAGATGGTTACCGTCTCAGTCATCGATGAAGGACCAGGCATACCCGTTGCAGAACAAGCGCGACTATTCGAGAAGTTTCACCAGTTGGAGATGCCCGATCTTCCCAAAGGGTTTGGTTTGGGATTGTTTATCTGCAAGCTCATAATCGAAAGACACGATGGTCAGGTGGGTGTCGAAAGTCAACCAGGAAAGGGATCGCGCTTCTGGTTTAGCCTGCCGCTGGACGATGACTGAGATAGCTACAACTTCTCCGGCGATTCGAGAGCATGTGATTGCTGAGAACATCTGACCCGAGTTAACTTCTTTAATTCCGAAGATCGCGAAGCAAACTGGCTATTTGCCGATCCTCGTTAGATTCTTAGGAACTCTGCCCCACCGCCGGGCAGCCAGGGAAGCGCCGCTCGGTTGATCGCGATCACCGGATGTATGAAATTTGCGGCGCGCACAGCTGCAATTATACCGTCGCGACGTAGACAGACAAAATTCTATACGGTCCGGGCTCGCATTCATGAAATTTCCCTGACTCAACTGCCTTCTTTGCCTCTTCGAAGGTATTGAACAGACAGTGCGAATTTACAGTGAGTTCTTTGGCTAAATTGCTGCAATCTGTTCTTCATACCATTCCTGAATTCCTAAGCCGGTAGCCTTCAGTTCGGGCTAATGCTCGAAGAGCATATTTACTTCTGTCGTGTCTTGCGACGAATTGGGTGCGGCTGGGTAAGGCTCCGCTGCCATGCAAGCATTCAATACTGATTTGTCGAATGCATCATCTCCGCTTGATTGAACGATTGCGAGGTGTGCAATTCGACCGTTGTTTCTGATTCCAACGACGACCTCTGTCTTCCCGCTTCCTTCCATCTTCCAAGCGCCTTGGGCCTTTTGAGTGACGACTACGATCCAAGGTTCCAAGTTATGATCAATTACTTTTGGACTAGCGCTCTTGTCCATTGCTAATTCTCTCATCATTTCATCCGGCGATGGCTCTTCAATTGTTCGAAGCCAATCCGACTGGCGCGGGTCCGGCTCAACATAAGGAACCACCCATCCATCGGACCGAAAGTTCACTGCTATTGGTGTTTTCGACCACTGGTTTTTCCGCAGCTTTGCTGGAGCCGGTGGAAGTGGCAGCGCCGACAGCGGTGTTGTCAGAACTTTTTGATCGAACTCGTCGTTGGTTGACCCTTGAAAAATTCGATAATTGAAAATGTTTCCAGCTGAATCGACCAGACAGCTAACGGTGCATTCAAGCATCGGTCTGGCTGGCGCTGGCGCGAAGTTCTTGCGCAGTTTTGCAACGACTTCTCTCGTGTATGCCTCGTACTCCTCGCTGGACAACCAGAAAAGACCAGTCGGATGGCCAGGATCGGTCTGCGGACTGCGTGAAAGCTGTAAAATCGGCTCTGGCGGTGTGAATGCATACAGCAGGTGAATCGTGTTGATATCTCTCGATGAAAGAGACTTTTGCTGCGCCAAAAATGGATACATAACATCGTGCGGATCCAGGCTGTGATTCACAAGACCAAGAGCATGCCCAATCTCGTGCAAACATATCGCGTGCACCAGGTCATCTGTTAGTGGCGCGATAGGACTGCTCGTCTTGATTGAGATGACGGCGGAGTCCATGTGATGCGGGCTGGTTTGGTAGCTCGTCAATCCTGCTACTGAAGGTTTTTCCTTCGGCAGATCCGTAACAAATTGACAGGTGATGTCGGCAGGTGGCTCGGTTACATACTGGAACTTGATTTTGGAGTTGGAGCTGGCTTCCCACTCTTGAAAGGACTGTCGCAGGAGCTGTTCGAATTTAGGCTTGAAGTTTGGAACATCTGCGCCGGGTTTTATCCATACTCTGACAGCCATGTCTCTGTCGAACCATCTGAATGGGTGACCCTTCGTGACCTGTTGAAAGTAATCTTCCTTTGGCGCAGAGAACGTTCTGGTTCTTTGTGACGGGCTGACTGTTTCTGCGAAGCAAGGGCAATCGAAAGTTAATTGACCAACCGCTATAAGCGCAATCAACAAGGAAAGGAGTTTCCGCGCTTGTATCAATGCATTCCCGAGTGGCATGGTGACGGTTATTTCACTGTTCCAAACTTAGTCATTACTATGGAAAATCCAGATAAACCTGGACACTGCATTTGATACAAGCATGTTGTCCATCCCGCGACTTAGCGCATACGTCCCGTACAATTCTCTGGCTGCGCCGTCGTGAAACTTGTGAATTGCTTCGCTGACTTCGAACAGACTAATTTTGCCGCTTTCAAATTGTTCAAAATAAACCGATAACTTCCGTAACTCAATGGACAGTTCGCGTTCATATGCTATTGCAGTCCACTGCTGCAAAGCTTTCCGCACCGAGTTGGGTAGTGATTTCATTTTCTTGTCCTACGAATGCTTCGTGACCAGTTAGGGAGTTCCGCCGTCAATTCCAAATTGTATCGAACCGGACATATGTCCGATAAAGTGGACAAATGTCCGGTTTTGTGGTACCATAGGCTGAATGGAGGAAAATGGGCAAGGCTATAGACCTGAAGCAATTGGCGGTTGCGAAGTTTTCGGAAAAGGTAGCTGCGCTCCGGATGCTGTTTGGCTTTACGCAAGAAGAGCTTGCGAGAGGTCTGGGCGTCAACGAAAAGACTATACGGCGTTGGGAGAGCGAAGACTTCGAACCTCACGCGCAAAGCAAACAAGCCGTGCAAGCGCTCATGACCATTGCGGAAGCGCTCGGCGATCTGTTTGAACCTGACGTGATAAAGGTCTGGGTTGATCGCGAAAATCCAGCTCTGAATGGAGAGCGTCCCAGGGATTTTGTGAAAAAGCCCGGTGGCATCTTCATAGTTGCTAACTTGCTCGGCACGGTAGGTCGTTGAGATGCATGTCAATCGCGACGAGCTGGACAAAGTCGCGCCACAAAAAATCGACGGCAGTTTTTACGGGCTCATCCGCACGAGATATGCGAATGAGTCATTGTTGTATATTCGCATCGTTTTTGGCCGGCTCGGCGCATCAATTTGGCCGGCGAGCCGCATAGTTTTTGGCCACCCTGCCGCATTTAATTTTGGCCGGTCAGGCGCATTAATCTGGCCGGCGAATCGCACGTTTTTGGCCGCTTGATAAGCTCGATCTTAACTGCGAATCATTAAACAAGAAGGTCTTCAACATCTAGCACAGCCCGCTTGTCGGCGATTCTAACAACTCACTCAGTGGGAGGTTTGATGGTCGATGGCTAGACCGAGGAAGGCAATGAATTTACACAGAGAAATCTTGCGGCACGTGCTCGATTTGAAGTTGAGTGGCAATCAAATCCATTCGATCCTGAATGTTTCACGTGGCACGGTACACGACTGCGCTAAACGCGCTCAAGCTGCAGATCTTCATTGGGAACAAGTCGAGTCGTTGTCAGACGAGGAGCTTTTCGCACTCCTTTTTCCGGACAAACCGTTGAAGAAAGTAGAAGACTACCAGCCAGACTGGGAGAAGGTTTTCGCAGAACTCAAGCGTCGCGGCGTGAAACTGCGCCTGTTGTACGAACCATGAGGTCGGAGGTTCGAATCCTCCCGGGCAGGTATATTTCAGAGCTTTCTAGAAGCGGCTTCCAGAAATGTGAGCCGTTTTTTATTGGGATGGGAAAGCCCCCGTTTTGACCCCTATTTGACCCTTTTGGCATCGAAGCTTCTCGTTCGAAAAACACATGGTTAAACTGAGCCTTCGAATTCACGATTTATCCCTTTAACGAACTCTACTCGATACTTACCCTAGAGATCGCAGTTCCTCCTTTTATAGCTTCGAGCAGGTGAATGAAGAATCCACGATTAGTTTCTCAAAGAACCACTGATGATGTACTTCTGCGAGTATTTGCATGGGACTGCCTTAAGATACTCACTCGCACGCTAAGGCGGTGAGGTAAGGGTGAAACGTTTTTCCTGCGCTAAATTTAGGAATTTACTCGCCGCCGGACTTAGTTTGGACCAGACGAAAGCGAGCTGAAGCAGCGGCGGAGCAGGACAAAGCGGAACGCCCAAAAGATCAGGCGGTATCAGCGGGCTCGGCGCCAACGAGACGTAGGAGTCTTGTCTAACCAAACTGAAGACTGTGTCCAATTCTTCGGATTCTGCCATGACCTTGAGCCGCACATTGTTGTCTTCCAAATATGCAATTCCTCGCCAAGTTATTATCTGCTGGCTCGCCAGGACCACCGGCACCCCACCTAGATCTTCAGGTCGAATAGTTTTGTGCGTCGCCAAAGGATGGT
>Ga0265313_10004418_pt1 | contig 10835 bp, 9 predicted proteins | sample 4123metaG_FD_203122 | JGI IMG/M metagenome (GOLD analysis project Ga0265313, IMG submission 203122) | Rhizosphere microbial communities from Carex aquatilis grown in University of Washington, Seatle, WA, United States - 4-1-23 metaG | ecosystem: Host-associated > Plants > Roots > Rhizosphere >...
CTCGAGTCATTCGAAAATGAAGCTCGAATTTTGAAACAGATGGATAACCCGCATGTTGTTAAACTGATCGACTTCTTTGTTGAGGATCATCGCGCTTACCTTGTGCTCGAACACATCGACGGAATGTCGCTTCGGGAGCTGGTTGAGAAGAATGGGTCCATGCAGGAATCTCAAGTCAAAGAGCTGGCAGCCCAGATGTGTTCAATCCTCTCCTACTTGCATTCATTGTCACCACCTGTAGTGCATCGTGATTTCACTCCTGATAATTTGATTTTGCAAAGAGATGGCACCCTCAAACTTATCGACTTCAACGTGGCGCAGCAAGTGGAAGCCACCGTCACCGGCACCGTGGTTGGAAAACACGCCTATCTGCCGCCCGAGCAATTCCGTGGCATGCCTACCAGTCAGAGCGACATTTATGCTTGCGGAGCCACCTTGCACTTCCTTCTCACCGGGGCCGATCCGGAGCCCATTTCGCAATCTCATCCGGCCAAGCAGGTACCGGCTCTGAGCGCCGGCATGGACCACATCGTTGCCCATGCGACACAACTGGACTGCGGGCAACGCTATGAGAATATTGAGCAAATGTCCCAAGACCTGAAGAGGATAACCTGAGCGTTTACTTGTCGGGGAATATATGCATTGTGCCGTGTGTACTCCGCGTGCATAATGGTAGAACTTAACCTCTTCTGAAAACTCTATACTCATGAGCAAATACATTAAACGGTCGACGCTTGCTGTCTTAATCCTGGCGCTGTCGTACGGCGTCTCTCCTGCGTTTGCGGGCGATACTGATGCTGTAATCAGCAGTGGCGAGGCTCGAACAGAGAACGCCATTACTGCCACAAAGATTAACTGGGAGACCTCCCTGGAGAAGGCAAAGGCCAAGTCGGCTGCTTCCGGCAAGCCGATCTTGTGGGTGCACATGCTCGGCAATATCGACGGCTATACCTGATCTGCCGCCAATAGCCTGAGAGCCGGGTCGCTCTCTAAAGAACCAGTCCTTTCCAAGCTCAGAGACCGTTTCATCTGCGGATACCGCAACATCGCCAAAGACCCCTACGCGGGCAATTCCGGCATCCATCCGGCCACCGGTCCGGCTGTGACGACGACCAACGGCGCCGGACCACGTAATTTGCAGTTGTTTGTCATGGCCAAAGACGGCACAGTGGTGCATTGCATGCCTGGTTATTGGAATCCCAACGACCTCGACCATGAGCTGGACCTGGCTGATCGTCTTTTCCGCGTCTGGAATGACAATTCCATCACCGAGCCGCAGAAGAAGACTTTGTTTGCCCAGGAACAGATGCGGCATATTCAAACCCACTCTCAAGATGAAATTGCCCGCAGCGAACTGCAGCATTTCGACAAGGTCTATTGCCACAAAAATCACGTTGATGATGCCATCGCCAATGCCTCGCTTATTCCTGCCGACTGGCATGATTGCCCGAAAGAAGCGTTCAAAACCACCGATGTGATTTTGCACGAGCGCATGGCCAAACAACCGTTCGTCAATTATTCCAGTTTCAATATCGCCAAATTCGTCGATTATGGCAGCCAGCATTACGACAAGCACGAGAAGGATCTCGAGCCGGAGACGATGGCCAACGTACGTGCTCACAACCTGAGAGAGGTGTTGCACGATACCGGAGACCCGGTTCCAGCTAAGGCTGCGGCTCCAGCCGTCGCTAACAAACCGGCTAACTACCCAAATCCGATTTTGAAGCCGAAAGAAGTCGAAAAGACAATGGTGGATGGTTTCTGGGCTTATGCCAGAAAGGGCGATTGGGCCAAGTGTGAGCGGGTTGCCTCTTACATGCTGGAAAAATACCCGGAAAAGCCGGCCGGACACGAGATGAAGGCGGTTATCGCTTACGGGCGCGGGCGCAATGCGGAAGCATATTTCCACTCTTATAATGCCATCCGCCTGGGCTCGAAACACCCGACTATTGTCGGCATCTATCAAAAATCACGGACGGCATCGGCAAGCAGCAGACCCTAAAGCGCCTAACTCAGCTTCAATGTTCGCAGATAAGCCAAACCGACGACCATGTACGTTCCGAAAATGAGCGGCAGTATGTTGTACGGGTAGGCAGGCAGCGGGTAAAGCGAGCCGATAAAGGCAAATATCAGCACGGCGCAAGAGGCTGAGACTGTAATTATTTTGGCAATTGAGAATTGCTTTGACTGTCTGAGCAGTTTGGCTGCCGAGATTGAGGTGGACATGTAAGCGTAGATGAAACCAAAGGTGGCGAGAGTTCCCAACCAGCCAACGATGTCCATGAGAGCAACCTGGAAGAGCGACAGGCAGACGGCAATCGTTAGACTAACAGCCGAGCACAGCCAGACGGCGACATGGGGAGTCTGATTCTCATGATGGCAATTGGCGAGGCGATTGTGCAGCAGCCCATCGTGGCTCATTTTATACAGCATGCGCGCTCCGGCGTTCAAATTAGCCAGGGCGGCGGCAAAAAAACTGACCATAATTCCGGCATCGATGATGTGACCGAGCCAGGGAACGCCGACGAAGCTGCTCATTGAAAGCAGCGGAGTTGAACATTTGTCGAGTGACATGGGCGAGGCGTGAAAGCTCATTACCATCGAGTAGGACGAGACGACAAAAAAGCCGCCGCTGAATATCACGCTCTGCATAATTGCTCGGGGAATTGTTTTCAAAGGCTGACTTGCTTCTGTTCCCAAAGAAGCAGCACTTTCGAAGCCTACGAAGCCGAAGATAGCCATTACCAGACCCATACGGACGTTTTCGAATGAGACTCCATTGAGGGACAGTTGCTTCCAATCTAAGACGAGACCATGTTGAAACAGTGTCAGTCCAACGATGAGGAGAATCAGTCCCATCGAAAGTATCTCCAGCTTCAGCATCAGGCTGGCAGACATCTTTACGTTCTTGTAGCCCACGAAGCCTACAAGAAGAGAAGAAAACAGCATCATTGGTTGGCTGGAAACCGATAGATTGAACGTGTGTTTCAAAAGAGAAAGAGCATAAAGGGCGAATTCGACCACGCAAGCGGAGCCGCAAAATACATAGGCGAACAGGAGAGCCCAGCCCGTGAGCATCCCGGCTTTTTTGCCGAAGCCGAGATTGACGAAACTATAGAGCGACCCAGGGCAGGCAGAGCGGGAGGCAAACTCGTTGATGCACTGAGCCGTGAAAAGAATTCCGACTGTGGCCAGCAAATACGAAAGCCAGGTCCCGTTTCCGGCAAAACTGAAGACGATGGGGATGAGCATTCCTGGCGTGGCGCTCGGCGCTATCCCGGCAATAGACTGAGCGAGCGTTTCCAGAGGCGACAGGACGCCGTGCTTCAATCCGCTCACCCGGTGCGGCGGCGCGATTGGCGAAGATTTCTCGGGAATCTGAAGAGCTGGCATCAAAATATCACCAGGTTTGTCAGACCTGGAGATTACCCCAAATTATCCCACCCATATAGGGTGAAAGTACGAATTGCGGGATTGCTCTTTGCGGGCCGAGCGATGCATGGCATCGCCCCTACGAGGCTGCGCTTGCTGTTTCCACTTGCTCTTCCGACTCGTCTGCTTCCCCTTCCCGCTCCGGAATCGTCGAGCCGTCTTTCTTGAAGGTCAGTCCGTGTCCGTCCATGGCCGCATCCACCTGGATTGCATCGCCGTCCATGAAATCGCCTTGCAGGATGTGCAGGGAGAGCGGATTCTCAATTTCTTTCTGAATCAGTCTCTTCAGAGGTCGGGCGCCATACATCGGGTCGTAGCCGGTTTTGGCCAGCCAGTCCTCGGCAGCCGGGGTTGCCGTCAGGAGCATCTTGCGGTCGACCAGTCGGCGATTGAGATACGCCAACTGAATGTCGACAATGCGCTTTAATTCTTCTGCCGTAAGGGCATGGAAAACAACAGTCTCATCGATACGGTTGAGGAATTCAGGGCGGAAATGCTCTCTCAAAGCTTCCAGAACCTTCTCTCTCATCTGAGGATAGCTGTCGTCACCGCTGACCGCCGATTTCATCTGGTAGTCCAGGATATACTGGCTGCCGATATTCGACGTCATGATGATGACCGTGTTTTTAAAGTCGACCTGCCGGCCACGCGAATCAGTCAAGTGACCTTCGTCGAGAACCTGCAGAAGCACGTTGAATACATCTGCATGTGCTTTTTCAATTTCGTCGAAGAGCACGCAAGAGTATGAGCGGCGACGTACCGCTTCGGTAAGTTGACCGCCTTCATCATGACCGATATATCCGGGCGGCGCGCCGATCAACCGAGCCACCGTGTGGCGCTCCTGATATTCGGACATGTCGATGCGCACCATCGCCGCCTCGTCATCATAAAGAAATTCAGCCAGGGCTTTTGCAAGTTCCGTTTTACCGACACCGGTTGGTCCCAGGAAAAGAAAACTGCCGATTGGTCTGTTTGGATCTTTCAGTCCTGCTCTGGCCCGTCTTACACCATTTGCCACTACTTCAATTGCTTCTTGCTGACCAATTACACGTTGATGCAAATGCTCTTCCAGGCGCAGCAGTTTCTGCACTTCACCCTCGAGAAGCTTCGTCACAGGCACGCCGGTCCATTTGGAGATGATTTCGGCAATGTCTTCCTCATCAACCTCTTCTTTCAGCAATCTGCCACCCCGCTTGGTGTTGAGTGGTGCTTCGGCTGCTTTTAATTTTTGCTCCAGTTCCCGCAATTTGCCGTATTTCAATTCTGCAGCTTTTTGCAAATCAGTAGCACGTTCCGCTTGTTCAATCAAAAGTTTTGTCGCTTCAATATCTGCTTTGAATGTTTGAATTTCACTGATGGCTTCCTTTTCGGAAATCCATTGAGCCTTCAGTCCATCAGCTTTTTCTTGAATGTTGGCGATTTCTCTCTCGATTTTCTCGAGCCTTTCTTTGGAGGCATTGTCCTTTTCTTTTTTCAGGGCTTCGCGTTCGATTTCCAATTGAATGCGTCGTCTTTCCAATTCGTCCAATTCGCTCGGCATAGAATCAATTTCGATGCGCATTCTGGCGGCCGCTTCGTCGACCAGGTCAATGGCCTTGTCCGGCAGCGATCTGTCGGTAATATAACGATGCGACAGAACAGCGGCGCTCACCAGAGCCGAGTCTTTAATACGCACACCATGGTGTACTTCATACCGTTCTTTCAGTCCGCGCAGAATCGAGATCGATTCCTCCACAGAAGGTTCTTCCACCATCACCGTTTGGAAGCGGCGTTCCAATGCCGGATCTTTCTCGACGTGCTTTCTGTACTCATCAACTGTGGTGGCGCCGATACAATGCAATTCACCGCGGGCCAGAGGCGGCTTCAACAAATTACCCGCATCCATTGAGCCTTCGCCGGAAGAACCGGCACCGACAACCGTATGCAATTCGTCGATGAAGAGAATGATTTCACCTTCAGCTTCGATTACTTCTTTGAGGACAGCTTTGAGCCGTTCTTCGAATTCGCCGCGGTACTTGGCGCCGGCAATCAGAGAGCCCATATCCAGCGCAATCAATTTTTTGTCTTTCAAACCTTCCGGCACGTCGCCTTTGGTGATACGGATGGCCAGACCTTCGGCGATAGCTGTTTTACCAACGCCTGGTTCACCGACCAGAACTGGATTGTTTTTGGTTCTTCTGGAAAGAACTTGCATGACGCGCCGAATTTCTTCATCCCTGCCGATAACAGGGTCAAGCTTGCCGCGCGCTGCTGCCTCGGTCAGGTCTCTTCCGTATTTGGCCAGCGCTTCGTAGGTAGCTTCCGGGTCCTGGCTGGTGACGCGCTGTTTGCCGCGAATCTGCGTCAGTACGCTGAGAATGGCTTCGCGCGTGGCGCCGTGCTTTTTGAGTATGCTTCCGGCCTGGGTTTTGATGTCATCGGCGATGGCAAGCAAAATATGCTCTACGCTGATGAATTCGTCTTTGAGCTTGTCGGCTTCGCGATTGGATGATTCGAGCAGGCGCATCAGTTGATGCGAAACGTGGATTTCATCTTTTTGAGTCGTGACAGCCGAACCTTTGGGCTGGTTTTGCAAGTAAGTGCTGACGTCGTCAATGATTTCCTTCTGGTTAATATTGAGGCGTTCGAGAATTTTGATGGCGACGCCTTCTTCCTGTTCCATGAGTGAGAGCAGCACATGCTCAGGCGTGACCTGACTGTGCCCAAAGCGCGCCAATAGAGTTCGGCAATTGGTGATCGCCTCTTGCGCTTTGTGCGTGAATTTTTCAAGGTTCATAAAAACACCCGTTGCTCACCAGTTCCGAAAAACGACGCGTTAAAGACCGCCTATACGACGGTTGCCTTTTAAAGCCGCCACATTTTGATTATGGAAGCTTTACTTAAGGCACATTCATTTATCCACAATTTATTTATAAGCCAGGCATTGCCAGGCGGAAACACCCCTGAAAACGTACCGGGCGCCAGCGCATTTAGATTGGCAGGATTGCACTTGGAAAGCCCGGTCGAGTTTATTCCAAAGTCGATAAAAACCACGCCAAATCTGGCTAGAATCGGCTCATAGGGCTTAAGATATGAAGCTATAGACTAGAGTAGCAAAGTTGCCAGAAGCATAAAGCTGAGAATGCAGGAGTTCGAGGAAGACTATTACGCGGTCCTCGGCGTTGAGGAATCCGCTTCCCAGGAAGAGATTCGCAAGGCTTACCTAGCGCTTGCCAAAAAGCTCCATCCCGATCGTTTTCCCAATGACCCGGACAAGCGCTTGGTTGCGCAAAGTGAATTTGCCAAGGTTTCGCGCGCCCATGACGTTGTCAGTGATGCCGAGCGTCGCGCTGAATATGATGCGGTCCGCTTGCTGACGCGCAAGAGGCACTCCCAGACCAATTTGAGCGCCGTCGGTAATGATAGTCATGAAGACGGAGAAGGTCCCCTGACGGACGTTCCGCTCAGCTCGACAGGAAATTTTCAGATTCCCGGGAACGAATCTGAAGAAGAAAACATCAATATCAAATGGGCGAATAAACATTTGAGCCGCGCGGACGATTTATTCCGCAGGCGCAACTACAAGGAAGCGGAAACCGCTCTCAAGGAAGCCATTCGCCTGGTGCCCACGGACCCACGCTATCACAACAAGTTAGCTGAGGTTTACCTGGCAAGAGGTTGGAAAACATTGGCGATGACGGAAGTACAGTCGGCATTGCGCAACGATCCTAAAAATGCGGAAGCGAAAAATCTGGAGGCGAAGGTAAAAGCGCTGGCGCGCGAAAAGTCCCAGACCCAGCAGCTGAATCGTCCTAAGAAAGGTTTCTTTGAGCAGCTGAAGGAAATTCTTACTCGCAAGCTTTGATTGTTAGAGAGAATGACGCGATGTTGACGTGTCCGGAAATAAGAGTCACTCCCAGCAAGGTTGGCAGGTGCGCAAGCAAACGCCAGGCGCTTTTTCTTGCTGCGCTTTTTCTATTGGCCCAGGCACCATTCTCGGTGCCGGTCTGCGCCAGTGCCGAAACCGGCGACAAGACAAATGTAAAAACACCCGCGCATGCAGCTGATAAACAGAGCGCCGAAGTGCATTTTCAAACGCCGATCGAAAGTATTGAACCTGCCGCCGGCTTGCCGCCTGGCGGTAATTCTGCAAACTCGAAAGCTTCGGCAAATGCAAAAACCGCCAAGCCCGGCGACGTCAAAGGCAAATTGCTGCAAGGCTCCATCATTCATGAATCCGACCGTTCCCCCATTCTCGATGGCGTGGTTCAAACGATACCGCCGGGAGTGGACGTAAATCTCTCACTCAACTGTTTTCTCAATTCCGAAGTCAGTCAAAAAGGTGACGAAATCTATGCGAAGGTTTCGGTCGATGTTAAGGACGGAAGCCGAGTCATGCTGCCGGAGGGCTGGTATATTCGCGGATTGATTACTGATGCGGCCGGTCAAAAACGCCATTCTCGTGACGGCTATATAGAAGTGACCTTCGACAAATTGGTCAGTCCCGATGGTGAGATCGAACTTGCTTTTCCAGCCAAGTTTACGACCAAGGACAACACTCTCAAGTCCGTGGCCAAGGTCGCATTGATTGACACTGCTATCGTCAGCAAAAATGCGTTTAAAGGGGGAATGCTGGGGCTTAAGTATGGTGGCATTCCTGCTGCCATTGCCTCCTATGGTATCGTCCCCGGTTCGGCTGCGGCTGCCGGAGCAGCCTATGGCGGCTTCAAAGCTTGGCGCCGCCAGGGGGAGATCAGGGGCTTTTCTCCCGGTGAAGTCATAAAGTTGAAAACGGTGGAGCCGATCAAGCTGCCGGGCTTCAATGTGAAAGCCCTGCCCTCATATAAGAAGGCGCAGCCCTTGAGGGGCGCCGTCATCAATGTCAACAAATTCTGGTTCGAGTCGGACATTCGCGACAAGAAAGCTCAGCTTCTCCGGGTCGATTTCACTTTCATCAATGAGACCAAAAGGCAGTACACCTTCAGGGATTTCGTGGTCAGCACAAATCTAGGACAGAGGTACTTTCCTGAGTTTCTTTCGCCTTCAAATCTCACTCAATTGAAGAAGACAATCCCGCCAAATACACAGCAGCAGGGGATTGTTACGTTTAACATCGATAAAGGCAAGAGTGAGTACTATCTAATATTGATAGACTACAACAACAAAGAGCTTTCCCGGGCATTGATTAAATAAGCCCCCGGTTTTCCCCCCTGAAAACTGGATCTGAATCCTAATTCGTACTAATATACTTCTGTTGATTAGATCAAAACCTGATGTAGTCGAGTTTATATCCTCTATATAAAAAGAGGATTAGGATCAGATCAAGTTCAAGATCTATATAAGGTCTGGTAAGGCAGGTTGCAGTTCTCTGGCAGGGAGCCGCAGGGGGATATTGATGAAAGCCCACTTGACTCAAATGCTGCAATCTTTCCATGGCACATCCCGCCACCGTCAGGTGGAGGGACAGCTGAGAAAGATGCAGGGCCAGATTGTTCAGCTCGAGCGCAGCATCAAAGAAAAAGAGCGTGAAATCGATCGTTTGAGACACCAACTCTCAAACTCTGATGCCAGGCTGCAAGAGCTTATGGGTACGGATGTGCTGACGAATCTACCGAATCGTCACGTCTTTAAAGAGCACCTCACTCATTCGATGAAGCGCGCTTTGAGATTGGGATATTCGTTGTCTCTGATGCTTATCGATATCGATCACCTTCGCGATATCAATCTGCGTTATGGGCACGAAATCGGCGACGAAGTACTGATCGAAGTCGGCAAAATCCTCAAGAGTTCGGTGCGCGAGATCGACATGCCGGCCAGATGGGGCGGCGAAGAGTTGGTCACGGTGCTGCACGAAACCGACGCCGAAGGCGCAATGGTAGTGGCGGAGAGAGTCAGACGACGCATCTCTATGCTGGAAGTGAAGGATCCTAAGACGGGCAAACCGATTAAGATCACGGCAACACTTGCAGTGGCCAGCTATCCTCAGCACAGCAACGATCCACAAGGATTGCTGGAAGCTGCATGCGAAGCGCTGATCGAGGCGAAAGACAAGGGCTGCAATAACGTCCTGACTGCACAAACTTAAACTTCAACATCTGTATTAAACCATTGACAGCAGGACGGCACTATCAGCGGTGCCCAGTCAGTTGTCGCCAATAATCGCGTCAGCCTCAATCTCGACGAGCATGTCGGCTGAGATTAGCCTGCTTACCTGCAACATGGAAGTAGCCGGGCGAATCTCTGCGAAAAACTCGCCGTGTGCCTTGCCGACCGCTTCCCAATCGCGTTCGATGTCGACTACATATATGCGCGTGCGGATCACGTCTTTAAGCGACGCGCCGACGGCTGCTAATGCTTTGTCGATGTTTTTGATGCTTCGCACCGTTTGTTTATATGCATTGCCCGGTCCGACCAATTCGCCCTCCAAGTTGGTGGCAGTGGTACCTGACACAGAAACGAAATTGCCGTGGCGGACGGCGCGCGAATAACCAACTATTGGTTCCCACTTTGTGCCGCTTGCATATTTGACTCGTTCCATTATCTCCTCGCATTTTTGGTGTTTGCCAAATCTGGTTTTAAAAACATTGGACCGGATCTCAAAAGATCCGATCCAAATGAATTTTCGAATTTGGTTTTCAAATTTCGAGATTAGTCTTACAGTGAGAAACTATTTGACGTCCAAAAGTTCAACATCGAAAACCAATGTGGCATTCGGAGGAATTACTCCACCAGCGCCTCTAGTACCATAACCAAGATCTGGTGGAATGGTGAGTTTGCGTTTGCCGCCAACTTTCATCGAAGCTACGCCTTCGTCCCAGCCTTTGATTACTTCGCCACGTCCCAATGTGAATTGAAACGGTTGCCCGCGGTCGCGCGAGCTGTCGAATTTTGTGCCGTCGGTGAGCCAACCCGTGTAGTGTACCGATACTCTTTGTCCTTGACGCGGAGCCTCACCACTGCCGACCTGGTCATCGTTATACTTCAATCCACTTGGAGTTGTAACTTCTTGTGCTTGAGTCAACTTTTTCTTCTCCTTAAATCAGGTCCAAATGATTTTTTGAATTTAGTTGTGAAATTTGAAATTAGCCTTTGAACTTCCAAATCAGTTTTTCAATGAAAAACTATTGGACGCCCAACAGTTCAACATCGAAAATCAATGTGGCATTCGGAGGAACTGCGCCGCCCGCGCCTCTGGAACCATATGCCAGATTCGGCGGAATGGTGAGTTTGCGTCGGCCGCCGACTTTCATCGAAGCAACGCCTTCATCCCAGCCTTTAATTACTTCACCGCGACCCAAAGTGAATTGGAAAGGTTCACCGCGGTCACGTGAGCTGTCAAATTTTGAACCGTTTGTGAGCCATCCGGTATAGTGCACCGACACTCTTTGACCTTGGCGCGGAGCCGGTCCATTGCCGACAACATC
>Ga0265313_10004419_pt1 | contig 10833 bp, 6 predicted proteins | sample 4123metaG_FD_203122 | JGI IMG/M metagenome (GOLD analysis project Ga0265313, IMG submission 203122) | Rhizosphere microbial communities from Carex aquatilis grown in University of Washington, Seatle, WA, United States - 4-1-23 metaG | ecosystem: Host-associated > Plants > Roots > Rhizosphere >...
GCCCACCTGCTGGCGGCGGCGTGGGGCGATGAGATCGCGGTGCGCCGGGAGCTTCAGGGCCTGGACTTCGGTGACCGGGCGGAGTTCGCCGCGGTCTTCGTCAGGGCACTCAACCGACTCTTCGCGGGCGCGCCGCAGGCGGAGCGCGCCGAAGCCGTGCAACGCGGGATGGCCCAGGCGCCGCAAGTGAACGTCCCGATCCTGTCGGGACACTGCGAGGTGGCGCAGCGGATTGCGGAGCGCCTCGGCCTCCCCCCCGAGCTCCGCGAAAGTCTCGGCCAGATCTACGAGCGCTGGGACGGGCGCGGATTGCCCGCGGGTCTGGTGGGCGAGGCGGTGAAGTTTCCGGTCCGGCTCGTGACCCTGGCCATGGACGCCATCGCCCTCACGGAAGCCCACGGCTTCGCGACCATGACCGGGATGATCGCCAAGCGCGCTGGCGGCGCGTACGAACCGGAGCTGGTGGAGCGCTTCCTCGTTCACGCCGAACGATTCATGGCCGGGCTGGACGGGCCGGTGGACCGCGAGACCATTTTGGCGCTGGAGCCGTTACCCCACGCGAGGCTCGACGAGGCGGCTTGCGAGGAGGCCTACCTGGCGATCGCCGACTTCATCGACATGAGGATGCCGTTCACGTTCGGGCATTCCCGCGCGGTCGCGTCGCTCGCCGCCGAGGCCGCCAGGCGCATGGGCCTTCCCGCAGCTGACATTCGCGAGGTCCGCTGGGCGGCCTACACCCACGATATCGGCGAGCTCACCGTCCCGGTCGCGACCTGGATGCGGCCCGCCGCCCTCACCGAGCGTGAGACCGACGCCGCCCGGCTACACCCGTACCACGGTGAGCGCGCGCTGGCGTCGCTGGGCGGCGACGGCAAGGTCGTCGCCGGCCTCGTGCAGCGCCACCACGAGCGCCTGGACGGCAGCGGCTATTACCGCAACTCGCGCGGCCCCGATCTCTCACCAGCCGCGCGAATCCTCGCCGCCGCCGAGGCGTTCCAGACCGCGCGCGAGGCTCGCCCCCACCGGCCGGCGTCGAGCGACGTGGCCGCCGCTGCGAAGCTCCGCGGCGCAGTCAGGGAAGGGAGGCTCTGCCCCGACGCGGTCGAAGCCGTGCTCGGCTGCGCAGGGCAAGCCGCCCGCCGCGCGGCGCCCGAGCGGCTTGCGGGACTGACCCCCCGCGAGGTCGAGGTCCTGCGGCTGATCGCGGGCGGGGACACGACGAAGGAAGCGGCCCGCAAGCTCGACATCGCGGCCAAGACGGCCGACAACCACATCCAGAGCCTGTATTCGAAGATCGGCGTCACCACCCGCGCAGGCGCCGCCCTCTACGCCCTCGAGCGCGGCCTGGTTCAGTACGAGATGGCGTCCGCCTAGCCGGACCGCCAGCGAAGCGCTGACAGCTTGCTGCAACGCCTCGGCCGTCCTGCCAGGCTCAAACGCGCTCACCTTGTCTCGACGAGCGCGGCGATGTTCTTGCGAACGGCCTCCGTGTGCGGGTGCGCGGGACCGAGGCTGGCCGTGAAGATGGCGAGCGCCCTCTCCAACAGCGCGCGCGCCTCGACGCGCTCGCCGCGGTCCTCGAGCAGCATCGCCAGGTTGTTGAGCGTGAGCGCGAGATCGAAGTGCAGCGGATCGAGGCGCGCCTCCCGGATCGCGCGCGCCCGTCGGTAAGACATCAGCGCCTCGTCGAGCCTTCCCTGGGCGTGCTGGACCGATCCCAGCGCGGCGAGCGACGACGACGCCTCGAGGCTATCGCGACCGAGCTGGGATTCGAAGGTGGCGAGCGCGGCCGCGTACGCGCGCTCGGCGTCGCCGAGGCGGCCGAGCCCCTGAAGCAAGGCGCCCCAGGCTTCGCGATCGGCGGCCACCGCCGGGTGCTCGCTCCCCAGGCGGGCCTCGCGCAGCTCCACCGAACGACGGGCGAGCGGCTCGCCGCCGGCGTGGTCTCCGCGAGCGTGATAGAGGCCTCCCAGATTGTGCAGCAGCACCGCTGCCTGCTCGGCGTCACCGCCGCCTGCCTCCACGAGCGCAAGCGCTCGCCGGTAGAGGGGCTCGGCGTCCGCGAAGCGTCCCTGAAACTTGTGCACGACGCCGAGGGCGTTCAGCGCCTCGGCGACCAGCAGATCCCCCGCCGGCCAGGCGGCCTCCGCCCGCTCGAGCGCGAGGCGGCAGGCGGCCTCCGCGTCGTCGAGCCGCCCGCGCGCCCGCACCGCGCTGGCGCGCCCCACCTCGCCGCGGATGTGCAGTCGCATCAGCTCCTCACGAACGTCGGGATCCAGATCGTCGCCCGGGGGCGCGGCCCCGGCCGCGGCAGGGGCGCGTTCGACGAACGGGCGCAGGATGCCGAGCGCCCTGTCGAAGGCGGCCTCCGCGTCCGCGTGCCGGTCGAGGAGGTCGAGGAGGCGCCCGTGGTCGACGAGCGCGTTGGCGAGGTCTGGGCTTGCCGCGCCCTCGACGGCTTCGAAGATCTCCGCGGCTCGGCGACAACTCCGCTCGCCCTCCGCGTACCGGCCCGCCTCCCGAAGCGCAATCGCTGCTTCGTGCAGCTCAGCGGCGCGCGCCGCCGGGTCGTCCGCTTTCGCCATCTCACGATGATAACAGCCGCGTTGGCGCGAGCGAGCTCCGCTCGCACGAGCCGTCGCGGGGGATTTAAAGGACCCTCTCAGGGTCCTTTTCATAGTAGGTAGTGTCAGAGGATGCCGTTCCGGTCATCGCCGCGAGAGCGTCGCCAGCGACGGCGTTTTTGGGCGCCGGAAATCGTCCAGACGTCGGCGATGGACTGCGGCCCCGCCGCGCTGAAGTGCGTCTTCGAGGGCTTCGGCGTGAACGTCAGCTACGGGCGATTGCGTGAGGCCTGCCAGACCTCCGTCGACGGCACGTCGATCGACACGCTGGAGGAGGTGGCCGCGTTGCTGGGCCTCGAAGCGGCGCAGCTCATGCTGCCCGTCGAACACGCGGTGGCGGCACGCGCGCGGACGCTCCCCGCGATCGCCGTCGTTCGCATGCCGAGCGGGCTGACCCATTTCGTCGTGCTCTGGCGCCGCCTCGGCCCGTACCTCCAGGTCATGGATCCTGCGCGCGGGCGGCGCTGGGTGCGCGCCGCGGCGTTCTTGCGCGACCTCTACGTTCACACCCAGTCGATCGAAGTGGCGTCGTTTCGGGAGTTCGTGGCAGACCCGATGTTCGCGGCGATCCTCGCGGCGCGTCTCGCCGCCCTGGGCGGCAGCCACGGCGATCACCAGGCCCTCATCGCCGCCGCGATCGCGGACGAATCGTGGCAGGCCATCGCACGGCTAGACGGCGCGACCCGCGCAACGGAGACGTTGATTGCCGCCGGGTTGCTGTCGCGCGGGGACAAGGCGCAGCGCCTGTGGCGCGCCCTCGCCGCAACGCCGAACGCAATCGCGGAGGATCACGCGTGCGTCACGCGCGCCGGCGCCGGGCCCGGAGGCGAGGAGCGGGTGCTCCTGCGCGGCGCGGTGTTGATTCATCTCGCGGGGCGCGCGCCGCCACAACCAGCCGGCGCGCGCCCGCTGCTCGCCGCCGAGCTGGCCGCCGCGATCTCGGAGGACGAAAACCCCTTCGCACGCGCGCGGGCGGCATGGGATCCGAAGCAGACCTGGCCCCGGGCGCTGCTCCTCGTCCCGCTGCTGGTCCTCGTGGCCGTGGGCGGGCTCGCAGAGGTCGTGCTGTCGCGTCCGCTGCTGTCGGCGGGCGCTCCGAGCGGAGCGCCGCGGGCGTTCGCCGCGCTGCTGGCCCTCGGCGCGACGGTCCTCGGCGCGGCGGCGCTCGAGCTGCCGCTCGTCGCGGGGGCGCGCGCCCTCGGGCGCACGCTCGACGTGGAGTTGCGCCGCGCCTTCTTTCGAAAGCTGCCGCGCCTCGGCGATCGCTACTTCGCGAGCCGTCCCGTATCGGACATGGCCGAGCGTGCGCACCTCATCCATCGAGTGAGGTTGTTTCCGGGAATCGCCGTGCAGCTCGGACGCGTGCTGCTCGAGCTGGGGCTGGCCCTGGGCGCCATCGCCTGGCTGTATCCCGACGGCGCGGCGCTTGCGGCGGGGCTGTTCGTCGCCGCGTGCACCATCCCGTTCCTGGCGGCGCCCGTGGCGGCCGAGCGCGATCTGCGCCTGCGCACGCACGCCGGGGCGCTGCTGCGGTTCTATCTGGACGCGCTGTTGGGGCTTCCCGCCGTGCGAACCCACGGGGCAGGGCCCGCCCTCGTGCGCGAGCACGGGGATCGGCTGGCCGAGTGGCGGCGCGCCGGACGCGACCTCGTGCGAACGTCGGCGCGCATCGAGGCGCTCACCGTATTCGTCGCCGTCGCCGGGGCAGCGGGCCTCGTGAATGGTTACCTGCGCACCCACGCCGCGACGCCGGCCGCCGCGCCCGGAACGGCGTTCCTGCTGCTTTTTCTCGCCCTTCGCATCCCTACCCAAGCCACGACGATCGTGGGGTTGTGGCGGCAATTTCCCGAGCACCGGAACGTGACGCTGCGGCTCCTGGAGCCGCTCGGCGCGCCTGAGGACGAGACGCCCGACGGCGAGGCATCTCGGCCCGAGGCGGCCGAAGACGACGACACTACGGGTCCGGCGGCGATTGCCTTTCGTGACGTCCACGTGGAGGTGGCAGGGCATCTGGTCTTGAGGGAGCTGACGCTTCGTGTGGCGCCCGGCGAGCACGTGGCGGTCGTCGGCGCGTCGGGCGCTGGAAAGTCGACGCTGGTCGGCCTGGCGCTGGGGTTCCATCGGCCCGCGCGCGGCGAGGTCCTGGTCGATGGGTATCCCTTGCGGGGGGAGGTGCTGGCCAGGCTACGTGCGGACACCGCGTGGGTCGAGCCGGCGGTTCAGCTCTGGAACCGAACCCTGGAGGAGAACATCGCCTACGGCGCGCCCACTTCGCTCGACCGCCTGGCTCCGGAGCGCCTGGCGGCAGCGCTGGCGGACGCCGACCTCACCGAGCTCACGGGCCGCATCCCGGCAGGCACGGCGTCGCTCCTAGGCGAAGGGGGCGGCCTGGTGTCGGGAGGCGAAGGACAGCGAATTCGCTTCGCGCGGGCCCTGGCGCGCCGCGACCGTCCGCGCCTGGTCCTGCTCGACGAGCCGTTTCGCGGACTGGATCGCGATGTTCGCCTCCGCCTGCTCGCGCGCGCGCGCGCGCGCTGGGCGGGCGCGACGCTCATCTTCGTGACCCACGATCTCGCTCACACGCTGGAATTTCCGCGCGTGCTGGTGGTGGACGAGGGCCGAGTCGTGGAAGACGGGGCGCCCGAGGAGCTGGCGGGCAGACCCGGCTCGCTCTACCAGCGGCTGTCGACCGCGGAGACGCGGGTGCGCGCCGAGCGCTGGTCGGCCTCGTTCTGGCGGCGCGTGACGGTGCACGACGGCCACGTCGAGGCGGATGACCCCGACGGCCATTCCCGGCAGGTCGAGCGATGAACGTGGCCGGAGATCTCGCGGCGTGCGTCTGGCCGTGCGCCAGGGCCGGCGAAGCGACGCGGGCCCTGGCGGTCGCGTCCGGGCTTGTCGGCCGCGGTGCCGCCACCCACCAGCTCGCGCCGGTTCCCTCCGCCAGCGCGTGGCCCGCGCCCGGCGCTTCGCTGGCGGAGATCGTCTCGGACGCGGCCCGCGCGCTCGGCCTCGAGGTGGAGACGCGTGACTTCACGCCGCTGCCGTTGCTGGCGACCCGCTACGCTCTCCGCGCGTCGCCTGTGCTGGTCGGCCTGGCGGACGGGGCTGGCTTGCTCGCGGTCGTTCGGGCCGGGACCAGCTCCGCCATGGTCGTGGGACCGCGCGGAAGGGCGCGCGTCCCCATGGACGTCGTCGAGGACGCGCTGTGGGCGTCCACCGACAGCGACCCGACGCTTCGTCTCGACGAGGTGCAGGGGCGCGTGGCGGGGGTGTTTCCGGATTCGCGTGGCGCGCGGCGCGCAGCGCGCGCGCTGGTGGCGCCCCGCCTCGCGCATCGGATCCTGGCCGAGGGATGGGCGGTCCGCGCGCCGTCCGCGGCGCTCCGGAACGATCTCGCCAAGGCCGGCGTTTGGCCGCGCGCGCTGGCCATCGCGGCGGCCTACATCGTCGAGCTCGTCGTCTTTCTCGGCATCTGGCGGCACGTGGGTCGTCAGGCGCTGGCGGCGGTTCCTCGCAGTGGCGGCGCTGGCGGCCGTCTGGTGCTGCTCGGATTGTTGGCGCTCTGGGCTGCGCTGCAGCTCGGGGCGGCCACGGCCGTGAGGCGGCTGGCGCTGGACGTGGGCGCGGCGGTGCGGGTCTGGCTGTTGCGGGGGGCGCTTCGCCTCGACCCCGAGGACATTCGAAGCGCGGGCCTGGGCCAGCTCCTCGGGCGTGCCCTCGACGCCGAGGCGCTCGACGCGCTCGCGCTGGGCGGTGCGGTGGAGGCACTCGCCGGCTCGTTCGAGCTCGGCTTCGGCGCCGCCGTGCTAGCCCTGGGCGTGTCGCCGGCAGCGACGTTGACCGCGCTCGGCGTGGCGGCCGTCAGTCTCGGCCTGGGCATCGTCGCGCTGTCACGGCGGCATGCCGCATGGTCGGAGGACCGTCGGGCGATCACCCACGATCTCATCGAACGAATGGCGGGACACCGGACGCTGCTGGTGCAAGCCCGACCGGCGCGGCAGCGCCGGGACGATGATCGCGCCTTGGCTTCCTACGCGACGTTGGCGCGGCGCCTGGACCGCGTCGCGACCGCGCTGGAGGTGGGCCTTCCACGAAGTTTCTTGCTGGTGAGCCTTGGCGTCGTCGCCGCGGGCCTGGGCTCGCTCGGAGCTTGGGCGCGACCGGGCGGCACGGCTGGCACGGGTGGCACGACGCCTGAGCTGATCGCCACGTCGCTCGGCGGGATCTGGCTGGCCTACGCGGGGCTGCGGCGCGTGGCGACGGCGGCGGGTGAGCTCATCGCCGCGCGCGAGGCGTGGCGGCGCGTGCGCCCCCTCGTCGGCGCCCACGGCGACGCGCCAGGAGTCGCCGACACCGTCGCGGCCGACGACCGCCCTGCGACAACGGCCGAGCGTCCCACCGAGCCGGCTCCGCTCATCGACCTTCGTGGCGTCGGTTACCGCTACGCGAATCGGCCGCGGCCCCAGTTGGAGGACGTCGACCTCGCCGTGGCCGCAGGCGAGCGCCTGCTCGTCACGGGAGCGTCGGGCGCGGGAAAATCCACCCTGGCGGCGATTCTCGCAGGGCTTCGCGCGCCGTCCGCCGGTCGCCTCTCCTTGGGTGGCATCGACCAGCGAGCCCTCGGCCCCGGGCGCTGGCGGCGCGCGGTGGGCGCGGTCCCCCAGTTTCACGAGAATCATGTGCTCGGCGCGGACCTGCTGTTCAACCTGCTGATGGGCCGGCGCTGGCCGCCGCGCGCCGCCGACATCGCGCTCGCGGAGTCTGTGTGCCGCGAGCTCGGCCTGGGTGCGCTGCTCGATCGCATGCCGGCTGGGCTGCAGCAGGTGGTGGGCGAGACCGGCTGGCAACTCTCACACGGCGAGCGCAGTCGCCTCTACATCGCCCGGTCGTTGCTTCAGGCCCTGGAAGCCCGCGTGCTCGACGAGAGCTTCGCGGCGCTCGATCCCGAGACGCTGGAGCAGGTGATGGCCGCCGTCCTCGCCCGCCCGGAGGCCCTCATCGTCATCGCCCACCCGTGACCTCGGGCGCGGCGGCCAGCGCCGAGGACAGGCGATCGATTTCGGCGGGACCGAGGTCGGTGGATGACAGCGAAGGGAGCGCGATCAGAGGCAGACCGGGATCCTTCTCCAGCGTCGCGAGCACGGCTTCGGCCGTCCGCCGGTGCGCCCGCAGCCCGATAGCCATCGCGACGGTTCTCGCCAGGCGCGGATCCCCGTCGAGCGAGGTCAGGCGGTCGAGCACAGCAGAGACGGGCTCCGCCGCCAGGCGCCCGGGTGGCGTCGCGTTGACGATCACGGGGCCGAGCGCGATCTTCAGCTCGTCGCGGGCGGTGCGCGCCAGCTGGGCGGTCTCCTCGGCGGGAAGCTCTTCGGGCCGGGTGACGATCACCAGCGCCGTCCGCGTCGCGTCGGACAGCAGGTCGGACATCATGCGCGCGTCGCGCGCCAGCGGACCCGCCGGGACGGCCGCCAGGATGGCGCTCGGAATCTTCAACATCGCGGTGGCGTGGCCGCTGGCCGGGCCGTCGAGGATCACCAGATCGTAGGCCCACCGCGACGACGGCGACGTGGCGCGCGCCTTCGTCTCCTCGGTCGTGTGCCACCAGGCCTTCCCCAGCATGGCGTAGGCATCGAGGCCGGGGATCGCTGACAGAAATCCGCGCACCACCCGGTTGTCGAACAGCGCGCGATACACAGCCTCGTAGCGCAGGACCATGAGCGCGTATTGATGCAGGGACTCGCGCGGTGTCATGTTGACGGCCGCGATGCCCGGTGCGACGTCGGTGACGACCGGGCCGATGGGCCCCGGGCGCCCCAGCATCTTCCCCAGGCGCTCAACCGCGTCCGTCTGCGCGATGAGCACGCGCTTTCCGCGCGCAGCCGCCACTCGCGCCAGCGCGGCGGCGACCGTGGTGCGGCCGACGCCGCCCTTGCCCGACAAGATGACGAGACGTCGATCGAGGAGCGCGCGCGGCGGGGCCATGCTGTTCAAAACCGATACGCCGCGCCCAGGTTGATATCCAGAACATCACCGAACAGCGGCAGGGCGAGACCGCCTTCGGTCATGAACGCGCTGGCCCCACGGACGAACGTGTAGTCTCCGCGGAGGGTGATGCTCCAGACCTCCGTCACGCGCAGATCGAGACCAAGCGACGCGCGGCCGAGGAAGTGGGTGTCGCGCTCGTAGCCGGGGCGGTATGCGGTCGCCACGCTGTCGAAGTAACCCACGCCGACCCCGGCGCCAAGCGCGAAGAAGGGCCGGACGGGCGCCACGCGAAAGGCCACCGTGTGGGTGAGGACGAAGTTGTTCTCGGAGATCACCCGCGTCGAGGAGAAGGTCGCGGCGACCCCCACCTGCGTGCTGACGCCCTGCTCGCCCGTCGCGAAGCGATCCGACGAGAAGTCCACGCCTACGGCCAGCTCGATCACGTCGTCGGGGCGGGCGTACGCGAAGTCGTAGGTGCCCGCGATGCCGTACCCGGCGGCAGGTGTGACCGCGCGACCCGCGTCCCCCAGACGATAGGCGAACCGCGCGCTGATCGCGACGCGGTGGCGACCCGTCACGTCGCCCGAGTCAGAGCTCGCGCCGCCACCCGAGCGCGGTGCACCCGGCAGAGACGGCGCGGGCTCCGCATCGCCGCCGCTGTCCGCGCGCTCCTCCGCCTGCGGCGTGGCCGGTGGCGCGGCCGGCTCGCTGGCGGCAGCGGACGAGGGCGGGGCTTCTCCCGCGGTCGCCTGCAGCGGTAGCGCCACGGAAGGCGCGCCCACCGATGGGGCCGCTGCGCCGGCGAGCGCCGCGCCGCGCGGGCTAGCGGACCACGCCATGAGCAGCAGCACGCCGAGCCCCAACCTTCGGAGAGGAGGCATGCCCGTCAACCGAGCAAGACCAGCTCTTGACCCATTTCCACGGCCGTGCCTTCCGACACGGACAACGCCAGAACGGCGGCCGCGCGCGGCGCGCGGAGCTCGTTCTCCATCTTCATGGCCTCGAGCACAAGCAGAGTCTGCCCGGCTTTTACCTGATCGCCGATCTTCACGAGGACCTTCACCACCTTCCCGGGGATGGGCGCGCGCACGCGCGTAGGCCCCGAGGGCGGGGGCCGGCCGGCATCGTCACCCGCGTCCGCCACGCCCTCGCGCGCGATCTCCACCACCGCCTGTCGGGTCTCCCCGTCGGCGTGACTCACCTCGACGGACAGCTTCGGTGCCACGCCGTCGACCTCGACCAGACGGGCCTCGACACCGTCGATCATCGACCAGGCGCCCGCCCCGATACGCCGCGCATCGACGGTCCGTTCACGTCCATCGACGACCGCGCGGAGCTTGCCGTCGCCGCAGTCCTCTACAGCCACGGAGTAGGTCCGCTGATTCAGTGTCACGAGGTACGTCTCGCCCATGCGCGCTCATCTAACGCCGAAAACGTCCCCTTCGCCACCCGCCCGCGCGAGCGCGGTCGGCGCGCGGCGCCCGTCAGCCCGTGCGGGCCCTCCTCACGTTTCGAGGAACACCCGCAATCGCCGGGAGCGGGAGGGGTGCCGGAGCTTCCGCAGCGCCTTCGCCTCGATCTGACGAATCCGCTCGCGTGTCACCTCGAAGTCGAGCCCCACCTCTTCGAGCGTGCGGTCCGACTTTTCGCCGATCCCGAAGCGCATGCGAAGCACCTTCTCCTCGCGCGGGGTCAGCGTGGCCAGGACCTTGCGCGTCTGTTCGGCCAGGTTCATGGAGATGACCGCGTCCACCGGCGACAGCACGCTCTTGTCCTCGATGAAGTCCCCGAGATGAGAGTCCTCCTCCTCGCCGATGGGCGTCTCCAGCGAGATCGGCTCCTTGGCGATCTTCAAGATCTTGCGGACCTTGTCGACGGGCAGCTCCATCTTTTCGGCGATCTCCTCCGGTGACGGCTCCCGTCCGAGATCCTGGACCAGGTACCGGCTGGTGCGGATCAGCTTGTTGATCGTCTCGATCATGTGCACCGGGATGCGGATGGTGCGGGCCTGGTCGGCGATCGCCCGCGTGATGGCCTGACGGATCCACCAGGTGGCGTAGGTCGAGAACTTGTAGCCGCGCCGGTACTCGAACTTGTCCACCGCCTTCATGAGCCCGATGTTCCCCTCCTGGATCAGATCCAGGAATTGCAGGCCGCGGTTCGTGTACTTCTTCGCGATCGAGACGACCAGCCGCAGGTTCGCCTCGATCAGCGCGGCCTT
>Ga0265313_10004421_pt1 | contig 10830 bp, 7 predicted proteins | sample 4123metaG_FD_203122 | JGI IMG/M metagenome (GOLD analysis project Ga0265313, IMG submission 203122) | Rhizosphere microbial communities from Carex aquatilis grown in University of Washington, Seatle, WA, United States - 4-1-23 metaG | ecosystem: Host-associated > Plants > Roots > Rhizosphere >...
CTCGCCCATGTAGCGGAGCTGCACCGGGTAGCCGTACTTCTTGTAGATCTCGAGCTGGGCCGGAACGTGGCCGGGCAGCGTGCGATAGGTCCGAACATCAATGAGCACTTGTGCGCCTCCGTGAAAGGCCGCTTGATACCCGCGGCAGGCGCGGACTCTTTCCAGCCGCGGCGGCGCGGTCAATAGCTATAGGGCGGGCACGGCCGCTTCGGGCGTTTCGATCACCTGCGCATCGGAGCGCTGCTCGGCGGGCTTGCGGTAGTGGGCGAGGTTGCTGGCGCTGTTGACCAGCGCCAGATGCGAGAAGGCCTGAGGGAAATTGCCGACCAGGCGGCGGGTGCGCGGCTCGTATTCCTCGCTCAGCAGGCCGAGGTCGTTGCGCAACATCAGCAGCCGCTCGAACAGGCGCACCGCGTCGTCGCGGCGGCCAACCATCAGATAGGCGTCGACCAGCCAGAAGCTGCAGGCGATGAACAGCCCCTCGCCCGGCGGCAGGCCGTCCGCCGTCACCTCGCTGTCGTAGCGCCGCACCAGCCCGCCGACGAGGAGGTCGCGCTCGATCGCCGCGATGGTGCCAATGATGCGCTCGTCGTCCGGCGGCAGGAAGCCGATCGCCGGCAACAGCAGGAGACTCGCGTCGAGCAGCTTCGAGCCATAGGCCTGCACGAAGCTGCCGAGCTCGGCGTCATAGCCGCGCGTGCAGACGTCGTTGTGAATCTGCTCGCGGATCAACCGCCAGTGGTCGACGTCGCCCGGCAGGCCGTAAGTGTCCGCGCTCTTGATGGCGCGGTCGAAGGCAACCCACGCCATCGCCTTGGAATGCGTGAAGTGCTGGCGCGGCCCGCGCACCTCCCACAGGCCTTCGTCCGGCTCGCGCCAGATCTTCTCCAGATGCTTGAGCAGCTCGAGCTGCAGGTCCCAGCCGGTTTCCATCGCGCCGAGGCCGCCGGCACGCGCCTGGTGCAGCGCGTCCATCACCTCGCCGAAAATGTCGAGCTGCAGCTGGTTGTGCGCGGCGTTGCCGATGCGCACCGGCTTCGAGCCCTCGTAGCCCGGCAGCCACGGCACCTGCCATTCGGTGAGGCGCCGCTCGCCACGGATGCCGTACATGATCTGGATCTGCTGCGGGCTGCCGGCAGCGGCGCGCAGCAGCCAGTCACGCCACATCTTGGCTTCGTCGTAGTAGCCTGCGTTCATCAGCGAAAGCAGCGTCAGCGTCGCGTCGCGCAGCCAGCAATAGCGGTAGTCCCAGTTGCGCGTGCCGCCGATCCACTCCGGCAGCGACGTGGTCGGCGCCGCCGCCATGCCGCCGGTCGAGGCGTAAGTGAGCGCCTTGAGCGTGATCAGCGAGCGCCGCACCGCCCCGTCCCATGGGCACTCGATGCGGTTCTTCGCGGACCACTCCAGCCAGAATTTCTCGGTCTGGCGCAGGCGTTCTTCGGCGTCCGCCGGATCGGGCAAGGCGCGGTGCGAGAGGCTGTAGGAAATGTCGAAGGCGAGCCGCTGGCCCGCCTTGACCGTGAACTCGCCGACGCTCTTGAGGTTCTCGCCGCGCATCTCAACCGGCGCGCGCAGCACCACCATGTCGGGTCCGGCGATCGCGCGCCAGGTGTTCGGTGCGGCGCGCGTCACCCACGGCACCGTGGCGCCGTAGCCGAAGCGCAGCACGAGCTCGGTGTGCATCTCGACCGTGCCGCGTTCGCCGACGACGATCCGCATCAGGTGGGAATCGTCCCGGCGCGGCGGCATGAAGTCGACCACCGTGACCGCGCCGGTCGCAGTCTCGAAGAGCGTTTCGAGGATGAGGGTGTCCGGCCGGTAACGCCGGGTGACTTTCGCCTCGTCTTCCGGCGCGATGAGCCAGCGGCCGTGCTCGGGCCGGCCGAGCAACGCGGCAAAGCAGGCGTCGGAATCGAAGCGCGGCCAGCACAGCCAGTCGATCGAGCCGTCGCAGCCGACCAGCGCGGCGGTGCCGAGGTCGCCGATCAGCGCGTAGTCTTCGATGCGAAGCGCCATCCTCAATTCACCCGCTCGTTGCCGCGAAGCTGGGCGAGGCATGTGCAACATCTAGGCGGCGAAGTCGAGCACGACCTTGACGTCGCCGGGGTGGTGCTCGATCACCTCCCGCCATCGGTCAAGCGGTACGCGCCGCGTGATCAGCCGGGCAAGCCAACCCTTGTCGGCCTTGGCGAGCGCGTCGGCGGCGTCGCGATAGTGGCGGCGGTTGGCGTTGACGGTGCCGAACACCGTGTCGTTCTTCAGCACCATCGCGCGGTTGAGCGCGCCGACGTCGAGGTCGATGGTGTGACCGGCGGCGGGAACGCCGGTCAGGGCGACGATGCCGTCAGGCGCGACGCGGTTCATGACGTCGACCACAACCGAAGGCGCCCCCGTGCACTCGATGACGATGTCGGGCGCGAGCGCACCGAGGTCGCCGGCGTGATAGGTGCCGCCGAGGTCGCGCACCAGTTGTGGCTTGATGCCCTCCTTGGCATGATCGAGCACGTGGACGTCGAAGCCGCGCTGTGCGCCAATGAGCGCCGCCAGCAGGCCCACGGGCCCCGCCCCGGTGATCAACGCGATGCGCGGCTGCCAGAACGGCGCGCGGCTGCCGATGCGGCCGATGTGCTCCCAGGCCTTGGCAACGATGCTTGCCGGCTCGAGCAGCATGCCTAGTTTGCGCAGTTTTGGATCGATCTTCACCAGGAATTCCGGCTCGACGCGGAACTGCTCGCTGCCGTAGCCGTTGCGCTCCTTGATGCCGCGCTCGGTGTATAGGCCGTTGCGGCACATGTCCCACTCGCCGGCCGCGCAGGCGGCGCACGGCACCGGATCGGGCCGGCGCACGATGCCGACAACGAGGTCGCCGCGCTTGAAGCAGGTGCCCTCCGGTACCTCCTCGATCTCACCCAGCGACTCGTGGCCGAGGATCAGCCGCTTCTGGCCCGGCGGCGCTGTGCCGTATTTGCCATCGTCAATCTCGCGGTCGGTGGCGCAGATGCCGAGCGACAACGCACGCACCAGCACGGAGCCGTCGCTGCGCGGCGGCGGCGCGACGTCATCGAGACTGACGGAATGGGGAGTGCCGGGCTCGACGGTGAGTGCGCGCATGCGGGGATTGCTCCGCCCTGTCGCCGCCCCCGCCGACCGGTTGAGTTGAATGCTCGGGAACACAACGCCCGGATCGGGCCGCTGGTTCAATCCCGGCGACCTGAAATCCGTGTATTTCCCCGTCTTCTCACCCGTGCCAAATGCATGACCGGGCAAACGCGACGCTGCCAGGCCGCATTTGTTGCAAAATCGCGGTACCGTAGCCCCGCCACAGCAACCGGACATGCAATGATCAAAGGCGCGACCCTGCAGCAGGCGGTGCTGGATTTTCTCGCCTCGCCGGCGAGCCACGGCGGCGCGCCGGTCACGCGCATCGACACCCACGCCGCCTCGGTGTTCCTCGCCGGCGGCCGCGCCCTGAAGATCAAGCGCGCGGTGAAATTCCCCTTTCTCGATTACTCGACGCTGGAGAAGCGCAAGGCGGCCTGCGAGGCGGAGCTTAAGGTCAACCGGCCATTCGCGCCGGAGATCTATCGGCGCGTCGTGCCGATCGTGCGCGCGGGCAGCCACTTCGCCATCGGCGGCGCTGGCGAGCCGGCCGAATGGGCGGTCGAGATGGCGCGCTTCGACGAGACGCAGACGCTCGACCATCTCGGCGAAGCCGGCAGGATCGACGATGCGCTGGCCGATGCGCTCGGCCGCGCGGTTGCCGCCGCGCATGCAGCCGCGCCGCCGGCGCCGGATTTCGACTTTGCCGCTGAGCTTGAAGAGATTGCGACGCAAAACGACGTGGAATTGCGTGCAACGCCGGATTTGTTCGCCGCCGTCGCCGCGCTGACGATGGCGACGCATGACGCGATTCAGCGCGTGCGTCCGCTGCTCGCGGCGCGGCAACAGTCGGGCTTCGTACGGCGCTGCCACGGCGATCTGCATCTCGGCAACATCGTGCTCATCGCCGGCAAGCCGGCACTGTTCGACGCCATCGAGTTCGATCCGGCGATCGCCACCGGCGACGTGCTCTACGACCTCGCCTTCCTGCTGATGGATCTGATCGAGCGCGGCCTGCACGACACCGCCAACACCGTGTTCAACCGTTACCTCACCGAGACGCGGCGCGACGAGAATCTCGATACGTTGGCCGCGCTGCCGCTGTTCCTGTCGCTGCGCGCCGCGATCCGCGCCAAGGTTACGGCGGCCAAACGCAAGTTGAGCGGCGACACGACGCTCGGCCAAAACGCGCGCGATTATTTTGCGCTCGCCGCCAGGCTGATTGCGCCGCCCGCGCCGCAACTGATCGCCGTCGGCGGCCTGTCCGGCACCGGCAAATCGCTGCTGGCGCGCAGGCTGGCCGCTGACCTCGCGCCGGCGCCCGGCGCGGTGTGGCTGCGCAGCGACGTCGAGCGCAAGGCGCTGTTCGGCGTCGGCGAGAACGAGAAGCTGCCGCAAAGCGCCTATACGCGCGAGGTCACGGCCAGCGTCTACGCCGCGATCATCGCCAAGGCGCGACGGGCCGTGGCCGCCGGCCATTCGGCCATCGTCGACGCCATGTTCGGCAAGCCGGAGGAGCGCGCCGCGGTGGCGCAAGCCGCCGGCGAACGCGCGTTCCACGGCCTGTTCCTCACCGCCGATCTCGCGACCCGCCTAGCGCGGGTCGGCGGCCGCAAGGGCGATGCCTCCGACGCAGACGCGGCCGTGGCGCGGGAGCAGGAAGGCTACGACCTCGGGCTGATGGACTGGACCACGGTCGATGCCGCCGGCACGCCTGAGGCGACACTGCGCCAGGCCAAGGCCGCGCTCGGTTCCTGAGCCATGCGGCCGTGGACGCACTGCCCCATCGTGCCGCCCCGTAGCGCACCGCCGCGATCCCATGCATAGCTTTGCCTCGGCCCGGTGGGGCCTGCTGGGTCGCCTTCGATGACTGCCGCCTCGTCACGCCCGACACTGTCCGCGCGCCATATCGCAGTGGCGCTTGCCGGCTTCTGCGCCTTCATCAACCTCTATGCGCCGCAGTCGATCCTGCCGCTGCTGTCCGGCGAATTTCACGCCAGCGCCGCGCAGGTGTCGGTCATCATCACGGTGAGCACGCTCGCCGTCGCCATCACCGCGCCATTCACCGGCGCGATCGCCGACGTGCTCGGCCGCAAGCGCGTGATCGTTGCCGCGATGTTTGCGCTGGTGGTGCCGACGGTGATGGTCGGCCTGTCCGACAGCCTGCAGGCGATCGTATTCTGGCGCGCCGTGCAGGGCCTGATGCTGCCGCCGATCTTCGCCGTCACCGTCGCCTATATCGGCGATGAATGGTCGGCGCGCGAGGCGACCACTGCCGCTGGCATGTATTCATCGGCGTCGAGCTTCGGCGGCTTTGCCGGACGCATGATCACCGGGCTCGTCGCCGACTTCGCCAGTTGGCGCGGCGGCTTCTTCGTGCTGGCCGCGGTCGCCTTCGCCGCCGCGATCGGCGTTGCGTTGCTGCTGCCGCCGGAGCGGCGCTTCGTGCGCTCGGAGGGCCTGCTGGCGTCGGGCCGGCAGATGCTGGCGCATTTCCGCAACAAGCAGCTGGTCGCGACCTTCGCGGTCGGCTTCGGCGTGTTGTCCAATTTCATCTGCACCTTCACCTATGTCAGCTTCCATCTGGCGGCGCCGCCCTACAGCCTGTCGGCGACCTGGCTCGGCGCGATCTTCGTCGTTTATCTGACCGGCGCATCGCTGACACCGTGGATCGGCTGGGCGATCTCGCGTTTCGGCCGGCGGCCGCTGACGATCTGCACCATCGCCGTGTGGGTGGGCGGCATCGCGCTGACGCTCGCGCCGTCGCTCGCGCTCATCATCGTCGGTCTCGCACTCAGCGCCGCCTGCGGCCTGTTCTGCCAGGCGATCTCGACCGGCTACGTCACCACCACGGCCAAGGCCGGGCGGTCATCGGCGGTCGGGCTCTACGTGACGTCGTTCTATGCCGGCGGCAGCTCGGGCGCAGCGCTCGGCGGCATCGCCTGGACGCTCGGCGCCTGGCCGGCTTGCGTCGCGCAGGTCGTCGTCACGCTGCTGGCTATGGCGGCGGTCGTCTATTTTGCCTGGTCAAGCAGCGCATCGCCGCCGCAGCCGGCGTTGATCGAGCCGCCTTAATCTTACTTATCCCTCCCCCGTAGGGGGAGGGTGGCGAGCGTCAGCGAGCCGGGTGGGGCCGGTCGTACGAAGTTAAGTCTGTCCCCACCGGTCTCCGCGCCTCGCGCGGAGCCACCCTCCCCTTTCAGGGGAGGGATGAAGGATGCCAGAGCGGTGCGTAGCCGGCGGACAGCACCTCAAGCATGGCCGGCGGCGTCAGCACATCGGTCTGTGTCTTGCGCGGCCGCGCGCGTGCGCCGGAGTAGCCTCGTGGCGTCCAGCGCAGCAGGCGCTTGCCACGCACCGCAAAAGCCTCGCCGTCGCGCGCGACCATCGCGCCATCCGGCAAGTCATCGATGCCGCGCCGGTGGACGCGCTTCGCCTTGCCGTCGAGGCGTTCGGCGTGGAGCACCTGGTCCATCGCCGGCGCGCGGCGCGCGCCTGGAAACAGCGCGGCGAAGGCCTCCGCGTCCTTGCGCCGGCACTCGAAGCACGGCCGGTGGCCGGCGGCGAAGGCCGTCACCTCGTCGAGAAAGAACAGTTCGGTGTAGTAGCGGCCCCAGACGTCGCGCTGACGGCCCTTGAAGTCGAGCACGCAGCAGATCCACTGCCGCGAGGCCCAGCGGCGGCGCGTCAGCGTTTTATCGGCGGTGTGGAACCGGCCGCCGCGATTGCCAAACAATGCGCCACGCGCCGGCGTGGCGAACAGATCGCCGAAGGGTGAGACGCGATTTTGCAGCGGCATCCGCGGTGATGTCGCGGATGCCGCTTATGCCGTCAAGCGTGTTCGGCGGCCTTGGCGCCGGCGGACGCGCTGGCGCGCGCGTCTGCCGAGGTGCCGAGGCCGTTGAAGAAGGCGTTGAGGATCACCGACACGATCGCCGCCAGCAGGATGCCGGATTCGAGCAGCGGCTTGAGCACCGGCGGGAACTGCTGGAAGAAGTTCGCCGCCACCAGCGGGATCAGGCCGAAGCCGACCGAGATCGCCACCACGAACAGATTGTAGCGGTTGGTCTTGAAGTCGACGCCGGTGAGGATGCGCGCGCCAGTCGCCGCCACCATGCCGAACATGACGATGCCCGCGCCGCCCAGCACCACCTGCGGGATGGCCTCGACCAGCGCCGACAGCTTCGGCAGCAGACCGAGGATCACCATGATGATGCCGCCGGCAACCGTCACCCAGCGCGAGCGCACGCCGGTGACGCCGACCAGCCCGACGTTCTGCGAGAACGAGGTGTAGGGGAAGGTGTTGAAGATGCCGCCGATCAGCGTGCCGACGCCGTCGGCGCGCAGGCCGCGCGACAACGCCGCCTCGTCGATCGGCTTGCCGGTCATCTCGCTCAGCGCCAGGAACATGCCGGTCGACTCGATCATCACCACGATCATGACGATGCACATGGTGATGATCGGCACCACGGAGAATTGCGGCACGCCGAAGCGGAACGGCACCACCACATCGATCCACGCGGCGGAGGCGACCTTATCGAAGTGCATAAGGCCGAGCGCCGCGGCGACGACCGAGCCGATGACGATGCCGAGCAGCACCGCTACATTCGAGACGAAGCCCTTGCCCCATTTGATCAGCGCGAGCACCACCAGCAGCACGAACAGCGCGATGCCGAGCCCCTGGAGCTGGCCGTAGGCCGGGTTGAGCACGAGCACCGGCTTGCCGTCCATCGCGCCGGGGAAGGCCGGCAGGCCGCCGCCCGCCCAGTTGATGCCGACGCGCATCAGCGAGATGCCGATCACCATGATGATGGTGCCGGTGACAACCGGCGGAAACAGCGGCAGCAGGCGGGAAACGAACGGCGCGACGACGATGGCGAAGATGCCGGCCGCGATCACCGAGCCGTAGATGCCGAGCAGGCCGACGTCGGGTTGCGACGCCATCGCCAGCATCGGTCCGACCGAGGCGAAGGTCACGCCCATCATCACCGGCAGGCGGATGCCGACGCCGGGGAAACCGAAACTCTGCACCAGCGTGGCGATGCCGCAGGCGAACAGGTCGGCGCTGATCAGGAAGGCAACGTCCTGGGGCGACAGCTTGAGCGCGCGGCCGAGAATGAGCGGGACGGCGACCGCGCCCGCATACATCACCAACACATGTTGAATCGCCAGCGGAATGAGCCGCGGCAGCGGCAGCATTTCATCGACGGGATGGACGGAAGAAATCGAAACGGTTGACATGAACGCCCCCATTCATGAGAGCGCGTCTGAGAGCGCCCCAAACCCCACCAGCGGCAAGCCTATACCAATATCGGCGCAACTGAAGGACTCGAGCGCGCCACGCGAATTGCTCAACGCGGGCGGCGAAGCGCGCGTCCCTGCATGAGCGGGGGAGCAACCTTGCCCCAGGGCATCGCTGATGGCGAACTCGGCCTGAATCGTCCAAAGCCGGCAAAATTCGCATCATTTCGCGCAAATAAGAGATTACAATCTACACGGATATATCTTAGAATTACTCGTTTTAGTTGTATTCAATCTTTTTGGGGGGACATCACATGGGAAGCAGTCGCACCTCGGCTCTGTTACTGGCGAGTATCCTGATGCTCGGCTTCAGTTGCGGCGCGCACGCGCAGCCAACATCAGCCGCCGCCGCCACGGCGGCCTTTCGCGAAAAACTCGACCAATTGAGTCGGCAAATACAGACGGTGGAACAACAGTTCAGCGTCGTCATGAAGCGTATTGAGTCGTCCTCGCGTCTCACCGCGGCAGATTTCGAGGCACCCGAACTCGACAAGGCGATGGAGGCCTATGCCGATGCGCTCAAGGCCGACGTCGAGGAAGCCCTCGCCGACGCAGACACGTGGGCCAAGACAAACGGACGTGAAGGTAACGCGGCCAAGCTCACGGCTTATGAAGCCGTTGTGAAAGGACACGAAGCCAGGATGGCGGCGATACAAAAGCGGGCCGACGCTCTCTACAGCAAGATAAAATCCGGCGCGGTGACCTTGGACGCGGCAATGCTGGCGTCGTTTTCGACCGCCGACCGGGCTCAGTTCGGCGATTTTCTCAGCCCAGCGGGCCGCAAGCACTATCCCGCCGACCTCGTGCCGGGCAGCCGAACTTCGCTGGAGGTGCCGCGCTTCGCGGCTCTCAACGAATCCTTCAAGGCCTTGGCGCCGACGATGACGAACCTGAAGGCCTGCACTGACTGGGTCGCCGGGTCGGTGATCACGCCAGCAGGCGCTGCGATGGCAGCGGGATGCGCCGCGGCCTGCGCGTTTGCCTGGCCGAGCTGCATCGCCTGCGTCGGCTTGGTCGCAGGCTTGACGGTGCAAAACTGGAACGTATTCAAGACCTGCTGGAGCGGCAGCGCCAAAGGCCGTTGGACGCCGCTCTGGCTCTGGCGCACGAAATGCGTGGCATTCCTGACGCTCCTGGTCGGATGAGCCGCGCATAAATAAAGTGAAACGGCGGGGCCTCAGCGGCGGCGCCGTTTCACTGCCTCAATTTCCTTGGGATCAGCCTTGCGGCTGTGGCGCGACGTCGCCGGTCGGCGCGTCCGGCCGCGGGCGCTGTTTGCCGGCGGGCGGCACGGCCGACGAGCGCGGGCCGGTCGGCTCGATCACCGACTCGCGCACCGGGCGCTTGCCGTTGATCAGATCCTTGATCTCGTCGCCGGTTAGCGTTTCGAACTCGAGCAGGCCGCGGGCCAGCACTTCGAGATCGGCGCGCTTGTCGGTGAGAATCTGCGTCGCCTCCGCATTGCCGGCCTCGACCAGCTTGCGCACTTCGGCGTCGATCGTCTGCGCGGTCGCCTCCGAGATGTTCTGCTGGCGCGACACCTGGTAGCCGAGGAACACCTCGTCCTGGTTCTCGCCGTAAGCCACCGTGCCGAGCTTGTCGGACAGGCCCCACCGCGTGACCATCAGCCGCGCGAGCTTGGTCGCCTGCTCGATGTCGCTCGCCGCGCCGGACGTGACCTTCTCGCGGCCGAACACCATTTCCTCGGCGACGCGGCCGCCCATCATGATGGCCAAGCGCGAGGTCATCTGCTCGCGGCTCATCGACAGCTTGTCGCGTTCCGGCAACTGCATGACCATGCCGAGCGCGCGGCCGCGCGGAATGATGGTCGCCTTGTGCACCGGGTCGGTCGCCTTGACGTTGAGCGCGACGATGGCATGGCCGCCTTCGTGATAGGCGGTCAGCATCTTCTCTTCGTCGGTCATGACGAGCGACTTGCGCTCGGCGCCCATCATCACCTTGTCCTTGGCGTCTTCGAACTCGGCCTGCATGACCATGCGCTTGTTGCGGCGCGCGGCCATCAGCGCGGCCTCGTTGACGAGGTTCATGAGGTCGGCGCCGGAGAAGCCAGGCGTGCCGCGCGCGATGGTCTTGAGGTTGACGTCGGGCGCCAGCGGCACCTTCCGCACATGCACCTTCAGGATGTTCTCGCGCCCGACCACATCCGGGTTCGGCACCACGACCTGACGGTCGAAGCGGCCGGGACGCAACAGCGCCGGATCGAGCACGTCGGGACGGTTGGTGGCTGCGATCAGGATGATGCCCTCGTTCGCCTCGAAGCCGTCCATCTCGACCAGCAACTGGTTGAGGGTCTGCTCGCGCTCGTCATTGCCGCCGCCGAGGCCGGCGCCGCGATGACGGCCGACCGCGTCGATTTCGTCGATGAAGATGATGCAGGGCGCGTTCTTCTTGGCCTGCTCGAACATGTCG
>Ga0265313_10004423_pt1 | contig 10828 bp, 6 predicted proteins | sample 4123metaG_FD_203122 | JGI IMG/M metagenome (GOLD analysis project Ga0265313, IMG submission 203122) | Rhizosphere microbial communities from Carex aquatilis grown in University of Washington, Seatle, WA, United States - 4-1-23 metaG | ecosystem: Host-associated > Plants > Roots > Rhizosphere >...
TAAATAAGGGGACACCATACGTTCCCAAGCTACTCGGATAGAGTGTTTGCGGACGGCAGGCTCAACCCGTTCTTGCTGCCTGCCGTCGTCTTTGCTCTTTAGAAACCGACGCCCTCTAGAAACGGAAGCGTGCGACGATCTGGCCTGTCCGCACCCCGCCGACAATGGCGGCCGTTTGGTCAAAGCCGTAGCCTGATGCGAACGCAGTGCTGGCGCTGCAGGCGCCTGTGGGGCCGCTGATGCCAGACTTGAAGCAAGTCGGCGCCGTCAGCGGGCTGGGGGCCCCTGTGGCGTTGCCCGCACTTGGGTTGGGCAGTACAGTGCGGTTAAAGATGTTCACGAACTCCGCACGAATGCTCAAGCTCATCGACTCGCGGATCCTGAACGTGCGTCCAAAATTGAAGTTCTCCGTGGGATGCCGCTGATAGCGGAAGTCGTTGTAATACGCCGGAGAGGTTCCATACGTGCCAGGAGCCGAAGCTACCCACGCGGCCGGATTCAGCACAAGAGTCTTGGTGGGATCATAGCAGTGGCAGTTGAGATCCTGAAGATACAGCGGTACTCCGGGGACACGATTCAGGTACGACGCAGTCGGGAGAAAATACGACGTGTTCAGCGAATTAACCGCGGTAGGAGCCAGGATCGGCGTCCCGCTGGCGTAGGTGAGAAGGGCTCCCACTTGCCAGTCGCTCAGCACGTACTTCAGGAGCTTGTTGCCAGCCCACGGAGCCACGGGCGCCGTGTAGCTGATGTTGATATTGCTGACCAGTGGCCGGTCGAGCCCGGAGAGGAACTTGTCTGTACTCCGATTATAAATATCGTTCTCTTGTCCCTCGATGCCGTTGGTGAGCGTCTTCGACCAGGTGAAGTTATAGCTGACATCCAGACCGTGCGACAACCGTTTGATCACCTTGAGCTGCAAGGCGTCGTACCAGTTATCTCCCAGCGGGGCCCACAGCGGCGTCGGCGCGGTCGTGAATTGCGGGTACGGCCGCAGCGACTGCGCTACCGTCGCATTGAGCGGGAAACCCGGGTACGGCAGCCTGTTCTGGAACGGGCCGGCCAGCGCACTGCCGATCGGAGCGTTGAGGATGGTCCGGCCGGCCAAGGTGGTGATGTCGATCCCGTCGGCTAACAGGCTCTGCGGGGTGTTTGCGTTGTAGTTGACCGCCCCGGAGGACGGCAACCACACCCCGCGGTTCCCCACGTAGGAGACGTCCACCAACAGATTCCGGACGATCTCGCGCTCCACGCCGAAGCTCCATTGATACGACTTGCTGGGGTACCCTGCGTTCCGATCGATCCAGACCCCTGGCGCTGCTCCGGGCGTTCCCGGAACGGCCACTACGGGGAAATTGCTCGAATTGAAGTTGGGCCACGCAATCTGAGCATATGTCAGCGGAATGCCGCCGGCCAAGCCGTTGGGCAAGGGCGACTGGGCGAAAGCAGTTGAAAACACCTGATTCACCGATGTGACAGAGCGCGATTGTATCCCGTTGTCGGGCGTAGTGCCGATAAGGAGGCCTGCTCCTCCGCGGAGCACGGTCTTCGAGTCTAACTGATAGGCGAATCCCAGGCGCGGCCCAAATCCAAGTTTGTAGCTATTGAAGAAATTATTGCCGCAACCGCAAGTCGCCCCATAGGTGACGCCTCCGAGACGTCCGCCGTCTTGCGTGTTGGCCACCGTGGGGTCGAAAAACCCATAACGGCCATACTGCTCTTTCCCAGAGGTGGAGTAATCGTAGCGCAGCCCGAGCTCGAGTGACAGCTTGCGCGTGACCTTCCAACTGTCCTGAGCGAAAAATCCCAATTGGTGTTTCCCAAGCCTGGCGACCGCCGGTGAGTCAACCGCGTAGTTATCGGGTAGACCCAGCAGGAAACTGGCGTAGGGAAGTCCGATGGTGTTGCCGCCGCTCACGATGGCCGTATTCAAGTAAGGAAGGGCGGTTTCGTTCGCGCTGAAGTTATACTGACCGGTGGTGCCTATAATGTTGTAATTAGGGTACCCTTCAATGTCCACTTCCCCGCCGAATTTGAAGGTGTGGTTGTTCTTGACCCACGTAAGGTTGGTCACGATGTTGGTCTTTGCTTCGTTCGTGTTCTGCGTGCCGTCAAAGCCTTGACCGAAACCGGCGACCGGTCCTATGTAGTTCATGCCGCCGGTGCTGTTAGCACCCGCCAGGTTATTGAACGCCGGGAAAGTATAGGGAATAAATGGCCCAGTTAATCCTAGTCCCGTGGTCGGATTGTAATTCGTGGTCGCGGAAGGCATGTCGAGCCTGCTGTCCACGTACGCCCCCCCGATATGCAGGAGCAGCGTCGGTGAGAGCGTCTGGTCGTAGTTAAGGCGATAGTTTTTGGTGTTCCAATTCGTCGGAGAGAGAGTTGAAAGCAGGGTAGGAAGACCTTCCGAGGTGGTATTGGTCGGCGGTCCAGGGGTGGCGATGTGTACCCATCCCCAGGCACCGCTCAGCTTAATCTTGGAACTCAGCGAGTGGTCGATCTTAATCGACGGAATAAAGTCCACGGACTTGGTCTGAAATGGGTTGACATAGTTATTGATCAACCCGGTCGCGAACGGTCCCTGCGGCAGCGGGACCAAGTTTTGGACGTTCAAAGCGACCTTGTCGAGCTGAGTGGTCGGAATCGTGTTGTTCGGGAACGGATCCCGGATCAAGCTGCCGTTGAACAGTTGCTGCGATCTCGGATCGTAAATCGAGTTTTGAATGATATCCCGGCCCATCGGATCCGTTCCCAAAACCTTATTGGCGGTCGCCGCCGCGGCTGCGCTAAAATTCCCGACGCGATATTGTGCCGTGGGAACAGTGATCAGGTTGCTGGTGTTGGACGTGGTGGTGGGAAGGGACTCATAGCTGAAGAAGAAAAAGGTCTTATCCTTGCCGTTGTAGACCTTGGGAATCCAGATGGGTCCGCCGGCGGTACCGCCGAAGTCGTTCTTTCGAATCTTGTTGCGGGTGTGGGAGTACGCGCCGTAGGCGTTGAGGTCTTCGTTCGTCCAGTAATCGTATGCAGATCCATGGAATTGGTTGGTGCCCGATCTCATGGTGTAGCTTAAAACGGCGCCGGTCGACTGACCGTATTCGGCCGCAAAGTTACTGGTTTGTACCGCGACCTCGCTGAGTGAATCCACACTAGGCGCTCCGAACGAATAGAAGACGTTTCCCAAGGTGTAGGTTGCGTCCATGCCGTCGATCCGGATCCGTTCGCTGCCGGCCGGCGAGCCATTGATACTAATCGAGGTAAGGGTCCCGTTCACGCCGGGAATCGTTAGTACCGCCTCCGTGGAAACGCGGATGGCGCCGATCTGGCCCATCGGAAGAACGTCCTGTTGTTCGGTAGTCACGTTGTGGCTTACATCTCCGGTCTCGGTTTTCAGGAGCGACGCCTCGGCGCTAACCGTCACGGACTCCGTGGTGGCGCCTATTTCGAGGCCAATGTCGATGCGTGTGGTTTGCAGTTGCTGGACCGTGATCCCCGTTCGGACGTACTTTTTGAATCCGGGAACGGTCGCGTCTACTTCATACGTGCCGGCGGGAAGATCGCCCAGAAAGTAATTGCCCGTGGCGCTGGTCGCGGCCGACACGACGACGCCGGTTGCGGAGTTTTTAGCTTCGACCGGTGCGTTCGCAACCACGGCTCCCGCCGGGTCCGAAATCAAACCAGTAATTGTGCCTCCGGTCTGCCCAAACGCGGCATGGGTGAAGGTCAAGAAAAAAAGAAGAGCTATCGCCAGCTTTGCGAATCTCATGTCACGCCCCTTTGTCGAATTCAAACCAGTTCGGTTTTACAGCGCTAACCCCATTAGTCACGGAAGGTTTACACCCTCCGTCAGGCCGGAGCCTCACTTCTGACTCGGATCATCAAGGTTCCAGGGATGCTATCACTGTGGCGTGTTGGCGTCAAGCACCGTAGTCGGCACCTGTCGTTAGCACGCTAGTTGTCCGGTGGAATTAGCAACGGGAGTGAAAGAATTCTTCGCTTGACTCCGTCGCTCCCGACCCCGAAAATAAGCTGGTCAGGAGCATTCCACACATGCCGAAAGCATCCCTCGCCGCTACCATCATGCTCACCGCGGCCATGTTCACTGCGAACATGGCCGTCGCACAAACCTCCCAGGAAAGTTGGAAGGGCGACCTTACCGGCGTCTGGCAAGGCCCTTACACGGGCGACCTCACCCGCAGCACTTCGGCCAAGTTGACCCCCTGGGGTGAGGAGCAGTTCAAGAAGTTCGACGGTACCATCGACCCCTGCCTGCCCGTCGGCGTCACTCGTCAGATCAACGCGCCCGACCCGATTGAGATCGTTCAGACACCCAACCGCGTGGTGATTCTCTACGAGTCCTGGCACATCTTCCGATCCATCCCCACGGACGGCCGTCCTCATCCCAAGAATCTCGACCCGACCTGGTTCGGCAATTCCGTCGCGAAGTGGGATGGCGACACGCTAGTCATCGACGTGGCGAATTTGAACGATAAAACAACGCTCGATACCGTCGGCCATCCGCACAGCGACCAGCTGCACCTGGTAGAGCGCATCCGCCGTAGCGGCGCCACCACCGCTTCCTATGAAGTAACGGTGGACGATCCGAAAACCTACGTTGAGCCGTGGACGCAGAAGCGAGTGTTGCAACTGAAGCCAGGACTGGAATTGATGGAATACGTGTGTCTGGAAAATGAGAAGGACCGCAGCCACCTGAAGGGCATTAAATAGGGCACCGCGCTCGCGACACCAAACTCAAGCGCGATGTCGCTTGAAGGTTAAGTGTTTCATGTTCTTCCCTTATTTTTTCAATTCCGCTTGCCAGTTGAGCACCACGGTGATGGGCGTGGGGGTTGTTTGCGCGCCTTGATTTGGCGGAACGATCATCAGGAAGCGCTTGCCGTCGCCGGTTACGTCCCATCCATCGTTGCCTGGACCCCTGAACAATTGCTTGGGGGTCCCCATCTGAAACCCGGCGTTGCTGCCGTTCACATCCACCGACATGATCGTGGGGCCGAAGTTGAAGATGATTTCCTTGCCGTCGGCTCGCCAAGAGGGGTACGTTCCGCCATCCTTAGATACCTGCCATTTGCCTTCGCCGAGCGACGGACCCGAGGGGCCGGATGCCACAAAAGGCCGCACATAGATTTCATTCCGGCCGGACTCGTTGGACACGTATGCCACCCAGCGCCCATCCGGCGAAAAGTCTCCCTGTCCCTCGTTAAAATCGGTTGCCAGTAGCGGCGCCGCTTTGCGATCGCCTTCCAAAGGCAGCACCCAAAGGTCGGATCCGGTTTTTGGCGCGGTTGGCACAGTATAGAGCAAGAAGCGCCCGTCGTGGGACCAGCTCGTCGGCAACACGACCTCGCCCGGTTTCTTCAGCAGTTCCTTTTCTTCGCCGGCTCCGCTTGCGGATTTCTCGTAAATCGTATCCGGATTGTCGCCATCCGAAAACGCAATACGGCTGCTATCCGGGGACCATACCGGGTACGAACCTAAAGTTTGGCGGAAGGTAAGGCGAGTGCGGACACCTCGCGCAAAATCCAGCAGCCAAATATCCCCTCGCGTCTGCTGGTTAGCGTCTCGTTCCGCGGCCCGCGTCCCATCCGGCGACAACCTTACACCGAAGTCGTTATTAGGTTCCCCGAACGTGCCTGTCGCCTTCCCCTCGCGGTCAAACCACGTGTGCTGGAGACCGGCAGTTACGGCGGCCCCCGTACGATACGCCAAGACGCCGGTTGGGGACACGGCAAAGTATCCAGCCGACAACTCCGCTCCGACGTGTTCCGCGATCGGAACCGGCTCGCCCCGCAGTTGGAGCTTGCCGCCATCGAACGGCTGCGCCATCAACGTGCCGTCCCGGAGGAAGAATATGTTCCCGTCCACATAGGGAGCACCCAGTGTCGTTGTTAGAATGCGTTCCTTGGATTGTTCGGCTGGCTTGGCTTCCAATGAGCCGACATAAACTCCGGACACCTCGGGCGAGCCTGAAATCGTGTATACGAAATGCTTCCCGTCCGGCAAAAAGGTGGGGATCAAATGGTAGTTTTCGCCGCGCTTCGAGTCAATGACCGTAACGTCCGTGGGTATCCCGCCCGCGGCCGAAACACGACGCAGCGGGCCGTTGGGTTTGCCCCCGAATAGAATCACATTGTCCTTGCTCCAGGCGCCCGTACCCACCGCGGATGGCGACTTGCACAGGGTTTGTGGAGGCCCGCCTGCAACTTCGATTTTCTTGAGTTCATCGCCCACCGAAAACCCAAGAAACCGGCTGTCCGGAGACCAGAACGGTGACGATGAACCATCCGTGCCGGGCAGTTGGCGCCACTGGAGCGTGTCCAGGTCGCGAATCCACAGGCCGGCCTTGTCACCCGTTGCGTTAAAAACAAGCTTGTGGCCGTCCGGGGAAACCGAGACGTACTGGCTGAACTGCACGCCCTCCGGCAGGGTGACTTCGAAGCGCGTCGCTCGAGCGGGCGCTGAGGGCTTCAACCATAGCACCGCGGCGCCGGCAGCAAGGATCACGAGTAACGCCCCTGCGAGTGCGGGCCATAGCCATTTTCTTCGCGAAGGAGTTTGCACCGGGATCGGAACGCTGGTGCTGGCGGAACTAGGCGGGGGTGCGTCCAAGTCGATCAGTTCCAGCGCCGGCTTCAGGTCGCGGGCGGAGTGCCAGCGGTCGTCGGGCTTCTTCTCCAGGCACTTCCGGACCAGGCGTTCCAGGGCTCGCGGCGTGGCCGGTTGACGCTGACTCATCGGCGGCGGCTGATCCTTGAGCAATGCAGCCAGCACGGCGGCCTGTGTGTCGCCGGTGAAGGGGCGCTGGCCGGTGATCATTTCGTACAACACGACGCCGAAAGAAAAGATGTCGGACCGCTCGTCGGTTTCCCTGCCTTCTACCTGCTCCGGGGACATGTAGTACAGCGTTCCGAGGACGTCGCCCGCGCGAGTGATCGGCTCCGTGATGGTTTGGATGTTGGCGGCGGATTCGGGGCTGATCTTTTCCGTGCTGACCTTCGCGAGGCCGAAATCCAGAACCTTGACGCCGTTCTTGGTGATGATGATGTTGCCGGGCTTGAGGTCGCGGTGAATCACGCCTTTGGCATGGGCGGCAGCCAGGGCATCGACGATCTGTACGGCATAGGCCAAGGCCTTGTCGAGCGGCACCGGACCCCGCTCGATGATTTTTGAGAGCGTCTCGCCCTCGATGTACTCCATCACCAGGTAATTCGGACCGACATCGTGCAACGTGCAAATGTTGGGATGATTGAGCGTCGAGATGGCGTGGGCCTCGCGCTCAAAACGATCGTTGAACTCGCGCGAGGAAACCTTGATCGCGACGGACCGGCCGAGGCGCGTGTCGGTGCCGAGGTATACCTCGCCCATGCCGCCCTTGCCGATCATCGATAGAATCCGGTAGTGACCAAGTTGCTCGCCGGAGGATAGTGGCATAAGGATCGACCTGATTCTATCCCAGTCATCGTTGCTGTGGAAGGGATAGGGCCCAAGTGAAGGCGCAACGGTACACTGCTTTTCCAAACTCGGGGTTTGGCGTGGGTTGAGCTTCCCCAAAAAGTAGTGAAAGTATGGCTGACTGCTCGGAACAATCGTTCGCAACCCTGCTTCCTCCCTCATACGACAGGCAGGCAGTTTCCAGAACGCGTTTCGGGATCACGGGGATGCCGACAATCGATTAACGTGGATTCCACGTTGTTTGACTTGATAGTCTCGTAATGTCGCGGTTTGCGTGCTAGCTACCCCCGAGCAGCGCGATCACTTTGTCGTGACCGCGGCCGCTCCCAGGGAGCCGTTCGGCTAGGCCGTGCTGCATCCAGCCTAAAGGCGTCGCGTTCCACCGCCTGTCTTTTATTATGTCGAGGTCGGCACCTGCGGCGATCAATCGTACCACCAGTCGATCCAGTCCCTGATGCGCCGCCCAGTGCAGCGGCGTTTCGCCGAAACCGCCGAGCGCGTTGGCTCGCGCGCCGGCCTCAATCAGCCGCATGCCCACGTCCTCCGCGCCCAGACTAGCCGCGCCGTGCAGCGGCGTCTCACGATTCTCGGCGTGACCGTCGACATCGCTGCCGCCCTCGATCAAAGCGTCGATCAACACCAACGCGTCGTCTTCCGAGATCGTCTTGTCGAAGCGTTTGTCTCTGATGTAGTGGAGAGGATGCGTGACGTTCTTCCCGTCACCACCCCATCGGATCAGTTCGTTCGCACGCGCGGGAGACTCCGCCAGCACCCGCCGCAGCGCGCTCGCGTCGCCGGCTTCGATGGCTGCTTGGACGGCTGCTGAGACGCTCATTACTGGACTCCTTTAGATTTGCTCCAGTCGAAGCGCTCCGGGCATCGCGCTCTCGCGCTATTTGCCCTTCTGCATCACCACTGCCAGCTCGCGATAATTGCCCTGCATCTCCCAGGTGCCTTTATAGCCGGCTGGAAGCACTAGAGAATCGCCCGGGTGATACTGATGCACCGTGCCATTGGGCTCGGTCAGAATCAGCTTGCCGCTAAGCACGTGGACGAATTCATCGCCGTCGGTCGGGCGCATCCGGTGATTCGTTTTGGCTGGTGTCGATTCGAAGATCTCCGCGCGCAGTTCCTTACCCGAGAACAGCGTTGCCACTCGCATATTCAGCTCGCCGCCGACGAGTATGTCCTTGAAGGCATCTGGCGGAACCGCCGTCAGACCGAGACCTGCGATCTTGTCGGGGTCGAGCCGCACCGGCGCAACCATGTCGTCGGCAAACGCCCTGGTGCCCGTCGAGATGGCCATATAAAGGGATAGCGCGCCGCAGAGCAAGCAGACGGACCACTTGATCATGGATGTTCCTCCGTGGGTTGAAATATTTTCCGCGAGCATAGCACGAATCAAGCGGCGCAAGTTGTCAGGGACACACTGTGGCGGCCGTCCGTCAGTAACGTTAGTACGGTCCGAGCGGGTCGCCGGAGGAGCGGGGCATGTTAATGACGACAGACGCACCCGTTTATGGATTGTGCCTGGGACACGATCGACGCGGCTTCCGTTCTTGCCCATTCTATAGCGAGGACGGAGTATTACTTGTTCTTGGCCGCGTTCTGCAGAAGGGTGCGAATCTCGGCTTCGGCAGCCGGGTTGGCGGCTCCGCCTGCGGGTCCGCCGCGGCCTGCGCCCGATCCAGGCCGCTCCGCAGCAGCAGGAGCAGTTCCCGCAGATGTTGCAGGCGGCGCATTACCCGCTGCAGAGGGCACCGGAGCAGCTCCGCCTCGTCCCCCGGCGACCAGCATGTCGATAGGCTTGCGACCGCTAGCATCAGCGAGTTCGGGATTTGCGCCTTTCTGAAGCAGGTAGCGTACGAGATCCGTCCTGCCCGCTTGTACTGCTACATGGAGAGCTGACAGGCTCTCGTTCGCCGATGGAGCGCGAGAGACGCGCATGGAGTAAGTCTTGGTACCAGTGACCTGGGCGTTCACATCGGCCCCGTGCTCGAGCAACAAGTCCATGAGCGCCGTATTGGCGGCGCCTCCAGCGGCGCCTTGCGCAGCAAGTCCAGTTCCGCCGCGGTTACCAGGTCCAACCCCCGCCGCAAGCAGGAATGGCGTCAAACCCATGTCGTTGATGTTCGGATTGGCGCCCTTGTCCAGCAGGAGCCGCGCCACTTCGATATCGCCGCTCTCCACCGCGCGCGACAAGGGCGTCGCGCCGGTGCTGCGCAGGTTCTCGATGAAACGCCCGCTGTTGCCTCCGCGGCTGGGGCGATGCATGTTGAGCTGCGTGTTGACATCCACCCCGGCAGTCAGCAGAGTGTTGATGATCTCCAGGTTGGAGAAAGCCGGACCCGTGCTGCGAAACTCCACAGGCGCCCCGCGCCCATTCCCTCCACGGCCCGCGCCGCCGCGTCCTGCTCCCGCACCGCCTCGCCCCCCGCCTCCGCCAACGGATGCCTCTTTTCTATCGATAGCGATGTACAATGCCGTGCGCCCCCACCAATCGCAGAGATTGGGATTTGCGCCGCGATCCAACAGGAGCTTGGCGACGTCATTGTGATCGTTATCCAGGGCCAGCATCAGCGGAGTCACGCCTTCCGGCGTCGGCACATTCACATCAGCACCGGCGCCGATCAGCGCCTGGACGCAGTCATGGCAGCCGCTGCGTGCCGCATAGAGCAATGCCGTCAGTCCTCCGACGGGACGATACTGCGCGCGGGGCTCGGAGGTGATCTGGCTCGGCCAGTCGCTATACAGCGCCCGGGGCGTGACGCTGGCATCTTTGGAAAGCAGCAGCTTAACCATTGCGCCAGCATTGCTGCCCGCGGCGGCGGCATACATCAAGGGCGTTTGATGGTGAAACTTCTCAACCACGTTTACGTTTGCGCCGGCCTTGATCAGCAACTCGACGATGGGCAGATCCCCCGTCTTAATCGCCAACATCAGCACCGTCTCACCGTCCTGATTGGGACTCTCAGGTCCAGCGCCGGCGTCCAACAGCGTTTTCACCAGTCTGGCGTCGGCCACCTTGATGGCTTCCGCGAGCGGCGTCGATCCGAACTCGTTGGCGACGTCCACTTTCGCCTTCTTGGCGATCAGCGCGTCGAGCAGCTCGTAGTCGACATGGTAGACCGCCCAGTGGACCGGACGCGTGCCGTCGGGCTGAGCTTTATTCACGTCGGCGCCCGCGCGAATCTGTTCGAGTGCCGCCTTGCGGTTTCCGTCTTGAATGAGATCGGCAAGAGTAGACTTCTGAGCTTGCGCCCAGACTGACGCAGTAGCCGCGAGTACACAGAAAACCGCGAGAATGAAACGTTTCACTTATCCCTCCCAAACAAAAAATGGGAACAGACCACTC
>Ga0265313_10004424_pt1 | contig 10822 bp, 4 predicted proteins | sample 4123metaG_FD_203122 | JGI IMG/M metagenome (GOLD analysis project Ga0265313, IMG submission 203122) | Rhizosphere microbial communities from Carex aquatilis grown in University of Washington, Seatle, WA, United States - 4-1-23 metaG | ecosystem: Host-associated > Plants > Roots > Rhizosphere >...
GACGCCGCTCCAGCTTCCACAGAAGAAATGATCGGTATTCTCGATCAGCTCGCCCTCGAACTCGAAAATGCCCGTGGCGGTGTGGATGGGGCCTTCCAGCTTCACGGCAATGCCGAGTTCTTCCTTCAACTCGCGCCGCGCCGTCTGAAGCAGGGTCTCACCCAGCTCGACCCCGCCGCCCGGCGTCGCCCAGAAACGCATGTTGGGCAGCACAAAATAAATCAGCAGAACCCTGCCGCGATCATCGCGCAGGATGGCGCGGCCGGCCTGACGCGGCCTTGGGCTATTCAAGGTCTTCGATCTTCTCTTTCGGCTTGCCGCCGACTTCCTGGGCCAGCGCGGCGGCCATGAAGGCGTCAAGGTCACCGTCCAGCACGTCGGAGGGCGTGCGGCTTTCCACTCCGGTGCGCAGATCCTTCACCAACTGATAGGGCTGCAGCACATAGGAGCGGATCTGGTGGCCCCAGCCAATGTCGGACTTCTCGCCGACAAAGGCGCCGGTCTCGGCCTTCTTCCGCTGCAGTTCGATTTCATAGAGCTTGGCCTTGAGCATGTCCCAGCAATAGGCCTTGTTCTGGTGCTGGCTGCGCTCGGTCTGGCAGGCCACGGCGATACCGGTCGGGATGTGGGTGATGCGCACGGCGCTTTCGGTCTTGTTGACATGCTGGCCGCCGGCGCCGCTGGCGCGATAGACGTCGATGCGGACATCCTTTTCGGGCACGTCGATATTGATGGACTGGTCGATCACCGGATAGACGGTGACGCTGGAAAAAGATGTGTGCCGCCGCGCCGCCGAGTCGAAAGGCGAGATGCGGACCAGCCGGTGCACCCCCGCCTCGCTCTTCAGCCAGCCATAGGCGTTGTCGCCCTTGACCAGCAGCGTGGTCGATTTGATGCCCGCCGCCTCGCCTTCCGATTCCTCGATCAGCTGCAGTTTGTAACCATGCTGTTCCGCCCAGCGGGTGTACATGCGCAGCAGCATGGACGCCCAGTCCTGGCTTTCCGTGCCGCCGGCGCCGGCATGGATTTCCAGATAGGAGTCATTGCCATCGGCCTCGCCGGAGAGCATGGATTGCAGCCGCTGCTGCTCGGCCTTCCTGGCGATGGCGGCGATGGAGGCCTCGGCGTCGGCCACCATTGTGGCGTCGCCTTCGGCCTCGGCCATCTCGATCAGGCCGCGCGCATCGGCCAGTTCATTTTCCAGGGCGCGGACGCTGCTCATGGCGCCTTCCAGTTTCTGACGCTCGCGCATCAGCTTCTGGGCGCCTTGCGGATCGTTCCACAGCGAAGGGTCCTCGGCGCGGGCGTTCAGCTCGTCAAGGCGGCGGGAAGAGACATCCCAGTCAAAGATGCCTCCTCAGCAGGGCGAGGGCCTGCTCGATTTCGGCGATGTTGCGTTCGGTTTCGGGGCGCATTCTGCTCTCAATGTCACGGCCCGCGAATGCGGGCCGCCCAAGTGATATAAACGTGATGTCACAAATTAGGTCTGTGTGAAATCGTCGGTAGCGGCGGCTTTGTCAACTAGATGGTCCGCTTTTGCAGGCCATGACAGTTATTAGTAAAGTCCACCGGTACCCTCACTGACGGACGAAGGCGGCTGTTGCGGCGTGTTGCCATTGGCGCCGGGCACTTGCGGCTCGGCATCGCCCGGCGCATTGGCCTCGCCCGGCGCGGTACCGGGCTTGAAGGCTTCCAGCACGACATTGGCGCCCTTGGCGCCGGGCGGCAGCGGACTGCCGCTGATCCAGTCAATCGGCACTTCCTCGATGCCGGGCGCGACACGGAAGGGCGTGGGCGGCGCATCCTTCAGCGCCTCCTTCATGAAGTCGCGGAAAACCGGGGCGGCGACATGGGCACCCTGCTCGTCGGTCCCGTCCACATCCTTGCCCAGGGTGCGGGCACTGTCGAAGCCGACATAAACGCCCGCCGCCAGGTCGGGCGAAAAGCCGATGAACCAGACGCTCTTGGATTCCGATGCCGTGCCGGTCTTGCCCGCCAGGGGCTTGCCCACCACCTTGATCGACTGGCCGGTACCGCGCTGGACCACACCTTCCAGCATGGAGACGATCTGATAGGCGGTGCGGGGATCGAGCGCCTGCGCCCTGGTGTCGGGCAACAGCGGCTCGGACTGGTCGTGCCAGGCGCCGTCATTGCAGCCTTCGCAATTGCGGGCGTCATGGCGCCAGATGGTCTTGCCGTTGCGATCCTGGATGCGATCGATCAGCGAGAACTGGATTTTCTTGCCGCCATTCACGAATTCCGAATAGCCGGTGACCATGCGCATCAGCGTGGTTTCCTGTGCGCCCAGGGAATTGGCGAGGAACTGAGGCATCTTGTCATAGATGCCCATGCTTTCCGCGACCGGCGCCACCTTGTCCATGCCCATCGTATCGGCCAGCCGCACCGTCAACAGATTGAGCGACAATTCCAGGCCGCGGCGCAGCGTGGTCTCGCCGTGGAATTCATTTTTCTCAAAATTGCCCGGCCGCCAGATGGGCTGTCCCGGCCCCATGTCCTTTTCGAACGGCGCATCCAGAATCTTCGAAGCCGGGGTGTAGCCATTGTCGAGGGCCGCGGCATAGACGAAGGGCTTGAAGGAGGAACCGGGCTGGCGTTCCGCCTGCATGGCGCGGTCGAATTGCGAGGAGGCGTAGGAGAAGCCGCCCGACATGGCGAGAACGCGGCCGGTGTGCGGATCCATCACCACGATGGCGCCGTTGATCTCGGGAATCTGGCGCAGGCCAAACTGGCCCGGCTTGCCGCCATCCTTCGGATCGATGGGCTCGACATAGAGAACGTCGCCGGGCTTGGCCACTTCCTCCGGCGCGGTGGGGGCCGGACCCCAGCGCTGGTCTTTCAACTCCCGCTTGGCCCATCTGTAGCCGTCATAGGGAATGACGCCGGCGGTGCCGTTGGCGAAGCCGATGCGGATGTCCTTGCCGGCAAAGCCCAGCGCCACCGCGATGCGCCAGCTTTCGATGCCGGTCTGGTATTTGGGATCGTCCGCCAGCTTGGCCAGGGCCGGGCGCCAGCTGCCGGAAATGTCGATCTGCTGGCGCGCGCCGCGCCAGCCATGGCGGCGGTCATAGCGCACCAATCCGCTGCGCAGGGCGCTGACCGCGTAATTCTGCAGCTTGGTGTCGAGCGAGGCGCGCACCTGCAGGCCGCCATTCAGCACTTCCTTGCCGCCATACTGCTTGTAGAGCTGACGCCGCACTTCCTCGACATAGTAATCGACGTCGGCGCCCGAGCTGCCCAGGGCGCGGGTCTGGGTCACCAGCGGCTCGGCCTGGGCCGCGCGCGCCTGCTCTTTGGTGACGTAGCCATTGTCGAGCATCTGGTCGATCACCCAGTTGCGGCGGTCGAAGGCGGCCTGGTGATGGAAGCGCGGATCGTAATTGCTGGGCGAGCGCGGCAGCGCCGCCAGGAAGGCGACCTCGGCGATGTCGAGCTGGTCCAGCGACTTGCCGAAATAGTTCAGCGCCGCGGCGGCGACGCCGTAATTGTTCTGCCCCAGATTGATCTGGTTGAGATAAAGCTCCAGCACCGTTTCCTTCGGGTATGTGGCGTCGATGCGCACCGCCAGAATGGCCTCGCGCACCTTGCGCGCCATCTTGAGATCGGCATTGAGCAGGAAAAGGCGCGCCACCTGCTGGGTGATGGTGGAGGCGCCCTGGGGACGGCGGCCCTCGATCACCAGCCCGACATCCTTGATCGCCGCCAGGACCATGCGCGACGGATCGACGCCGGGATGGCTGTAGAAGTTGCGGTCCTCGGCGGAGGTGAAGGCCTCCTTCACCAGCTTGGGAATGAAGGCGGCGGGAACGAAGAAGCGGCGCTCATGGGCATATTCGCCCAGCACCGCGCCGTTGCCGGCATAGACGCGGGTGGTGATGAGCGGCTGGTAGTCGCGCAGCGCGTCGACGGATGGCAGGTCGCGCGTCAGGGTGAAAGCCCAGAACCCGGCAAAGCACAGCGCCACCACCGCCAGCGCGGCTGCGGCGATGCCCAGGAATTTCAGGATACGGGGCAGCATGGCGACACTCATAACCCCCTCAAAAGGGGTTGGAAAGGGTGAGGGCGGACGACGTTTTGTTAAGGGTTCCGAAGCCCCGAGGCCGCCCCGCCCTCGCCGGCCAGATGGCGGCCGACAGCGGCGGCGACGGCGATAGCGACCTTGGCGCGCCAGCCCTCGGTGTTCATCTGCGCCGCATCGCCCCGGTTGGAAAGATAGCCCAGTTCAATCAGCACAGCGGGAACATCGGGCGCCACCAGCACCGCCAGGCTGGCGGCGCGGTGCGGGCTGCGCCCCAATATGTCGGTGGCGCCCGCCAGCTGGGCCAGCGCGGCTTCGGCAAAGCGCGAGGATTTGTTGATGGTGTCGCGCTGGGCCAGGTCGATCAGGATCGGCGCCACCGGCGAATTGCCGCCCGACAGATCAACACCGGCGATGACGTCGGACTGGTTCTCGCGCTTGGCCAGCGCCGCCGCCTCGCGGTCGGAGCGGCCGTCATTGAGGGTGTAGATCGAAAGGCCGGTGAGGTCCCGGTCGGGGTTGGAGTCGGCGTGCAGCGAGATGAACAGATCGGCGCGGTGGGCGCGGCCGAAGGCGACGCGGTCGCGCAGCGGTATGAAGATGTCCTTGTCGCGGGTCATGAAGACGGTGACGCCCCTGCTCCGCAGTTCCTTGGCCAGGCGCAGACCCTCCGCCAGCACCAAATCCTTCTCCAGCAGGCCGTTGACGCCTTGCGTGCCGGAATCGACGCCGCCATGGCCGGGATCGATCACCACCACCTTCTTGCCCGCCACCGGCGGCGCCGTCGCCATCATCGCCTTGCGTTCGGCTTCCGCCTCGCGCGCCCGCAAATCGGCGGGCCAGCCGGCTTCGGCCTCGAAGGCGGCCTGGCTGGTGGGAAACAGGTCGATCACCACCCGGTAGCCGAAGCCGGCGGCGGGCGGGATCGCCAGCGTCTCGCCCAGCCGCGCCGGCCGGCCCAGATCAATCACCATGCGGGAATTGCCGGAACGGAACAGACCATAGCGATAGGCCTTGATCAGGCCCTGTCCGGTTGGCACCGGCGGGCTGCCCAGCCGCCAGGCCACTTCCGTCATGTCCAGGATGATCCGGTTGGGATTGGCCAGGGTGAAGGCGCGCAAGGCGACGGGATCGGAAAGCTCGATCACCAGCCTGGTGCGGTCGGCATGCTCACCGATGCGGGCGCTCATCACCACTGGCGGCTGGCCGGTGCGCGGCTGTGCCGGCAGTGGCGCGGAAGGTGGTTTGGCGGCGGTGGGCAGATTGCCGCCGCGCAACAGGCGGCTGATAACGTCCTCCTGGGCCCGGACGGGCACGGCGCCCGCCACCAGGGGCAGGATCAGCAATAGAGCGAAAAGGGCGCGCACCTGTTTTCCCGAGGATCACGAATCCATGCCAGCAGAGCCTAACACGGCGACGAAAAAAGGGCGGCGCCCCCAGTGTCGTGGTTTCGAAGTTCGCCCAGTACCGATATCGATCGTCTTAGGCGACTTCGAAACCGAAACGACAATGGATTCAAAAAATACCGGTGTCCATCGATCCCGAAATTCGCAAAGAGCCCGATATAGGGACAATGCGAATTTCGGGATCGGGACACCGGGGGCCGCCCTTTTCCGATGGTTCCCGGCCGGAGTTAGAGGCCGAGCTTGCTGTAGTCCGTCTGTGCGGTGAAGCCGAGATAGAAGAAGCGGCCAATCGGATCGTAGGGATAGGCCGCCGCGCCGATTGCCGGCTTCTGGTAGAACAGGTTCTGGATGCCGACATAGGCCGAGATATTGTCGTTGACCAGGTAGGAAACCTGCACGTCGTTCTGGAAGCGCTGCGGATACCGCATGTATTGCTGCGCATAAAGGTCGGGCTGGGCCAGCACCGCGACGCGGGTGCCGCGATAGATCGCCGCCGTCCAGTCGATGTTCCAATCCACCGACCAACGGGCATAGTCCCAGATGACGTCGATGTTGGTGGACCATTTCGGCGCCACGCCGCCATCGGCGCCGCCGGCGCTGGTACCCGAGCCCTCAACCGCCGGCTGACCCGCCAGCGGAATGAAGCGCAGCTTGTCGAGATAGTTGCCGATGATGTGGAAGCGCAGATTGCCGTAATCGTCGTCCAGCCAGTCCTTGGAGCGGATGCCGTAGGTCAGGGTGAGATCAAGGCCGGCGGTGTTGGAGGCCGCAACGTTGATCTGCTGGGCGCTGACGCTGAAAAGTGCGCCGGGGAAAGCGCCGGCGGCGCCATAGCGCTGGACCGCCGTGCAATAGGGATTGCCCACGGTGCTCGGCAGGTCGACGCACTGCTCGGCGATGGTCTGCGCATCCAACGCCTCGATCGCCCTGGTGATGTTGACGTTGTACCAGTCGGCGGTGATCACCAGCCCATCCAACGGCGTCAGGACGATGCCGGCGGTGGTGGTGCGGGCCTCTTCCGGCGACAAAGCGGTGTTGCCGCCGGTGAAGGCCTGGGTCGAGGCGCCGGTCTGCAGGTTGGTGACACCCGGCGTGTAGGGCACGCCCAGGGAGCTTTCCAGCGCCTGACAATTGGCGACGCGGAAGGAAGTGCCGTTGTTGACCTGCAGGCGATCGCAGGGATCGTCGATCAGGGCGAAGCCCAGCTGCACCGGCGAGAAGAGTTCGCCGATATTGGGGGCGCGCACGGCATAGGCTTCGGTGCCGCGGAAGCGGATGAAGTCGAAGGGCTGCCAGACGCCAGAGACTTTCCAGGTCGAATTGTCGCCCGCCGTCGAATAAGAGGACTCGCGGCCGGCGAGATCGAAGGTCAGTTCCTTGGCGAGAAACTGGTCTTTCAACACGGGAATGCTAATCTCGGCGAAAGCCTCCCAGACGAAGAACCGTCCGCTGACGCCGTTGCTCACCGCTGCCCAGAGATTGTCGGGGCTGAAATTGGGATCGATGTCGGACTTGCTGCTTTCCTTGCGGTATTCGCCGCCCAGCACCACCGATACCGGGCCCTGCAACAGGCCCCAGTTCTGCAGTTGCGGGAAGTCGCCGGCGAGATAGCCATTGACATCATGCTGGGTGATGACGCCCAGCGTGTGGGTGCGGGCGCTGACGAAATTGACCGCCGCCGGCTGGTTGGCGTTGGGGTCGAAGGGATTGAAAGCCACGCAGCCCGAACCCGGCCCCGGCGTGAAGCTCTCGCCGAAGCGCGAGGAATCGAAATTGGGCGCCGTGTCGCTGTAGACCGAAGCACCGAAGGCGGTGAGGTCGGGTGGCACCGCGGCGGGATTGAGGTTGGTGCGGCAGGTTGGCTGGCCGGTTGCCGGATCGATCACCGAGTCGAGAGCGGCGAAGAAACGGTCGGTGACCCGGTTATTCTCGAAAATATCGTCCACGTCGGTCTGACCATAGACATAGCTGATCTCGTAATGGAGATTCTTGATCCAGCCCGGATCGCCGAGATCGCCCTTGGCCTCGATCAGCGAACGCATGGTCTGGCGCTTGACCTCTTCCTGGTTGCGCAGCTGCAGATAGTCCTCGGCTAGCAGCGCCTGGCCGCCATTGCCGGCAATGATGCTGGCAAGGGAGGGCGGCAGGAAAGCGTTGTCGCTGGAAATGATGGCGATGTCGTCGAACGGCGCCGTCGAGGTCGATTTGGTCTGGATGTTGCCATAGCGGATGTCCGCCGACAGGGTAAGCCAGGAGGCGAAATCGTAATGGCCGCCAAACTCGGCGATACGGCGCCGGTTGATCGGCTGGAAATCGCCCTGCAGGTCTTCGGCATAGGGCATGCCGTCGCCGCCAAGCGAGGAGAAATTGCCGATGTCTGTGCCGTAATGGAAAACCTGGCCATTGCCCTGGTAGTCGGGAATGCCGTCGAAATCCACGTCGATGGCGCCGTGATAGCCGGAGGTGATGTAACCGGCGTTGTTGGCGAAGATGAAATCGGGCGTGGCGGGATTATCGACGCCGCTGGCGAATTCCGTCGGGTTGGCGACGGCGAAATAGCGCCCGCCCACCTTGGTGAAGCTGCGCTGGGTGAAATTGAGCTTGTCCTGATAGGAGCCTTCAAAAGTGGCGGTGATGTTGCCCTTGCCGTCGTCGAAATTGTGGCCGGCGGAGAAGGCGACCAGGAATTTGGAGCCGCCGCCGTCTTGCGGCGCGCCCGCCTGGATGCGGGCGCTGACGCCTTCCAGATCGTGCTTCATGATGAAGTTCACCACCCCGGAAACGCCGTCGGCGCCGTAAATGGCGGAATCGCCGGCGGTGTCGGTATCGATGCGCTCGATCAGGGTGATCGGGATGGTGTTGACGTCCACCGCGGCGCTGCCGGTGGAATCCGACACGGTGCGGTGGCCGTCGATCAGCACCAGGGTGCGGACATAGCCAAGGTTGCGCAGGTTGAGCAGGTTGAGGCCGCCCAGGGACGAGCCGTCGCTGGCAGCGGGGGTGGCATAGCCGCTGGTGTTGAAATCGTTGAGCGAGCCCTTCAGGGCCGGGATGCGGGTGAGATATTCACCGAGATTGAGGGAGCCGCTGGCCTGCAGGTCGGCCGCGTCGAGGGTGATGATGGGCGATGGCGCGCTGACTTCCGGCCGCGCGATGCGCGTGCCGGTGACCAGCACGGTTTCGGCGTTATCCGCCATGCAGGGCAGCGGAGAGGTTGGCAGGCAATTCGCATTCGCCGTCGCCGCCGTCTGCTGCTGCGCCATGGCCGCGCCGGTCAAGCCAGCCGCCGCCGCGCTGGACAGCAGGAGAGTCCTGATGCCAGTGATAATGTTTTGCTTGCTCATGTATCCCCGCAATTGACGTTTTGCGCGCCGTCACGATGACGGCGGCAGGTTGAATCGCCCGGGCCCTCCCCCGCCTTGCGTGGCCCTTTCGTGGGACCATCGCTTCAGGCGGGCGGTAATATTCCTGTCACATTACGCCCGGTTATTGATGCGGTGCAAAACAAAGTAACCTCTTTGACATTTTTTTTTACAATTTTCCCCGCAGATAGCCTAGGTTTATAAAATATCAGCGGCCAGCGTTAACATATGCGCCACACGGGTCGCATATCCGCCACAGCCCAAAACCCGCCCAATCCAGCCTCGCCGCCCTTGCCGTACCCGTGCGTCACCCCTAAAACGGAAAGCAAGTTGCGCCGCTGGCCTGCAGGATTCTGCAACCGCCAGTCGTGGATGGACGCCCCGTCTCACCCCCTGCCGTTGCTGGCATCAGGTCTGGCGCCAGGAAGCCCTCCCGGTCGCAGCCTTCTTCCCGCGTCTGACGCGGTACCGGATTTACGTTTTGCCATGACCAAGACAGCGCTCCGTCTTTCCCGCAGCCCGGCCACGCCGGACTTCGAAGGCGCGCGCCGGTCGCTCACCTCAAACATGCGGTCCCCCGTTCAAACGTCTCGCGCAGGAACGCGAGCGGAACGACGCGCCGCCGGAGATTTCCATGAAGCGCATGCTCATCGACGCCAGCCACCCGGAAGAGACCAGGGTGGTCGTTCTCGACGGTTCCAAGGTCGAGGAATTTGATTTCGAGGCCGCTTCCAAGCGGCCGCTCAAGGGAAACATCTATCTCGCCAAGGTGACGCGCGTTGAGCCGTCGCTGCAGGCTGCCTTTGTCGAATATGGCGGCAACCGCCAGGGCTTCCTCGCTTTCGCGGAAATCCATCCCGATTATTATCAGATCCCCGCCGCCGACCGCGCCGCCCTGATCGCCGAGCAGGAGGCCGAAGCCCGCCGCCGCCAGGAAGACGAGATCGAGAGTTTCGAAATCTCCTCCGAGACCAAGGCGGAAAGCGGGGAAGAGGAAGAAGAGACCGAGGACGAGGTCGTCGAGGAAGGCGAAGCCGAGATGGCGCCGCTGGTGCCGCTCGACACCGCGGAAGAACCCGAAACCTCCTCCGCGCCGTCGCCTGCCGAAGAGCCGGGCGATGCGGAGCATGAAGAGGTCTTCGTCAATCATGGCGGCGCGTCGGTTGAAGCGGCCAATCATGATGACGATGAGGAAGACGAAACATCCGGCAGCAAGTCCGAGGCCGCCGAGGCGGCCCTGGCCGACTATGGTGCTGACGAAAATGTCGCCGCGGCCGAACAGGCCGAGGAAAATGAGGGCGGGATCGAGCCGGTGACGGCCCCGGCGGAAAGCGACGACGTTGCAAGGGCGGCGGAAGAGTTCGAGGGTCCGCAGGATGCCGAGAACGAAGGCGGCGACTCCCAGCCGCTGCAGGCGGCGCGGCCGTCGCAGAAATGGGTTCGGCGCAGGCACTACAAGATCCAGGAGGTCATCAAGCGCCGCCAGATCATCCTGGTGCAGGTGGTCAAGGAGGAGCGCGGCAACAAGGGCGCGGCGCTCACCACCTATCTCTCGCTGGCCGGCCGCTATTGCGTGCTGATGCCCAACACCCCGCGCGGCGGCGGCATTTCGCGCAAGATCACCAACGCCGCCGACCGCAAGCGCCTCAAAAGCGCCGCCCAGGGCCTGGAACTGCCCGAGGGCATGGGCCTGATCATCCGTACCGCCGGCGAGAGCCGCAGCAAGATCGAGATCAGGCGCGACTATGAATATCTGATCCGAATGTGGGACACGATCCGCGAGACCACGCTCAGCTCCAACGCGCCCGCCAAGGTCTATGAGGAAGGCGATCTGATCAAGCGCACCCTGCGCGACCTCTACAACAAGGACGTTCAGGACGTCGTGGTGGAAGGCGAGGCCGGCTACCGCAACGCCAAGGACTTCATGCGCATGCTGATGCCGGCGCATGCCCGCAACGTCCACCAGTATCGCGACGCGGTGCCGCTGTTCCAGCGCATGCATATCGAGTCCCAGCTCG
>Ga0265313_10004425_pt1 | contig 10819 bp, 10 predicted proteins | sample 4123metaG_FD_203122 | JGI IMG/M metagenome (GOLD analysis project Ga0265313, IMG submission 203122) | Rhizosphere microbial communities from Carex aquatilis grown in University of Washington, Seatle, WA, United States - 4-1-23 metaG | ecosystem: Host-associated > Plants > Roots > Rhizosphere >...
ACGCCGACCGCATGATCATGGAAGGCGATCCGTTCGTGCTCATCGAGGGCATGACCATCGCCGGATTCGCGGTGGGCGCGACCAGCGGCTTCATCTATCTCCGTTCGGAATATCCGCACGCGTTCAAGACGCTGAAGCGCGCGATCGCCATCGCCTACGAGAAGGGCTACCTCGGCGAGAACGTCGCGGGCAGCGGCAAAAAGTTCGATCTGGATGTTCGCCTGGGCGCGGGTGCCTATATTTGCGGCGAAGAAACTTCCTTGCTCGAAAGCCTGGAAGGCAAGCGCGGCCAGATCCGTCCCAAGCCGCCTCTTCCGGCGATCGAGGGCCTGTTCGGCAAGCCGACCGTGGTCAACAACGTGATTTCGCTCGCGACCGTGCCCATCATCCTCGACAAGGGCGCCGAATATTACAAGAATTTCGGCATGGGCAAGTCGCGCGGCACGCTGACCATCCAGCTCGCGGGCAATATCAAGTACGGCGGCCTGGTGGAGAAAGCCTTCGGGATCACGCTGCGCGAAGCGATCTACGATTTCGGGGGCGGGACATTTTCTGGACGCCCTTTCAGGGCGGTACAAGTCGGTGGACCGCTGGGGGCATATTTCCCGGAATCGCTACTCGACACGCCGCTGGATTACGAAGCGTTCGCGGCGAAGAAGGGTTTAGTCGGCCATGGCGGCATCGTGGTGTTCGACGACACGGTGGATCTCGCGCGGCAAGCGCGCTTCGCCATGGAATTCTGCGCTATCGAAAGCTGCGGCAAGTGCACGCCCTGCCGCATCGGCTCGACGCGCGGTGTGGAGGTGATCGACCGGATCATCGCCAACCAGGACCGGACCAAGAATCTGCAAGTCCTGGACGATCTTTGTGAATTGCTGCTGGACGGTTCGCTGTGCGCGCTGGGTGGGCTGACGCCGTACCCGGTGTTGAGCGCAGTCCAGCACTTCCCTGAAGACTTTGACAAGCCGGCGGCAATGCCGCCAACCACCATGACCCAGCCGGGTCAGGAGACACCATCATGGCGCTAATACACGAAACAGATTACGGAACACCCTCGCGAGTCGCGGAAACTTTAGTAACGCTTGAGATCGACGGCAAGCCCGTCACGGTGCCGGCCGGCTCGTCCGTAATGCGGGCCGCAGTTGTGGCTGGCGTTCAGGTTCCGAAGCTGTGTGCCACCGATAGTGTGGAGGCGTTCGGGTCCTGCCGCTTGTGCCTGGTCGAGGTGGAAGGCCGCCGCGGCACACCTGCTTCCTGCACCACTCTGGCCGAGCCCGGCATGAAGGTGCGAACGTCGTCGGCCAAGCTTTCGAAGCTGCGCCGCGGAATGATGGAGCTGTACATCTCCGACCACCCGCTGGTTTGCCTGACCTGCGGGGCGAACGGAAACTGCGAGCTTCAGGATATGGCCGGCGTGGTCGGCCTGCGCGAAGTCCGCTACGGCTACGACGGCGAGAATCATTTCAAGAATCCCGAGCCCAAGGACAATTCAAATCCGTACTTCAGCTTCGAGCCGTCCAAATGCATCGTATGCTCGCGCTGCGTTCGCGCCTGCGAGGAAGTGCAGGGAACATTCGCGCTGACTATTCAGGGTCGCGGATTCGAATCGAAAGTTTCGGCGGGCGGGATGCCGTTCCTCGATTCCGAGTGCGTATCGTGCGGAGCCTGCGTTCAGGCTTGTCCCACGGCCACGTTGATCGAAAAGAGCGTTCTGGCGAAGGGCCAGGGCGAACACACCGTTATTACTACCTGCGCCTATTGCGGTGTGGGTTGCTCATTCAAGGCGGAGATGCAGGGATCGGAAGTGGTCCGCATGGTGCCGTTCAAGGACGGCAAGGCGAATCACGGGCACTCCTGCGTGAAGGGCCGCTTCTCGTGGGGCTACGCGACGCACAAAGATCGAATCACGAAGCCCATGGTCCGCGCCAAGATCACCGATCCGTGGCGCGAAGTCACCTGGGAAGAAGCCATCAGCCACACGGCGAGCGAGTTCAAACGCATTCAGGCCAAGTACGGCCGCGATTCCATCGGCGGCATCACGTCATCGCGCTGCACCAACGAAGAAACGTATGTGATGCAGAAGCTGATCCGCGCGGCGTTCGGGAACAACAACACCGACACTTGCGCGCGCGTCTGCCATTCGCCCACGGGCTACGGCCTCCGGACGGCATTCGGCACGTCCGCCGGAACGCAGGATTTCGATTCCGTGGAACAGGCCGACGTAATCATGATCATCGGCGCGAATCCGACCGATGCGCACCCGGTGTTTGCTTCGCAAATGAAGCGCCGTCTGCGCGACGGCGCCAAACTGATCATCGCCGATCCGCGGCGGATCGACCTGGTGAAGTCGCCGCACATCCACGCCCAGTACCACCTGCCGCTTAAGCCCGGCACCAACGTCGCCCTCATTAATGCGCTCGCGCACGTGGTGGTCACCGAAGGTCTGCTGGCAGAGGAGTACATCAAAGAGCGCTGCGATATGCCCGCTTTCGAACTGTGGCGCAAGTTCGTGTCGGAAGAACGCAACTCGCCCGAGGCGACGGAAGCCGCTACCGGCGTTCCGGCGCTCGATGTTCGCGGGGCTGCACGGCTCTACGCGACCGGTGGCAACGGCGCTATCTATTACGGATTGGGTGTCACCGAGCACAGTCAAGGCTCGACCATGGTCATGGGCATGGCGAATCTTGCCATGGCGACCGGCAACATCGGAAAGGTCGGCGTGGGCGTGAACCCGCTGCGTGGACAGAACAACGTGCAGGGATCGTGCGACATGGGTTCGTTCCCGCACGAGTACTCGGGTTACCGCCACGTATCGGATGAGTCGACCCGGCATCTGTTTGAGGGAGCCTGGGGCGTGTCGCTGCAGAGCGAACCTGGCCTCCGGATCTCGAACATGATCGACGCCGCGATGGAAGGCACTTTCAAGGGCATCTACGTTCAGGGCGAAGACATCGCACAGTCCGATCCGAACACCCAGCACATCACCGCGGGCTTGAGCAATATGGAGTGCGTGGTGGTGCAGGATCTGTTCCTGAACGAAACGGCCAGCTTCGCGCACGTCTTCCTGCCGGGTGCGACATTCCTCGAAAAAGACGGGACGTTTACCAACGCCGAGCGCCGCATCAGCCGCGTGCGCAAAGCCATCGCGCCGATGGCCGGCATGGGCGACTGGGAGATTACCCAGGCAATTTCGAACGCGATGGGTTACCCAATGCACTACACTCATCCGTCCGAGATCATGGACGAAATCGCGCGACTGACGCCGACCTTCGCGGGAGTCAGCTTCGACAAAATCGACGAGCTGGGTAGCATTCAGTGGCCTTGCAACGAGAAGGCTCCCGAGGGTACGCCGGTGATGCATATCGGCGGATTCGTGCGGGGTAAGGGCAACTTCGTCATCACCGAATTCATCCCCACCGACGAGCGCACCACGGGCCGTTTCCCGCTGATCCTGACCACGGGCCGCATCCTGACGCAGTACAACGTAGGTGCGCAGACCGCGCGCACGGAGAATAACGTCTGGCACCCGGAAGACATTCTGGAAATTCATCCCCTGGATGCGGAGAATCGCGGCATCAACGAAGGCGACCTGGTATCGCTCACCAGCCGCGCCGGCGACACGACACTGAAGGCGCACATTTCCGAGCGCATGCAGCCGGGTGTGGTGTATACAACGTTCCATCACATGTTCACCGGAGCCAACGTGGTGACGACGGAGTATGAGGATTGGGCCACGGGCTGCCCCGAGTACAAAGTGACCGCGGTGCAGGTGGCTCTGGCCAAGAAGGTTTCAGCCTGGCAGCAGCACTACAGCGAAACTCGCAAGCTCACGACGCAGATCGCCAAATAGGCTGCAATCAAGACATGGATTCGCACAATATGGTTCACAGGGCGAACCAGATCGCCCTGAATTTCGCTTCCTACCCGCATGAGGACGCTGTCACCAAAACGACCACCCATCTGAAAATGTACTGGGAACCGCGGATGAAGAAGCAGCTGCATGAATACGTCGCCAAGGGCGGCGGCGGGCTGCACGAGTTGGTCCTCGAGGCAGAAAAGCAGCTGAAGTAGGGTCTCAATTATCGGATTTCGGGGAACTGCGACAGCCCGCGAAATTCCGCGCACAACAGACTCAGATCTCTCCGGGCTTCCGCTCGCGGAAATTCGTAGGCAGTCCCTAGTTTGCCCGCTTTGTCAGGATCAGGATGTGCTGCCGTGGCAGCGTCTCGATTACGGGCTGCAACACGAATCCTTCGGCTTCGAGCTCGGTCTTCACTTGTGCGACGGTCATCTTGTGCTCGGGGTTGATCGGGACGTTAGGATCCTCGGCACGATATTCCAGCAGGACTAATCTTCCATCCGGCTTCAAGGTTTCGCGGATCTTGCGCAGCATCTGTTGCGGCTGTGAAAACTCGTGGTAAACATCAACAAGTAGCACCAGGTCCATGGTGTTCGCCGGCAGTTTGGGATCGGCGACATCGCCCAGGACGGTGATCACGTTTGCGATCTTAGCTTTCGCGGCGTTCTCGCGAAGTTTCGCGAGCATTTCGGGCTGCAGATCGTTGGCGTAGACCTTGCCCGTTGGACCCACGCGCTTGGCCAAGCGCAGGCTCATGTACCCAACTCCCGCGCCGATATCGGCCACCACCATGCCGGGCTTCAGCTTGAGCGCGTCGAGGGCTTTTTCAGGCTGCTCCTCGGCTTCGCGCTCAGGCCGGGTTAACCAGTCGGCGCCGCTCATTCCCATCACACCGGCGATTTTTCGGCCAGTGACGGGATGCGTGCCAGGAGTCTGGTACGCGGTAAGTCCGCATGCCAACCATGCTGTAAGAAAGAAAAATCGCCTTGTCATCGAAGGGCCTTCTCAATCTGCACGGCGAGTTCCCGCTCGGTGGCTGCGCCGGGATGATACCAGCTGACGATTCCCCGGCGATTCACCAGCACCAGCGTCGGCGTGGAGCTCGCGCCATACCGGGCGAAATTCGCATTGCTTAGAGGCACGGACATGTCGCTCAACGGCGCATAGAACTTGCGTCTAATCTGCTCGATATACGGCTTTTCGACAGCGGGAGGGGCGTCGTCGCCGTTGGCCACGTAGCCGTAGTATTCGGTCGGACCGATCAGGACCAGACCTCGCGGGCCGTATTTCTTCATCAGCCCGGCGATGATGGGGACCGTGGCCTTACAATCCGGGCACCAGTGGGCCCAAAAAAATAGCAACACCGCTTTCCCGCGCAGGCTCGCGAAGGATGGGGCTCCTTCAAGTGCGGGCGCGGGCTTGCCTTCCAGGCTCAGCAGGTTGATGTTTTTCTGGATCCGCTCCTGTATCGTAGTGCCGGTATAGGTTTTCAGCTCGCCCCGCAGGAACTGCACGGCGTCTCCGGACTCACCTCTGGCTGCCATCACCTGCGCCTGAACCTCGATGGACGCGCCCATCGCATACAGCCATCGCTCGCGACCGATTCGTGGCCCCCGCAGATTGGGAAGCGCCATCTGGCGGGTCTTATCCGCATACGCGGCTGCTTGATCGAGTTTCTTGGCCGCCAATGCTCCGCGCGCCTCCCAACTGATAGCCATGGCTAGCTCCGAATCGGCCCCGTGGGCGCGGCGGTAGGCCTCGACCTGACGATCCGCCCCAGTGAAGTCGTTCTTTTCTATGGCCGTGCGGACATCATCGACGATTCCGGCGAACGCACTGGAGGCCAGGAGTACAGCAGCGATGGCCAACCTCATATGGGCAGTTTGACACACCCTGCCGGACTTCGGTAAGCTCAATAAGGTTCTAGAACTCGCAGGAGTACGTCTGTCTTCATGAAAACCTCAATTCCATCGCCCGACGGCATCACGCGCCAATGGCACCTGATCGATGCCGAGGAAGCGGTGCTGGGCCGGATCGCCAGTAAGGCGGCCAAGATTCTCATGGGCAAGCACAAGCCCACTTATACACCGTTCCTCGATACCGGCGACCACGTGATCGTGATCAATGCAGCTAAAGTAAAGCTGACCGGAAACAAAGAGGAACAGAAACTTTATCGCCGGCACTCGGGATATCCGGGCGGCTTAACCGAAACTCAAGCGCGCAAGGTGCGGGTATCGCGTCCCACGCGGATGGTGGAAGAGGCAGTGCAGGGCATGCTCCCGAAGAGCAAGCTCGGCAAGCAGATGTATCGTAAGCTGCAAGTCTACGCCGGTCCGACTCATCCGCACCAGGCTCAGAAGCCAGTCGCACTGGCTGCGTCGTAAGGAGATCTGACGAAATTGGCTTTTGTACAGCACCTCGGAACGGGCCGCCGCAAGAGAGCGGTGGCCAGAGTATTCTTGCGCGACGGGAAAGGCGAGATCACGGTCAACAGCCGCGCTTTCGAAAACTATTTCCCAAGCGAGGCATTCCGCGCAATTGTGCGGCAGCCGCTTTTGGCCACCGAAACGGCCGACAAGTTCGATATTTGGATCACCACAGCCGGCGGCGGCCCCAACGGGCAAGCCGGAGCCGCCAGGCTGGGCATTGCTCGCGCACTGATCGAGTTCAACTCGGAGCTGCGTGGGAAACTGAAGGAGCTGGGCATGCTCACGCGCGACGCGCGCCAGCATGAGCGCAAGAAGTACGGGCAGAAAGGCGCCCGCAAGCGATTCCAGTTCTCGAAGCGTTAGTTATTGCCGTATAATCCTCGCCCATGAACGTAGATTATTTGCGTTCATTCGCGTTCATTCACGGCCGGTAGTTGGTTCAGCAACCCCGGGTCCACAAATCCCGCTTTGGACCGTGAACCTGGGTTCTCCTAAAACGAGAAGAAGGAGGTTATTTGCCGTCGATTAGCATGAAGGAATTGCTCGAAGCAGGCGTTCATTTCGGGCACCAGACCAAGCGCTGGAATCCAAAGATGAAAGAATACATCTTTGGCGAACGCAATGGCATTTACATCGTTGATCTGCAGAAAACGCTAAAACTGTTCAAGGACGCCATGCGGTACGTGGGCGAAATGGCGGCCCAAGGCAAGATCGTTTTGTTCGTGGGCACCAAGCGCCAGGCGCAGGAAGCTGTCGCCGAGGAAGCCGTGCGCAGCAGCCAGTTTTACGTGAACCAGCGCTGGCTGGGCGGACTGCTGACGAACATGACCACGGTTCAGAAATCCATCAAGCGCTTGAAGGAACTGGACACTATGGCCGAATCCGGCGATTGGGGTGGCCGCGCTAAGAAAGAAGTCGTGCGCATGGAGCGCGAGCGCAAGCACCTCAACCAGAACCTGGCCGGCATCAAGGATATGAACGGCCTGCCGGATCTGCTGTTCGTGATCGACTCAAACAAAGAGGCGATCGCGGTGGAAGAAGCGCGCAAGCTAGGCATTCCGGTGGTGGCCGTGGTCGACACCAACTGCGATCCGGACAAAGTGGATTACGTTATTCCCGGTAACGACGATGCGCTGCGAGCGATCCGTCTGTTCACCAACAAGATCGCCGACGCCGTCATCGAAGGCCGGCAGCTCGCGACCGAGCACGATTTCGTTCCTGAAAAGATCGCTGAGAGTGCGGACGAAGCTCCTGTGGAAGAGATGCCGGAGTATTCGGAATACGTCGATCCGAAGTACGCCGCGCAGCTCATGTCGGAGAGCATGCCGGATGAGGATCTGCCGTCCACTTCGCTGCCACGGAAGGGTCCGGGGTCGGAAGCCGTGGCCGATGAAGCGTCCAGCGGTAATCCGTAAACGCAGGCGAGAAATAACAAATTGAGGGCGAGGCGCACGCCTCGCCCGTAACATCTGAAGGAACCTATGGAGATCAGTGCACAGTTAGTAAAGCAGCTCCGCGAGCGAACCGGAGCCGGGATGATGGAGTGCAAAGCCGCTTTGAAGGAGGCCAAGGGCGACCTGGGCGAAGCCGAAGTCGTGCTGCGCAAAAAAGGAATCGCTTCGGCGTCCAAGAAATCCGGGCGTTCCGCCAAACAGGGCGTGATCGCCAGCTACATCCATCCGGGAGCGCAATTAGGCGTGATGATCGAAGTCAACTGCGAGTCGGACTTCGTCGCGCGCACCGACGATTTTCAGGAACTGGTTCACGATCTGGCCATGCAGGTCGCCGCAGCCGATCCGCAGTTTATCCGCAAAGAGGAAGTCACGCAGGCGGCGCTCGACAAAGAGAAGGACATCCAGCGGAGCCGGGCTCTCGCCGAAGGCAAGCCCGAGAAAATGGTCGACAAGATCGTCGAAGGCCGCATGAACAAGTTCTACGAAGAGGTGTGCCTCTACGAGCAACCCTTCATCAAGGAAAACACCACTTCTATCGCCGACGTGATCAAGGCGAAGATCGCCAAGCTCGGCGAGAACATCACCGTGTCGCGCTTCGTGCGATTCAAAGTCGGCGATGCCGTTTCGGCCGATACATCCGGTTCCGAAACTCCAGCGGCCGAGTAACTCGTGCCTCGCTACGGTCGCATTCTTCTGAAGCTCAGCGGTGAGGTCCTCGCCGGAGAAGCTTCCTTTGGCATCGATCCGGAGCGCGTGAAAGCCCTGGCTGCGGAAGTCGCAGAAGTGGCGCAATCCGGCGTTCAAATCGGGTTGGTGGTGGGCGGCGGCAACTTTTTTCGCGGCGTGGCGGCGGCCGCGCAGAAGATGGAGCGCGTCACCGCCGATCACATGGGAATGCTGGCCACGGTGATCAACGCCCTGGCCTTGCAGGACGCCCTGGAGAAAGCCGGCGCTCCCACGCGCGTGATGACCGCCATCCGGATGGACTCGGTTGCCGAGCCCTACATCCGGCGACGCGCTATTCGCCATCTGGAAAAGGGGCGCCTGGTGATTTTCGCCGCAGGCACCTCGAATCCGTACTTTTCGACCGATACGGCGGCCACTCTCAGGGGTCTCGAAATCCACGCAGAGGTAGTGGCGAAAGCCACGCGCGTCGACGGCGTCTACGATAAAGACCCATTGAAGCATACGGACGCCGTGCGTTTCCCGGAGATCGGTTATTCCGATGTTCTGTCGCGCAACCTGCGCGTGCTGGACGCATCGGCGGTCGCCATGTGCCGCGACAACCATATGCCGATTGTGGTTTTCAATTTGAACGTCCGGGGCAATATAATGCGTATGGCGGTGGGAGAGCCCATCGGCACGCTAATTACCTAAAGACCATACTTATACACAATGGCTGAACCAACTGCCGCCCCTGCGGGGCACAATTTCAAGAACGTCAAGGACGTGGAGAACGCTGCGAAGGCGCGCATGGACAAGTCCATCGCCGACATGCAGCACACCATTGCGGGCATTCGTACCGGCCGCGCCTCGGTGAGCGTTTTCGACAACATTCGCGTGGACTACTACGGCTCGCCTACGCCGATTAACCAGGTTGCCAACCTGCACGTGCCCGAACCTACGCTGATCACCATCACACCCTGGGACGTGTCGCAGATCGGCGCGATCGAGAAGGCCATCCGGGTTTCCGACCTGGGGTTGAATCCGGCCAACGACGGCAAGATGATCCGTGTGCCAATTCCTCCGTTGACAGAGGAGCGGCGCAAGGAGATCGTCAAGCGCCTGCATCACGTGGCTGAAGAACATCGAGTGGCGCTGCGCAACGTCCGCCGCGAGGCCAATGAGCACTTGAAGAAGTTGCTCAAGGACAAAGCCATCAGCGAGGACGAAGAGCGGCGGGCCCTGGAAGAAACCCAGAAGATGACCGATGTCTATATCGGCAAAGTCGACGCGGTGTCGAAGACCAAAGAAAAAGAGATTTTGGAATTGAAATAGGGGTGACAGGCGACGAGATCGCCTGTCCTACCGCCTTGATACTCTGGATGCATGCGTTGCATGCGGTTTCGCGTCCTCCTCTTCGTATTACTCCCCGGCCTTTTGGCCGCCCAGAGCCTCCAGGATTTCGAAAAGAAAGTCACCCAATTCACGCTCCCGAACGGCCTGACGTTTCTGGTTATCGAACGCCATGACGCCCCGGTGGTGTCCTTCCACACCTACGCGAACGTGGGCGCGGTGGACGATCCCACCGGCCGCACCGGTCTGGCGCATATGTTCGAGCACATGGCCTTCAAGGGCACTCCGAACATAGGCACCAAGAACTGGCCCTTGGAAAAGAAAGCCCTCGACGCCATCGAGGAAGTCTACAATCGCCTGGACGCCGAGCGCAATAAAGCTTTCCGCGCCGACCCCAAGAAAATCGAGGCACTCGAAGCCGAACTTAAAGCCGCCATCGCCAAGGCCGACAGTTACGTCGAATCGAATGAGTACGACCGCATCGTGGAATCGAACGGCGGCGTCGGCATGAACGCCGGCACGGCCGAAGATCAGACCACGTACTTCTACAGTTTTCCATCGAACCGCATCGAGCTGTGGTTCCTGCTGGAATCGGAGCGTTTCCTGCATCCGGTGTTTCGCGAGTTCTACAAGGAACGGGACGTGGTGCGCGAAGAACGGCGTATGCGAATCGAGTCGAGCCCGCAGGGGCAACTAGTGGAGGCGCTCGATGCGACCGCCTTCGAGGCGCATCCTTACAAGAACAGCCCGGCCGGATGGGCCAGCGATATCGAAAGCCTTCGCGCCACGGATGCGGAAGCGTTTTATAAACGCTACTACGGGCCGTCAAATCTGACCATCGGGATCGCGGGTGACGTGAATCCCGCCGACGCGAAGAAGCTTGCTGAAAAGTATTTCGGACGGATTCCGGCGCGTCCTACGCCGCCGATTGTGGATACCGTCGAACCCCCGCAGAACGGTGAAAAGCGCGTGATGGTGGCATCGCCGGCGCAGCCGTTTCTGGTTATCGCTTATAAGCGGCCGGACCAGTACTCGAAAGATAATGCCGCACTCGACGTGCT
>Ga0265313_10004428_pt1 | contig 10815 bp, 7 predicted proteins | sample 4123metaG_FD_203122 | JGI IMG/M metagenome (GOLD analysis project Ga0265313, IMG submission 203122) | Rhizosphere microbial communities from Carex aquatilis grown in University of Washington, Seatle, WA, United States - 4-1-23 metaG | ecosystem: Host-associated > Plants > Roots > Rhizosphere >...
GTTCAGCAATTCACGGCTGCTCGGCATCATCCAGACGCGCACGACCAACTGGCTGAGCTGGCTGACCAAGAAGGACGTGTACAGCGACGAGAAGGTGCAAGCCGACGAGGAGGCGCTCCGCCGCTTCTATCTCTCGCATGGCTATGCCGACTTCCAGGTCCTGTCCGGCGACTCGAGCTTTGATGCCGCGACCGGCAAGTACAGCGTCACCTACACCCTCGACGAAGGCCCGCGCTACAACTTCGGCGCGGTCAACGTCGACTCCTCCATCGCCGGCGTGAATGGCTCATCGTTGACCGGCCTGATCAAGACGAAGAGCGGCCGCGCGTTCAACGCCGACGACGTGCAGAAGTCGGTTGAGGCGCTCACCATCGAACTGTCGCGGCAGGGCTACGTCTTCGCCCAGGTCCGCCCGCGCGGCGACCGCGATTACAGCACCAACACGATCGCGATGACCTACGTCATCGATGAAGGCCCGCGCGCCTACATCGAGCGCATCGACATTCGCGGCAACACCAAGACCCGCGACTACGTCATTCGCCGCGAGTTCGAGATTTCCGAAGGCGATGCGTATAACCGCGTCCTCGTCGATCGCGCCGAGCGGCGCCTGCGCAACCTTGGCTACTTCAAGACGGTCCAGATCGACACGGAGCCTGGAACGTCCCCGGACAAGGTGATCCTCGTCGTCAACGTCGAAGACCAATCCACCGGTTCGTTCTCGGTCTCCGCCGGCCTGTCGACCAGCGATGGCTTCATCGCGCAGGTCGCGCTGGAAGAAACCAACTTCCTCGGCCGCGGCCAGACGGTGCGCGTGTCGGTGGGGGGCGGCCAGAACTCGCGCGACTACAACCTGTCGTTCACCGATCCATACTTCCTGGGGACGCACGTCTCCGCCGGCTTCGACCTCTATGACTCGTCGACGACGCAGACCACGTCGGCTCAGCCCTACAACACCGAGGCGATCGGTGGTGGCCTGCGCCTCGGGCTCCCGCTTACCGACGATCTCAGCCTCCAGTTCAACTACAAGATCGTCGACAACACGATCTCCGGCTCGACCTCGACGTACTTCCCGGATGGCAGCCGCCTGACGTCTTCGCTGGGCTACGCCGCCACCTACTCGACCGTCGACAACATGCAGGACCCGCACGAGGGTGTGTACGTCAAGCTGGCGCAGGACTTCGCCGGCGTCGGCGGCGATGCCAAGTACATCCGGACCACCGGCGATGCCCGGGTCTACGCACCGGTCCTTCCGGACAGCGACATCATCGGCATGCTGAAGGTGACCGGGGGCAACATCACCGGCCTCGGCGCGCCGGTGTGGGATGCTGACAACTTCTTCAAGGGCGGCGAGACCGTCCGCGGCTTTGCTCCGTTTGGCTACGGTCCGCGCGACTCGACCGGCGTAGCGCTCGGCGGCAAGAACTTTGTCGCTGGCACGGCGGAAGTCGATTTCCCGCTGCCGCTGATCCCGCCGGACTTCGGCCTCAAGGGCGCGGTCTTCGCGGATGCCGGCATGCTGTGGGGCAACGATGCCGTGGGCGGAGCGCCGGCCAACGACGATACGTCGGTCCGCACGTCGGTCGGCGGCTCCATCATCTGGGCGTCGCCGTTCGGCCAGATCCGGGCGGATTTCGCCCAGGCCCTGACCAAGCAGAATTACGACCAGACGCAGTTCTTCCGCATCGGCGCCGGGACGAGCTTCTAGGCCGGCGGCGCTGGGCTTGGACAGAACGGACGAAACCCGGAGGCAGGCGGCGGCGGAAGACGCCGCTGCCGCAATTGAGCAGAGGAGGAGGCCGATGGACGGCGCGCCTGCGACGCTCGAGACTGCCGACCTGCAGCAGATCATGAAACTGCTGCCGCACCGCTATCCATTTCTGATGGTGGATCGGATCATCGACATCAACGGCACCGATTCCGCCGTCGGCATCAAGAACGTCACCTACAACGAACCGCACTTCGCCGGTCATTTCCCCGGCAAGCCGATCATGCCCGGCGTGCTCATCCTCGAGGGCATGGCGCAGACCGCCGGCGCCGTCAGCATCCGCTCGTTCAACGTGCCGAATGCCCCGCTCGTCTATCTCATGTCGATCGACGAGGCGCGGTTTCGCAAGCCGGTCATGCCCGGCGACGTGCTCGAGTATCATATTCGCAAGCTCCGCAGCCGCGGCGTGGTATGGAAGTTCGCGTGCGAGGCGATCGTTGCCGGCACGAAGGTCGCCGAGGCCATGATTACGGCGATGTCGGCCGACGGTTGAGGGCGAGCGCAGCGTCCGCATGGGTCTCATTCATCCGACTGCCATCGTCGAGGACGGAGCGCGCCTCGGCGAGGACGTTTCAGTCGGCGCGTTTTCCATCGTCGGCCGCGATGTAACGCTGGAGGACGGCGTCACCCTCGACGCCCACGTCATGATCCGCGGCCGCACCACCCTCGGTGCGCGCACGCGCGTCGCGACGTTCGCGGTGCTGGGCGGCGAGGCCCAGGACCTCAGCTACAAGGGCGAAGACACGTCGCTCGTGATCGGCCCGGATTGCGTCATTCGCGAAAATGTCACGATCCATCGCGGCACGGCGCGCGGCCGCGGCACAACCAAGATCGGCTCGCGCTGCTTCCTGATGATCGGCGCGCACGTCGGTCATGACAGCGTGCTCGGCGACAACGTCATCTTGACCAACCAGGCGACGCTCGGCGGCCACGTCCAGATCGGCGACTATGCCATCCTCGGCGGGCTGACCGCCGTGCAGCAGCGCAGCCGCATCGGCCCCCACAGCTTCATCGGCGGCATGGTCGGTGTCAGCCGCGATGTCGTGCCATATGCCAGCGCCACCGGGCGCTGGGTTCATCTTGCCGGCATCAATTCGATCGGCCTCCGACGCCGCGGCTACGACAAGGCGACGGTGCACGCCATTCACCAGGCTTATCGCCTGTTCTTCTTCGCGCAGGGTCCGCGCGGCGAGAGGCTCTCGGCGGTTACCGAGAAGTATGGCGACATTCCCGCCGTCGGCGTATTCATCGATTTCATCCGCGCCGCGGGGAATAGGCCCTTGGCGCTGCCGCGGTCGGGCGATGCCGAATCCGACGAAGACTACGACGGCAACGACGAGATCTGAGCCCGGCGTGCCGCTGGTGATCGTTGCCGCCGGCGGCAGCCTGCCCTTCGAAGTCGCCGACGCCGCGACGAAGGCCGGCCGGCGCATCCTGGTGGTGGCGCTCGAGGGCGACGTCGATCCGCGCCTGTCCCAGTTCCCGATGCAGCGGGTCAAGTGGGGGCAGGTCGGGCGTATCGAGTCGCTGATCGCGGAGATCGGCGCGCGCGAGCTCGTATTCATCGGCGCCGTCGACAAACGGCCTGATTTCTCCAGCATCGGTGTCGATCTTGGCACGCTGAAGCTGATGCCGTTCATCCTGCGCAGCCTGGTCGGCGGCGACGATACGGTGCTCAGCAATCTGGTGAGCTTCTTCGAGCAGCGCGGCGTTCGCGTCGTTGGCGCGCACGAGGTCGCGCCCTCGCTCGTCGCGGTGGCCGGCCAGGTCGCCGGTCCACGCATCAACAGTGCGGCGATGGCCGAGGTCCGCGTGGCGATGGAGGCCGCCCGCTCCATCGGCGCGCTCGATATCGGCCAGGCGGCGGTGGCCCTCGGCTCGCGGGTGGTGGCCCTGGAAGCCGCCGAAGGCACCGATGCGATGATCGAGCGCGTGGCGGGCCTCAAGCAGAGCGGCCGGGTGAAGTGGTCCGGGCGGGCCGGCGTGCTCGCCAAGCGGTCGAAGCCGCAGCAGGATCTGCGCATGGACATGCCGGCGATCGGTCCCCGAACAGTGGCGGCAGTCGCGCGTGCCGGCCTCGCCGGCATCGTCATCGAGGCCGGGCGGGTATTGATCGCCGATCGTGCCGCGACAGTCGCCGAAGCTGAGCGGACCGGCACCTTTATCTTCGCCATGGGCGAGGCGGCATGACCGCCCACGGCGAAGACGATGCTCCCGTCGTCTTCATCATCGCCGGCGAGGTTTCGGGGGATCTGCTGGCCGCCAGCCTGATGCGGGCGATCAACGACCGCGTCGGCGGCCATGTACGGTTCGTCGGCATCGGCGGCGAGCGCATGGCGCAGCTCGGGCTGCAGTCGCTGTTTCCGATGGAGGAGCTGGTCGTGCATGGCCTGCAGCAGGCCGTCGCTCGCGCGCCCCACCTGCTGGCGCGTATGAGCCAGACCGCCCGCGCTGTCGCCGAGACCGATCCGGACGTGCTGGTGCTGGTCGATGCGCCTGGCTTCAACCTCCGCGTGGCCAAGCGCGTGCGGCGGCTGCGCCCGGCCATTCCGATCGTGGATTATGTGTCCCCCTCGGTCTGGGCCTATTTGCCTGGCCGCGCCCGTCGCATGACGCCGGTGGTGGACCACCTGCTTGCCATTCTGCCGTTCGAGCCGGCGATCCACCGCGCGCTCGGCGGGCCGCCGACGACATATGTCGGCCATCCGCTGATCGAGCGGCTTGCCGCGCTGCGGCCGCTGCCGGGCGAGCGGGCGGCGCTGGGCGGTGGACGCAAGCCGGTGTTGCTGGTGTTGCCGGGATCGCGCCGCAGCGAGATCACCCGCCTGATGGATCTGTTTGGCGCGACCGTTGCGCTGGTCGAAAGCCTGCACGGCCCGGTCGAGCTGATCCTGCCCGCCGTGCCCTATCTCGCTGCCGAGATACGGCAGCGGGCGGCGGCCTGGCCCCGGCGGCCGACGATCGTTGAGGGCGAGGTCGCGACCTACGCCGCGTTCCGGCGCGCCCACGCGGCGCTCGCCGCATCAGGCACGGTTACGCTGGAACTCGCGCTCTCGGGTGTGCCGACTGTCGTCGCCTACCGCGTGGAGCCGCTGCTCAGCCTGTTAAAGGTGATGCTCAAGGTGGATTCGATTGTGCTGCCGAACATCATTCTGGGCGAGCACGCAATGCCAGAGTTTCTCGACGGCGCCGCCACGGCCGAGACTCTCGCTGCCGCGCTGTTGCCGCTGCTCGGCGACACCGAGGCCCGCCAGCATCAGCTGGAAGCGTTCCGGCGCCTCGACAAGGAGATGGCGCTGGACAGCGGCACGCCCTCCGGGCGCGCCGCCGAAATCGTGCTGAGCGCGATGCGCAATCCGCCGGCGGCCTAGCGGCGCTTGGTGATCGGCACGTAGTCGCGGCGCTCGGCGCCGGTGTAGAGCTGGCGCGGGCGGCCGATCTTCTGCGACGGGTCCTCGACCATTTCCTTCCACTGCGCGATCCAGCCGACGGTGCGGGCGAGCGCAAACAGCACTGTGAACATGGTGGTTGGGAAGCCCAGCGCCTTCAGCGTGATGCCCGAGTAGAAATCGATGTTCGGGTAGAGCTTCTTCTCGATGAAGTACTCGTCGGTGAGCGCGATGCGCTCGAGCTCCAGCGCCACTTCGAGCAGCGGGTCGTCCTGGATGCCGAGTTCCGCCAGCACCTCATGGCAGGTGCGCTGCATGATCTTGGCGCGCGGATCATAGTGCTTGTAGACGCGGTGGCCGAAGCCCATCAGGCGGAACGGATCGTTCTTGTCCTTGGCGCGCGCGATGTATTCCGGAATGCGATCGACCGTGCCGATCTCCTGCAGCATGTTGAGCGCCGCTTCGTTGGCGCCGCCGTGCGCCGGTCCCCACAGGCAGGCGATGCCCGCCGCGATGCAGGCGAAGGGATTGGCGCCGGAGGAGCCGGCGAGCCGCACCGTCGAGGTCGAGGCGTTCTGCTCGTGGTCGGCGTGCAGGATGAAGATGCGGTCCATGGCGCGGGCGAGGACCGGGTTCACCTTGTATTCCTCGCACGGCACGGCGAAGCACATGCGCAGGAAGTTCGAGGCGTAGTCGAGCGCGTTCAGCGGATAAACGAACGGTTGCCCGACGTGATACTTGAACGCCATTGCCGCGATCGTCGGCATCTTGGCGATGAGGCGCAGGCTCGCAATCATGCGCTGGTGCGGGTCGGCGATATCGGTCGAGTCATGGTAGAAGGCCGACATCGCGCCGACAACGCCGCACATGATCGCCATCGGGTGCGCGTCGCGGCGGAAGCCGGTGAAGAAGCGGCTGATCTGCTCGTGGACCATCGTGTGGTACGTCACGCGATGATCGAAATCGGCCTTCTGCGCAGGGGTCGGGAGCTCGCCGTAGAGCAGCAGGTAACAGCTTTCGAGGAAGTCGCCGTGCTCGGCCAACTGCTCGATCGGATAACCGCGGTAGAGCAGGACGCCCGCATCGCCATCGATGAAGGTGATTTTGGATTCGCAGGCAGCGGTAGAGGTGAAGCCGGGGTCGTAGGTGAAGTGCCCGGTCGTGCCGTAGAGCGACGCGATGTCGATCACGTCAGGGCCGATTGTTCCCTTACGGACTTTGAAATCCCAGCTGTCGTTGCCGACCGTCAGTCGTGCGCTGTCGTCCGCCGCTTTAGGAATATCCATCCTGCTGACGTTAGCCATCGCAGATGCCTTCTCTGATTTTTTGCTGCCTGCTTGGATAGCGGGGCAATCTTATTTGTTGCGGCGCAATAAGTCCACGCGCGGGAAGCACTTGGGAGGAGTTGCGACACCAAACCTAGGGCATTTGCGGATTGGCTCAACTCCGCGCCTGGTCGGCAATGCGCGCCAGGCTCTCCTCGCGCCCGAGTACCGCCAGCACGTCAAAAATGCCGGGGGAAGCAGCGCTGCCGGTAAGTGCCGCTCGCAGCGGTTGTGCCAGCGTCCCGAGCTTGGCGTTGATGCGCTCGGCGTGCGCCTTCACGGCGGCTTCCGTCGCCGGCGCCGTCCACTCGGTGACCGCGCGCAGCACCGGCAGGATATCCGCCAGCGTCTTGCGCCCGTCCGCGCTGAGCAGCGCTGCGGCGGCGGCGTCGAGCGCCAGCGGCCGGGTCGCCACTAGGAAGTGCGCGCGCTGGATGAGATCGACCAGGGTCTTGGCGCGGTCCTTGAGCAGCGGCATGGCGGCGCGGAGCTGCGCCCGGCGCTCGTCGTCAAGCCTCGCGCCGAACTCGGCTCCGCCCGGCAGGTGCTGCAGGTTGGCGAGCAGCAGGTCGGTCAGCGCGCCGTCGCTCATCGCGCGCATGTAGTGGGCGTTGATGCTGCCGAGCTTGGCGAAATCGAAGCGCGCCGGAGCGCGGTTGATGCCGGGCAGGTCGAACCACGCCGCCATTTCGCCGGTGGACATGATCTCGGCATCGCCGTGCGACCAGCCGAGGCGCACGAGATAATTGCGCATGGCCTCCGGCAGATAGCCCATGGCGCGGTAGGCATCGACGCCGAGCGCGCCGTGGCGCTTGGAGAGTTTCGCGCCGTCGGGCCCGTGGATCAGCGGGATGTGCGCCATCTCCGGCACCGGCCAGCCGAGCGCATCGTATAGAATCTTCTGGCGACCGGCATTGGTCAGGTGGTCGTCGCCGCGGATGATGTTCGTCACGCCCATGTCGTGGTCGTCCACGACGACCGCGTGCATGTACGTCGGCGAGCCGTCGGAGCGCAGGATGATGAAGTCGTCGAGGTCGCTGTTCGGGAATACGACGTGGCCCTGGACGCGATCCTCGACCATGGTGTCGCCCTCGCTCGGCGACTTGATGCGGACCACGGACGGGAGGCCGGCGGGCGCGTCCTTCGGGTCGGCGTCGCGCCACTTGCCCTCATAGCGCGCGAACCGGCCCTCAGCGCGGGCCTTGGCCCGCATCTCGTTGAGCTCCTCGGGCGTCTCGTAGGCGCGATACGCCTTGCCCGCGGCGAGAAGTTGCTCCGCCACCTCGCGGTGCCGTGCCGCGCGCGCGAACTGGTAAACGACATCGCCGTCCCAGTTCAGCCCGAGCCAGCGCAGCCCGTCGAGAATCGCGGCAATCGCCGGCTCGGTCGAGCGTTCGCGGTCGGTATCCTCGATGCGGAGCAGCATCCGGCCGCCGGTGTGGCGGGCGTAGAGCCAGTTGAACAGGGCAGTGCGCGCCCCACCGATGTGGAGATAGCCGGTCGGCGAGGGGGCGAAACGGGTTACGACAGGTCCGCTCATGGTGCGGCGGCGTGTAGCACAGGCGGCGCGGCGCGCGAAGCGGCTTGGCCTTTGGGTCGATATTTGGCAGATAGGCGCGACTTTTCATGGGAAGCCCGATAATGGCGGAAGGCGAAACAGCGACGCACGCGGCGGGGCAGGACTTCGTCCGTGACATCGTGCGCGCCGATCTGGCGGCCGGGCGCCATTCCGGCGTGGTCACCCGTTTCCCGCCCGAGCCCAACGGCTATCTGCACATCGGCCACGCCAAGTCGATCTGCCTCAACTTCGGCGTGGCGCAGGAATTCGGCGGCGTCTGCGCGCTTCGCTTCGACGATACCAACCCGGCGAAGGAGGCGCAGGAGTACATCGACTCCATCCAGCGCGACGTCCGCTGGCTGGGCTTCGACTGGGGCGACCGCCTGCGCTACGCCTCGGACTATTTCGACCAGCTTTACGACTGGGCCGAGTACCTCATCCAGGCCGGGAAGGCCTACGTCGACGACCAGTCGCAGGACGAGATCCGGGCGGCGCGCGGCACGCTGACCGAGCCGGGCACGAACAGCCCGTTCCGCGATCGCAGCATCGAGGAGAACCTCGATCTGTTCCGGGGCATGCGTGCTGGCGAATTCTCCGAGGGCGCGCGCGTGCTTCGCGCCAAAATCGACATGGCATCGGGCAACATCAACCTGCGCGACCCGGTGATGTACCGCATCCTCCACGCGCCGCATCCGCGCACCGGCACGCGCTGGAAGATCTACCCGAGCTACGATTTCGCCCACGGCCAGTCAGACGCGATCGAACACGTCACCCACTCCCTGTGCACGCTCGAGTTCGCCGATCATCGGCCTCTCTACGATTGGTTCATCGCCAACCTGCCGGTGCCGGCGGTGCCGCACCAGTACGAGTTCACGCGCCTCAACCTGACGCAGACCGTGCTCTCCAAGCGCGTGCTGACCGAACTCGTCCGCGGCGGCCACGTCGCCGGTTGGGACGATCCCCGCATGCCGACGCTCGCCGGTCTTCGCCGTCGCGGAGTGCCGCCGGAGGCGATCCGCGATTTCGTGTCGCGCATCGGCGTCGCCCGCGCCGACAGCGTCGTCGATGTCGCGATGCTAGATTTCTCGATCCGCGAGTGTCTCAACAAGGCGGCCGCCCGGCGCATGGCCGTGCTTCGCCCGCTGAAGGTGATCATCGACAACTACCCGGCCGGTGAGGTCGAGCAGCTCGACGTGGTGAACCACCCGGACGATCCGGCGATGGGCAGGCGCACGGTGCCGTTCGCGCGCGAGATCTGGATCGAGCGCGACGACTTCATGGAGAACCCGCCGAAGAAGTTCTTCCGGCTCGCGCCGGGCCAGGAAGTGCGCCTGCGCTATGCCTTTTTCATCACCTGCACGTCGGTCGAGAAGAATGCCGCCGGCGAGATCGTCGCGCTCCATTGCACATACGATCCGGCCACCCGTGGCGGCGATGCGCCGGACGGCCGCAAGGTCAAGGGCACGATCCACTGGGTGGCGGCGCCGACCGCCGTGACGGCTGAGGTTCGCGTGGTGAACCCGCTGTTCCTCGCCGCCGCGCCGGACGTCGCCAATTTCGCTGCCGGGCTCAATCCGAATTCGCTGGAGGTTCTGGCGGACGCCAGGCTCGAGCCCGCGGCCGCGGCCGACAACGATACCGCCCCGGTCCAGTTCGAGCGGCTGGGTTATTTCTGCCGGGATCGTGACTCCGCGCCCGGCCGGCCCGTTTTCAACCGCACCGTCGGCTTGCGTGATACGTTTGCCAAGGTGCTTGCCGGGGAGGGCAAGCGCGAGCCGTAGCCTCTGGGGTGGGGCTATCGATGGGCGACGTGAACGACGCGGACCTTCGCGCGAAGGTGCGGGGACGGTGGCCGTTGCCAGCGGGATCCCTGCCGCCGTGGGCGCGCCTGTCGCCGCTCTGGCTGGGGCTTGCCGCCACCTTCGAGCGCGAGATGGAGCAGGGGCGGGGCTTCCTCTGGTTCCCGGTCGCGCTCTCGGTCGGCATCGTCATCTACTATTGCCTTCCGGCGGAGCCGAACGTCTGGGCGCTCCTTGCGCTGACCGCCGTTGCGATCCTCTTCGTCTGGCGCCGCCGGCAGGGCGTGGCCGGCCTTCGGATCGCGGTCATAGTTGCCCTGATCGTCTCCGGCGTGCTCGCCGCCAAGCTCCGCAGCGATTGGGTCGCGGCGCCCCAGCTTGATCGCGAGGTCACCGGCGTCGTCAGCGGATGGATCGCGGGGACCGAAGAGTCGCCCACCGGCGGCCGGCGCATCACGCTCCGCGTCGTCTCGATCGCCGGCGTCAGCCAGAGCGAGCTGCCGCGGGTCGCCCGCATTACCATCCGGGCGAAATTGGCCGCCAGCCTCGCCGTCGGCGATCCGGTGACCATGACCGCGAGCCTCGGCCCGCCCAACGGCCCGGTCATGCCCGGCGGTTACGACTTCGCCTTCGTCCCCTACTACGAGGGCATCGGCGCGACCGGCTTCGCCTATGGCAACGCCCGCCCGGCGCCCGCGCTGGGGCCGCCGCCCCTCGGCATCCGCCTGGCCGAGCCGCTGGCCCGCCTGCGCGACCTTATCCGCGTGCGGATCGAACAGGCGTTGCCCGGCGACTACGGCCACATCGCCGCCGCGCTCATCATGGGCGACCAGCGCGGCATATCCGAAAACACGCAGAACGCGATGCGCGCCTCCGGCCTCGGCCACATCCTGTCCATCTCGGGGCTGCACCTGGCCCTGGTCGCCGGCGCGGTCTTCTGGCTGGTGCGCGCGCTGCTGGCGCTCTCGCCGGCGCTGGG
>Ga0265313_10004433_pt1 | contig 10805 bp, 7 predicted proteins | sample 4123metaG_FD_203122 | JGI IMG/M metagenome (GOLD analysis project Ga0265313, IMG submission 203122) | Rhizosphere microbial communities from Carex aquatilis grown in University of Washington, Seatle, WA, United States - 4-1-23 metaG | ecosystem: Host-associated > Plants > Roots > Rhizosphere >...
ATTGCGTGCTCCCCGTTGCAGCCGATCACAGCCAGCGGCCAAACACGACTCTCACCTTCCTGGCCGATAAGGAAATTTTGCGGGTTCACGGTGGCCGCAAAAGCCGTGCATCGGGCGCGCGACGTTTCCGTCCGGCCGTAGGCGTCGCGATAAGTGTCGCGCGTTGTTGAAAGAAAATTTTTCAAGCCTGAATGGTCCGAACGCTTGAACGACGCGTCCAGTTCGCCGAGTTCGGTGATCGGCTGTCGCGTCGCCCGGCGCACCGCGTCACGCTCGCCGAAGCCATCGAGCCTCATCGTAACACCATCCGCCACCCACGGCGCAGGAAGTAGCGACTTGACCCACTTGCTCTTGCCGCGCCGCTCCGGACCTTGAAGAGTCAGGACGTAAGGTACCGAGATCGGATCCCTTCGCTTGTAATTTCCAATGGCGACCGCCGCCTGAATCAGCCATTTTTCGACGATAGTGCATTTCCACCCTTCGTCGGCGGGATCACGAAGTTTCAACGTGGTGCAGAGAGCACCGATCCGATCACCGCCATCCCATGGTGTTGCCCTTATCCATTCGTCCACGGGGTGATAGGCATGAGCTTTCGCGATGTTTAGCACGGCGCCGTGGATTTGACGGTCGCCCTTCATGCGGCAATGCACGCATGCATGCACGATCGTGTCCAGGACCGCATCGCCAGTATTTTCCAAACTGCTGCAACCAGGCATAGCCATCTCGGTCTCACCCGTCATCGCGTTCACACGCGCTGTTGCTCCGATTTTGCGCATGACTGTTTCGACGCGCCGGTGGTGAAGAGCCTGTTACTTCGCTAACCGCAGGGTCGAAGGTTCAATTCCTTCTGAACGCGCGCAAGCGCGGTCGTAGCTCAGTGGCAGAGCATGCGGAGCCCGCAAGGGCAGTACAGACTCGACTGTTCCCCGGCGGCTGATTTTCACGATCCGTGGTGAAGATTACTGTTACTTCGTATGACAGACGAGAGTCGCTGGTTCGAATCCAGCCGGGTGTTCCACGCACCCGTAGCTCAGACGTAGAGCGCTTCCCGGCTTGAAGGGTGAAACCCAAGCTGGGGTCTCAGCGTCGCCCGTTCCCGGATCGTGTTTCCTCAATACCGGTGGTGAAGATCGCTGTTACTTCGTGTCGGAGGTTCGAGTCCTCCTATGGTTGCGGCAACGCAATCGTATAGCTCAGTGGGTAGAGCAGAGCCGCTTTGCGAGAAGCGGTCAAAATATCAGCTTTCGACTGTTCCCCGGTACCAAGTCCGGCCCACGCGGGCTTTCTGCTTCAACCCGCGTGGGCGGAGGGGCGGTGGTGAAGACGTCTGATACATCGGTAGAGCACCGCCACATCTGTGTGCGGAGGTCGTGAGTTCGAATTTTGCCGGCTGAAATGCCGTAGCTCAGTCGCCCGGACGGGCATACCTCAGCGTCGCCTGTTCCCCGCCTACCCGCTTCGCCGGTGGTGAAGAAGTCTGTTTCATCGATACCGGGAGGCGGGGCTTGGGCCTGCGCACCGGAGGCGCCACGGCGCCGCTACAGACTTCGACCGTTCCCCGGCGATTTTTTCCACTTTGCACTCTAACTTCGGCCCAAAGGAGGTGATCCATGGCCAAGCTCAACAAGATACTGCGTGTTTTCACCCGTGAGGGAGCGCGCGGCAAGCGTTTCACGCCGGAAGACGAGCTGAAGCGCGCACTCATGAACTGCCTCCTGTGGGAGGACCAGTTCTACGAGGACGGTGTTTCGATCGCGGAGCGCATCGCGAAGCTCGTGCCGCAGGTTGATCCTGCGCGCGTGGCGACGCTTGCGATCGAGGCGCGCGAGCAGATGAAGCTGCGCCATGCGCCGCTTCTTGTGGTGCGCGAGATGGCGCGGCACGAGACGCACCGTATGCTCGTGGCCGACACGCTGGCGCGCGTGATCCAGCGTCCGGACGAAATGACGGAGCTGCTTGCCATCTACTGGGCCGACGCGCTTGGTCCGATGCAGCAGCGCAAGCGTCAGCCCGTCTCGGCGCAGGTCAAAAAGGGACTCGCGCGTGCGCTGACCAAGTTCGATGCCTATCAGCTCGCAAAGTACGACCGCGACGGTGCAGTGCGGATCCGGGACGTTCTGTTTCTGGTCCACGCCAAGCCGAAGGATACGGACCAGGCCAAGGTGTGGAAGGAGCTTGTCGACGGCACGCTCGCCTCGCCCGACACCTGGGAGGTTTCGCTCTCGTCCGGCAAGGACAAGGCAGAGACCTTCGAGCGGCTCATCGCCGACAAGAAGCTCGGTGGTCTCGCGCTCCTGCGTAATCTGCGCCTGATGCAGAAAGCGGAAGTGCCGCGAAAGGCGATCGCCGAAGCGATCGAGGCGATGCGAACGGACCGTGTTCTGCCGTACCGCTTCATCACGGCGGCGCGCTATGCGCCGGATTTCGTGCCCGATCTTGAGTCCGCGATGCTGAAGTCGATCAAGGGCTATGCGCAGCTTCCGGGCCGCACGCGGCTTCTGGTCGACGTGTCGGGGTCCATGTCCGCTCCGCTCTCCGCGCAGTCCGAGATGACACGCATGGAGGCGGCCTGCGGTCTAGCGATCCTGGCACGCGAGGTTTGCGATGAGGTCGAGATCTACACCTTCTCTAGCAAGACGGTGAAGGTCCCGCCCCGCCGTGGCTTCGCGCTGCGCGACGCGATCGTGAGTTCGCAGCCGCACGCCAACACAATGCTTGGCGCGGCGGTGAGCGAGATCGACCGCAAGGGCGATCGTCTGATCGTCTTCACGGACGAGCAGAGCCACGATGCGGTGCCCGCGCCCAGGGGTCGGGGTTACATGATCAATGTGGCCTCGAACCAGCACGGCGTGGGAAACGGGCTGTGGACGCGGGTGGATGGTTTCTCGGAGGCAGTGATCGCGTGGATCGCAGCATCCGAAGAGACGATGCACTGAGCCGCGTTTTCAGTAACAATCAACACGAAAAAGGGCCCGGGCGCGCCAACAACGCGTCCGGGCAAAGTGTCATGTATCAACTTATTCAAAGCTACGGCGCGCCGATCAAGGCGTGGACTAACGGAGTTCCCCTCGAGGATGCCGCGCGGCAGCAGCTGCTCAACGTCGCGACGCTGCCGTTCATTCATGGTCATGTCGCGGTGATGCCTGACGTGCACTGGGGCATGGGAGCCACAGTCGGATCCGTGATCCCGACCAAGGGCGCCATCGTCCCGGCCGCTGTCGGTGTCGACATTGGATGTGGGATGGTCGCCGCGCGCACCGCACTCACCGCCAACGATCTTCCCGACAGCCTCTCCGCCGTCCGTACGGCGATCGAAAAAGCTGTGCCGCATGGACGCACCAATCATGGCGGCGAAGGCGATCGCGGTGCCTGGCACAATGTGCCGGATGCTGTGTCCCAGGTGATGGCCGACTTTGACCGTGGAGATCTCGCTGCGCGTCTGGCGGTCCTTGCCGACAAGCACCCCAAGATCGCCAAGGCCGCGCAGCGGGCTCCGCGCCATCTTGGGACGCTCGGTACCGGAAATCACTTCATCGAGCTCTGCCTCGATGAGGAGAATGCAGTCTGGGTGATGCTGCATTCCGGCTCGCGTGGAATCGGCAACCAGATTGGCCAGTACTTCATCGAGCGCGCCAAGGAGGACATGCGGCGCTGGTTCATCAATCTTCCGGACCAGGACCTCGCCTATCTCTCAGAGGGCTCGCAGAACTTCGACGACTATGTCGAGGCTGTGGAGTGGGCGCAGAACTTTGCACTCGAGAACCGCTCTCTCATGCTGACCGCGACCATGCGCGCAATTCAGAACGCGCTTGGCCGCGAGTTTGCCTGGGGATCAGTCGCCGTGAACTGTCACCACAACTACGTCTCGAAGGAGCACCACTTTGGGGCGAATGTCTGGGTGACGCGTAAGGGCGCGGTGCGCGCGCGTGAAGGCGATCTCGGTATCATTCCGGGCTCGATGGGGGCGCGCTCCTTCATCGTGCGCGGAAAGGGCAATCCCGACTCGTTCCACACCTGCAGCCACGGTGCGGGACGCGCCATGTCCCGCGCCGAGGCCAAGCGCCGGTTCACGCTCGCTGATCACGAAAAGGCGACGCAAGGCATCGAGTGCCGCAAGGACGCGGACGTCATCGACGAGACGCCCATGGCCTACAAGGACATCGATGCCGTGATGGCGGCGCAGGCCCATCTCGTGGAGATCGTCCACACGCTGCGTCAGGTCGTGTGTGTGAAGGGCTGACGAAGGGCGCCGGCGGCAATATCCGTCGGCGCCAGATTTGCCAATTGCGGTATTTCCGAACGTCCGCATTCGACCAAAAGCAGACACGGATTTGCATGGCGGACGGTGATCTGGGCCAATTGAAACAACAGGTCAGCAGCTACCAGCTTGTCGTTAAAGCAATCCACGCAGAAAGGTACGGGTCAGGTCTTCGACAAACGCCCTTCGACCGGCTCTCGTTCCTGACGGATTCGAAAATATTGGCCGGGAAATCGCCAACGCCAGACCATAGCTAAACGTGAAAAACGTATACCCCTTCTGGCAATTCTGGTGCGACCAGGCGATATCGTCAGAGCGATAGATGTCCTCACCGTGAACAATGTGGATTATAGTTCGAAACGACTCTTCGGATTGTAGCGCGTAGTTTGGGTTGATCGACGTGTCGTGGATCTGTCCAAACATGACACGAAATAGCTGGGCGTTCTCCAAAGCGAAGTCGACCGTCTTATGTACAAGCATAACCAGCGCTTCTTCACGCGGCAGTCCCTGTTTTAGTACCTTTCGTGAATCCGCCAGACGCCGTTCGAATCCCTTCGATGCGATTTCAAGAAGCAAATATTCGAGGCTAGGATAGTGATTGTAAAAATTTGCCGCGGTAACCCCGACTTCGCGACACAGTCTTCGAGCAGTGATTGCTTCAACAGTTTCCGTCTTGAGAATCTTTTCAGCAGCTTCGTATAGCAGCGCAGCCACGTTGCCCTTGTGATAGGGAGACGCTGCGCCTCTTCGGGTACTCGTCGTGGGTGATCTTTTGGTCGGCAACGATTTAATTCCTTCCCTCAATCCATAAGCGATTCGACGCGCCTTTTTCCAGCATATCGGCTTTGAACCTTTTGCCAGACTGATTCGCTAGTCCGAATGGCGCACCGCACGCATGATCTCCACTTCACCCGTAGCGTAGGTGATCAAAGTGTTGGCGCGTCCCTGCGAATCATACACAACGGCTGTTTCCGAAGGTGACTGCTGGTTGAAGAATCTCCCATCGTTTCCGAGATAGATCGGCCGCGGTGGAAAGATCAGACCTTCGGTCCGACTGTAGAGCTGTCCGTTCTCAGACCAGATGTCGGTGTAGGGTGCATCGACACCGGAAACGATGTCGAAACGACCGACAAAGAGCGACTGGCGTTCAGGCGGTATAGGCACGACTTCCTTCTCGGCCTTTAAGAAGCCTTGCCATCCGTAAACATCGGCAATGGCGTTGAGAACTTCGTAGTAGAGAATAATTCCCATCATTGCGTTTGTGAGAACGACCGCACCGCATCCCTGCTCTAAAAAGCAGGTCGTGTTGCATTGGTAACCCTCATTCGAGCCGCCGTGACCAAACCGCACCGCGTCACCAGAACCAAAAATTTCCCAGCCGAGACCAAATTGGCCTGGCTCCTGTCGCGTCATCATCGACCGCGCAATTTTTTGACCGAGAAGTACGTTTGATCGGCCTAGCCAGGCATTGCGACACTCGACCATGAACCGGGCGTAGTCCGGTGCACTGGTATAGATCCCTCCTGCAGCCAACTGAGGTGTAAACGTAAAGCGTCCGGCGACAGGCTGGCCGTCTGCGCCATGACCGACGGCAGCAACATTCGCGAATGCAGTGGATAGAGGCTGCTCGAATGTCGTTCTGTCCATGCCGAGGGGCGCGAACACCCTCGTTCTCGCGAGTTCGGCGAATGAAACGCCACTTTTTTCCTCGAGCAGCAGCTGCACGATTTGCGTTCCGCCGCCCGAGTATCTGACAGACGTGCCGGGCAGCTTGTCGACGACAACCGCCGGCGTCTCTGACGGCGGGCGACCGTTTAGAACATCGATTAATGTGGGAGGCGATTGTCCGGCGGGGAAAGCGCCAAAACCATGAACGGTTGTTCCCGCCTTATGACTGAGCAAATGCCGGAGCGTCACCGGCACCGACCGGGTGTACTCGTTCTCCGGCAGTTTCCAGCCGTTCAGATATCGATTTATAGGAGCATCGAGATCGACGATGCCCTGTTCAACCAACTGCAGTGCCAGAACTGCTGCAACCGGTTTGCTGATCGATGCACCGGCGAACATCGTATTGGCATCGACCTTCCCGCCGCCGACTTCCTTGAAGCCAAAGCCTTTTGACTCTGCGACCTCACCGTTCTCAATCACACACACGGCTGCGCCCGGGCAGCGATAGAGCGCAAGCCGCTCCTCAATGGGCCAGCGCAAATTTTGGCCAGCCACCCGAGTTACCGGAAGAATTCCTTCGGCCACTTTATCCAGTCGGGCAAGAACGGAACTCATGGGACTATTCCACTCCCTCGACCGCGCAGAGCTCAATTTCGCAGGCCCCTTCGCGAAACTTGCGCGCGGCCTGATAGGTACTCGAGTTCCAGTATGCGAGCGCATCGCTCATCGACTGAAATTCGAGAATGACGTTGCGCGGTCGACTTGGTCCTTCCAGAGCCTCAAATTTGCCGCCTCTGGCCAGCACCCGAGCTCCGTACTGCGCCATTGCAATCGAGGCTCCCGCTGCATATCGCGCATATGCCTCAGGATTTGTGACGGTCACACGGGCTATGATGTAGGTTTTTGGCATGCTGGTTCTCCCAATCGCGATAGCGATGTCAACGCTGCAGTTCGAGCCAATTCTGCAATCGCAAGACGCCTTCGGTTAGCGCGTCGGGGTGCGCTGCAAAACACCAGCGCAGCCAGCCTTCTCCCTCGGGCCCAAAGGCAGCTCCTGGCGCGAGGCCTAGACCGGCTTCTCTTACAAGCCGCTTGGCAAGCTCGGCAGAATTGCCGTGTCCAACGATTTTGAAAAAGGCATACATGGCTCCCTCGGGGACCGGTGCTTCAACGCCCTGAAGGCGAGAGAGCTGCGAGATCAGCTGATTCCTCTGGTGGAGGAGCTCATTGCGCAGATCCACTACGTAGTTTTCGCCCTGAAGTATCGCCTCGCGCCCGGCAGCCTGAATAAAGTCGGGCGCACAGGAGGTGTTGAACTCGATCAGTTTTCCCAGATCATTTTCAAGAGAAGCAGGTGCCACGAGCCATCCAAGACGCCAGCCTGTCATCAGCCAGGCCTTGGAGAAACTGTTTGCCCCGATCAGGCGGTCTTGGGGATCGGCGATGGAGAAGAACGACGGAGCACATTGAAGTCCCGGCGCAAAAACCAGGCGCTCATAGACGTCGTCGACAAGCAACCATGCGCCTACATGGCGACACCGATCGAGGATCACCTGCCGATGTTCGCCAGGCAGCATCCAGCCTGTCGGGTTTCCAGGAGAGTTGATGACCACCAACCTGGTTTTCGCGCTGATTGCATCGAGAAAGCGATCAAGGTCCAGATGCCAGCGCCCGTCTTTGGCCTCCAGTCCGATCCGAGTGACACTGGCGCTGAGTATCTGCGGAATGGCAGCTACATTTGGCCATACTGGCGTGACCATCACCACTTCATCGTCGGGATCCAGAACAGCCTGCATCGCAATCGAGAGCGCAGAAATGCCAGCGCTCGTGACCGAAATTCGCGAAGTTTCGAACGTGACGCCGTGCAGGCGTCCGAGATAGCGGGCGACCGCTTCTCGCAGATCCGCGCGACCATTGTTGTGGACGTAGTAGGTTTGGTTTGATTCGATTGCGCGAACTGCGGCGGTCTTTATGTACTCGGGTGTCGGACGACTACTTTCGCCAAACCAGAAACGGAGAATGCCGGAGTTTCCGAACCCTGCGTTCGCGATCTCACGCACCTTCGAAGCCGGCAATGCGCGAACCCGCGCCCTCGCCTCCGGTGCATCTCGTTGTACTTCGCGCGACCGTTCTACGTGTCGAAATGCGTCGTCAGGTTTTGGGGTCATCGCAGCGATCTTTCATGTCAGCGCGCCCCTGCCTTGGTCACAAATGCCTCCCTGCTCCATCGAAAGTGAAAAACGCCCGCCTCAAGAAACCCGGGGCGGGCGTTGTTCAGCTTTTGAAGCAACCGTCGGCTAGAACCTTTCTTCGACGCGGATGCCAAATGTGCGACCCTGGCTCACATTGATCACACTGTCGGCATACTGAAACTGTGGGATCACGTCGTCGAAAGCGTTGTTGACGAATCCGACCACGCGCGTCTGTCCAAATTGAACGCCAGCATAGATGTCCAGCTTGCTGAGGCTCGCGTATGGCGTTGTCTCGAGCACATAGTGACCAGCCGGCTGGGACGCGACCAGGAAGCCCCCCTCCTCGGCGCGGAAATTGACACTGCCGACAACATCGAGCCCGTCGGAGACCGGATAGTCAGCATCGGCCGACAAATTTATCGTCCACTTGCGCGTCAAAGGAATTTGTTGTCCCACCACCGAATGTCCTTGTGACACGCCCTTGGTGAATCTGCCGTCTAGCCAGCCAACGGTCGCACCAAAATTCAACCAGTCGAGAGCCTGATAAGTCGTGGCAAGTTCCGCACCATAGGTCCGCGCACTGCCGACATTGCCCAAATAATATTCGAACAGAAGTGGCGGAGCGACAGGATCAAACTCCGGCTCGACCAGGTCTGTTTGCGTCATGTAGAAAACGTCGGCATTGAGCGAAAGTTTGCCATCAAGCCAAAGCGTCTTTGCGCCGATTTCGTAGTTGGCATCCTTTTCGGGCTTGTAGGGAAGGAACTGCGGTGTTGACGTTCCCAGATTGAAACTTCCGGCGCGGAAGCCGGTTGCATAGGTTGCGTAGAGGTTCGCCGTGTCGCTCATCTTGTATTGAACCGTTACGCTTGGCGCGAGGTTCACGTAGGTGTCCTGCTGACTGGACGTGTACGGCGAAAAGAGCTGCGCATAGAGCGGAATGAGGTAAGTCAGGCCGAGTGCGGTTGCACCGTAGCCGGGAACCGGACCCTGAATATAATGGAGCACCTTCGTGGTTTGGTCCCAGCGAAGGTCACCCCTGACGCTCAATGCATCCGTCACATGATAGGTGGCGCTGACGAACGCAGCTTCGCCCCTGGTGTTTATGCCGCTTCCCGGAGCGCCCCACGCGTTGGCTCCGCTCTGATCGCCAATGTTGGGGAACAGGTACGGGTAGCTTCCGGTTGGTCCCGCGCCAGGCAGACCAGGAAACGGTGGAGTTCCGGGCGTTCCATCGCAGCCGCCACTAAAGCTGCCGTCGAACCCGGCCATCAGAAAGCTGCAGAGCAGATTTCCGTATGTGTATGTGGGCCCAAAAGCAGGCGTGTTCAGCAATGTAAAGTTGACGGTGCCGGCAAAGATTCTGTCGAAACGGAACGTTTCATGGAAATAGTCGACGCCGGCCATCCAGGTGAGTTGCTGGTTGTCGGGCGACTTCCAGACAAGTTCACCAAAAAAATTGTTCATTCCTTCGTCGCGGTATTGAATCGACTGTTGCGCCATCGGCCCGAAGTCCGGCCCGATAGCCGTGTGGTCCTGATCCTCTTGCAAGTGCAGGTTATAGTTTCGGTACGACGTCATCAACTCCAGCGTGCCTGCCCAGCTCCTGGTATCGTAGTTTATGTCCTGGGAAAGGAATGTTTGCTGCCAATGCTCGGTATTCGCGGTATCTTCCTGAATTGTCGTTAGCGTCTCCGGTCCCTGAACAGGTAGACCGCAGCACCTGACGTTAAACACGTTGCCCAGACCGTTGGGCGCGTAGGCCGTGAATGACGGGCCGTGCTTGTCCTCCACCTCGGCCATCCAGACAACCGAGAGATTGTCCATCACATCCCAGCGAGCACTGACACGACCACCCAGATCCCTGTTTCTGTCGATGTATTGCTTCAAATAACTGTTGTAGAGCTGCCCCTGATCCTGGTTGATCCACCACCCCGTGGCGCGAACCGCGAAGTTGTTGGTGATCGGAACATTGACTGCGCCCTGCAATTCGCTGCGGTCGTAGTTGCCGTAGCTACCAATCGCATACCCACTGAGAGCATCGGTGGTTGCAGTATTGTATATCACGTTCACAACGCCGCCGACGGCGTCGCGCCCGTACAGACCGGACTGCGGGCCGCTCAGGACTTCGACGCGTTGGATATCGATTTGCGCGCCCAGATTGGCGCGCTCGCCCCCAGCGTACATACCGTTGCGGTACAGGCCGAAGTTGGGTTCCGCATTGATGTCGGCCTGGTGTATGCCGCGAATGTTTATATAGGTCTCGAAGTTTTCCGGATCGTCAGGCAGAACGGCATTTGGCACCATCTGCATGATCGACTTCATATCGATCGTGCCCTGGTGCTGCAGCTGCTCTCCGGTAATCGCTGTGATGGTGGCGGGAACTTCAAACACAGTTTCCGCACGCCGCTCCGCGGTCACGACAACGGTTTCGATTCCGCCGGGGGATGTCTCCGCGGTGGCGGCTCCTGTCTGCAAGATCAATGTACCAACGGCAGACGCCAGCAAGGCAAGCTTGAATGGAATGCGCATAGATGCCCCCTATCGCTGTGGCGAACGCAACGCGCCACTCCGTACAAGGGCTCAGGCTAAATATACAACGTTCATAATGTCAACAGTGTTCATATTGGGTTGAACCGCTCACGTACGATCATGGAGTGCTGTGTTGCAGCAAAACCGCAGTGCCC
>Ga0265313_10004434_pt1 | contig 10805 bp, 9 predicted proteins | sample 4123metaG_FD_203122 | JGI IMG/M metagenome (GOLD analysis project Ga0265313, IMG submission 203122) | Rhizosphere microbial communities from Carex aquatilis grown in University of Washington, Seatle, WA, United States - 4-1-23 metaG | ecosystem: Host-associated > Plants > Roots > Rhizosphere >...
ATACCATTGATAGCTCGTCGGGTCATTAGTGTTATATGTGGCGTTTGCACTGATCGTCGCGGTCGCCCCCACTTGCAGGACGACAGAGGCCGGCTGAAGCAAGAACACGGGAGCCATGGGTGCGCATTCAAATGTGAATTCAACATTGAACCCGCTCCCCATTGCGATGCCCGTGGCGCCTCCATTGGCGTATGAATAGCTGTCCCGCGCGTAGGTAAGGTCGCACGTCAAAAGCACGCCAATCGGCAACGGCCCTGAAAGGTAGGTGCCAGTCGCGTTCCCCGGGGGCGAAGAAGACATAAGATCAGCGCCGGCCGAGTTGGAAATACCGACCGACAGGACGTCGGCGGCGGCCGCCCCCGGGATCGGCTGCCAAGAGAACGTGGGATACACGTTCTGCCACGCCTGCAGCGCGGTGAAATTCGTGACAAGTATCCCGGGAATGGCGCTTCCGAATGCCACGGCGAACGTGGTTGTCGATGCAGGCCCTCTCCCTGAAACCGAAACCGTGTAAGTGCCGTCCGGAAAGGCTGCGTCCAATGCCGCCCGGGAGTTGTACTGCTGGAGAGCCTGATATGACCCGTCGGACTGGAGCTGCAGAACAACCAACTGTCCATGCCCCTGCAGACTAACCGTTGTAGACGCCGGCACCGCAGAGGCAAACGTCACGTCGGCAGCGAGGTCTGACGCTCCCGGCTGCAGCGAATCCGCGTTGAGCTGGGAATACTCGTCGAGCTTGATGATGCCGATGAAATTGGGCGTTTGGGCCAAAACCGGGACCGCCAGCAAACCCATCGCGAGTGTTGCGAGACATCGACAGCAAGAATGCCCCACCGTCATTTGGGCAGATTCTGGGGCGGCCCGGTGCCCACCGCAATACGGATCTGGACGGCCGAACCGTCTCCTCAGACGTCGCCCTTGATGGGCCTGAGGACGATTTCCTCCACGACCGTGCGGCGGGACATGCGGTAGACATCGAGAAAAGCGCGCGCGACGTCGGAAGCGGGCATCATCCTTCCGGCCGGGACGCCGCTCCCGCGCCAGGATGGCGAGTGCGTCGCACCCGGATACACGCAACAGACCCGGATGCCCCTGTCCTTCAGTTCCGCCCGCATGACCTTCGACAAGCCCGCGACTCCGAACTTTGCCGCGCAATAGCCGGCGCCGCCCGGATATGCGGACAGCCCGGCTATCGAGCTCATGTTGAAAACATCGCCCCGGCCCCGCCGCGCCATGGCGGGACAGAAAGCCCTGGATACCAGGAATACGCTCCGCAGATTGGCGGAGACCAGGCCGTCGAACTCAGCGATGCTCATCTTGAGAAAGGGCGCGCTGCGGAAGGAGCCGGCGTTGTTGACGAGGACGTCGACCCGGCGCCAGCGCCTCAGGACCGCGGCGGCCATTGCGGCGACTGCAGCCTCGTCCGTCAAATCGCAGGCAAAGGGCTGCGCGTCGGCGCCGAGACGCACGCATTCGCGCGCCACCCTCCGCAGGCGGCTTTCGCTTCGGGCGACGAGCGCAAGGCGGACTCCCCGGACTTTGGCGGCAAAGACCCGGGCAATCGCGGCACCGATGCCCTGGGAGGCCCCCGTGATCACTACGACAGGCGCAGCCATATCCGAATTGGAGCGCTAACAGATGAGCGACTCGAAGTCCTGGAAGTCCGCCGTAAAGCCGCCCTTCACTCCCTTGCATATCACGCTCACCGCATCGTGCGAGTGGAGCGATTCGAGATGCGAGCAGGCTATCTGGAAATCCTTGACCTTCCGCTCCGTGTCAAAGGCGCGATAAAGGAGCCTCGCCGCGTCCTCGACGAATTTCAGGTGGGCGCCGTTCAGCTCCGCAAAAGCCTGCTCGTCCTCGCGCTTGACCATGACCTGGGTCTCGGTCTGCAGCGCCTTGAGGCAGAGGGCGTGGACGTCCTCGATCCAGATCTTCCTGCCGGGGACCTCCTCGAGGATGATTCGCGCCCTGCTCCTCTGGGAATGGGGAACGCTGTAGACCCCGCGGGCGTCCCGGGCATGCTCGGCGAGTTCCGCCGAGCAGGGGCACGCCGACGAATACACGAAGTCGAAATGGACGAAGCGGCGGTACTCGCCGCGGCTTGTCATGACCCCTTCGAAAATGGTCCGGTAGAACTGGTATCCCTCGAGCCCGCTTCGCAGGCTCTTCTGGATCAGCGGATAGGAGAATAACAGCTTCAGGCGCGCGTCCTTGGTCTTCACCTTTCGCAGGTACGCCTTGAGGATCCGGCCCACGCGCTCGCCCGTCATGACGTCGTCCTTGTGGTCATAGAACGAGCGCACGATCCGGCTCATGTTGATCCCCTTGAGCTCGGCCTCGAGCGACACCGTGCCGGTGATGCTCGTTTCCAGGGTCACAACCCCTCCCTCCTTCGTCCGGTACCGGAGCGGCAGCTTGAAGTTCGAAACACCCACCTGCTGGATCGGGACATTCGCCCCCTGGATGGCGTCGTGGGCGGCTTCCATCATGTCCGGAAGCGTCCTCCGATAGGCGGGCGTCGCCGAAAAGCCGCGGTCGTAGCCGCGCGCGATGCGGGGCTTCGAGCCGTCGGCGGAGCGATGCAGATACATGCGCTTGTTCTTGCTCATGCGGGTCCGAAGTATTCGGCGTAGTTTCGAGGGGTTTCGTAGAGGCGGATTCGGTGCAGGCGGCCCCCCTTGATATGCGGCTCGATCTCGCGCCAGAAGGCGACGACCAGATTCTCGGTCGAGGGTATGATTCCGCGCAGAAAGTCGACCTCCTCGTTCAGGTTGCGGTGGTCGCAGCGCTCGACGACCGAGCGGTTCAGGATCTCCTTCAGTTTCGCAAGGTCGACGATGTAGCCGGTCTTTGGGTCAGGCACGCCGCCCACGGTGGCCTCAAGCACATAGTTGTGCCCATGCCAGTGCGGGTTCGTGCATTGCCCGAAACTTTTTGAATTCCAATTCCGGTCAAATTCCGGGTTGTGAAGCCGATGGGCGGCGTTGAAATGCACCTGGCGCGTGATGTAAACAGAACCCGCCCGCGCGTCGGAGGCGTCGCCGGCGCGCCGCGCCCGGGAGGCCGCTTTGGTGGGTTTTGCAGGCATTTACACTCCAAGAAGTAGCACTGATTGCCGTCGCGTCAACGCACCGTGCGCAGCTGCACGCTGTCGACCAGCCTGTCCTGGGCGATGATGTCGGTGACGACGATCAGCTTGTCGCCGGACTTCACGCGCCCCTCGCGCTGGAGAAGGGTCAGCGCGCTCTCGATCGTCAGGTGGGGCTCGGGAAGGAACGGCATGAGGTAGGGCTCGACCGAGCGCAGGATCCGCAGCTGCCGGAAGAGTTCCGGATAGGGCGTGAACGCGAGAATCGGCGAGTGAACGGGCCGCAGGGCGGCAAGGCCGCGGGCCATCATTCCATGGCGCGTGAACGTGACGAGCTTCGAATTGGGCAGCTGGTCGCCGAGGATCACCGCCGAGTGAAGGATCTTCATCTTTTCCGTCGAGAACACCGCCTGCTGCGCCCCGTCGGCCTCCTCCTCGGCCTCGATCCTCCGGGCGATCCTGTCGAGCATCTGCACGCACTCCCTCGGGTACCGGCCGACCGTCGTCTCGCCTGAAAGCATCACGCAATCCGCCCTCTCGTAGACCGCGTTCGCGACATCGGTGATTTCCGCGCGGGTGGGCACCGGCTGCGTGATCATGGACTCGAGCATGTGCGTCGCGATGATGACCGGCTTGCCGTGCGCAAGGCATGCGTTGACCGCCCGGCGCTGGATGACCGGCAGGTCCTCGAACGCGCATTCGATTCCCAGGTCGCCGCGGGCAACCATCAGGACATCGCAGGCGTCGACAATGCCTTCCAGATTGGCGATTGCGGACTGGTCCTCGATCTTGGCGACAATCCACGCCTTCGATTTGCGCTCGCGCAGGAAGTTGCGGAGCAGGCTCACGTCCTCGGCCGAACGGACGAAGGAAAGGGCGAGCAGGTCGATCCCCTCCTCAAGACCCACGATGGCGTCGAGTCGGTCCTTTTCGGTGAACGAAGGCAGGTTGACCTTCACACCCGGAAGATTGATGTGCCGCCGGGACTTGAGTTCGCCGGGCACCAGAACGCGGCAGCGGATGTGCGCGTCCCTCTTGGCCAGCACCTCGAGCTGGATCAGCCCGTTGTCGACGAGGACCGTGTCCCCTACCTTGATGTCCCTGATCAGACCCTGGTAGTTGACGTCGACCGAACGGATCTCCTCGGCCTGTTCGCGCTCCGCGCCCGGCTTGACGGTGAGGTCGAATATCTCGTTGGGCTTCAACTCGATCGGCGCGGAGAGAAGCCCCGTCCGGATTTCGGGCCCCTTGATGTCCATCATGATAGCCACCTCCCTGCCGACGCGGGCGCTGACGGAGCGAATGCGCCTGATGGTTTCGCGCGTCCAGTCGTGGCTCGCGTGCGCCATGTTGAGGCGGACGACGTCGGCTCCGTCCCCGATCAGCTGCCCGAGCATGGCTTCGCCTTCGGTCGCAGGCCCGAGCGTAAAGATGATCTTCGTGCGGCGGAAGGAATCGGCTGTCATGGATATTCGGATCCACTCTACACCGGGCATGCCCGGGGCGGCAAACAGATCCCTGCAACGCCCTTTAACCCGCGCAATCGGATTTGGAGCAACGAGCGCTTGCCGAAGAGCGAAGACATCGGCAGAATTGCGCGCCAAATCCCATGAACAAGCTCAACGGAAAAAGGGCGCTCGTCACGGCGGGCGCGCAAGGGATCGGACTCGCGATCTCGCGGCATCTGCTCCTGGCTGGCTGTGACGTGTTCGTTCACTACCGGACGAGCGCCCAGGCCGCACGCGATCTCGGCGCCGAAGCCATGGGCCTTGGCCGGCGGTGTGCCGGCGCCGGCGCCGACCTGACCGAGGCCGGGGAATGCGACAGGCTCGTCGGAGAGGCGGTGGAGTTTCTGGGCGGGCTCGACATCCTGATAAACAACGCCGGCTCGATGGTTGCCCGACGGCCGTTCATGGAGTGCGACGACGAGTTCTGGGCTGAGGTCATGTCGCTCAATCTCGGCAGCGCCCGGCGGGTCACGCGGGCGGCCGTGCCCCACCTCGTCGCCGCCGCGCAAAAGGCCGGCGGGGCCAGCATCGTCAACCTCTCCTCCCTGGCCGCGCGCAACGGCGGCGGACCCGGCGGCACCGCCTATGGGACGGCCAAGGGGGCGCTGCTCACGTTCACCCGGGGGCTCGCCCGCGAACTCGGGCCAAAGGGGGTGCGCGTCAACGCACTCGCCCCGGGCTTGATACTGGGTTCGAATTTCCACGCCGTGCACACGCCCCCGGACGCGCAGGCCGCCATCATCGCCTCGATCCCGGTCGGCAGGGCCGGCAACCTGGACGACGTCGCGCGGGCGGCGGTGTTCTTCGCAAGCGAGTTCGACGGCTTCATCTCGGGAGCTGCGCTGGATGTCAACGGCGGGGTGTTTTTCAGCTGAGCAGAAAAACCCGATTCTCACCCAATTCCACCATGACAAAAGAACTTATCCGCTGGGGCATGATCGGCTGCGGAGCCGTGACCGAGGTGAAGAGCGGGCCGGGCTTCCAAAAGGCCTCCGGCTCCGCACTCATCGCGGTCATGCGCCGCAACCGCGAGCTGGCGGAGGACTATGCCCGCCGCCACGGCGTCTCCCGCGCCTACGACGATGCTGAGAACCTGCTGGCCGATCCCGAAGTGGACGCGGTCTACATAGCGACCCCGCCCGGCACGCACGCGCACTTCGCGCTGCGCGCCGCCGCACACGGCAAGCCGGCCTACGTCGAAAAACCGATGGCCCGGCACGTCCCGGAGTGCGATCGGATGCTCGCGGCGTTCGCAGGCGCAAAGAAACCCCTTTTCGTGGCCTACTACCGCCGGTCCCTGCCCCGCTTTCAGGCGGTGCTGCGGCTGCTCCAGGAACGGGCGTTGGGTGATATCACGGCGATCGACTACCTGATGTCGGCCCCGCACCATCGCAAGGACTCGGGGTGGAGGGTCTCCGCCGAGGAGGCTGGCGGCGGGCACTTCCTCGACGTCGGCTCCCACATGGTCGACTTGGTCGATTTCCTTTTTGGCCCGCTTGAGGCCGTCACGGGCTCGGCGGAGCGCGCCGGACCGGCCGGCGACGTGGAGGATCGGGTTGCGATGACCTTCACGGCCGGGGGTGTCGCCGGCCGGGGTCGGTGGGACTTCGCCTCGGACGAGGCGGCCGACCTCCTGACAGTGACAGGCACCCTGGGAACGCTCCGTTTTTCGGTCTTTGGGGACGAACCCCTGGCCTGGGATCGCGCGGGGTCGTCGGAACCGCTGGTCCGTCCGAACCCGCCCCACGTTCAACAGCCCATGATTCAGTCGGTCGTGGACGATCTGCTGGGGCGCGGGACCTGTCCGAGCACCGGTGAATCGGCCCGGCGGGCCAGCGCCGTCATGGACACGGTCCTCAACGGCTATTACGGCGGAAGGGGCGACGAGTTCTGGCGACGCCCCGGCACATGGCCAGGACGGAATCGCGCGCCCAGAACCTGAGAATGTAGGTGCAGATAGTTACGATTGTGTTACACATCGTAACCAATGAGTTCCAGCGAGTCGGCGAATTCCGCTTCACACCACCGAGGCAGACGGCCGAATCATCCCCCGGGGTTCCGCCAGCGGCGCGGCCTGAACTGGGGTTCGCTCGGGTTGATGTACACCTCGTTCTACCTTTGCCGGTACAACCTCTCCATAGCGAACAAGTCCATCAGCGACGAGTTCGGCTTCTCAAAGTCGCAGATGAGCACGATCATCTCCTCGGCGCTCCTCGCCTACGCGATCGGGCAGATCGTGAACGGCCTTCTGACCGACCGCCTTGGGGGCAAGCGGGCCATGCTCATCGGCGCAATCGGAACAGTGACGATGAACCTTCTGTTCGGCGTCGCGTCGTTCTGGGGCCTCCTGTGGCTCTTCGTCCTCATCCGCAGCATCGACGGCTACATGCAGGCATTCGGCGCGCCGGGTTTCATCAAGGTGAACGCAGCCTGGTTCGGCCAGACCGAGCGGGGCACATTCGCGGGCATTTTCGGCTGCATGATCAATTTGAGCCGAATCTTCATCGGTTTTGGCCCGGCGCTGCTCGCCGGCTTCCTCTTCATGGGCCTTTTGCGCGTTCCCCCGCTGCATTGGCGCTGGCTCTTCTGGGTTCCCGCAGGGCTCGCCTCGCTCGCGGCCCTGGTGTTGGCCCTGGTTGTCAAGGACACGCCCGAGGAGGCGGGCTTCCACGGCGTTCACTCCGGCGAGGCGGACCATGCGGATCCCGATGCGCGCGCCGACATGAAGACAGTGCTCCGGAAGATCATTTCCAACCCGGTCGTATGGATCATAGCGGTGGCCTATGCATGCACGGGCGCGGTTCGGCAGTGTGAAGACCAGTGGTTTCCGCGGTACCTGCAGGAGGTTCTCCACCTGGACATGAATGCGTCGGGGATCGCTTCCCTGACCTTTTTCCTGATACCCGTGGCCGCCTCGGTTGGATCGCTCCTATCCGGGATTATTTCGGACCGGTACTTCCAGGGCCGGCGCGCCCCGGTCGCGATGGGAATCTACCTGATCCAGGTTGTCGTCATTCTGGCCGCCGCCCAGGCGCACAGCGCCGGAGCCGTCGCCGCCGCTTTTGTGGCGATTTCCTTCACGGTCAATTCGACGCACTCCCTCCTCGGTCCGGCGGCTGCGATGGACATCGGCGGCCGAAAAATGGCCGGATTCGCCTCCGGCGTCATAGACGCCTTCCAGTACTTCGGGGCGGCCCTGGCGCTGAAAGGCCTTGGCTGGCTGCTCGACAGGAATTGGGACTACTACTTCTACTTCATGGCCCCATTCGGCGTGGTCGGCGCAGTATTGATGTGGTCCATTGCGCACCGGCACAGCCTCAAGAACGACCCTCCCGCCAGCGCGGCCTAGCTCTCAGCTGAAATCGTAGAACGGCGTTCCCTCGCCGGGCCCGACGATCGACAGTTCGCAGCTGAGCGCCGGGCTGGCCTCCGCAAAGGCCGCGGCGACGGCGGCCGGCGAATTGCAGTCTCGCGACAGGTGCGTGAGATAGACCCGGCGCCAGCGCGGATTCGCGATGCCGGTGAGAAGCTCCCGCGCGGCCTCGTTCGACAGGTGGCCGTGCCGCCCTCCGATCCGCTGCTTCAGCGACCACGGCCGCCGCCGATCCTCCTTGAGCAGGCGGGGGCAGTGGTTGGCCTCGATCACGACGACGTCGCATTCGCCCAGGTACGCGCGGATGCTGTCCGGCGCGTGGCCGAGATCCGTCAGCCAGGCGAGGCTGCGGCGCGGCGAGAAAAGATCCCCCTCTATTCCGCTGGCAAATCGGAATCCCACGGGATCCCGGGCGTCATGCGGCACGGAAAAACTCTGCACATCGACATCGAGAAAGCGAAAACGGGCGCCCGTCTCGAATATCCCCCAGTCGGGCCTGTAGTCGAGGTGCTCCTGGATCGCGCCGGCCGTCGCCTCGTTGGCGAATATCCTCACGCCCTGGTATTTCTTCAGGCCCGCGATTGCCGAGGAGTGGTCGCCGTGCTCGTGGGTGAGAAAGATGGCGTCAATCCGCGCAAGCGATTCGCCGGATGAAGCCAGCAGCTGCTCAAGCTTGCGGGCCGAGAAGCCCGCATCGACGAGGATTCTCGCCCCCTCGGTGACAATCAGGGCGCTGTTGCCCGAACTGCCGCTGCCCAAAATGCAAAATCGCATCGCCATTCACCCCCACTTCAAATCGCCTGCCGCCCCTTACCGCAAGAGGTATCAGAGGCGAATGCTGCGCCGCCATGCCCGAACTTCTCGTGTTGCCTATCGGCGCGCCCGGCGCAGGATCGGCTTCGGGGTGATCAATCCCGACACAGAATGGTCCAGCGCTCACGAATTTTCATAGTAGACGACCATCCGCTCGTGCGGGAGTGGCTCGCCAGCCTCCTGCGCCAGCAGAGCGACTTCGAGATCTGCGGCCAGGCGGAGGATGCTCCGGGCGCCCTGGCCGGAATGGCATCATCCCCGCCCGACGTCGCGATCGTCGACCTGTCGCTCAAGGGCGGCTCGGGCCTGGACCTGATCAAGGACCTGCGGGCGCGCCACCCGGGGACGGCCATCATCGTGCTGTCTATGTATGAGGAAATCTATTACGCCGAGCGCGCGCTCCGCGCCGGGGCCCGCGGCTACATCACCAAGCGGGAGTCCACGGGTCGCATCGTCGAGGCGATCCGCCAGGTGAGGGCCGGGCGGGTCTATGCAAGCGTTGACCTGCTGGCCCGGCTCGCGGAGCGCATGGTCGGGAGGGCGCCTCCGCCCCCGCAGGGAGCCATGGCCATCCTGAGCGACCGCGAGATGGAGGTTTTTCAGCGACTCGGCCAGGGACAGACGACAAGGCAGATCGCGACCGACTTGAGCGTCAGCATCAAGACCGTCCAGGCCTACTGCGCGCGCATGAAGGAAAAGCTTTCAATCGGCACAGGCGCCGAACTCGTGCGCGAGGCCGTCCGGTGGGTGGAAACGGAACGGCGGGGCGGGGAGCCCCAGTTGTAGAAGCAGCCGCCGCGGCGGACAGAGCGCGAGGCGCGCAGGCGGCGATGCCGAGGATCGTCCCGTAGAGATGCCTCCGGCGGGCGCCCCGCAGGGCGACTTAGCCCGAACGGCGCAATGAACCCGCCCTGTTACCGGGGGCGCCGGCGGGCGTCTAATGAGCATGCATATCCCTTCTAATGGGTCGGGCAATCGGCGCTGGCGTTGAACCCCGCCAATCAGATCCAGTTATTCATTTGCATAGCAACTATTTCCAATACCATGCTGAAACTATATTCCCGCGGTTTTTCGCCAGCCGCCGCCCTCCCCCATTTGACGCAGTCCCCCCGCCGATTAGTGTTATTGTGTTATAATCTGTTCCAGCCGGTTTAATCCCGAATGAGATCCATATGTTCCTGGCGCGGGTCCTTGTGCGCCGCTTTGGCGGTGGCGACGGCCAGCGTCCTCGGTGCCCAGTCCCCTCGCCTGGTTAACCTGTCCACCCTGGCGCGGGCGGGGACGGGCACCAACGTGATCGTTTCGGGCTTTGTCATCGGTCCGGGATCCGGCGATACCGTCCTGATTCGCGCGGTGGGCCCCAGCCTGGCGAAGGCTCCCTTCAACCAGAGCGGTGTGCTGCCCGATCCGGTTCTCACCCTTTTCAACTCAAACAGCGTCCCGATCGCGGTCAACGGCGCGTGGAATGCGGCCGATGCTGCCACGATGAACTCGGTCTACGCCTTCCCACTCACGCCGGGAAGCAAGGATGCGGCGATCGTCATCACCCTCCAGCCGGGCTCTTACACAGCGCAGGTGGCCGGCGCGTCCGGCGACAGCGGGACCGCCCTGGTCGAGGTCTATGAGGTCGCAGCGGCGGCCGGCTCCTCGCACCTCATCAATCTCTCGGGCCGCGCCCAAGTGCTGGGCGGTACGGTTGAAACGGGCGGACTGGTGGTCGGCGCGGGCTCCGGAAATCGCACCCTCCTCATCCGCGGTATCGGCCCCACCCTCACGGGCCTCGGCATGGCCGGCGCCCTCCCGGATCCCGCCATCACCGTATTCAATTCCTCGTCGGCCGTCATCGCGAGCAACGACGACTGGGGCACGCCGGTCGGCGCGGGCGCCGCGGGCCCCGCGGCCCTCAACGCGGCGTTTGCCGAGTCATATGCCTATCCCCTTTCCGCCGGAAGCAAGGACTCCTCCCTCATTCTGACGGTCGGGCCCGGCTCCTATACGGTCCAGCTCAGCGGCAACGGCG
>Ga0265313_10004437_pt1 | contig 10799 bp, 9 predicted proteins | sample 4123metaG_FD_203122 | JGI IMG/M metagenome (GOLD analysis project Ga0265313, IMG submission 203122) | Rhizosphere microbial communities from Carex aquatilis grown in University of Washington, Seatle, WA, United States - 4-1-23 metaG | ecosystem: Host-associated > Plants > Roots > Rhizosphere >...
CAACTTCCGCCGCCTCATCGCCTGGCTGAGGCTTTTGCTGCTCCGAATCCTGCTCTTCTTCAGTCCCGTCGTTCAGCTCAAATCAGCCTGAAATCGGCGTTCTTCACGGACGACTGATTACAATGATTCGGCTGCGCCGGTCATTCAAAGATTCGGCTGCGCCGGTCATTCAAAAAAATCAAGAGGTGGTCCGTGACTTTCAGCGGCGTTCTGTGGACCTAGCCTTCCGTACGCAGTGTGCATTAAGTGGTGCCACCCCGTTTGGCAGCGCACGGCCTCAATCGCAGGCGCGTGCGATGGCTGGGCGCTTCGGCCGCACTGCCTTCCTGCATCAGGCCTTAATGGTAGAGCTTTTGCCATTTGCGATGCCGTTCGTCCGAGCCGGCTCTTTGAGCTTGGCATTGAAGTTGAGCCGGCTCGCATTCCAGTCCTCGTATTGCTGCTTCAAGTCGGGCGCGTCCGATAACAGCCGTTCGGTTTCCACGCTCTCCAATGCACCGCGGATCAGTGGCCAGGATGTGGCAGATCGGCTCGCCTCTCTCAAACCGCACCGGTGTGCCCGGTCGGATGAACTTCCAGTTCATTGTGAACGTGAAGGGCGTCCAATCCGTCTCGACGATAGCGGCCAGCGGAGCAATCGCAACCTTCGGGCGATTGATCGGACCTTGCACCAAAAGGCCAATGCCGGGCTCGGTGCGGAACACACAGGGGATATGGAACGCCAAAATACCGTGTCCGAAATGGCTGACCGCGAGCGGCACAACCCCAGGATCGTCAAGCAAGCCGATCGCCGAAAGGTCGGATTTACCGTTCCAGCCGGCTGCAAAACTCCTCGAACACAGAATTTCCCAGCCGTGTGCGTTGGCGATCGCGAGAGGCAGGCACCGGTAGGCGAAACGGTCACCTGTCGCATCCATCCAGACGCGCTCCACAGGAGCTGGTCGAATCTCAAATTCGTGGCCGTCGATAATATATGCGGTTAGCTTCATCTGACTGACCGCCTTGCATTGGCCGGTTTGGTGGACCTCTTTGCACGGCAATGCTCCCGATTGGCGAAACAGCACCCTGACCCTATTGCAATCCGGGCCGCGGATCGCTTGCGTTCTTTGCCGTAGCCGCAAGCTGTGTGACGACCTGCCAAACGTCCGGCGCGGCGAGGCCGTACCGCTCCCGCAGCGTGGTCGAGTCAAGCGTGGTATTGGCCGGTGTTGAACCCTCCGGCAAACCTGCTGAACGAGCACTCGTTACCTTGACCAGCGACGGATCTGCATTGCAGTACGCCGCAAGGAAGCGTCCGACTTCGGCGTAGCTGACATCGCGCGGACCGGTGAACTGAAAGATTCCAGGCAAACGATCTTGCAATAACGCGATGATGGCGGCGCAGACCAGATCGGCCGGTGTCGGCGCGAGCGTCATGTCGCAGAAGGCGCCGATCGTCTTTCCGGCGGACAAATCCGCAATCCATCCGTCAAGGAGAGCCATTCTGGTCGAGACGACTTTGGCGAGGCGCAGGATGCCCGCCGGCGCGTCGCGCGCCATGCGTTTGCGCAGCACCGTCTCGATGCGCGCCTTCTGGCGTCCGTATTCGCTCACCGCCGAATAGGGTGCATCGGGCACAACGTGCGGGGTCTGCCCATCGAAAACCTGGTTGGTCGAGAGAAACAGGACGTAGATGCCGCGGGCGAGAAATTTGTCGGCGAGCGCCAGCGTCCGGTCCACATTGATGAACGCTGTGCCTTGCGGATCGGCCGCACACGCGGCGATACGGGCGATGGCAGCACAGATGCAAACGGCCGTCGTCTGCAGCGGCGGTTCAAACAGATCAATTTCGGCGGCAAGATCGAGGAACGGACGAACGGCGGAAACCAAATCGCTGCGCCGCGTCGTCGCAGCGGCAGCAATCCCTTGCGCCCGCATTGCACGATAAGCTGCGGCGCCGATTTCGGAGTCGCCGCCCACGATCAGGAACATCCGTCAAACTCGCTGGCCCCAGAGGGTCGCCTGCCCGGTCACGCCGTCAGGCTACCTTTTCTTTCATTTTCAAAGATCTAGTAACGCGATCGGCGATCTGATGAGGCGCCAATCCGTAGACCTCGAACAAATCCTCCTGCAAGCCATATTTGTGCGGGAAGGCGTCCGGCAAGCCGATCCGCAGCATCGGCGGCAACGTCACGCCTAGCTTCTCCACCAGCAAGTCGGTAACGGCGGACCCGAAGCCGCCTATCATCGTACCCTCCTCGACTGTGGCCACCAGTTCGGCGTCGCGCGAGAATTCGAGGACGGTCTCTTCGTCGAGCGGCTTGATTGTATGGAAATGAACGACGGAGACATCGTGACCATCCTTCGCCAGTTGCTCCGCGGCGGCTAGGCTGTTCGTCGTCATCACGCCCGTTGCCATTAGCACAATCGAACGCCGGCTGCGCGCGCGCCGCATCGGGATGGCCTTGCCAATTGCAAAGCCGTTTTCATCGCGGCTCACGACCGGGTCGCCGCCCTTGGCGAGCCGGATGTAGATCGGCCGGGGCCAATCCAAGGTGCAATTCATCAACCGCACCATTTCCTTGGCGTCGCAGACTGCCGTCACCGTCATGTTCGGAAGCGCCCGCATGATGGAAATGTCTTCAATCGCCAGATGCGTCGGGCCGAGCGGGGCGTAGACCAGTCCGCCGCCGTTGCCAATCAGCCGGACCGGCAGATCATGCAGGCACAGATCGATGCCAACCTGTTCGTAGCAGCGACGCGTGATGAAGGTCGCGATGGTGTTGACGTAGGGGATGTAGCCCTCCATCGCCAGTCCCGCCGCCATGCCGATGCAATTGGCCTCGGTAATGCCCTCCATGTACCAGCGATCGGGCATTTCCTTCTGCATGTCGGCAAGCAGCCCCGGGCTGAGATCGGAGCCGATAAACAGCACGCGCTCGTCCCGCTTGGCGAGATCGTAGATCATGTTGAGGCAGGTTGCGCGCATGTTTACTCCAGAGCGGCATAGAGCTTGGTGACAACGTCATTGGCGATTTTCGACTTGTGATGCCAATTTGCGTCGTTCTCGGCAAAACTGATGCCCTTGCCCTTAACGGTATGGCAGATGATCGCGCTCGGCCGATCCGCCGCCAACGGAAGGCGGCGGAAGACGTCGCGCAACGCTTCGACATTGTGGCCATCAACATCCACGGCGGCAAAATTGAATGCGCGCCATTTGTCGATTAGCGGTTCGAGGTCCTGAATCTCGCGGGTCGGCCCCGCGGACTGGATCTTGTTGTAATCGACGACCGCTGTGAGATTGGACAAGCGATGCTTGCCCGCGCACAGCGCCGCTTCCCACACCGAACCCTCGTCGATCTCGCCGTCACCCATGACCACGATGACGCGCGAGTCACGCTTCTGGATGCGCGCCGCAAGCGCCATGCCGACACCATAGGAGAGACCGTGGCCGAGCGACCCCGTCGAAGCCTCGACGCCCGGCACTTTCGCCGCTTCCGGATGCCCGCCGAGGATCGAGTCGCGCCGGCAGAACGTGTCGAGCGCTTCGTAGGGAATGAAACCCTTCTCCGCCAGCATCACGTATTGGGCGATGCAGCCGTGCCCCTTGCTCAGGATCATTCGATCACGCCCCGGCCATTTCGGTTCGTTGGCTCGAAATCGCAGGATGTCATCATAGAGCACGCGCATTATTTCGACGAGCGACATGGAGGAACCGACGTGACCGCGCTCGCCACCATGCAACGTGCGAATGACGAGACGCCGCAACGCTTTTGACCGCTCGTCAAGTGGAGGGGTCGCCAGATTGAGAAGCTGCGCCACCTGGGCTCCGGCCATCACTCACTCCTCCAGCTTTTCCGGCAATGCCGCCAGAAATTCCCGCGCCCGCGAAAGCTGTCTGGCCTTGGCTTCGGCCCAGCTGCCGGAGCCGCCCGCAAGGACGCGGCGTTGCCAGCGTTCGGGGATGAACTCGTTCAACAAGATAAGGACCCAGCGAAGACCGAACAGCGGCAAGTAAGCGCGCAGCCTTTCCGCGAATCGCCGATCGCTGCCGTACAACTGCAACGCCGCCTGCCGGAAACGCCTGTGCTGGCGCGGTGGCAGCGACCTTCCCGGATGCAGCAGAATATCGGCAGTCAGCTTCACCGGATCATCCCAGCCAAAATACTCAAAATCGACGAACGCAAGCGACCCATCGGTTCGGCGCATGCTGTTGTGGAAGCCAAAATCAGAAGGCACGAGGCTGCGCCATTCCTGCGGAAGTTCACGGCCAAAATCAAGGCCGGCGGCAGTAATCAGCGCGCGTGCGGTGCGGGTTGCATGGACCCTGACAGGACCGAGGGAATTATCAATAAATTCAATCAGTTCCGGTTCGGACCCAATTCGGCTTAAGTGCTCCGTGCGAACATCGATCTGGCGCTCAATCTCAGCGCCCGACATGCAGGCTTCAGAAGCCGGTGGCTGTTCGGTGGCCCACGCCGTGCCACGCAACTCGTGAATTGCCGAAAGAAACGCAACTGCGGCGTCAATATCGCCATCCCCTATTTCGGCAACATCGCAGCCATCGATCCAGCTGAGCAGTACATAGCCCAACCGGGCGTCAACTCCCAAAACACGCGGAACGGCATCAATGCGATAACGCTCCATCAACCGCAGCGCCCCGACCTCCGTAGACAGGCGATCGCGCGGGTCATTCGCGCGGGGCGGATACTGCTTAAGTGCGAATGCTCGGTCGCCATGGCGGACGCACCAGATGCGGCTGTTGCGCCCGCCGGACTGGACCATGCTCACGTCGATCGCATGGTCGCCGACAAGCGCCCGCGCCACATTCGACGCCTCGACCAAAGTGGCGTCAGCTGCGTGCAAAAACCTGCTCCTCGACGTCGCCCCAACTCGCACAAACGACAAACGGGTTATCCGCCGGGCCTTGTTCCCGGTCCGACAACAGGATGCGTTTAACCCCGGGCGGGAAGCCGGGGTCGCTCAGCACTTCTTCGAGATCGTCGATGAAATGTGTACAGGAGAGTTCGCCGATGCGCGCGAGCTTTTCTGCGCGCGAGCTCTCGAAGAAAACGCTAGCCGCGGAGACTCCATGCTCGCTGTCGAGCAGGCGGCGCGCCGCCATCCAGTCGCGGGCCGCCTGGCGGAGATTGACCCGGTCAGGATCGTAGTGACCGTATTCGGTCTTGTGGCTGACTATCATGACTGCGCACCCCTCAACGCGGCAGCGGCGAAGAAACGCCTCGAAGCCATCAATCACCTTCGCGTTCGCAATGCCCTTGCTGTAGACCTGCCCCTGCAGGCGTTGCCACGCAAGCTCTCCATCAGGCAAAAGCCGAATGGCGTCGCGAACCGCCTGCTTGCCGCCGACGAACGCCGCATCGATCAGGCCGGATCGCGTTGCCATCGCGCAAAACACCTCGTCGTAGGTGACGATGGTATTGTCGAAATCGATGCCGATCCGTAATTTTGGCTCCATGGCGGAAGGCGTGAAATTGCTCCTCGCGCGCTCTCAATATGAATTGGGACGGCCAGCGCGCAGCCAGTCCTGGCTTTGCTCGCCGATCCAGCGCGCGGCATCGGATACTGTGGCAAAGCCATCGACCCGCTGCTCTTCGCTGTTGGGATGCGTCACCCGCACGTAAAATCCTGGTGCCGTTCTCATTTCACAGATTTCAAAGCGCTGCGAGACGCTGCGTTTGAGTTCGCCAACCTCCGCCTTGGGCCCCGTACATAGCGCAAACAGATAGTGGGCCATGCGAGAAAACCCGGTGTGAACGACCTCGTCATTCATGGAATACATGAAGACATGGGTGAAGTATTTCTCGAGTAGCACCTTGAGCTGCTCGCTTGTCTTGCAGTTGATATGTCCCATCTTGCTGAGAGGAGAAGCATAGGTCTGCGATTCCAGCGAAGGCGTGCCAATGATGAGCAGGCCGTCTGCTGTGAGCGAATCGCAAAGATGCGCCAGGTATGGATGCTCATCGCTGGGAGTGATGTGCTCGATCACGTCCAGGCTGAACAGGGCGTCATGTTTGCGCGGCAGCGAGGATTTGACGATGTCATGGACCTCGGCCTTGAGCGGCCAGCGAGCGTCGTATCGCGCTTTGATATCCTCGATGAAGAGAGGATCGAAATCGTAAACTGTTATGTTCGGCACCTCCTGCAGCACGACACGAGTGCCAAAGGCGTCGCCGCAACCGACCTCTCCGACATGAGTCCGGCCGCTGAACATTTTGGCAACGAATTTGTAGCGCGCGAGCAGAAACGTCAGGCGCCGCGGGTCGTCGTACCAAACCTGATTGGTCATGAGCCCGAGCGAGGTCAGCCCGAAGGTATTTTTCAACTCGAGGCAGCGATTGTACTGCGGTTCACGAGTTCCCTCCGGCTGGCCGGGATTTCCAGTAGCCTCCAGATTCGTTGACGGACTACTCGACGGCATATTCATATGATCGACCTCAACATTCTCTTCGGACAGAGTGTCATAGATTCTCGGTGCATCGACGCTCAGCCGCATGACGAAACTTGAATTGTGGCGGGCCGGAGCTTTGCGCCGGGTCGTCCGAAACGCATCGACGTTGCCAATGAACGAAAGACCGAGCAACAGACCACCGCCCACAATCGAGATGGGCCCCCCGATCCAAGGACCGAAGTTCATCGTTTTTCGCAGGTACATCATCGAGCGACGCACTAGGCGTCGCACCACGTTCACCGGAACGACGCGGACTTCAATTGGAATTGCTCCGGAGCGGATCAAGCGTGAGCTTTCCCCACTGACCACCTGGACAAACTCGTTCTTCCTGTCGCTGAGGCGATGGTTTCTCACGAACAGGATAATACGGCCGCCCACCCTCAATAGCCTCACAATGCGGTCGACCAATTCGCTGCCATACCTCAGATCAGTTTCCGGGAGCTCAAGCAGGCATATATCGAACTTTCCCCGCAAGGGGGCGAGCCGCTCAATGGGCATTTTCATGAACGGCACGCAGCGCATCCGATAAACGCGCTCACCGTTGTCGGCGAGCGCCACGGAAAAGGCCGTCGGCTCATTCGACAACATGAGCAACCGCTGGCCACCATCGGCGAAGAACGGCGCCAGTTGCTCCAGGACCGTTTTGAAGTCGGGCCAGTCGGGATGCCACGGCATGACGTGGGGTGGCTTTCCGGTCAGAGAGTATTTGGCGCGCTGGAACAGCCATTTCGAGACCCAATGATCGGCCCGGGGGAGACCCAGCGCATAGCGCCATTCATCGTCATCGAGCTTCTGTCCCTTCGCGTCGCGGAAAGCCGCAACAGCGCCGTACCAGTACGGATGACCACGATGTGGACGGGGCTTATTTTTGAGCAAGTTCGCGACTCTATCGACGAAAGCATCAGCTTCCGCGATCTTGCTTCCTAGTTCCGGCGGGAGTTCGCCGGCATGAAAAACCAATGTGTTGCGTGCATTGTCGCGATGGATCGCTGTCGTCCATTCACCGAGACTGTCGGCAAGTTGACGCGGCTGAAGCGGGCCCGGTCGCAGAAACCCGACTTCGTGACGAAGTGGCTGCAATTCGACGACCAAATACTCGTCGGAATCGGTTATCGTCTCGACATTGCCCGACGGGCACATCTCGGGAATAAACGAATAGTCGCATGAGGAGCCGATAATGAAATTGGTAACTTCGGGGCGGACGCACAGCATATGCATGAGATAAAAGCGTCCCAGCATTGTGTTGCCATCGACGCGCCAGAACAATCGGTTGGTGTGCGAATTGTGGTTGAACGGAATATTAACGGTATTGGCCAAAGTCGCCGAATGCAGATGATTGAGCGCCCACCCCATCAATTCCCGCGGGTGCAAAGACAGCGTATGCTTCCGCTTGGCAAGTCGGCGCTGCAGCCAGGGCATCGCGTCCTCGAGGACAACCTGGCAATTTCCGACGACGACGGCGCTCGCTCCGCCAAGCACGCGCTTTATCGCATGACCCAGCGAGCCGTCGGCCATAATGTAATCCGATACCAAAAAGATGAAACACGTGTCGACCATCGCATCGCCGGTTTCACGAATCGTTTCCGCGTAGGCGAGCGTGATCGTCGTCGAGTAATTGCCATCTGTGATGAGATGATCGATAAGCCGAATTACGACCTTGCACGATGCCGCGAGAGCTTTAAAGGCCGGATGTTGACGGAGAAACGCTTCGTCGTCGGCGCTCGTCAGAATAATGAACTCGGTTGGAAGAGCGGTCGCAACAGCCGGCATATTGCCGGGCGCGAGCAGCGTCGGCAGGCTGTACTCAAGAAAATATCTAACGTGATGATAACCCCAGACAGGAACCAGCAATTTCGCCGCCTTGGGGGGGGGACGTAACTCCTCCCGCGACGCGGCGCCGCGATCGGTCGGACGGTACCGCGAAAGGACATCGACTTTGTTCATCGCAACTTCAGCGCCTGCATGCGCTTAATATTGTAATAACGATCGTCGGTCATCGCGTTCGGCACCAAACCTCCCAAGAATGCACCCTTCAAGTCGACGATCGCATCTTGAACCGTGCGCGCGGCAACGAAGCCGAGCTCCCGCCGAATCTTATCCGACGAAACATGGTAAGAACGATGATCGTCTGTCGGCGTCACCACGATGTCGACGCTCGGCCCGACTTGTTCGCGCACGAGATCGGCAATGGTACGGACCTTCAAATTGTGATACCCGGCGTTCCAGGTCTTGCCGTTGATCGCCGCGTCGGGCTCCTCAAGCAGCCTGACATAGAGGTCGGTCATGTCTTCGACATGAATGTTGGGACGCAGCTGATCGCCACCGAACACGGTAATACGACCGTTGTTGATTGCGTGATTTGTAAGAATGTTCACGGTCAAATCGAGGCGCAAGCGCGGGGCATACCCGCAAACCGTGGCGGGCCGCACCGTAACGGCGACAAATCCGGATTCGCGTTCCTGATCGAGAACCTCTTCGCACATCGCCTTGTATTTGGAGTAATCGGTCAGCGGCACCAGCGGGAGGTCCTCGGTCACGTTGGGGTCGTCCTTGATGCCATACACCGAAGATGATGATGCGTAGATGAACCGCTTTACACCCGCGTCCTTGCTCGCCTTCACCAGCGGCCGGAAGCAGTCGAAGTTGATCGACCTGCCAAGCTCCGGATTGAGATCGAACGACGGATCGTTGGAAATACACGCGAGGTGGATTACCGCCTCGCAGCCTGCCAAAGCCTTGGACACATCAGCCGCATTGCGCAGATCGCCCTTGATCTGGATCAGACCTGGATCGCCCGCGTGTTTGGCAAAAACGTCGCCGTAGATATAGAGATCGAGAACAGCAACCTCATAGCCCGCCTTGAGCAGCTTAGGCACGAGGCTTGAGCCAACATAACCGGCGCCGCCGGTCACCATCACGCGCTTGAACCGCTTGGCCATAGTCCCTTCCGTTTCTTGCTTATGGCGGCAGGCCTGCTCGATCGCGGCAGACTCCCGACCGAGCTATACCTGCCGCCCCCAGCCCATGTCGATATCGAGGACGGCGTGGCACAACGCCAGATGCGCGATCTCGACGAAGCCGTATTCGCGTGACCGGACATAGAAATTGACATCACCGGTGCGCCGCAACTCGTTCTCTTCGGTAAAGCCCGAAAATGTCGTCACCTTGCACTCCCGGGTGCGGGCCATCTTCACCGCCCCGAGAATGTTGGGCGAACGACCGGAACTTGAAATCGCAATCAAGAGGTCGCCGGGCCGAGCATGAAAATCGAGCTGCTTGGCGAAAACATTCTCGTAGCCGAGATCGTTACCGAGGCAGGTCAGCGCCGAAGGGTCGTTGAATGCAAGGGAACGCAGGCCGCCATTCTTCGAAAAGTCGATGGCCAGATGGCTAGCAATGCCGGCGCTGCCGCCGTTGCCAATGAAGATGATCTTGTTGCCGGCGTCGTGCACCTCATGAGCGGCTTTGCGGACCCATTCGCATCCCTCCGAGAGCGACAGGGTCCGGGACGTGCGATCGGTAACTTCCGCGCCCCGCAACAGGCCGGCCAGCGTGCCGAAATACTGATCCAACTGCTCGCGCACCTGTTCCGTCCTATCCTTACTTCAGCAGGCCGTTGATGCCCTTGATCAGCGAGACTTTCTCGATCGAACGCCGGTGTCCGACAATTTCGACCTTCAATGCGCCGACCACATTGCCGATAAATCCGACCCGATCCATCGGCGCGCCCACGGCAACCAGGGGCGCGGTTACGGCAAGAAACGCGTCACCAGCGCCAACCGTATCGACGACGTTCTTGGCAAATGCCGGAATGGTGTGGACGATGCCGCCACTCTCGAAAGTCACGCAGCCGTGCTTGCCCTGCGTGACGATGATCTTCGAGCAGTCGACGTAGTTCTCGGCCAGACGGCGCGCGATATCGCCAACGTTCGAAACGCGGTCGCTGACGGCAAGCCGCGCCTCGGGCGCGTCGATACAGACATAGTCGGCGCGCTTGTACTTTGTAATCAGATTGTATCCAAGATTGGCGCTGTTGCTCTGAGTGTTCACAGCCAGAAAGCGCGCGTTCTTCGTCAACGCATCGATCGAAGAAGAGGCAATAAGGCCGTGGCCGAAATCCGTGGCGATCACCACATCGTAATCGGACGCGATCTCGGCGATCGCATTATCGACGTTCGCCTGCACGTCCGGCGGCAGCGCTTCGTCATTCATGAAATAGACCTCGAACAGCTTGCGCATGTACGAGGGGTCAACGAAGCGGCGCTTCAGCGTGGTCGGCGCGCCCGGGCGCGTGAATGTCCTGAGACCGACGTTCGGTTTGAGGCTCTGGCGGACCAGGTCTTCGTGA